>Ga0136597_1000185_pt1 | contig 32724 bp, 41 predicted proteins | sample AntRauTorcE11898_FD_101385 | JGI IMG/M metagenome (GOLD analysis project Ga0136597, IMG submission 101385) | Saline lake microbial communities from Rauer Islands, Antarctica - Metagenome Torckler E11 #898 | ecosystem: Environmental > Aquatic > Non-marine Saline and Alkaline > Saline | place... | reverse complement strand
AGTGGGTTCAGTTGCTGCCCTATCCCAGTACCGAATCATCCGCCGAAGCTTCGGGAGTTCATGGCGATCACAGTACATGAATTGATCGCCGCGGAAATACATACCCTGGGCTGGCTTAATCTTCCAGTTGCCACCTAGAAGCTGCTCACGCTCGACCAGTGGAAGGGATTCGAGGTTAGACTCGTACTCTGGGTCTTTCTCCATAAGAATCTTATTGTCCGCCAGGGTTGCCGGGATGAACGCCACAGACTTAGGCTTTGCCTTAGGCCCGAATTGATCCGTTAATTCTTTTGGGCTATCAGCCCAGACGATGTCGTCACCACGCCTAACAAACCATCGGATGACTCCAGCCCGGGAGGAATCTGGGTACCCGTCTTCCCCGATCCACCAGTTAATGAACCTGGCTACCCAGGAATCTGGATCCGGGTTGCATGTCGCACGGATGTACCCCTTAACCCCCGATGCAGATCGCAGACGCGAGACCATGTAGAAGAATTGCGTCTCACTGAAATGCGTCACCTCGTCGAACATAATCAGCGGTATCTGTGCACCCTGGTACTGATACATGTCAGTTGCCGTCTGCAAGTAATTGAAAGTTACTTTCATACCAGAGGGAAACCGCCAGAACAGGTCGGAACTATTCGGCACGCCCCCGAGCTTCGGATAAAGCTCACCCGACTCATCCCAGAGACCGCCAGGCTGTTTTACCTGCGTGTGAGTGCGTCGAAAGATAGCGCAACGAAATCGCTTGTTGTTGATGTGTCGGATCGCTTCCATCAGTAGCGCGAAAGTCTTTCCGCCCCCGGCTGCCCCGCCATAGATTACGATGTCAGCAGGACTGGCCATGAAAGCTTCCTGCGGTCCTTTTTGTGGTTTGATGATCGGCATAAGAAAAGCCCCAGTCTGTTAAGAGAGGGGCTTAATATAACACTATGGGCTATTAGTTGCGACGCCTGCGACGGGGTTTAGCCTCAGGCTCTCCATTTGCCTCAGGATCGGAGATCTCATGCTGATGAGTCTCAGGCTCTGAAGCGCTATGATCCTCCTTCTGTGGCTGATTAGGCTCGGATGCGGGCTGATCCTGATCAATCTCTTCGCTAGGCTTAGCCTTCTCGGCAGCGGCTGCCTCCTCCTGAGCTTTCTTTTCCTCCAGCTTCTTAAGCTTAGACTTGAGAGCGGTCAGCGCTTTGCTATGCATTGCCCCGAGAGTGATCTGATCAACAGACTGGGCTTGCACGTAAGCGAGGAAACTGCGCTCGTCGGAGCCAGTCTTGCCGATCAGTGTCCGGATCTCTGCTGCCTCGGCTTCGCTGATGTTGGATGGTGCCAGGTTAGCCGGGTTCGGAACGTCTTCACCGGCATAGATGCTAAGGCCAATTCCGTGCAGTGCCATTGCTTTGACCATGCAGCGCTGAATGCTGGTGTTGATGTGGAACGCGTCAGGCTGAGCGATCGGCTTGTTGCGGTGATCCAGAACAGGATGGATCTGGCTCAGTGCGATACCGTCGACAGTGACCTCGACCTCGACAAAGAAGCCGCACTCAGTCTTCAGGTAAGGCATGCCTTCGTGACGGATAGTGCGCCAGGTAGCCTTCGGGTCGTGTGAGCGCAACTGGGCAACGGCGAACGGCCAGGACAAGTAGCTGAAGCCGTTCTTGTTTTCAACGTGCATGCTGCAGTCAACGGAATAGAGTTTTGTGAAAGTATTGCTCATGATGTAATCCTCGATATCAGTTTGAAAGTGAGGAGGGGCGTCTGCCCCATGCCTCAGTTGTTATAGTAATCCGATCCCGGATCATGGTCAACAACAATTCCGGAGAGATTCTCGATCGGCAGGTTCTCAACTGCGCGTAGCTCAGCCTCAAAGAATTGCTCGAATCGGATGCAGCTCTCGATGTATTCACGGACAGATTCCGGATCGTTGATCGTGCTCTTAGTGACTCCCATGAAGAGGTCGTTACAAACGTCGACAGCGAGCATCACGTCATAACGCAAATCCTCTGGGCTGGCAATGTACATGTGCAGGTCAGACTCAGCGTAGACCGGGAACCGGAGGCGGACACTGGGCTCTTCGAGCATGCGGAATTGCATCACGCCGATCGCGTAGGTTTTCAGCATACCATCCTGGAGAGGGCGTGCGGCATGCTGGCGGATCTCGATGGTATCCAGGGTGAACTTTTCGGTGAGCTCGTTGATATTGGTGTTCATGGTAATACCTCATAGTTTCAGTTTGTGTGGTGGCCGTCCATGGCCTGGGCTGTTATGCCTGGTCCCAGAAAATGATCTCGTCAACATCGCGGTTCAGCAGGCAGTTCTTTACTTGATGCTGCCAGACGCCGATGTTGTTCGTGTCAATGAACAGGCGGCAAGTGCCGAGCTCAAGGCGGTTGTGCTCGGGGATGCCGTTGATCAGAACGTCAGGGTACTCCTCGCGGCTGATGTAGTAGTGGATCTCACTCGCGCAGTCCGAGTCGCTGTGATTCACAGATTTAGCGCTGCAAAAAAACTCCAGCTGGAACCCGGTCTTATCGCGCAGTGTGACCTTAACGATAGCTGTGGTATCGCACTCACCGTCATCGTGGTGAGCCTCGAATGTGCGGGTGTGGTCAAGTACGTCGATATCGATCAGAGTCGCGGTGTGAAAGTCAAATTCCATGGTAGTGCTCCTGTTTGTCTCGTTGTGTGCTGTCTACAGTTCCCACTATACGCGCTTGTTAGTTTAATGCAATAAGATAAACGTTACAGTTTGTTAAGGCACCAGTAGCATACTCGCGTGCTACGGGTGCACCAGTGTAAGTCATTGATTTTGCTAGGCATGTGCACCTGTGCATTTTGGGTGTGCAGTCGGTGCACGGCGTAAACTATTGATACTAAAGGGTTTTCAGGATCTGTGCACTTTGTGCAGCATCATGTGCATAACACGAAAGTTTTGACGTCGCATGAGACCCTTATTTAATTCATATACTCATATATATCTTAAGAAATTAAAAAAAGTAGGGCGAACCCTTACCACTGCACAGGTGCACAAATCGCGCAGCTGCTGCACAAAGTGCACAAACTGAAAAACTTCAATAGAATCAGGTACTTGCGTCGTGCACCGACTGCACACCCAAAATGCACAGGTGCACAAACCCTTTAAAAACAGTCACTTACGGTTAGCATAAGATTGATCAAAATTTATACATGTGCGCTTGCAAGGATCCGAAGTGCACAAACTCGACCGATTGCACAGCGCAGCTGCACAAAGTGCACACGCACAAAAAAGCCCTCGATCATTCCTGGCCGGGGTCTTCTTTTGCTTTCCGGGGTCACCCCCAATGCTTAGCCATCGCATCAGCAATGCCTTGATAGGTTTTAGATCTGACCTTCCACCGGTCTTTAGCAGGTCCGAGGTTGCTCTGCCCGCTTTGGGTTTGGTTTGCCCATCTCGGCTTAGGGGTCTCATCACCGCAGCAGTTTGGGCACCCATACCGCCCAACCCCATCAGGCAGAGTCATGCCGCAGCATACCCAGCGTGGCTGAACGTAGTGTTCCCCCTTGATCGGATCTAAGCCCTTGAGCCATAGTCCTGTCTTCTTACTGGCATCCTCGCCAAAGTCATACGCCTGGATATACTGGTCTGCTTTACGGATTCGAGTACCTATAGACCCCGACGGGTTCTCAATAGCGATCCGCTTTATAGGTGCCTCTAATAATGCCTGCACCATACGCAAAGCCTCTTCTCTGGCCTCTCTCCTGGCTGCACCTACCAAGGTTTCTGGTCTAACCTTCTGATGGTATGGGCCATCCCCAAACGCCCACGCTGCCGAGCTAGTCAGGTAAGTGCACGGTGGGTGTGCGATCATCAAGTCCCATCCAGCATCAAGGATCCTCATCACATCCCCTTGAATATGATGCTCACTCCCATCGTCGGCCTGCTGAAGATCACAGCTCCATGCGTCATGCCCGAGCCTCCTGAAAGCCTCCCTGACTACGCCGCTGGATTCAAATGCAATTAGTACTCGCATTACTTGTTTCCCCTTATGATGCTTTCTGTGTGACTATATCTCAGGGCTTGAAAAACCTAATAAATTTTCCTATCCCGTCTACACGATACACCTTGCAATAATATCCTACGAAGCCTCCCTTAGCTGCAGTACCGAAGCCGTACAGTGGCCTTGGTTTACCTGGTAGCCAGCCCTCAGTCATAGAATTCTTCGGGCATGACTTACTCTCGCAGACCCCGCAATCCCCAAGGACATTGCCAGCAACCTCGCCAGGCTCTACGGTGTCCTTAATGTTCTGCACCCACGCAGCTGCAACGCTTCGCCCGTCTGTTGATTTGAACCTGCTGCCGAGTTCTGGAATGTTCCAGCAGCTACGCATTTCGCCTGGCCTTGATAGTATACAAAACCTGGATCCTGACGCGAGGGCCCAGCGCCTGAAAGGAACCAGCAGACTAAACGGTGGGTTCGTCACAATAACTTCACCTGGTAACCAGTCCTGTATCTCCTGGGTTGATACGGGAAGGTCCCGCGTAACCCGCACTTGCCGAAAACCGACGGCCCTCAAAGCCTCTGGGATCGCGGACTCTGATCCATCCGGAGGCAGGTCCGCTGGGCATAGTATCGGTGTATCCAGGCTAAGCGCCGATGCCAGCCACTCCGCCACTTTTAAAGCCGTCCCATACGGTGTATACCACTCATCGTCATTAACCTTGGTGACTCCAGCTTGTTTTCTCATTACCTGCCTCCCCTTATGGAACTTTCCTGTGCATCAAATGCCGCTTTATTAGCCTGGTAACTGGCGCTCTGTCTCTTCAAGATGTCCAGGGCCTTATTCAGGTGCTTCACATCGTTGCGCATCCCGTCGATGCACTCCTGGTTACCCGCGCAGTGAAGCGCCAGGTCATCCTCATCAGCCGCAGCGAGCCGTTCAAGTACCGGCATGCTCTCCTCGACTGTCGCCATCAACCCGCTCAATCCTTGGGCGTTCGCCTGGGTGTGGATCATCACCATCACCACTGCCACTACTGCAATCATAATCTGTTTCATCGTTAAGTCCTCGCGTATTGATCTATTTAATAGGTAAGCGCTCAGTTTATCGAGCGCCACTCCAGTAGTCCTGCCCGTGCCCCTGAGAGCCACTCTCTGACATTCTCAGGCACTTCCACTTCGCTGGCATAGCGATCCTGCATCTCAAGCGATTCTTCCAGCTCGTAATGGTCCAAGCCATCATCAAGTTGTTCAGTAGCCCAGGCCATGCCCTCTTTGAACTCCTCGTCCTGCTTAGCATCCGCGATCCGGATCCGCATCAGCTCGCCGATGCTCAAGATTGCCGCTTTAATCTTCAGGTTCACAGGCCACCTCCATAGTATTCGCATGCAGCTAGTACGCCGCGGCTGTAGTCTTTATCGGCTTCTGTCATGTGGAAGCCTTTGCAGTGGAGCACTGACGCCTCAAGATCTGGTACGCTTGCGCCGTTGTGCAGCTCCCGAAAAGCCCAGTCCAGTCCGCTTTGGAAGTTGTTGCCCAGGCCAGCGTTAGCCCAGGCCATCTTCACTGTGTAAACGATTGAGTCGATGATGTTACGAAACATAGTTCAGATCCTTATGTTGGAAGTTGTTAACCCCAGTCTGTACCACTTTCATTGCTGCCCGAAGGTTACCTTCTCGGGTTTGCCTGTCGTTGCTCGTGGTGCTAATCCCGCTCGGGGTGTGCTTAACTGTTACGCCACCGTCTTCGTGATTCTGTACTCGGATGTCTGCTGCTTTCATGAGTGCCTCTTTGTGTTTTCGTTGACTTCAATTGTAGGTTACTCGGCTTGTTATACTTATGCAATACCTTAGGGCAAAAAAATACCCGGTATTTTTCAACCGGGCTAAACGTTTCTCACTGATATCACGGCTCATCACTTCCGTAATAACCATTATATTACTGTTCTGAACCAGGCTCGTCAACAGTTCCCTCGTCTTCATAGCTTCTTTTGTTGTCAGGCAGATATAACATCACCTGACTCTCTGACTTAACAGGCCCACCATCCGGACCACTGATTTCATGAGCTTGCTTTTCACTGTACTCTTTCATCAGCTTGCTCAGCAGCCATTTCCGCGTGTCGATCCTCAGCTTGTTACGTTGTACGTCTTCACTGATTGGGGCGGTGCCGTCTGCAATCCCGACCAGCTCGTCTGCCCAGGCCTCAGCCCGAATCTGTTTAGCGATCTGGTACGCCTCAGCAAAGCGCTCAACCCATTCCTGCCCCACACCTTTCCTGAGCATGGCGTAGTTAAGTACCGTCCCTACTGAAGGCATTTTAGGGTCCTGGCAGATCTGGCGCAGGCTCTCACCTTCGCACATCCGCTCAATGACACTCATCAATAGGTTCTCAGACACTGGATTACGGCCTTTACCGGGCTTTTTCTTGATCCCGCCACCAGCTGCCGGCCGGTTGCCCTTAAGCACCGTTTCAGGCGCCTTTTTCTTCTGCGTAGCTTTAGCGTTTGCCATTTTTCCACCTCTTCAATGCCATCCAGGCCAGCAATATCGCTTCAGCCCGGTCATGATCTTTCTTCCGGGTCAGGAACTGCTCAGATCCGGATACAAGTTTCTTTGCTTTCTCGATTGACGCGTCTTTATCCAGCGTTTCAAGTCCCAGGTCACGCTTCCAGTCTGCAGGTCTCGCTTCCCCGATCCGTCCAGCGCATGCACATTCGAGTACAGACCTGGCAGCGCCGAAGCTATCACCGAACCCGAAAGCGCTTGCAATTCCCTGCCTTGGGCGCGTCCCGACTCTCTCAATTATACCATATTCAAGATCGTAAAGCGGGCCTGGATCCAGCTTGGCCACCAGCTCACTGGGATTGACTTCATTCTTCACGGTCGCCGTCTTCACGCCCCGGATCTCTCTGACTGGCATGTCGAAACAGCTGATAAGTTCAGCACGCTCGTTGACTATTGCGATTGCGCCTCTAAGTCCTGGGTCACAGCCTATAAATGATTTCATAGTAGAGCTCCATAGTGGATATTTATCGGCCGCCTGTTTGATAGGCTACTTCTGGAAGAAAAACTATCCCCATTATTGAAGCTGCCGGCGTACACGGTCGCTCTATCGGTTCTTCCGAATATCGCGGCCGCGGAGAACAGCACCCCGCTGCCATCTAAGTCAATTGCTGTCTCGATAGGATTTGAGTCTGTCAGAGTGTCATAAAATGGCGTCACCCCGTAAACGTCGTTATTCTGAAAATCTATAAACTCAAATCTTCTGGTCACATCAATGAAGCCGAAAGATCCGGACTCAGTCTCACTTACCAGCCTCAGGTAAGCGTTTGTGTTAGGCGTAAAGGTCTGTCCTGTTATTCTCGGCCTAGGGCCGATGTACTGCAGCGTTGGCGTCAGCAGAAGCTGATCATTGCTACTCGCGTCGTCTACCCGGATGTTACCGACAAAATCGCTTATAGGTGGTTGTATGGCTGGGAGGAAATCTGGGGTCGGGATGTCCGGGTCGACCGTTACGGTAGTAGGTGTCAGAGTGCTGTCCAGCATCACAAATACTGTTATGTAGGTCTCTCTATCGTTCCCCCCGGGCCCAACCTCCCTGATTTTTATCACTCTGGGAGTCACTGCTACACGGGTACCAGATATAGCTATGAAATCCCTAAAACCGAATCTTATTATTGCCGGCTCAGGGTCCCCTGGATCGGAGAAATACACTGCAAGCGGATTGCCTGGGAGCTCTACTTCTGCAGCTACCGCTTGATCCCACGCATTGAACAGTGATTCATCCAGCTGTATATCGATGTACGGCACATAGGCGGTGACGTTAATCGTCCCATTTTCCTGGATTTGACCCACGTAGATACCTTCGTCAAGGCCGCCCTCAACTAAGTAGACAAACTTACTTTTTGAGGTCGGGAAGCGACCTATAAACTTCAGGTCAAAGCATTGGTACGAGATGGCGGATACTAACCCCTCTGCCCCGTCAAACACAGAAAAACCTGCAGTATACAAGTTGGTCAGCAGGTTCCTCTCTTTTGCGATAAAAGGAAATGCACATTTAAGCCCTAGCACCGGGACCGGCTCAGCTCCCTGCGACCTTTTATTCAGGAACTGGAAACTAGATCCAAGATTATAGTCGAACTGGGATCCATCACCGCCTACAAACCTGACAAAGTTCTGGTCTGAGAGAATACTGGATGAGGATAGGTTAATTGAAACGCAAAAAGCTCCACCAGAAGCAATTTGAGTTATGTTTTGAAAAGGGCCTTCAACAATAGCCATGCCTTAGTCTCCAATTAAAAAGGCCCCGCAGGGCCCCAGGTTAATATTTATCGCGAAGCATCTCGACGCTGCAGACTTGCCTTCCAACTTCGCCATAATCGCTATGCATAGTGATCAGTTTAACATCTCGGTGGCTCAGATAGCCATGGTGAACAGCGTGCGAGTCCCCGGCAGCTATCGTGCGGAACTGCTCAACCGTGCAGCCGTTGTATTCTTTCATCTCATCGTGGTGGTGGTGCCCGCGGTAGTAGTAACGGAACTTCGTGCGGCCCCAGGCTTCACCCTGTTCAGTTGCCATAATGATCGGCAGTTGCGGATCTTTTGTCTCATGGCCGTGCGTCACACCGATAAGCACCTTTCCGTGCTCCAGGTAATGCCGGTGAGCCGGGTTGACTGGAACAGTAACACGCGGATCGTTCTCGAAAACGAATGCCAGTGTCACTTGCATAGCGTTCGCCAGCACCTCGTCATGGTTGCCTTGGATGACCATCGCAGTCACATGCTTATGCGTCTCAAGTGCCAGTCGGATCATGTTGATGTAGCAGCGGATCCCGGAGTTGATCACTTTAGGCAGCCGGCCATCTGCATCGAGAACGTGCCCAGACCTGGCCGTGGTGCCGTTCATATTGTCGAAGTGGAAGTAGTCGCCTAGTGAGATCAAAACGCAATGCTCTGCCTTTGGTGCCCGGTTCATCAGCTCGCGGACTGCGTTGGTGTGGTCGTCTTCTGCGATCTTAAGGTCAAAGTTGTCACCAACTTCGTCATCCCACGCCAACATTCCAAAATGCGGATCCCCGAAAGGTATGATGTTCATCAAGTTCGGATCCAGCTTCTTTGCCTTGCGCTTCAGCTTTGTGACTGGGGCTTTTGGCAGGTCCTGGATCAAGTCCCGGATTGCTTCCTCAAACGCTTCTGCCTGGGCAACTTTGCTTGGCTCTTCGATAACCCACTGCAACATAGTAGATCCGTCACGGCGGTCGTAAAGCGTTGATTTCCGTTTGACTGTGAAGCCTTCCATGGTCCGCGCTTCTGCCTCGTCAGCAGGGTCCACGTTCTGAGCTGCAGCCTCTTTCCGTGCCCTGCTCAGTGAGCGCTGGATTGAGCTGTCAAAACGCCCCAGTTTCTGCGCTGCTTTTTTGATGCTACCGGTGTCGATAACAGCTTGCACTGCTTCGCTCTGCTTCTCGGTCTTACAGAATTCGAGTAATCGTTTGTCTGCGATGATTCGAGTTGTCATGTAATTCTCCAACTTTTGGTGATGAATAGCCGACATAGAATGCCAGCAAAATTAGCCCAGCAAAGATCGCCAAGCGTAATGCAGCCCTGCGTAAATGCTGCCAGGGAACAAAACAGAGCACGATAATCAGCGCCAGCACTGCTCTGTAAAATGCGTCGTCTATTTTTCTCATGTCTAATTCCTCAGTGGTTCCAGATTCTCCCAGCTCCAGCCTCAACTTCAACTGGGATGTCGTACTGAGAGAGACTGCTCTCCGCAGCACGCTCCATTGCTCCAATGATTAAGTCTGTATAAGTAGTAGTATACTCATCTTTTGCAATGGCGACAATCTCATCGTGAACAACATCAACTAGCCACCCTCTCGAACTGTCATCCGGACACAATGTCACGGCTTCGAGTGTCACATCAGCGCCCGTCCCTTGGTCACCATAGTTTAATGCCGAGTTCATACTCGCGGCATAGATAGAGCGGCCGCTGAGGGTCTTTACATCGTAAAGAGTAACGTCTTTCTCTACGAGGTCCGCCCCATCTTTCATCATCATCGTGAATCGGCCGGCTTTGCAGGTGCAGCGGGTCCAGACTTGCCAGAACCGAACCTCTGGGTACTGGTCCAGCCAAGCCTCACGGGCCTGTGTTGCTTCCTCAAGGCTCCAAGTAAGGCCGTAGTCAGTAACACCAGTGCGCCAGAGCTTAAACGCTGCCATACCATACAGCAGTCCGAAGTTCACAGCCTTAGCGGCTTTCCGCTCCGCACCGTACCGGCTTTTTAACTCTTCGACTTGCTCTTTTGACTGGGTCCGCAGAAAGTCAACAATTGTTATGCAGCCTTCCGGTAGTATGAAAGTCCCCTTCCGGATACAGATACCTAACGCCGTCGACAAGTGCGGATCCAGCCCCAGCTCAAAGACTTGCACCAATGGCATGCCTACACGTTTCATGTCTGCGATCGCGGATGTAATTCCGTTCCGGTACTGATCGAGGTAGGCGCCAATCCTGGCCTCTTCGTCGACGTAATCCATGGGATCTTTCTCAGGACCGGGTATGACATGCCCAGACTTTGCTACTGAGACGGCTTCACGGATCCAGCGCTGTTGAAGTTTCTGAGAAGTGCAGTCTTCAGCTTCTTCAACGGCTCTCTTTGCCAGGCCGGCTGCAATTCGAAGCTCAATCTGAGAGTAGTCCGCTGCAATGATTTGGTAGCCAGGGGGCGGTGAGAATAGCTCGCGCATCTTCCCGTTAGGGACGTTTTGCATGTTCGGCTTCTGTGAGCTCGTCCGCATAGTTGCGCAGTTCACGCCGATCAAGCTGTGAAGAGTCCCATAGCCATCAGCGATCGGGCGCTGGATATCGAGGTACTCAGAGACCATGGCGTACCGCTTTTTGGCGTCCTGCAATCTCAGCCAGTCAGCCCAGCCAGGTACTGAGTTGGCACCACGAATGGAAGCCTCTTTCTTGTCAGCAGCAACGTCACCGTTCTTATTACGCAGGTCAACGCCATACCGGCCGGCCCACCCAGCCAGGGCCTCTTTCAGGTCTTTTGTGAGTGATGCAGTCATTGTCATCAGTGATTCACGGAACGGCGAAAGTTCTGGAGTATTATCAGCCAGCTTAGTAGCGCTCTCCAATACCGTATTAGCCAGTTCGCACTGGTACTCTTTTGCTGCCTTCGTGTCGATCGGCATTCCCCGGCGATGCATCTTAACAAGCCTCAGGATCGCTTGTTGCGAGATGTTGTAGTGGTGAGACTTGATAGCTTCTTTATAAAGCTGATATGCGGATCCGTCAATCCCCAGGATCCGGCGAGCCAGCTCCACCGGCACTTCAACGTCGCCAGTGGCGTAGTCATAATGGCCTTTTGAGAGCGGGTCCAGGCACCAGTTCTGTGGCTTTTGGAACTGCTTATCAATATCTTCAGCGTCTTCAATTTCGAAGTATGCAGCCAGCCCAGCCAGCGAGGCAGCCGTCTTCTTCTGTCGTAGCATCTTTCGAGCGGCGGCTTTGACCTCAGGACGTGATGACCTGTGAGCTCTGATGTTCATACCTGCAGTTGCGATTCCTGGGCGGTGTGTGCGGACCAACAGGACAGTATCGAGAAGGCCGGCCGGCTGAGCGGGTGTGATCCATGATAGCCATGACAAGTCAAAAGCGAGGTTCTGGCCAGCAACGATCTTATCTCGGATGCAGGCGTCACAGAGAGTTAAGCGGTCTTCTTTGCTGAGTTTATCGAGATCCCAAGCATAGACTTCGTCAACAGATCCGTTAATAGAAATTGACAGGATCCGCGGGCGAAGCTTTGTGTTGATCTGCAGGTTCGGGAAGAGCTCTTTATACTGGCGGATTGTCATACCAGCAACTTTGGTAGTGTTCTTGATGCGCTGCTCTGGCTGAAAGGGCGTTAGGCCGGTCGTCTCAAGATCGATGACGATAACGCTGGCAGCTTTGATCTGGGCGATGTGGAATCCAGAGATTTTAGTGAGAAACATTTGCACCTCGTTATTTGTTTAGGTGGCCACGTCCTTGCGGCGGAACTAGTCAGGCTCTATGCGACCCCTCTTCCGGAGGCAGGATAGTAGGGCGGCCATCCTCATCAGTAGGGATGATCCAGGTGCCACGGCGGAGGCCGATCTTTTCAGCGCCTTTCACACGGTCCTGAGAAAGTAGTTTGTGAATGCGAGGTACGGATACCCCGAGGATCTCTGCTGCTTGAAATGTAGTAATCATTGTATGTCTCCTATTGAGTATGGCAGTAGTATAACGCCCCTTTACAGGGGCTGCAAGTCGTCAGACTCATTCTCGTCTTTAGAAACCAGCGATTTCATCAGACCGAACGCTTTCAACGTTGTTGTCGGGTTAGATCCAGAGCCCGAAGCTGGGTGCCGGTACCGGCCTTTCTTCCAGCCTTGTTTCATCAGTGCATCCCGGGCCCTCTCGGAATCGATCCCACATTCCTGACAGAGCTGGCTCCACCCCGTCTTCACTGGCAAGAATACAGACCCGTCTTCGTCAATCCAGCCCAGCTGAGACCCGCCTTTAGTGTCGACCCCAGGACGGTAAAAGCGCTGAGCGTTCGCAAGGATCTCGGCAGTAATCACCTCGATCATGCTCTCTGCTTCGGTACCGCTCAGATCTTCGATCCCAGCGAGCAGCATGTTTTTGTAGCACCATTCCTCAGCGCTGTCGATAACGTCCTTGTCTTCTCTGTCCGGTGCCATTCCGATCAGCTCGCACATCGTGTAGAGCCCGGCCATTGCAGATGCAACATGCTTTGTACGACGCTGAGCGATAGTAGATGCGTCTTCTGGCAGGTACGCGATTGCCCGTCGACGGAAGCGCTCATAGATCTCTGCGTAGCTGAACCCCCCAGAATCCCGAAGGTACCCAATAAGCTGAGGCCAGAAATGCCCGTAGTTGTTCGAGAACTCAGTCTCCAGAGCTTCTGCCAGTTCAGCGTCAGACTTAACCGGATACCCGAGCACCTCTTCCCATGCGTCAGCGTGAATGCCGAGGTCGACAAGATCCAGATTGCCGGCATACAAATCAATAACCCGAAAAGCCAGCCCACCAGGAACGGCACCTTTTGCAGATTTGCGGATCTTCTCGCCCATTGAAACTTCACCAGAGCTGAGTAGCTGGAGCTCCCAAGTTGGTGTCTTGCGCGCCTCAGTCGTGTGCTTCATACGCTCTTTGCCGCGACCGTTGGCGATCATATAAGCCGTTGCCTGCCAGTCAGTACGCGCAGGAGCCGCGTGAATCTCATCTAGCATCAGCGGAGCATGATTTGTGTCAGCCAAAGGACGTTCAAGTCCGTTGTCAGTGGTCCGCCAGCCTTTGATCCAGCTGCTAGGGTCACGCGGATTGGTAGCCCGGCCAATTAGAGAAGCGGCGATCTGCAGCGTTGTGGTCTTGCCCTTCGAGCTGTCACCATAGATATGCAGAACACCGGGCTCCGCGTCAGGTACAAAGAACAGGCCAGCAGAACTTGCAGCGAACCCCATTACAGCGGCTTGGACTGGGTGAGTCGCTACGAGTTGGGCAACAATGTCAGCCCAGCGATCAAAGTCACCGGATGCGCCTGCAGTTCGGACACCCTCGCGGTCGTTTGTTAGATTTGGTAGTACAGGGGCTTCACCTTCTGGCGTTACAGCACAATCGCTGTACAGGTAGTGCAGTCTCCCATCAACTTTCAGCCAGCCCCTCTCCCCAGCCACTCGAACGGTCGGGCACATACGTGCGTTACGCTGAGCGCGTGAGATCTTGCTGAACTCCGCAGGGGACCCGGATAGACCGTATTTCAGAATGCCCTCTTTCTCTGATAGGTCGGTAGCCTTCAGCCGTGCGAGAATGGCCCTGCGATCGTCTGTAACACCCTCCACTTCTGAGAGGACCTCAGCTGGCGCGTCGGAGTCATTAGTGCGGTATTCACCGTCTGAGTTGCGGTTAAGCACTAATAGATTACGCCTCAGGTACAGGTAAGGGGCGCCGGTCGCCTTGTACATCGTCTCCCCGTCCTCCTCATACTCCTTCAGAACTGGAGGTAGGATCGGCTTACTCTTAACGTCGAACGGGATCAGGTAGTGGAGGTAGGACCCGTCAGTCTTCTCGGCGTACGGTATTGACAGGCGGAACCCAGGATTCTCAAAACCCTCGGCAGCTACCAGCATGGAGTGAACTGGACTGGTACCATCGCTGAGCAGCCAGTCATCAAGTCCGACTTTGTCAGCGGCCGGAGCTGGGCAGACAGCAAAGACGGAAGCCTCACACTCAACTTGATGCGCGATCGCTTTAGCGAGCAACGTAAGAGCAGCCTTGACCTGCTGATTTGCTTTCGCGTCAGAGTCCGCCAGTATGACAACCTTGCGGCCTTTAGCAAGCTCGGCAATACGCGGGATGATCGGGGTTCCGGCGCTCATCTTCCCGTCACGCTCGATAGCCGGGTCCCTCCACATCCACACGCCCGGGATAGCGATAGCTGGGATACCTTCCTGAACAGCCTTTGCGGCTTTCTTCTCCCCTTCTGTGATTAGCAGTGTGTCGGTGCTAAGTTTGTCGAACCCTGCAGGCACGTACACGTCCCACGCGTCAGCGATCGGAGACAGGTACCGGATAGCCTTATCACTTCCGGACTGGGCTCCGGTGCTCAGCCGGTAGCGGACTGCGTTAGACCCAGGGTAAGGGATTGAGTAGCCGTCAGACGCGGCTCCATTGGAAGCGCCAGAGATCCTGCGCTGGATTGATTGTGAGTCGAAGCTCTCGCACCCCATTGCGGCGATCATTTCGTCGGATAGCCCGGAGCGCTTCAAGTCAGCTTTGTGGTGTTCGAAAAGCATAAGGTGCCCTCTGTGTTCGTGTTTGTGTATGCGACTGGTTGTTATAGTAAGCTTATCAGGTAGGTGGGTCAACAATAATATCACAGATTAAAGCCGGAATTCACAGGTATGTGCACCTGTGCATTTTGGGTGTGCAGTCGGTGCACGGCGCAAATGCTTGTATTTTAAGTGGTTTTCAGGCCTGTGCATTTTGTGCAGCAGATGTGCAGCTCGCGAGATTGAATTTCTTTATCGATTTACCGTGTTTATATATACATATACTATTACTAAGAAAAAGAAAGAGTTGGTCGGACCCCTCTGCACAGGTGCACACGCACACCAGGCAGATGCACAAAGTGCACAGGTCTCTGAAACCCTTTAATATCAGTGGCTTACGTTGTGCAGCAGGTGCACAGCCAGAATGCACAAATGCACAGGTCCACCTGAGCGGGCTAATAGCCCATTTAATTATTTTCAGTCAGGTATAAAAAAGCCCGGATCCGAAGACCCGGGCATCACCACCACACAAACAAACGAGGTACTGGCTACTTTACATGATCCAGACCTAAATAGAAAGACTTCCAGGCCTTGAGTTTACCGGCAGCTCTCTCCAGGTCAGATCTGAGCTTTCCAGCGTTCTCTTGGTCCATGCAGATCAGGTCTCCAGAGAGTCTAAATTTAACCTCTGACGGCGTAAACTTCCGCTTCAGGTCTTCTGTGACCTTAGGCGCCCGATACTCCACTACAGGCACTTCTACGGTCCGGATTTGCGGGACGTATTCAGTTGTAGTGCAGGCGGACAGCGCCACAAATGCGATTACTGCCATACTGATTCGTACCATGACGTCATCTCCTCTTCTGTGACTTCGCGCTCCATCTCTGCACCAGCTCTCTGGTCCGCTTTAGAGATCTCTTTCTCAGCAGATGCCTTGGCTCTCACCTGAGCGGCTTCGGCTTTAGCTTGGGCAGTCTTCAGCTGCTCACGGACTCCCGCCAGCTCAGACTCTATCTTTGCAGTATCCGCCTCGGCAACGGCTTTGGATACCTGGCATGCTGCCGCGTCTTCTGTCTTCTTTGACAGGCGATCCTCGTAGCCTTTTATCGACAGGTATTGGGTGATTATTATCGAGCCCAGTGCGACAGCTACGATTAGGGCCACGCCCATCCTGGTCTTCGTTAAAAACGGTAAAATTGCAGGCATCTTATCTCTCCTCACAGATCTCAGGGCCGGCGAACCCGGCCTCAAGGTACATCGGCTGCCACCGGAACAGGATCTTCTCCACGTACTCCCGGTTCTCTTCAAATGCCCAGTCTGCACGGTCAGAGACTTCCTTTACGGATCCCCACCATCGCAGATTGTCATCCGCCAGCCGCTTGTCACGGTATACCCAGCCTAATCCGCCATTGTAAGCGCTCAGAACAAAAGCCCACCGATCGCACTCGCTGGCAGAATCAACGCGGTCGTATAACCATTTGTTATAGCTCGCCTGTGCTCGTAATGCCCACCGAGGATCCAGCGAATCGACATCAGCCAGCCGTTTATCAACTTCAGGCATCCAGTCCGCCGTTGCCGGCATGAACTGGGCGAGCCCCCGGGCACCGACTGGGCTCTCAGCTTTCGGCCGCCACATAGACTCCTGATGGATCTGAGCTCCATGAAGAGCAACTGGACCGGACAGCCCAAACTGAAGGCGCACCTCCTTAACTTGCTGGAAGTACATCCGCTTCGCCGTGGACGGGACGTCTTTAGCCTGGGCACCGCTCACAAACAGAAAAGCCGCCGTAAAGGCGGCTATCACTCGATAGATCATTTTTAAATCCCCACTGCAGATCCTATGATAGTCGCTGCAATGATGATAGCACGTCGATAGCAGGCTGCGCGAAACAAAACTGGATCCCCAGTGAGGTCGATCGGTTTCGCGTACTTGAAAATAGTCTTGTCAATCAGCAGACCTACAAAGGCACCGATGCTGATTTTCGCCATTGTGTATACAAGCAAGCTCACTTGCTGAGGCGCCACCAGGTACACCATGGCAACTGCAATAGCTGCCACAGCAAGCCAGCTCCAACCTTCGAAAAATTCCCTCATGAGAAAAACCCCTTTACATCGAATTTACTGAGCAACACCATGCCGGCCGCTACGATACCACCCAGCCATAGAACGCCTTTCGTGAACGCATTCATGCGATCGTAGCTGCTCTTCAAGCTGTTATGCTGCTCTTTCAGCTCATGAACCACTTCACGCAATAAGCTTTCTTGCGCTCGCATTCCAGCGATTAAATCTGATTCAAGCTTTCCAATCTGTTCGTCCTGTTTTCTGGTCGCATCTTTGATGTCAATCATCTGAGCTTCCAGCCTTCCGATTCGCTCCGCGACAGCAACTGCATCAGCCATAACTCCCCCGCCTTATGCGTTGGTAAGATCGAGACTGATGTCAGTCACACGGAACGGCAGCTCTTGCGGGAAGTCGATCGTAGTTGGATCATCGTTGCTGTCAGTCACCGCGGAGTAAGCAATGAAGTTACCCGCCGTAGCAGCGTCAAACACACCGACAAAAGCTACATCCGATCCTTGCGGGACAGTGATATCAACAAAGTCTTCTACTGATAGCCTCTCACCGTTTGAAGATGGATCCAGGTTGATCACACCCCTGGTTGTACCGGCCACCTCATTGCTCCCGACGTTTGTAGGGTCCGCAGAATGAAGGCTGATATATACCGTAGCCGGCAACTGGTCTAGCATAAAGTTTCTCGCATACTGCGTGTAGTTATTAGCCATCTTACACCTCAATTATTGAATTTCAAAACTACCCGGGATCCAGAAGGCTTCTTAAACAGCACTGAATCGATTCGCTCGATTGTAACACCACCGACCTGCACTTCGCTAGTCTCCCGGCTAAGCTCCTCCCAAACCTCGTCGCTAGGGTTTTGGATTGGGTCATTCCCATTAGCTGGGGGAGGGTTACGTAACTCGTCAACAAGGTCCCCGAACTCAGGCAGGCCTATCTGGCTTGGGCCTTCAATAGGATCGTAGATTGTTACTTTTGGTCCGCAGGATTCAGCCATCACTACCACCTCAATTTGTTGTCACCGCGTCTTCACGGGTAATGTAATAAGTTTGCCCTGCCATCAGAGTGACCGGCGCCTCTGCCACCTTAGTAGCACCGGCGTACATCTCGATCGATTCAGCTGCGAAAGGTAGCTCTGAAGCACTAAACACAGCCTGTGACGCCAGAGTACTACCGGCCCGAGTGAAACTGGCTGACTTCTGGACAAAAATGCTGGAACTAGATCCGACAAGGCGTAGGTCTGTCCAGGTCGTAGAGGAGAGCCCTCCCATAAGATCAAGGATCCGCTCCAGCCCAGCCTGAGTGATGCTGTTATCGAAAATACTTTCATGGCCGTCCAGTGCGCGAACGCAGCGGAAACGGCCTTTGATACCAAAGTTATTCATTATGGCTTCCTCCAGACGTTAAAGCCGTTATACCTGGTGATAATATCACCATTATCAACTACCAGCGTGATATCACCCTGCTGACTAGATTGGGTTAAGCTCGGACGCACCATAATAGAATTATCTGAGAATACTGAACCAACAGACCGCACCCCCTCACTGAGCAGGTCGATCTCTGCCCCCTTATACGTCATAATTCCCAAGTTAGTGGCCTCGACTTGACTTACTTGGTCAACCGCAGAGAACCTCGCTACCTCGTCATCTACGTTAGCGCACAAAAATATGTCCGTACCCTCTATGTACATCCCGAAAGGGAAAACAGAGTCGTTGCCGATTATAAATGAACCTATGTAGGTAGGTGCTACACCCCCGCCCTCTCCTGCCAGCGGTACCGATATAAAATTTAATACTGTATCCACCTCGCTACTGTATGATGAGGCGGCCACTGCCATCCCGTAGTCCTCTGAGAAGGCGTAAGAAGTTAAGCCATCAATATCGCCGGCCCCGAGCACGCCAGACAGACTGTAAAAACCAGAATACTCCTGCGTTAGTATTTCAAAAGGAGTACCCAGACTCGTAATTGCAACATCCCCGAAATCATCAAGGACGTGCATATACTTACCGTCCCTTGAAATCCAAAGATGTATAGGGGCCCCACCTACAACGAATGTATCCCCGACTAAAATGGCAGTAGATAGGTCGTTAGTGCTAGACAGCCCTACTTGATACGCCCTATACGTGGTCGGGTTCAAGAAATATATATTAGCACCGTCCTCGGCAGCGTACATCTCTGTAACCCCTGTGCTGCCTGTTATTGCGTCAGCATTAATAGTATCATTAGCTTCAGTCATAGTAGTGATATCGTAAGGTGTAGACAGTGTATAATGGATAACATCCGTCGTGTTCAGGTCAAATAAGTAGGCATGCTGCCCAGAGTTTGTGAAGCAGAATGCCGCTCCTCTGATCGCACTAGCAACGTTAAAAGTTTGCTCCTTTGTGACTGATCCCGGGCCGAGTATCTGTGTGTCGCTAATCGTAACGTCCCCTGTAATAGACCCTAGTACAGAGAGCCCGCCACCTGATCCCGCTACCTCATCAACATCAAGGCTTTTAGCAGTGCCCACTGGCACATCCGGGATAGCACTCTGATCCCCACCATTAGTAACCACGATGTGGTAGTACCCGGCATCGGAATAGAAAGTGAACTTCCCGTTCGCGTCAGACATGATCGGGCTGACACCCTGATCGACTGAGGTAGCGCCATCACGATCGCTGTAGATCGTAGCTAGGGTATTAGCCCCAGCCAGCGGATCCGGATCGATAGCATTGTAAACCTCGATGGTAGCGCCAGAGATGACGTTACCACCGTTGTCCGTTACATTTCCTGTGTAGCCGTCGTAAAGTACTTGTGCCATTGTGATCACCTTATATTACGATTAAATTCTGGTTCAGACGAACACCAGAAACTTTAGTGCTATTGTACATGAGCGAGCCACCGCCTGTCACCCTGAACGCTGTACCCTGGGTATCTACATAGCTGAAGTTAATACCACCACCGCCAGTGAACTGGCCTCTCTCTCCTGGGATTGCGGTATAGTCATAGTTTAACGCACCACTACCTGTGAGGCTAGCCCTGGCGAACTTGATTTCCTGCGGCGTCAGGTTTGCGTTACCACCACCGGTGAACTTACCAACGAAAGCGATAGTTGCAATCACATTGTCGCTAACGGTCACTACATCGAAGGATACAGGCCCGGTATTCTTCACGTTACCTATTTCGCGGATGACTTTACCGCTAATCGAGTCCTCATGCAGGCCGCTCCTTTCCAGATTCTCGATCCTCTCCATAAGCTCGTAAACGGGCTCAGCAAAAAAGTAGCTTCTGGATTCGAAGCTGATAGAGACCTGGCAGTCGACGCCGTCTGTCACATGCCCGACCTTTGTAACGATTACGCTTTGCGGGGTTATCTGACCAAATGGCGTAATGGACACAAACATGCCGGCACGGATCCCGAGTCGATTAACTCGAACGCTACCCGAGATTTTAGGTTGTGACTTTCTGTTTATATCAGCCTCAAGCCTTTTTGACACCGTCTCAATGTCATCACCGCCGTTGTTAGCGTTGAAGGTGCCCACTCTCTCACCGTATTGTGAGATAGATGTATCGTCACGGTACTCCACCAGCACTTTTCTCCTGACCTGGTAAGCTATGGTGACTGTGAATTCCTGGTCGTTTGGATCCCCGGACCCAGGCAGGCTCAGAGGATCCCCGAACTCGACCGCGCCAGTTGTAAGGTTAACTTCTCCAGTAAAACCCTCAAGTTCATCCGGAGACTTTATAACTGGAGGCTCGGAAACTTTCCATTCAGCCCCGTATTGAGGCCCGAAAACTGTCTGGGCGCAGCCGCTAATGCCCTTAGAGAAGGATACGTTCTGATACTCATACGCCTCGCCTCTAACGACGTTATACACCCCGGCCAGAGATTGGTCCAGCCGCAAAGTGCTCCGCTGCATGTTGCTTCCAGACTCAATCTGGAACGGGGCTGCCCTGGTCAATGGATCGTAGAACTTCAGGGATCCAGACTCAACTGAAAAGGCCCACCCGGTGCGCCGTGAGATCTTAGTAAAAACCTCTGTGATAGTCTCTTCCCTGACCATCAGGCCGCCGATGTTCTGCTGGTTATTCTCAACACCAGCAGTGTCTATACCGGTGCCGCTGGCGTAGTCTGACATGACAGCGTTGACTATCTCAGAGGCTGTCATAGATGCTGGATACTGCTTAGTGAAGCGGATCCTAGAAAGGCGATCTGCCTCGCCTACGCACCCAACCTCATAGATGTCATCGTCGTCAGTGCGTACAACCTGGACTGACTCTATATAGCCCGTCCAGGATACACTTTGAAGAGCATCGTTCTGACCAATAAGCACCAGCTTGGATAGCGCCAGGACGTTTTCAGCATTTGGGTTGACAGCAGAATGCACCCGAAACCTGAACCCGGGCACAATTCCGTCGATGTTCTCGTCTACTACAAGCCCAGTTACGTAAAGCTCAGTTGTGCCTACGATTACTGATTGGCTGAAATCTGATGCGATCATGCTGTACCTCCAGCGGTCCCGGATCCGTATCGCCTGAGAAGATTGTTTAGACCGCCCTCCTCGTTAAATATAGGGTTGTTGAGAGTGACGTTACCTCCACCCTCGCGAGTGGATCCAGATCTCGCCGCAGCCCCATCCGTTGACGCGTCTGCGTTACCGAACTCAGGAGTAGCCTGCTGCTGATCATTGAACACCTTGCCAAGCCCGAGCGCCTCACTAATCCAGTTTGCAGCCCCTTTTGCTTTCTCTGCGACCCAGTCCCAGGCTTCGCCCCAGTCAAAGAGAAGGCCAATTATGGCGATTATACCGGTAATAATTATGCCTGCCGGAGTGAGCAGCCTCCCGAACCTGACAATATACCCGATAATCGTCGCTATAGGCCGGAATAGTCCGATTATCACGCGCCCGAATCTTAGAACGATTGATAGGACCGGGCCAAAAACTATTAGCAAACCGCCTAAAGCTGCAATTATGTCACGGACAGGTTCAGGGAGCTCTAAATACGCCTCGCCCAATTCTTTAACTTTCCCGGATAACCACTCGACTGCCGGAGTTACGTGGTCTTCCATAAGCCTATTCATCTCACGAAGAACGGGCTCGAACCCCTCCCCTAGCTTGTTAGCGATATCGTCAGTCTGCTCTCCAAGCTCTCTCAACTGAGTGGACGCAGACAGCCCGGCCTCAACAGTTTCGCCTGAAAGGATAGTCCCTAGCTCCCTAGCGCGTCCCGCCATCTCCTGCATGCCGGCCCCGTTGCTACGCAATAGAGGTAACAATCGGTCCAGATCGCTGCCTACGCTATCCAAAGCAAACGACATCTGCCTCGGGCTCGCTGACGCTTTCTCCATTGAGTTTACCATTAGCTGGAGCGCTTCTGGGCCTGAGAGTCTCTGGAACTGCCGTATTGAAACGTCAACTTTACCGTTAATTATATCGAAAAAATCTTGGAAAGGGCCGGCCCCTTCCATTGTCTCTGCGGCTGCCAGGTTTCTTTGGAGGTCGGTCATCGCATCACCAAACGTCTCCATGTCAAAACCTGCTGACCGTGCCCCGAAAGCAAGCTCCTGAAATTCATCTCTAGTAGTGTTAAGAAGCTTGCTATATCGCTCAATAAGCTTAGCCTCTTCGCCTAGCTGCGCTCCGAACCCTAGTGCAGCACCGGAGAGTGCACCTACCGCGGCCGCAGCGAACCCAGATACGCGATTAGCAGCATCTCCAGCGGTATTAGCCAAGTCCCCCAGTCTAGCAGAGAGGGACCGAACCTGACGCCCGGACCTGCGCGATGAGTCGCCGGCGTCCGCTATCTCGTTACTAGCATCGCCCGCTGCGCCACCGGCGTCGTTAAGTGCGTTAGTTGCATCATCAGCGGATCCACCCAGGTTATGGAGGTCACTACTTGTCTGATCCGACTGCCCGCCAAGCTGGTCCAGACTCTGAGATGACTGGTTCGCCTGCTGAGATACTGCGTTGATCTGGTTGACGGCCTGCTGCACGCCCCGGATCAAATACGTTCCTACAACTTCGAAAGCGTTCATGTTGCCTTCCTCTTAGAGTCTGAGTTCTTTATCGCTTCCGCCCGCTCTATAGCTTTCGAGGCCTTGGCCTTCCTAAACGAACTATGCTTGCTGAAATGCTGGCACTGTATGTCCAGCTTTTCGCATAGCGTATCAAAATCGACCCCCATTGTCTTGCCGTTCTTGAGCCAAAAGGGCAGTAGCTCGACCCGCATAGAGGAGAACATCTCATGCTTCTGGTTCGCCAGAGCAGCCTCAGCGTAGTCATTGTAGTCTGGGAATTCTAAAGAAAGCAGGGAACCCGGTAATTGGGAGTAGCGTGACGCGAGGAATTCAATCTCGCGCCACATCCCCTGCACTGCCGTTTGCTTTGGGAAGTTAGCTGTTACTGGCTGTGCACGGACGGCAGTAAACCGCGCAACTGTTCGAAAAAACCCGAGTTCCTGGGGTCGTTAAGGATTGACTGGATCGTCTTAGGAATAGCCTCGGCGTCTAGCTCAAGGAACTCCTCAGTCTTCATGTTGTTGACGTCAGCCAGGAAGCTCAATACTGAGGTACGGCTCTGCTTAAGAGCAGCTTTCATCAGCTTCACCCCAACTTCTTTCGTGCTGTTCCCACTCATCATTTTAATGAGCTCATCAGTACCCATTGTTTCAAGGGTCTGATCGATAATCTCTGCCACGTTTAGCGCATCTGCGACAGTGAGTTTGCGCACTTGTACGTTAGCCATCTCGTTCACCTATTTGTTTGTGGATAAAATAAAGGCCGTGCCCGTTAAGACACAGCCCTTATTGTATTACACTACCAAAGTTTAAACAACTTCAGGGAAGCGGATCTCGAAAGGAGATTCATCCAGGTTGCCAGCTGGGTCTATGTGAGCAGTGAACTGCAGCTCTGCAGTAGACTCTTCACGATCGGTAGCCGACAGACTAAATCCTCCGTCTTGCAGCGCATTTTTCAGGATGATTACCACTGGGTCCGATGATCCAGAGTAGTCGGCCACCAGTGCGATGTTAGTCAGGTACTCGATGTCTCCCATCAACAGTGAGCGAGTTATAACGTCCTCGCTTGTACCCCCATCAACTGTTTTTGTTGACCCGATCATTGAAGTGACAACGTTGTCCGCAGTCATCTCAAGCAAGTTCACAGTCAGACGAACATGCTCCTGAATGATCCGGCGGAAGCCTTTAGTGGGGCCCCGGAGGCCGTCCACTTCGATCTCACGGATATCCTGCTCTACCGTAAACTCAGCGCCTTCGCGGGTAGCGCCGAATAGCGCCTCGTCGGCCTCGCCGTAGTTAATGTAGATCGCCCCAGCGTCCATAATCATGCGCTTAGCGGTTTCGGTTGTTACGCCAGTATTCCTAGCCATGGTGTTACCCTCTCTATATTCAAGCTTGAATGTCAGCAGCTCTATTCCAGCGCATGGTAAACGTTACCATGTAACGGCGGTACCGTCCGTCATCATCTGAAACAGGCTGTTCAGTTTCATAGTATACGCGCAAGTTCTCCACCCCGTCCAGAGATGTCTGCCGATCCAGGATTCTCACGATGTCATCCCGAATGCTGATGCAGCTAAGGTAGCTACCCATTGAGTCGCCAGCCCTTTCGAAGATATCAACCTGCAGGGTCTGCGTTACCTGAGTGTCGTAGACCTCAGAGGTGGGCAGGTACGTGAGAACAAGGTAGGGCCCGTTAACCTGCTGAGACCAGTCCATGAAGATCGCAGGAAGCGCCTTATAGGTTGAGAGCTTAGAGGTTAGTGCCCCGTCAGCTGACAGTCTCGCGTAGATGTCTTTCATAACTTCAATCATGTGTTACCTCACATTTCTCAGTGCGGCCGCGATAATACGCTGCTTCTCCCTGAGAGTTTTATCGTTTGCCGGCCTCAGGTAAGGACGGGGCGCTGCCCTACCGTACCCGAACTCGATCCTAGAATATTTCAGCTCGCTGCCGACCTCTGCTTTATACAGGCCCGGAACCCGAGTGTAGATGCTGTTCGCCAAGTCGCCAGTTCTTGGAGCAGGCGCCTGCCCTGGAGCGGACGCGGTGTAGAACCTTGAGGTACCTGGGACACGGTACCGCTCACCTGATTTAGGACCCCTCAGAATTGAGATCTTTGCGTTACGCTCAGTGCTGCGCGCAAGTGCTTCCACTGCCATAGTGGCCTGCCTTCGCATGCTGCGCGTAACGTTTGGAGTGAAGTTCCGTATAGCCATGTCAGACCTCTTCGTGCTCCCAGAGCCTCAAGTAAACTTTTCGGAAGTTAGATCCAGGCATGATCGGGTCCGACCCAGTCACAGAATACTGCCTCCCTTGAACCTCGACTCGGTCAGCCTGGGAGACTGGAGCGTTTTTCCTGACAGTCATGGTGGCGGCCCCAGCAATCCCCAGGTACTCGCCAGTGACTTTGTCGGATAGCCCGCCGAAAGACATTTTAGCCCTTCCAGCCCAGACTTGCCCGTACTCAGAAGCGAAACCGCCGAGGCCATCTGAGGCCCCGACAGTTTTACCATAGAAAGTTACTCCGTACCGAAGATCCCGCGGCTTCGTATCTTGACACGCCATCACAGACCTCCAACAGCAACACGCAGGGCCCGGGCGATCGCCATGGCGCCTGACTTTTTCAGCACTGAGTCGAATGCGCAGCCCCGGTTTTCATACATGTACGCTGCAGCACAGAGAACCGCTTGCTTGAACCTGGGATCTAGGGATCCGTTTGGCCCAACAGTCAGATCCATGACGATCTCACCAGTGCCGAGCCCGATAAGCGCAACGCGTGGAGGATTGCTCGCCAGATCAGACTCGTAGTCATCAGTAGTCAAAGTGGTCTCGCCTACGTCGATGCTGTCAACTGACTGCACCGGGTAACGAGGGATCTTTATCCATGGCTGAGACCCGCCTCCGACTGGAGACACCCCGGCGAAGTAGCGAACCTGCTCAGGATGCACATCCCACTTTACTTGGATGGAGCGATCAGTGGGCTCATAGCCCGTATAGTTGTAAACCATTTCGACAGCGGTATCGACAATAGACTGAGCCATGTCCTGCTCTGCCTGGTCAACAAACCCGCCCATGGAAAGGAACGCGTCCAATTCAGAGGCTCCAAGGCTGGCAACGGATCCGATCGGACCAGCAGTAACAGTGCCCTGGACCCAATTCGTCGGGCGGTCTTTTTGGTAGTCGTACTCCATTGAACGGCGAATCATGGTCTAGCCCTCTTTGGTTTCAATCTGAGGCTTAGTCTTTCGAGTACGGCGCTTTTTAGGCTGCTCTTTCGTCTCGCCCTGAACTTCTGGATTCGGAGTGCCCTTAACCTCAACAGCACGGCCGCTTTCGATCAACTCCTGGCCGCGCTCCTCAGTGATTGGCTGGAGCGTCTCCCCGCGTTTCACGGTACCCTCCATGCCGACCCAGTTTTTGGTAGCTTTTAGCATGTCACTTCCCCATTCGCTTGAGTGTTCTGACAGTATACACAAAAAAAGGGCCCCGTGTGGAGCCCCTTCTCTATTCACCTACTACCGATTTACACGGTCTCAGTGAAATCACCTTTAACGAACGCGCTTGGACGCTCGACGGTCAGAGCAACACGCTCTTCACCCAGGATGGCTACGCCGTTGCGGACAAATAGATCCGCGTGAGAATCTGACAAGCGGACAGAAGCCTGCTGACGATCCCACAGGGTAGCTGCCATGTTCCAGTTGCCCAGAACGAAGTCACCTTGATCAACGGCGTTGGTCTCGATCACAGGTACACGGAACATGCGCGGCTCGCCGTTCATGGCCATGTACTGAATCCAGATGTAGTCGCCACCGTCGTTCTTCAGCAGCTCGATTGTTTCCCAATCTTGCGGGTTGATAACGATGCCGTTTACCGGGTAGTTGCTCAGACGCGCCTTAGTCATAGCCTTGCGGATATGGGTGACGTAGTCGTCAGTAGCTGCACGGGTGCCTTGATCCTGAACACCAGTGGTGCTGAAGATGCCTTCAAGCGTTCCGCCAGTCCCGTCGCCGTAAAGAAGTTGCTTGTCTTCTTCGAGGCTCAGGCCGTAACGCAGACGCCCATCGATGTAACTACGCAGCATGGAAGCGTCATCCAGCACCTGACGTGAAGCAATAACGTGATGCGCGATGGTCTTGACTGCAGCGGTCTTCTCTTCGAGTACCAGGTCAGACTTGTTTTTCGTGGCCAGCTCAGCGGTTTGAGCGCCAGCTTGGTTATCAAAGCCGGTGTAGTCCACGTAATACTCGATTGATCCAGAGCTGGTCTGAGCAACGTTCATGAGGTCACGGATGTGCACCTGACGGTCAGCCGGATCGCGGATGATACCCGGACGGCGCATGGAAGTAGCGACTGCGCCAGCGGATCCGGCACCAGAGCTGATGTCCTTCAGGACAAGTTGGGCAACTTCAACTGCGTCGGTAGATTTCAGGCCTTTCTCGATAGCCATCTTGTACGCGTTCGATTCGATGAACTGCTCGCCAGCAGACTTCATTTCCTCGGCGATACCGCCAGCAGGACGCTGTAGACGCTTCTCAACGTCTTGCATGCGGCCTTCGAAGTCAGAAGTGACGTTGTCGAAGTTCTTCTCGGCTTCTTTCAAAGCAGACGCAGTGGCCCCAGAAGTCTGGCCAAGAGTTTTGATCTCGTCTGACTGACGCTCTACCAGATTCTTGACTTCGGTATGCGCAGCATCGAGATGTGATTTCAGGTCTTTAATGTCCATGACATATTCCTCTTTCGAGTTTAGGTTTAAATTTGTGCCACGGAAAGTGCAATCTGTGCGGCTTTCTGTGTGGTGGCGGCTCTTTCGAGTGCCGACGAAGTACATTCTCTTCGAATGCACCCCGCTTGTCAATACTTATTTCACTAAACTAATACAGCCGATGCTTAGCGAAAGTGCTGAACTCTTCGAGCATGGACTTCAGCTCGTCGAATTCTCCTGTGTCCTTCTCCTTCGGGTCTTTGACTTCAGTGGTCACAGGGTCCAGGCCTTTCTCTTCCAGGGACTGCCGCAGGCGCTTGACAGCAGTAAGAACCGCGGCTTCGTTGGCTGCGAATGTCACCAGTGAGAACTCTATGAGCTTAGCTTCATAGATGTGGCGGATACCGTTCTCGTCAATCTCAGCCTTGCCTTTAGGGATGCTGAAGCCGATAGAAAAACGATCAACAACGCGATCCTTCGCCAACTGGAGAGCCTCGTCACCCAGTGCGGTCTTCGAGATCTTTGCCTTTACCCAGAGACCTTTGTCGTCCTCGACCATCTCCAGAGGAATTCCGATCGGGTCCGCATGCTGCCAAAGAACTTTTACTTTGCCGGCACTAAACCGCTCATTGATTGATTTCTGGAAGGCCCCAAAATGGATAATATCGTCAACTTGGTCCATGTCCCAGGTAGACGCATAACCCTCAACGGTACGCGCCTCTTCGTCGACGCTCTGCGCTTTCATTTGAAAATCGCGAAAGATAGTAGTCATCTCTTAACTCCACTTTAGTCTAGTACGTCGACTGTACCACATCGACAATGAATTACATTACCTGCAGATCCTGATGGATCGCCCGGGAAGCGGAGCGCTTCACCCGTCTCAACAAACTTCTCGTTAAGCAGGACGATCTCGCCGTCTGCCTGGCGATGCGAAAACTTACCATTGCCGAAGTCCCGCGTACGCCCGTCGTCAGACGATACCCACTCTTTACTGAGAGTCAGAGGGGATGCTTCAGCTGCCGCCTGCCGGGCAGTATTATATGCCGAGTGTGACTCAGTACGTGCGATCATCATAGCACGATACTTTGAGTCTATGGAACCTTGGTTAAGTATAGCTTTAGCGATACCATCGACAGACTCACCGCGTTGCTTGGCTCCGAATATTACGTCACGGATTACTTTCATCGTTGTCAGCCCCAGTCCAACAGCTCGAACCAAAGCCTCGCCGATAATGTACGACCTAAAAATCTCCATGAAGATCCCCATCTCCCCCTCTTCCTGCTTAGTCTCCCAGGTCATACCCATGTGCTTATTGACAGCACCTAAGGTGCGCTCACCTGCGAGACGTCCGGATCGAATCCATGTCTTCTCTACAAGGTTGGACATAGTCTCGTTATGCTGCTCAAGGATCGACTCGATTACAGTCTCGGACTCCCACCTTCGGTACTCACTGGCAGCCTCCTCGAACGCTCGCATGATCTCAGCCTCAAAGTCGGGAGCGGCCGCGTTGGCCACCCTCGCCTGAGTTCTGTTCTGGATCGCTCGCTCCTCCTGCGGCTTATTACCTTGCAGATACCTAGGCATACCCCACCTTCCTCGCGATATCCGTGAAACTCTTCTCCACTGCCGAGCTCTCGAAGATCGTAGTAAGCTCGCCTGGATCCATATCCGGCATAGCCACTTTACCGAGAGTAGTAGCAGCCTCAACGGAAAGCTCACCACCTGCAACCAACTGGGCAAGTTGGATGACGCGGTCAAAGCCGTCGCCACCACCACCAGTGGACGGGACCAATCCGCCAGCAGTGTACCCAACTTCAGCGCCAGGGATCTGATCAATCTCTAGGTTCATCTCAAGACGGCGATTGATCTCCGACAGCGGGACCCCGAGAGAGAAAAGATCTTTTGCAACGCTCATCTTTTCCTGCAGTGAATCTTGAAGTGCAGACACTGAAGTGAAGTCAAAGCGGATCCGGACCCCTTTCCCGCCAGTGAAGAATCGTGTCATTTGGTCAGAGATATCAGTCAGCAGTGGGACCAGGGTATCGCGCCAAAAGATCTTTCGAGCGGTCTCGATATTCGACAGAGTGGCGTTCTCATAAATGCCAATCAACGGCTCCGGGACGTCTAACACTGAGCAGATCTCAGACCGGGTCATTTTACGGCCTTCCATGAAGTCCAGGTCCGCCATACTTTGACTCATCTGCGAGAATGAAGCATTAGCCAGCACCCAGGGCTCGCGGGCTGAACTCAAGCCGGTGTACTGATCCCGAACTTGGCGCCGGGCCTCCTCCCATTCGTCAACCCCGACCTCGCCCTCCAGCGTGAACACGCCATCAGGGATGCCTCGGTTCTGCATTGTAACTTTCTGCCAGTCAGAAGCGTCGTTATCGATGTCGATAGCTTTACCACCAGCACGGACGGCGCTCATACCCTTGTATACGCCATCAGGGTGGGTGTGACGCAGGCACATAATTTCGTTCAGCTCAAGGTTTTGAGCAGGCAGTCCGAATGGCTCATGCTTCCAGCCGACCAACTCAGATCCACGGAATCGTGGCGAAACACTGCCGATCTCCAGTGGCCAGATCTCAAGCGGGACGTTGCCGCCACGGCCACCGCGGATAACGCGGGCATGGAAGGCGCCGGCAATGTCTAGCTGCGCAGTGATTGCTTGTAGAAGCTGGCTCCCGCTCATACTAGGGCATGGATTCTGGAGCAGCTTCAGCAGTGTGCTCTCCTCATCAGCCTCCCAGCCTTCAGATGTAAATTTCTGAACAACGTACGGGACGGATCCAGCGGCTTGCTGCTTTTTGCGAACGCAAGCGTAGACCCATGAGTTCCCTTCGTAGCCCTCTTCCAGCCCAACGCGGTCCCGGTAGTTGTTCCACTCGGACGTAACAGAGAGCCCTAACGCGCTGGAGCCCCGCATCATTTTTTGCACTCGCTTAGTAGCAGGCGCCTCGGATTTCTTCCCGAATAGATTATCGAACATGATCAAGTACCTCAGAGATGTCTGCCCAAACGAATCGGACAATAATTTCGCATGATGAGTCGCCAAGGTTCTCGAAAGAGAAGTACGGCTCTACCGTGGAATCAAAGATCCCGCCGATACCGTTTCCGGTTAGCGTAGTTGAGAGCTTTCTGTCTCCCTGCCCCTCGGAGTACCCAACAGTCAAATCGAGCTCGATCCCACTAGTAAACCCGTCTAACTGCTGGATAAAAGCGTCTTCAGCTGGGTTCTGTTGATTGATAGTCCTGCGATCTGCATTCATCGGATCAAGTGTGTCCACTACAACCCCCGGTGTAGCTCCGATAACAAGGCGCGACTCAACCTCACCATTAATGATGCTTGAGCCCCCCAAAATTCCCCGGATAGAAGTTCCAGCTGGGATGCTTTGCTTGAAGTACGCCACTTGCCCTGCAGACAACGTTATCTTCCTGTGGCTGGATGCGACCCTACCTAGCCCCGCTCTGACCAGGTCATTGACTGCGTTTTGAGTCCGCATGAAATCAGCGGCGTTCGCAACTTCACCACTTTCCGTGATGACCCTGCCTGATTTTGGCCTTATCTGTCTCAGTCTGTCGATAGTGCTACGAACGCCCATGACACTCCCCCTTTATTTGAGCTGCCAGTATTCTGTCGGTTTGCCGCGGTACCCCTCAAGGTTTGTTCCCTTCGGCACAAAGTCTTTCGCGACTTTTGAATAACTGATGCTACCAGCCTTGGATACTTTTGTCAGCTTTCTTCCGTGAATCTCCGCATTACGGTCACCGGATTTCTCGCGGAGTTCTGCCAGGATCTGAGCTTTGCGCTCTTTTGCGGCCTTCTCTTTTTCTACGATCGCGTCGTACTCATCGAGCAAAAAGCTGGATGCTTCGTCTTCGATGGTCACGGTCAGCGGATCCAGGTACGGCTTAGCGGACTTCTTATCCATTGCAAGTGCTGTCAGCTTGTCTTGCATGTTAGCAAGTACCGGAATGTACTCAGCAGCCCATTGTGGATCATACTTCACGCGCTCAAGACTGGTACCGCCTGGAGCCCACTGGTAGAAGTCGCACCACTTGCGGCCGCTGACATACATCTGGAATTGAACCTGGGCATAGTAGTGAGCCTGAGCCTCAGAAAAAATGCTTTTGAACTTCGGGCTCTCATCTTTGCGGAGTCCGAACGGGCATTTGATCTCCACTAGGCCGTCGTCTCCAATCAGACCATCTGGACTCATCCCTGCCCAGTCATCCAGCTTGAAGAATCCGTGCGGGACCACTGTGCTGTCGGTCTCGAACTGGTACGCCAGCGCGGCCTCGGGCTCATGCTTAACGCCCCAGTCAGTTGCGATGTTGCCAGTGAATTCAGACTCAGCCCCGAGAAGCTCGCGGATAAATGCGCGCTCTGCGTCAGCTTTGGTCATGTAAGGTGCGAGTCCCAGAAGAGCCCCGACGATTGATGCTGTGAGACGGCCTCTGCGAGCTGCGAACCATTCTGCGCTACGTTGTTGCATGATGATTACCTCTTTGTTTGTGTGGTGTATGCGAACGATCATATCCGCATAGTTGTTATATTACATAACTATGCCCTGCCGATCAAGGCTTTTTTCTTTCTCTCATGCAACATGTTGAACGCGCCTGAGCTGCCGTCAACTTGGTCGTCCTTGCCACGCTCGGATCCGTCGAACGCTTCCAGCTCTCGGGTGTAGTCAGTATTCCAGTGAGCGCGGACCATGGTCACGTTTCCGGCCTGTACCTGAGCGCTGAATGGCTTCGCCCGAATTACCTTTTTCCTGTCAGCTCGGACCGCCTTACAGCTGTACCCAGAAAGAGCTGAGATTAGAGACTGGGCCTCTGATTTGCCAGCCTGACCGGGGTCTTGCTCGATCCCGATCTCTACATCCGTCCCATCTTTAGCGGCTGTCGCCTGGATCTTCCGTACAACGCCGGCCGGCCCGGCGCGGAAACGCTCGACATCCAGGACGTAAGGTCTGCCCAGCTCGCATAGCCCCATTAGAACCCCGACAGTCCAGTCAGGGTCCGGGTTCTGTGAAGTGGGTTCAGTTGCTGCCCTATCCCAGTACCGAATCATCCGCCGAAGCTTCGGGAGTTCATGGCGATCACAGTACATGAATTGATCGCCGCGGAAATACATACCCTGGGCTGGCTTAATCTT
>Ga0136597_1000180_pt1 | contig 33132 bp, 27 predicted proteins | sample AntRauTorcE11898_FD_101385 | JGI IMG/M metagenome (GOLD analysis project Ga0136597, IMG submission 101385) | Saline lake microbial communities from Rauer Islands, Antarctica - Metagenome Torckler E11 #898 | ecosystem: Environmental > Aquatic > Non-marine Saline and Alkaline > Saline | place... | reverse complement strand
TGGTGGAGTTGAGGGGAATTGAACCCCTGTCCAAAGTAACCTACACTTAACTTTCTACATGCTTAGTCTGTCGAATTGTTTAACACACACCCCGTGGCAGACAAGTGGTGTGTGAGCGAGTCCAATTAGGTTCGTGAAGCGCGCTAGGACCGCGCCCGCTTCATAGAGTCCACTAAGTTGTCTATGTAAACTGAGCCGTGGACGTCTCAGTCACATAGTCGCGCGTTTATTTACGCTGCGAAAGCTGTTTGTTGTTGGTTTCCGGTTATTATATCGGATTGGCTTTTTTTCGTGAGCCGTCACGGCATGCTTATCAAGCCACAGTTACCCTGTCGAAGCCAGTACAACCCCGCATATTTATAATACCATATCTTACACTTATTTACAAGATATTTAAAAGGCTGTCAAGCCCCATCACAAGCAAAAGCACGGCAACAAGACGCTGAAAGTGGGCGTTGTTAATGCGCCCTAATGCGCGCATACCGATGAGTGAACCGAGAATCACAAACGGAGTGAATATGGCCGTATAACCGAGCGCCTGCAGGGGGTAATCATCGAAGATGAGAAAGCTCGTAATCGCCCCGACGTTGATCGCAAAGAAGTAAAGCAGGATGTTCAGTCTGAACGACTCTTTTTTTAGCGGCGTGTTTGAGAAAAATATAAGCACGGGGACGCCGCCTGCCCCGATGAGGGTATTCAATATGCCGCCCAGGCTGCCTACGGGAATGAAGTAGGGTTTATAGCGCTTGATGGAGAAATTAAAGCCGATGAGCTTGTTCAGAGCCGTAAAGACAAGGAGACTTCCAAAGATAATATTGAAGATGCGTGCATCGACATACCCGAGAAAAAAACCGGTCGCAACCGCGAAGACGAATCCGCTTAAAATTAGCGGGCTCAGGTCGGTGAAGTTTTTGAGGGTAAAGTTCTTCTCCTTGACTAGTATGAAGAAGTTGAGCAACAAATTGATGCTCACGATGATTGGGCGTGCTTCTGCTGGGGAGAAGAAAAACGCCGTTAAAAGGGGCATCGCGAACAAGGCCGTACCGAAACCCGCGATGCCTTTCATAATGGATGAAAAAAGTAGGATGAGCCCGCCGAGCATGATGATTTCGGGTGTCATAAATTATGCCTGCCATGCTCTTTTTGAAGGCGGCGCTTGATGTCTTTTTCTTTGAGGTCTCTTCGTTTGTCGTATTTCTTTTTCCCTTTAGCAAGACCGATTTCGATTTTCGCGCGGCCTCGACTGAGATAGACTTTGGTGGGGACGATGGTGAGCGAATCCCTGGTAGTTTTAGATCTCAGTTTGACGATTTCATTTTTGTGAAGCAAAAGTTTTCTTTCTCTTGTTTCATCGTGGTTGAACTGATTGCCATGCTTGAACTTGGCGATATGCATGTTGATGATGAAAGCTTCGTTGTCTCTTGTGGTCCTGACGTAGGCGTCGGAGATGTTCACGCGGCTTGCGCGAATGCTTTTGATCTCCGTTCCGGTGAGAACGATACCTGCTTCAAAGGTATCTTCTATGAAGTAATCGTGGTAGGCTTTTTTGTTTTTGGAAATGATTTTCATATTAATCACCTTTCGCAAGTTTGAAGTCGATTTCCCCATCGAATACGTTGACGCTTGCGACTTCGATTTTGATGCTTTCGCCCATACGATAAACCTTGTTTTTATGTCTACCGATCATGGTAAGGAGGTTTTCATCGAAGACATAGTAATCATCATCAAGGTTGCTGATGTGCACAAGACCTTCAATGGTGTTTCCAAGGCCTACGTATAGCCCGAATGAAGTGACACCCGCGATATGACCTTCAAAGGTCTGTCCCACTTTGTTGGCCATGAATTCGGCTTTTTTCATATCAAGGACATCGCGTTCAAGTTGAACCGCGGTTTTCTCAGCATGGGAGGTATGGATCGCAACATCACCGAGAATGTTTTCATAGTGGCCCACGGTATCACTAGTCTTATCTTTTTCAATTAAGTACGTTCTTAAGAGTCTGTGCACCATCAAGTCTGGGTACCGTCTGATTGGCGAGGTGAAGTGAGTATAATGATCAAACGCAAGACCAAAATGTCCGATGGAGTCTTTCGAATAGACCGCTTTTTGCATGGTTCTTAGCATCATCATGTTGATGCCTTTTTCACTGACCGTATTTTCGACCTTCTGAAGCAACTTTTGAAGTGCTTCATGGGTGATTTTCTTCTGTGCTTTCACCTGGAAGCCAAGCGCGTTGGCCATCGTGAGGAGTCTCTGAACTTTCTCTTCATCCGGTACATCATGCACACGGTAGAGAAACGGCAGTTTCTTCTCATAGACATGCTTAGCAACCACACGGTTGGCCAGCAGCATGAATTCTTCAATCATTTTTTCCGCTTCGCCGCGTTCCTTGACACTAACGTCAACGGCTTTTTTGTTTTCATCAAGGGTGATAATTGGCTCATCAGTTTCAAAGTTGATGGACCCTTTTTTTGTACGTGCCTTGTAGAGCTTTTTCGCGAATTCGCCGGCTACATCAAGCATCGGTGTGAGTTCACCCCGCTTCTCACGGGCTTTCTTGTCGCCATCAAGCATGATGTTGACCTCATCGTAGGTAAAGCGTCCGTGTGAACGGATGACGCTTTCGAAGATGTCATATTTGAGAACTTTACCATTAGAATCGACGACCATCTCACAGCTCATAGCGAGCCTGTCGACATCTGGCATAAGCGAACACAGGTTGTTTGACAGGTTTTCTGGAAGCATTGGAATGACGCGGTCTACCAAGTAAATGGAGGTTCCGCGTTCGTAAGCATCCTTATCGAGCGGAGAATCTTTCGCGACGTAATGACTAACGTCTGCGATATGAACTCCGATATAGTAGTTTCCGTTGTGTGTTTTACTGACTTCGATGGCATCATCGAAATCTTTGGCATCTGCTCCGTCGATGGTGATGATTGGCCGTTCACGGTAATCACGGCGGCCTTCGTAGGCTTTTTTATTAATGGTTTTATATTCCTTGGCTTGCGCGAGGGCTTCTTCACTAAAATCCACTAGCACGTCATGTTTTAAGACCTTGCTTTCGATGTCGACGCCTTTTTCGTTCATGTTGCCGATCACGCGGGTGACTTTGCAAAGCATGCGGTTTTTCTCGGCGTATGAGGTGATTTTAGCTTGAACTTTGTCCTGAGGTTTGGCACCATTAAGTCCATTTTTCGTAATTAAGATATCGGCCTTGACGCTTTTTTTATCACTGATCAAATAATGCTTATTGCCCCGTTTGATAACGGTACCGATTAAATGGGTTGTATGACGCTCAAGTATACGGACAACATTGCCTTCTTTTTTGAACCCTTTCGGGCTTTTATCGACTTTGGCTAGAACATGGTCGCCGTCCATTGCGTCTTTAAGGCTTCTCGGCGGGAAATAGATATCCTCTTCATCAGAGTCATCGATGCTTAAAAAAGCGAATCCCTTGTCCTTGACATCAAGAATGCCTTTGACAAAGTCCGTGTATTCGATAAGAGTATATTTGTTTTTGGCGTTCGCAATCAATTTCCCTTCATGCTCAAGAGCATTGACGGCCTTGGCAACTTCCTTGAATTCTTCACTGCTCTTTGAGCCCAAAGCTTTGTGAAGTTCGTGAATGGAGTATTTTTTGCCGTTTTCATTAATTAAAAATTCTAGTATTTTTTCTTTCATGAGTGGGACCTCCTTTATTAGAAAAAAAGACACTTAAAGATAAGTGTCTTAAATCATGGCCCATATAGCAATCGCAATAAAAAGAACGGATGTGGATAATGTGGCGCGACTCATGAAGAGTTCAAATCCGCGTTCTTTTTGGTGTGAGAAAAGTTCAGACTTTTCTCCGCTGAATGCATTGGCAGCGTCGTCTTTGGAACTTTGTACGACAACGAGGGTGATTAAGACTACCGAAACGATGATGAGTATAATATCGACAGCTCGCATAGTGATACCTCCTAAATTGATAATGCTAGATATATGATGTAAGACAGTATGATGATGATGCTTGGCAGAGCGTATAAGACCTTATTGCGTGGGGGTTTCCTCACTAAGGCAACCAATACCATTATAGAGTTAACAAGCCCTAAAATCAAGAGTAAAGACATATTTTTAAGGACATCGGGGTCGTCTTTTAAAACTCCGAATATATTTGTGTTCCCATTAGCGAAATCCACAAGGGCGATAATGAGTATGTTGAACGTATTAGACCCGAGGACGTTGCCAAGGGCGATGTCGTAGCTTCTTCTTTTGAACAGCGTATAGACCGCTGTCAATTCTGGAAGACTTGTCGCAACTCCTAGGAACATGGCCCCGCCAAACGACGCGTTCATGCCCAGTTCTAAAGACAGATCATTCGCAATAACCGTTACAAAGTAACCAGCACCTACTATGATGAGGGCAAAGAAAGTGAACCTTATAAGGATTGTCTTCAGCGAGTGAATGACTTCGACTTGCTCTTTTTGTTGAAGCACTTCCTTGTTCATGTTTCTTAGAGACAATATATAGATAATGACAATCAAGATTGAAATGACATTGAAACTCAGCCCCATGCTGATCCCGAGAAAGTCCATTTCGAGCCATCCCAGTCTCAAAAGCAGAACAGGCAGTAAAAATACAAGGTACATCGCAATGATTGAGTGTGAAGTTTTCTTGCCACTATGGGTTTTATTGAAAAACAGATGTTTGATGAATAACAAATCTGCTGATGCCAAAATAAGCAGATTAAACATGTTGCTTCCAAACACATTCCCAAACGCAAGGCCTGGATTGTCTAGACTTAATGTAGAGGTAAGCGTGGTAATCAGTTCAGGAAGACTCGTCACAAGGGCGAGCATCACTCCACCAAGGAGGGCGCCACTGATGTTGGTTTTATTGTCCAGTTCATCGATATAATTACTGGCTTGGTTAGTAGCGAAAATCGTGATAGCGGCAAGTGCGAGATATTGTATGATTAATAAACCCATAACCATGCTCCTTGTCTTTAATCAAAATCAAAAAAATAACATCCTAGGAGGATGATTTTCTAAAAAGTATTATACCATAAAAGAGCGATTTGTGGAAATAATGAATAAAAAAATCCCGCAGATTTTTTCTGCGGGATTTTAAGGTTATTTTAAGTTGTAAAATGAGCCTTTTCCGCGATAAACGGCGGTTTCACCAAGTTCATCTTCAATACGGAGAAGTTGATTGTATTTGGCAATGCGGTCGGTTCTTGAGAGGGATCCAGTTTTGATTTGCCCCGCATTGGTCGCAACGGCGATGTCTGCGATGGTTGAATCTTCCGTTTCACCGCTACGGTGAGAAATAACGGCAGTGTAACCAGCTTTTTTAGCCATTTCAACCGCTTCGAATGTTTCGCTAAGCGTTCCGATTTGGTTGACTTTGACGAGGATTGAATTCCCTACACCATTGTCGATGGCTCTTTGAAGTTTTTTGGTGTTAGTTACAAGCAAGTCATCTCCGACGAGTTGAATTTTTCCGCCAAGTTTTTCAGTAAGAACTTTCCATCCGTCCCAGTCGTTTTCGTCAAGTCCATCTTCGATGGAGATGATTGGGTACTTGTTGACGAGCTCGCCATAAAAATCACTGAGTTCGGTGGCGGTCATTTCTTTTCCTTCACCGGCTAGGTCGTAAACTTCTTTGTCTGCGTTGTAGAATTCGCTTGAGGCAACGTCCATGGCGAGTTGTACGTCGTCGCCTGGTTTGTAGCCCGCATTCTTGATTGATTCAATGATGACTTCGAGCGCTTCTTCATTGGATTTTAGGTTTGGTGCGAAGCCCCCTTCATCACCAACGGATGTATTATAGCCCCGGGCTTTAAGTACGGCTTTAAGTGCGTGGAATACTTCAGCGCCGACTCTAAGCGCTTCTTTGAATGAAGGCGCGCCTACAGGCATGATCATGAATTCCTGGAAGTCAACGTTGTTGTCAGCGTGTGATCCACCATTTAGAATATTCATCATAGGTGTAGGAAGGTCTTTAGCTGCAAAGCCTCCGAGATATTGATAAAGAGGTTGGCCGGTGTATTCAGCCGCAGCACGTGCAACAGCCATGGAGACACCAAGAATGGCGTTAGCTCCGAGTTTCCCTTTGTTTGGTGTCCCATCAAGGTCAATCATGGCATGGTCGATGGCGACTTGTTCAGTAACATCGAATCCGACGATTTCAGGCGCAATGACTTCATTGACATTCTTAACGGCTTTAGTAACACCTTTACCGAGATAACGGTTTTTGTCACCGTCTCTTAGTTCTACCGCTTCGTGTTCACCTGTTGAGGCACCACTTGGTACAAGGGCACGTCCAAAGGCTCCTGAATCTGTCAATACTTCTACTTCAACTGTTGGATTTCCTCGTGAATCGAGGACTTCTCTAGCATATACATCGCTAATGTAGGGCATAATCTATTCTCTCCTTTAAAATAATGTTCTTTTATTTTTTCTTGGCAATCAACGATTGCCCAGTCATGGCTTTCGGTTGGTCGATTTCAAGATACTCGAGCATAGTCGGGACCAAGTCCCCAAGAATACCGTTTTCTCGAATTTCAATGGTTTTATCCGTGATGATGAGTGGGACCAAACTTGTGGTATGAGACGTTTGCACGCCCCCTATGTCATCAATCATTTTCTCCGCATTTCCGTGATCGGCAGTGATCAAAGCCATTCCGCCCATCGCTACGATTTTCTCTACAACTTTTCCTGTACATTCATCGGTGACTTCTACTGCTTTTTTAGCTGCTTGAATGTCACCGGTATGACCCACCATGTCGCAGTTTGCAAAATTCAATATAATGGTATCAAGTTCGTTCTTGTCAAGTTCTGCCAATACTTTGTCTGTAACTTCATAGGCACTCATTTCTGGTTGCATGTCGTAAGTTGCGACTTTTGGTGAAGGCACCATGATTCTTTTTGATCCTTCGATTTTGCGGTCTTTTCCGCCATCGAAGAAAAACGTTACATGAGCGTATTTTTCAGTTTCTGCGATACGTAGTTGCTTAAGGCCTTCACGGCTGATGATGTCACCATACATATCTTCAAGTTTCTGTGGTTCGAAGGCCACAGACCCCTTGACGTTATCACTGTAGTGCATGGTTTGTACAAAGTGCAGGTCCTTGAATTCTTTGGTATCTTCAAGCTCGGTCTTGCTTGGATTGGTAAGCGCCGTAGAAATCTGAATGGCACGGTCAGGTCTGAAGTTCATGAAGACAATAGAGTCACCGTCTTCAACAGTGCCTTCACTGTCTACAGAAAAAGGGATAACAAATTCATCTTGGATGCTGTTTTCATAAGACGACTTAATGCCTTCTACAGCAGTTTTGGCCTGTTCGCCTTTAGCTTCTGTCAATATGTCGTACGCCTTCTTGATGCGTTCCCAGCGTTTATCACGGTCCATAGCATAATAGCGTCCATGGACACTCGCAATTTTACCGAGTCCAATCTCCTTCATGTAAGCTTCCAGTTCTTCAATATAAGTGATGGCACTCTCAGGTGGCACGTCGCGTCCATCTAAGAACGCATGGACATAAACCTTTTCAAGGCCTTCTGACTTTGCGAAATCAAGCATACCTTTGAAATGGCTGATGTGTGAATGCACACCTCCATCGCTAAGCAGTCCCATGATATGCAGTTTAGAGCCTTGACTTTTGACATGTGTCATGGCATCCTTATACGCTTCGTTTTCCTGAAAACTGCCGTCTTTGACGGCTTTGTGAATACGTGTTAATGATTGATAAACCACGCGTCCGCCACCGATATTCATATGCCCGACTTCTGAGTTCCCCATTTGACCTTTTGGAAGGCCTACAGCTTCACCGCTTGCACGCAGTGCACTAGTCGGGTATTCTTTCATGAGTTGGTCTAGATTCGGGGTATTTGCAAGACTAACGGCGTTGCCCTCGCCTTCTTCTTCTAGGCCCACTCCGTCCATAATGATCAAGACAGTTGGTCGTTTCATAACTATCACTCCTAATACATAAATTATAACAATTTTAAACGTACTTTAACAGTAAAAAGCCATAAGCGTAAGCGTTTACTTGATTTAAGGCTTAAATATCGCTTTTTTTCATTTTAAAAAGCACTTAAGTTTTGTATAATGATTAATGAAAGAAAGGATGAGTTACATGCTTAAAAAAATTAATAGACATCTGAAAAGTAAAATAGGAAAAGCGCCAAAAAATTACAGCATCCCAGATTTATGGACGGAATCTGTTATCGATAAAGATTTTTTGACTTATATCAATCAAGGTGAAGCTCTAGTCGATCCTTACGCATTTTTCAGCGCATTGATTGAATCGAATTTCATCGAAGACACATTCAAGACTGCAACCCCGATTTCAAAGCGAATCCGCCATCACAAAGTCGGTGGCGACTGGCTCAAGGAAAGCATCATCTATTCTACCATGGTCCGTACAAGCGGTGCCTGGGACAACGACCGAAACGGCAAACTCGACGAAAAGAATGCATTCGGATTCAAGGAAACCGGCACATTCCTCAAAATGATGGCCCTTCTACCCATGCTAAGGCGCATGGGCATTGACACAGTTTACATGCTGCCCATCATGGACTATTCCAAAAAACATAAAAAAGGCGAACTTGGCAGCCCTTATGGTGTCAATGACTTTTTCAAACTAGATGACGCCCTTAAAGATGACTTGTTAAGTGAATCGTTCTCCGTTGAAGACGAGTTCAAGGCATTTGTGGATGCAGCACATACGCTCGGTCTCAAAATTGTCATAGATATCATACCGAGGACCAACGGCATTGACAGCGAACTCATACGTGAACATCCTGATTGGTTTTACTGGATCAAAGCCAGCGAAAAACCAAACTACAAAACCCCATGGGTCGATGCATTCAAAGAAGCCAAAGCTCCACTCCCAAAACGCATGAAGACTGTCTATGATGACAAAGACGTACAACGCCACATCAACATGTTCGAATTCAATCCGAGAGTCCAAAATCCTGAACGTTTTGAGAAAATCAAGAATAGCGACGACATCTTGGATGCGATAAGCGAACATTTTGATTTGACCACGGCCCCTGCCTTCAGTGATAACATCAACGACCCTCAACCACCATGGAGTGATGTGACGTTCTTCAGAATGTATCTTGATCACCCCAAGGATACTCGTCAGTACCTAGATACATTAGATCGCCCGCCTTACATTCTTTATGACACCATCAAATCAAATTTGTATGAAGGTGACGTTCCAAATGAACCCCTTTGGAAGATTTTAGAAGACGTTGTCCCTTTCTTTCAGAGAAACTACGGTATCGACGGAGCAAGAATCGACATGGGCCACGCCTTACCAAGACCCCTCCTCGATAGAATCCTAAACAAAGCAAGAACCTATGACCCTGATTTTGGCTTCATCGCCGAAGAACTCGATATGCGTAACGCAGTAGACGCCCGTGAAAAGGGCTATAACATCATCGTTGGTAACGGCTTCATAATGCAACACCGTGTCTTTGAAGGCAAAGCACAAAAGTTCTACCGTGAAGCGAAGAATCTAGCCGCTCCGATATTGGCGACTTCTGAAACCCATGACACCCCTCGCATTGCCTCACGCCGCGGAGGAAGACGCCTGTCTGTTGCACTCATCGCCCTCAACATGTTCATGCCTAGAGGGGTTCCGTTTTTAAACGCTGGCATCGAAGTCTTTGAAAAACAGCCGATGAACCTTGGTTTAGATGCAACCGAGGCCGATCGCAAGCATCTTGATTTACACGATCCCTACTACAACAAACTCGCGCTCTTCGATCCCTACCAACTTCATTACAAAGAGGTCGGAAGACACGTAATCCCCGCGACGATGCATTCACTTGCCCTTCTTAGAAAAAAGTGGCTCAATCAAATCGTTTCTGCGGACAACGTCACGGTCTTTGAAGAAGGTAGCACCTTCATTGGTTACGTTTATTCCAAAGGCAAAAAGCGACTCATCGTACTAGCAAACCTCAACCCTGATTTTTACTTCGAAAGCAAAATGAAAAAACCAATTCCCCTTCTCGGCTATGATTTAACCAAGACAGTTTTGCTTTATTCAACGCATTTTGAAGGCAAACCACTAAGTCTGGCCTCAAATGACGTGCACATGCATGTATGGCTTGATGCGAACGAAGTCAGAATCTATGAACTATAAAACCGTTCTGTTAAACGGATCGCCAAAAACAAACAGCCTCTCCATGAGACTTGCACATGAACTTATCGATCTTAAACACGTAAAACGGTTCACCGCCTACGATATGTCTATGCATACTTGTACGGATTGCAAGCGATGCATGCGAATGCCCGGATGCATATTTGACAAAGACGGCGCCACGCGTTTTATCGAAGCGCTTGACGAGGCTGATACGTTAATCATCGTATCCCCTGTGCACTTCGGCAGTCTCTCAAGCGAAGTCGTAAGACTTCTTTCAAGACTTCAGACACTCTATAACGGAAAACACACTCGCGGTGACGTCGCACCCAAATTGGATAAACTGATATTCATCACCACCGCCGGCGCCGACAATGACGCCATGTTTGAAGGGGCGCATCTGACATACAAAATACTCACACATCTATTCAACCCAAGCGAACATACCTTTACCAGTCTTAAAAATACCGATTCACTAGGTGAAAATGAATCGCTTCTCCCCTACATTCAAACAAGATACTGATCAATAAAAAGGACTTTCCATTTTAGTAAGTGGAAAGTCCTTTTCTTATGCACTACTTAGTAACGCTGATTTTGCGCAAAAATCATTTGAAAGGTCGGCTTGACCGCTTTTTCATAAATGATATAGATGACCGGTATCTGGATCGGCCACTTGAGTCCCATGATTAAAAGCCGCGCTGGTACTTGAGCGAACATGCCCGGTCCTGAAAAAATATAAAGCTGAACAGAATTGAGAATAAAAGTTAAAAGACTAAGTCCGATGATGGTAAAGGCAATTTTACTCATAGTGACTTTTCTTTTTAGGAATACAAGCCCCGGTACAATCCCCCAAAGCATGGCAGAAAGCGTAAACAGATTGAACGTAAAGGCAAACGGGTGCACCATGACATACGTCCAGTCCACCGCAAACCCGGCAATCCCAGCGAGAAACGGTCCAAGAACAATCCCACCAATGAATAAAGGAATCTCATAAAATGAGATTCTCAGTTCGTAAGTAGTGAAACTGAGAAAAATTTTGAGCACAATGCTCATAGACGCCAGCAACCCAGCTAGAATGATGTTTCTTAGATGATTATGATCTTTAGACATTGAAAAAACCTCCTAAATAGTTTAAGAGGTCCACAAAAATTACTCAAAAAAGTAAGATCAGCGGACGCACCATCTTCACCGCCACATAATGTGTTCGTTTACACCCGACATCCCATGGTGTAACACTTGACGCAAAGATGATTACTCTGATGCATTCATTGTATCAAAAAAGCGCAGCTTTGCAAGCCTCATACTTCAAAAGAAACCGGTACTCTTTCATTTTCTCTTAGAAATTGATTGGCCTTTGAAAAATGCTTGCAGCCGAAGAATCCTCTGTAAACTGACAAGGGAGAGGGATGGGGCGCTTTCAAAACCAAGTGGGTCTTCTCATCAATTAAAGATTCCTTGCTTATTGAATGATTGCCCCACAGTAAAAACACTTTTGGAGTTTTATCATTGGAGAGCACTTTGATGACTTCATCGGTGAACCAGCCCCACCCAATGTTTTTGTGTGATCCCGGGCGGCCTTCTTCTACACTGAGCGTGGTATTAAGAAGCAATACCCCTTCTTTTGCAAGCTTTGTGAGGTCTCCATGATTCGGAATTCGGGCTTCTAAATCATCGCAAAGCTCCTTGTAAATATTCTTTAAAGAAGGCGGGACTCTCACATGTCTGTTCACACTGAACGCAAGGCCCATCGCCTGATCAGGCTGGTGGTAGGGATCCTGCCCCAGAATAACGATTTTGACGTTTTCAAATGGCGTGATTTCAAAAGCTTTAAACAGCGCCTCCTTAGGCGGATAGACGGTTTTAGTTTTATAAACATGATCCACTCGTTTGAGAAGGTCTTTAAACATCGGATTTTCTTTAATGGGTTGCAAGGCACCTTTCCAACTCATACACTCACCTCCACTCAAGTATAGCATGTTAAAAGGTCTAGAAAAACCACAAGATACTTTTATTCTTCCTTTAGCAGGTATGCCTTTAAGGCATAAAAAAATAGCGAAGCCTAAGCTCCGCCATTTTGAATATGGTGTTTATTTGTTTGCAAGTTTCGCTTGTGCTGCAGCGACGATTGCAACCGGTACACGGTAAGGTGAGCAAGATACATAGTCAAGTCCTGCTTTTTCGAAGAACATGATGCTTGATGGGTCTCCTCCGTGTTCACCACAAATACCTACGATAAGGTCTTTTTTGGTGGCTTTACCGTTCTTGGTAGCCATCTCAACGAGTTGGCCTACGCCTTTTTGGTCGAGTGATTTGAAAGGATCTTTTTTGAAGATGCTTTCTTTATCATAGACTTTGAGGAAGCGTCCGGCGTCGTCACGAGAGAAGCCGAATGTCATTTGGGTAAGGTCATTTGTCCCATAGCTGAAGAAATCAGCAACTTCTGCAATTTCTGAAGCAACTAGGGCTGCGCGTGGTGTTTCGATCATTGTACCTACGCGGTATTCAAGAGTGACGCCCGCTTCTTTGATGAGTGCATCGGCCGTTTCATTGATGTAAGGTTTGAGGAAGTTGAATTCTTCAACGGACGCGACAAGTGGCACCATGATTTCAGGTTTGACTTTGACGCCGTCTTTTTGAACTTCAATGGCTGCTTGGATGATGGCTTTGACTTGCATAACCAGGATTTCTGGGTATGTAATCGCTAAGCGGCACCCACGATGACCAAGCATCGGGTTGAATTCAGCCAAGTTGGTGATGGCGCGGGTGAGACGCTCTTCACTGACACCAAGTTTTTTGGCTACTTCAGGGACTTCGCTTTCTTCAGGTAGGAACTCATGAAGTGGTGGGTCAAGTAGACGAACGGTTACGGTTTTGCCGTCCATGACTTTGAAGTTTTCCTTGAAGTCTTTAAGTTGGTGAGGAAGAAGTTTTTCAAGAGCAGCTTCGCGTTCTTCTTTGCTTTCGGCGATAATCATTTGACGAATGTTGGTGATGCGGTCACCCTCGAAGAACATATGTTCAGTTCTTGTAAGTCCGATGCCTTCAGCCCCAAATTTAGCGGCTACAGATGCGTCGCGCTCATTATCTGCATTGGCTTTGACACCTAGGCGTTTAACAGCTTTACTCCATTCAAGGATGGTTTGGAATTCTTCTGAGAATTCAGGAAGTTTCGTATCAATTTTACCAGTAAAGATTTTACCTGTTGATCCATCAATACTGAAGAAGTCGCCTTCTTTATATTCTTGACCTTTGATGGTCATAATGCCTTTGTCTTCATTGACGACAACGTCGCCGGCACCAGAAATACAGCTTTTACCCATTCCGCGGGCAACAACCGCTGCGTGTGAAGTCATTCCGCCAAGTTGTGTGACGAATCCTTCAGCGGCAATCATGCCTTCGATATCTTCAGGACTGGTTTCTTTACGGAAAAGAAGAACTTTTTCGCCGTTTTCTTTCCATTCAGACGCTTTTTCACTGTTGAAGACGATGCGTCCTGTAGCCGCACCAGGTGAGGCTGCGAGGCCTGTCGTAATGACAGACGCTTCTTCAAGCGCGCTTTCTTCAAAGATTGGGTGAAGCAGTTGGTCGATTTGTCCAGGATCTACGTGGTTGATGGCTTCTTCTTTTGTGATGATACCGTCTTTTTCAAGATCAACGGCGATTTTTACAGCCGCATGGCTCGTGCGTTTACCAGTACGGGTTTGCAGAATAAAAAGGGTGCCTTCTTCGATGGTGAATTCAATATCTTGCATATCTTTATAATGGGCTTCAAGTTTGTTTGTGATGTCTAGGATTTCCTGGTAAAGTTTAGGACGTTTTTCAGAAAGTTCGGTTTCAAGATCAAGCGGTGTACGAACACCGGCCACGATGTCTTCACCTTGTGCGTTGAAGAGGAATTCTCCCCAAAGTGCGTTTTCACCAGTCTTAGGTGAACGGGTAAAGAGTACACCGGTTCCACTGTTTTCACCAGTGTTACCAAATACCATTTCTTGAACGTTTACGGCTGTACCAAGTTCATCAGGAATATTGTTGTGTTTACGATAAATTCGGGCGCGTGGTGTGTCCCAACTACCGAATACAGCGTCTACTGACATGTAGAGTTGCTTCATTGGATCTTGAGGGAATGCTTCGCCGACTTGCTCTTTATAAATGGCTTTGAACTTGCTTACAACGTCTTCCCATTCTTTTGCTGTGATTTCTACGTCGAAATCATAGCCTTGTTTTTCTTTAAGATCTTCAACGACAGAGTCGAATAGTTTCATTTCAACGCCCAGAACGACGTTCCCGAACATTTGAATCAAACGACGATATGCATCATTTACGAAACGCGGATTGTCGGTTTTCTTAATCATACCTTCTACAACGTCATCGTTAAGACCGAGATTCAAGATGGTGTCCATCATACCCGGCATGCTGATTGCAGCTCCGCTACGTACGGATACTAGAAGTGGGTCTTTAAGATCTCCGAATTGCTTATTGGTTTCTTCTTCGAGTTTAGCAACATATGTCTTGATGTCATCGATAAGCTTAGGAGAGTTCTTACCACCGTTTTCGTAGTACTTGTTACACATTTCAGTCGTAATGGTAAACCCAGCAGGAACGGGAATTCCAAGACGCTTCATTTGAGAGAGGTTGGCACCTTTACCGCCAAGAAGCGCTTTTTGGTCTTGTGTGCCTTCTCCAAACATGTAAATTCTTTTCATTATTATTCACCTTTCATCAATAAAGTTTTGTACTTCATTAGCACAAAGTATTATAGCATTCTAAAGGCCCCTTTTCAACTGAAAAGACTGTCCAATTAGGCTTAAATATGGCCACTCATTTTGATAACGCTTACAGCTTACTTAAAATAAAAGCCTCCAATTGGAGGCTTTTGATTATATCTTGACGTCGATGACCGATCCATTCTTATTCGGATGGTCCTTGAGGTATTCTAAAATGGCATTGTAGTGTTTCTTGGTGCTTGGTTTGCAGTCGGCTAGATGTTTTACTTCGCCTTCGATGATGCCTTCGGCGAATGCGTTACATCCGGGGTACCCACACGCCCCACAATTAATCCCTGGAAGTCGTTCTTCCACACCTTCGATGCGAGGGTCTTGTTCAACAGCGAGCAAGTCTGCGGCGAAAGCCAGTCCAAGACCGAGCAAAGCGCCTAAGATGCTGAGTGTCAATACGGCTGTCATATCATTTGCCCTCCTTCAGTGTTTCGGTTTTGATTTGCTTTTTCATGTCGTCTTTGATTGTTGAAATATCCTGTTTGAGTGTACATGAATAGTTGTTGCAGACATTGCAGGCTGCTTCATCAATCAGTTCAATGCAGTCCTCAGGTACTGGGGTGTTTTTATTCATCGCGAATGTGGTGATGTAAAGCACGACGATTGCGGCGATGACGCCTACGGTTAACCACATTAAACGATCCCTCCAAGGCCTAAGAAGGCAAGTGCCATGATACCGGCGACGACTAAGGAAATCGGTACGCCTTTCCAAGCTTCAGGAACATTTGCGCTATCAAGGCGTTCACGAATTGACGAAAACGCAAAGATGATAAGTCCAAAGCCTAGTGCGGTGCCAAACGCGGCTGTACTTGCGACGAAAAGCCCTTGTAGTACGCCGTAGTCAGTAGGATAGCCACTGGCAATATTTAATTCAACCACGCCGAGAATGGCACAGTTTGTCGTGATGAGCGGGAGATAGATTCCAAGCGATTTGTAGAGTTTTTTACTCACTTTTTTGATGAACATCTCTACAAGCTGAACTAGTGAAGCGATGACTAAGATAAATGCGATAGTTGAGATATAAGTGATGTTGTTGGGTTCTAACACATAGTAGTATAGCAAGTAGGTCACGATGGATGCGATGACCATGACAAACATGACCGCCACACTCATTCCTACTGCGGATTCTGTCTTCTTGGATACGCCTAGGAATGGGCATATTCCGAGGAAGCGCATCAGGATAACGTTGTTGATGAGCATCGATGAAATGATGGCAACAAAGAATACGGTTATACTCATGATGTTTCACCTGCTTCTTTCATGGCTTTTTTGCGTTTGCGTTCAGCCGCTTGGTGTTTTTTCTCTTCAATCCAACGTTTGCGGGCGTCTGCTTTTTTGCGTGTATTTCTATTAGAGAAGGCTTGGAACATGGCGAGCCAAAGGCCGATGACGATGAAGCCGCCGGCAGGGCCTACGAACACGTCCATGCTTAGCACATAGGAATCGATGTTGATAAGGGAGCCTTCAATGCCTAGGGGAAGATAAACTCCATAGGCCACAGCCCCCGTAGCCAATACTTCTCTCGTAAAACCAATCAATATAAGTGCTAACATGAAGCCGATTCCCATGCCAAGTCCGTCAAGCGCACTGGCGACTGGTCCGTTTTTGGACGCAAATGCTTCAGCGCGACCTAAAATTAAGCAGTTGACCACGATCAGTGGCAAGAAGATGCCGAGTGCATTATAAAGATCGAGTGCGAATGCCTGGGTAAGCATCTCGATGATGGTAACGAACGTTGCGATGATGACGATGAACGACGGGACTCTGACTTGTTCGGGAATCAAGTTCTTTATAAGCGATATGACAATATTGCTCGAAGTAAGCACCACGATTACAAGGATGCCCATACCAAGGCCGGTTTCCATGCTGCTTGTGACCGCAAGCGCGGGACACATCCCAAGAAGGAAGACGAATATGGGGTTTTCCTTGAAGAATCCTTTGGTCAAATTGGCTATGCGGGAAAGTTCTTTTTTCTTATTGCCTTTTTTAGCCATGATTATTCATCGCCCCTTTCGTTTTCGCATTGAACCGCTTCGTTGATAATGTCTTGAATACTTTCATATGTGATGGTTGCGCCCGTTTTGGCGTCATAAGTAATATCGGATGTGGATTGCCCATTTAGATTCGGAAGGTAAGTCTCTACCAAGTTGTTTACGTAGCCTGCAGTGTTATTGTGAGCCGGGATGGTGACTTTGACGATGGATCCCTCTTTAATCCCTACATGCACACTCACAGATCCCATGCTGTTGTAGTGGAATCCTTCATAGAGTGCACCGATTTCACTGCCGCTTTCGTCCAAAATAGAGATACGGCTTTTAATGGTGCTAAACCCTTGGACGAACGTGCGTTCATAATCGACCATATCAGGATAAATTTCAGCATATTCTGCACGTTTACCGTGATATTCAAGTGCCGCTGTCATGAGGGACACAATGGATTCACCTGTATTAGTCGCCCCTGCAAACGCGTCATCGGCTGATGCGTCGACCTCATAGATGGTATCGAGCGTCTCACCGACGAAGTTCGCGAGGTTCGCCTCGATGTAATCACTGACGTAGCTTGGGGTATCGTAATGGTTAAGGAGTTCAACGGCTGTAATGGTACCACCGCTATCCACTTCGACACTGATCTCATTCGCGTTAGCAGAATTACCATCTTTGAAACCGGTGTATTTGAATCCTATGATGCTGTCACTCTCATCAAGAACGGTTTCTTCCTTGATGCGAACGTCATTGATGCGCTCATAGTCCATCACGATGGTTTTCATGTCTGTGAATGCGTTGCTAAAGGGAGACGGAACGGTTGTTTCATCGATGTCTGCAAGCATCGTGCCTTTATAAGAATCAAGGCTCGCAATAGCGTCTGCGACGCTGCTCGCCGCTTCTTCGCTGATAGCAACGGCTCCTAGGAACGTTGAATCAGGTGCGGTGAACAAGCGCACGGTTTCATCACTCACAGTAGTCGCAAAGCCATAAGCGACTACGTTGCCATCGCCATCAAAGATAGTGTTTTCGTTGGTAAAGTTGAAATCACTGTATCTGAGGAACATTTCGAAGGCGTCTGCCGATTCAATGAGTGTTTGATATTGAACGAGTTCAGGGTCTACAACAGGCCCCTCCCCGACATAAAGCACAGCCTGATCGATAATCGACTTAATGGAATTGTAGGTAATGGTCGCGCCGGTGCTTGAATCATAACTGATGGAATCCATGCTCTGGCCTGGCAGATTGGGGAGATAATCATCTTTGAGGCCCTGTACGTAGTTCGGGGTGTTGGTGGTTGAAGAAATGATGACGTCTTTTAATATGCCGCCTTCAATCCCCACGAGAACTATGATTGACCCTTGAGAGTTTTCGTCTTTCCCCTCAAAGATAAAACCAAGTTGATTACCCGAGCCATCATACACGATGATTTTCTTGGTGATGAACTCATTGTCTTCGATGGTTTCTTCTTCCATGTCGCTAACACTCATGTTAGGGAACATATCGACGTAATCTTCATATTGTGCGGCCAATTGATTTTCTTCAATGATAGGCGCGGTGAAATCGTTGACACTGAAAATGGCGCCACCACTGATTGCACCAATGACGAGCAACACTAAAGCGATTTTAAGTTTTTCAAGCATAATAAGTTCCTCCTAAAACGACCGCGACCGCTAGCGCTACGACCAGTGTGAAAATCGCACAGCGTTTGAAATTGAAACGCGTATGGGACCATTTTGCATAATCGATGGATGGTACGAACATATTCATGATGAGAATGGCGAATACGACCCCCTCTGGGAGACTGCCGAAGAGTCTGATGACAAACGTCACCACACCAAGGCCGAAGGCGAAGTATATTCTACCCGGTCTTGTAACGGGGATGCTTACCGGGTCTGTGGCCATGTAAACCGCCCCAAACAAAAGTCCACCGCTCAAGATGTGGGTGAGTGGGTACCAAATGCCTAAATCTTGTTGGAACATGACCGCGGTCGCAAGCAAGAATACCGTACCGATATACGTCAAGGGGATGAAGAAGTCAAATGATCGTCTCAAGGCAAGATAAAGGCCACCTGATAAAATAAGCAGGGCACTGGTTTCACCGAGTGAGCCCGGAAGGCCGATGCCTGAGAACATGGTCCAAAAGCTATACGTATCGGTCACACTTGCGTCAAACATGTTGTTAGAGAAGATACCTAGTGCAGTTGCGCCAGCTTGAGCGTCCACAAAGGATTCGTAGGCGAGCGCGCTTCCAAATGAAAGCACGACGAACACGCGGGCGAACGCAGCGATGTTGAAGATGTTTTGACCGAGTCCACCGAAAATCAGTTTCGCAAGGAAAACACCAACAACCCCACCAATCGCGACAATCAACAAGGGACTTTGATCGGGCATGGTGAGTCCGTAGATGAGTCCGCTTGTGATTACGGAGAAGTTATAGACGGTAAAACTTTTGTTGTTGAGCGAAAAATATCGGTTGTCAGAAGTCTCGTATTCACGGGCTTCTTCTTTGGCCACGGCTTTAAGTCGCTTAGCTTCTTCTTTGTATTCAGCCAAAAAGGCTTTATAGTATTCCTCGCTGAATACATCCTTTTCGCTTTCCATTTTTTCCTTGTTGCGTTTTTTCTGATACTTGAGATCATCAAGCTTTTTGAGACTCTCTGTAGGGTCTTCATGCTTGGCTCTATCAAGGGCGTCGACCACTTGATAATAAAGGTACTCGGTGCCTACCATTGAAAGTACGGCTACGAGTAAAATCAATAAGGCACTTAGTCCGTTTTGATAGATCGCAAAAATGACAAGCGGCGCAAGCGCAATGCTTACGTCGCGCATCATTCGTACTACTCTAGCATTCGGACGTCTTAAGTGCGGGCTGTTCTTAGTCACTATTTCCATACTATCACCTAATCAGTTTTTTTCCTTCCCTTACATAGTCGGTTACGTGGATTTTGGACGTACATACATATGCGCACAGTCCACATTCAATGCATTTGTTGGCCTGTAAATCTTCAAGGGATTTCTTGTCGGAGCGTTTGACCGCATTCATGATCTGTACCGGAGAGATATCGACGGGACAGCTGTACACACAAGAACCACAACGCACACATGGTTCTTCTTTGTAGTCGACATTCTTAAGCACGAGGACGGATGTGGTGGTCGGCGTGACGACCACATTATCGCTTGGTACGCTTTTACCCATCATCGGACCTCCAATGATGATTTCTATCTCACCTGCATCTTCAATGTAGCCATCAGAGAGTTTGATAAGGTCTTCAACACTGGTCCCGACTCTTACACGGATGTTTTGCGGAAATTTGATGGCATCCCCGTTTACAGTAAGATGGCGTTTCAAGATGGGCGTGTTGTGTTTGATGGCATCGTATATGGCTGCTGTGGTCGATACGTTGAATCCGAGGATTCCGTATTCCATTGGCAAAGTGCCTACAGGGACCTTAATGCCGATGGCGTTTTCAAAGGTTTCGTTTTCCCACCCTTGTGGGTAGTAGTCTTTGAGTTTGGCTATGCTGATGTCCTTATCCTTGAAGCGTTTAAGTTCGTTTTCAAGAACTTCAATGAGTTCTTTTTTTGTTTTCTTGATAGCGATGACGCCGCGTTTCGCACCTGTTGCTTGCATGATGTATTCAAGACCGTGGAAGACTTCTTCGGGATTATCCTTGATTAAGCGGTAGTCACTAGAAAGATACGGTTCACACTCCACCGCGTTGATAACTACGGTGTGAATGTCTTTGTCCGTACTCAGTTTCACATATGAAGGAAACCCGCTTCCTCCAAGACCGACGATGGCTTTTTGTTTGATGATTTCAACCATTTCATCCTGCGTCATGTTTTGAATGTAGTTATCAGGGCGGTCGGTAATGGTGGTGCAATAGGTATTTTGAAAATCGTTTCTAATGGTCAAACATTCCACTTCGACGCCGGTTGAATCAATCATGGTTCTTTTATCTTTAACATAGCCACTGACTGTTGAATAAATCGGTTGCTTGAAGAAGCCTCCGGAGCGTTCTCCAATGATTTCTCCCATTTTGACATAATCCCCTTTTTCCTTGGACAAAGTGTAGTTTTCACACCGGGCCGTGGTAAGGTTTATATGAACGTGTTCAGGGTCCACATAACGCAAGGTGGGGAGTTCCTTGGTCAGCTGTTTGTAGTCACTGACTTTTCTGGCTTTGCTGATCATAGTTTCACCTCATATATTTAAATGTCGAATTTTTCGAGTTTTTTCATTATGGCGCTTTCCAGATCATTAAGCGCCAAATCCGCTTCCTTGATACTCGAAGCTTTCAAGTTCATATACAATTTCAATTTCGGCTCAGTACCGCTTGGTCTTAATACAAACCAGTAGTCATTTTCGAAAATGAATTTAAGGACGTTAGATTCAGGATAATCAAGCGGTTTTTGCTCGCCTTTTACTGTTCTAGTGCCATAAAGATAGTCCTCTTTAGCTATGAGTTTGCGCCCTAGAAGGCTCTTAGGTTCATAACTTCTTAGTTCGGTCATGATGGCTTTGATGGTTTCACTGCCCTCACGGCCTTTCAACACGATTGATTTCGGTTTGTCTCTGAAGGTACCAAAGGTTTCGTAGAGTTCGTTTAGATAATCGATCAACGTTTTGCTTTCCTTTTTGAGCATATTTGCGATTTCACTGATGAGCAATGAAGGCATCAGTGAATCCTTGTCTCTGACAATTGGCGAGAGAATATAGCCATAAGACTCTTCATACGCAAAGGCGAAGTCGTCATCCGTTTCAAGGCGGTTCATCTGATCACCGATGAATTTGAATCCAGTAAGCGTCGAGACGACTTCAACGCCGAAGCTTCTCGCGATGGTAGCGGCGAATTCACTTGAGACGATGGTATGGAAAAATTTCTCCGTAGGCCTCAAGGTACCATTTTTTTTCTTGTGACACAGAATGTAGTCTGTGAATATGGCTGCCGTCTGATTTCCCGTCAAAAATTGCCACTTGCCTTCATGTTTGGCCATGACACCGAGGCGATCTCCATCAGGATCGGTCGCAATCAAAATATCTGCACCTACTTGATCACCCTTGGCTTTTGCAAGTTCAAAGGCACTTTCGTATTCAGGGTTTGGACTCTTAACTGTAGAGAATTCAGGGTCTGGTTCCATCTGTTCTTCCACCGGATAAACATCGTACCCAGCTTCTTTTAAAGACCGCGTAGCCACCGTGGCACTTGCTCCGTGAAGGGGGGTAAAGACCACTTTGATTTCCTTGGCATAGTCCGCATTGAATTGAATTTTGTGCACGTCTTTGATGTAGACATCATCCACATCCTTACCAAGAATTTCCACAAGCGAAAGTTCGACCGCCTTGGTATAAGGCACAACTTCAATCGCAAACATATCTTCAACGCTGTTCACATACTCAATGACCTTTTTGGCCTGATCAGGAACGAGCTGGCACCCTGTATGGTCATACATTTTGAGGCCGTTATATTCCGGGGGGTTGTGCGATGCCGTAATCATGATGCCACCTGCAGCCCCTTTGTATCTTACACCATATGAAAGCATTGGTGTCGGACGCAGAGTTTCATATACATAGGTCTTAATGCCAAAACTGGACAAAACGCCTACGCATTCTTCTGTGAATACATCGCTTTTGTGTCTGTTGTCATGCGCAATCACAACGCCTCTTGAGGCCGCATTGTCATAGTATTTCATTAAAAAGCGCGCGTATCCGTGTGCAGCTTTACGCACTGTATAGATGTTCATTCTGTTCGTACCAGGGCCAACGACACCGCGCATGCCGCCCGTCCCGAAATCAAGATGCTTGTAAAACGCCTCCTCGATTTCACTCTCAGAGAGATTCTTGAGTTCCTCAAGAAGCGTTTTGTTGAGAGTCGGTTCGTTCAACCATTTCAAATAGCGCTTGTTCACAATATTCACACCCTTTTTTATTTAGCTTCTTAAAACATTTGTATTATAACTTATTACCTTTGTTTTTTCAATAAAAAACCGCTTTTTCTAAAAAGAGTTGAGGCGCTTAAACACAATGTTTTTAACTTGATTTGACCGCAAACAATTGACGTGGTCACCAGGGTTTTTTTCATGTTATGCACTCAATAAAGGAAAAACAATGCTTATAAATATCCGTTTCTTTTATAAATAGCTTATTTGTCATGACGTGGTTTTTTTAAATTTGTCTCTCCATCAAATATTTTTTCAATTATGGCGAAAAAAAAGCTGCACAAATGTGCAGCTTAAATACTTAATCGTTGAGGAATTTTTCGCCGGGATTCCATCCACATGGAACCAATTTGCCTTCGGCTTCGTTTTTAAGGACTTCAAGGGTACGAAGAACTTCGTCTACGTTTCTACCCGCTTCGCCGTGGTTGACGTGCGCGGCTTTGAGGGTTCCATCGGGGGCAACGAAGAATGTTCCTCTCCAAGCAACACCTTGTTCGTCGTCCAAAATACCGTATGCTTCACTGACTGTGTGGGTGTTGTCACTCGCGTGCACATGATTGAGGACACCGAGGTCACCTTGTTCCTGCCAGGCAAGATGCGAGAACTTGCTGTCTGTAGACGCTGCGATGAGTTTTGCGCCGAGCGCTTCAAATTTCTCATTGAGTTTGTTGAACTTTTGGATTTCCGTAGGACACACGAATGTGAAATCAAGCGGGTAGAAATAAAGCACAACCCATTTGTCTTCACTCAAGTATTCATCCAACGTGATTTTTCCAAAGCGTTCTGTTGCAGTCCCCTTAGGTAGTACTGCTTCCATCTCAAAACGTGGGGCCTGTTTACCGACTTTGGCGCCTGTGACATAAAATTCATTTTCATATTTCATTAACGTAAATGCCTCCTTATATGTTCTATGTACATGATACCCATTCTTAGGCTTATTTACAAATTTTACACTGTATTTTTCAATCTACTCCGAATAAGCAATCGTAGCGCGCCTTATAATAGTATAAAGGCCGAGCACCAAACTGCCTTTTATGATGTTGAACGGCACATAGACCAAGATGATGGTTGTCAAATACCCTCCAGAAATCCCGTTGATTCCAAATGTTGAAGGGCTTATATCCATTCCTAGATGCCAAACGCTCGGAGCCCCGAACCAAAGAGGCGTGATAAAGAAATAATTCGCCACCGTCATGATCAGTGTCACCATTAAAATGGTGAGGATGGATTGCAGGCTTTTTTTATGAATGCCCAGTTGAATGGTAAGACTGAGCCCAACCACATACGCGATGGATGCGATAAAGGCCGTAATCTGACCCACCGCCATCGGGCCTACCGCCCCTTTGAAAAGCAGGTGCACCAGGGCTTTCATGACGCCTACGAACGCCGCTTCTCGCCAGGAGAAGAGAAAGAACGCTATGAGGACAACGACGTCTGATACATCGACGGCCATGATGAGATAAGGAATTTCAAAAAACATGAGAACGGCCCCTAGAGCCGAGAGAATTGCAAGGGTTGTGAGTCTTCTAGTTTCAACCATGAAGCCGTCCTCCTAAATAAAGTACCTGGTTATTTGATCGGTTTGATTTTCCAAATGTCATCGGCGTAGTTCTCAATGGTGCGATCACTTGAGAAATAGCCGCTCTTAGCGATATTGACAAGGGCGCTTTTAACCCATGCGTGTCGGTTTTTATAGGCTTCATTCAAGTTTTCGTGCGCCTGCTGATAGGCTTTCAAGTCTTTGAGCACAAAAAAACGGTCCTCATATAGCAAGGTATTCTTGATGTCGTTGAACAAACCCTTTCTTGTATTGAAGAAGCCATTTGTCAGTTGATCGACAGCTTCACGAATGTCGTCATGGGCATCGTAGTAGACTTTCGGGTTGTAGTCGCCTTTTGCATACAAACGGTTGACTTCGTCGCTGTCCATTCCAAATATCTCTATGTGGTCTTTTCCCACGAGGTCTGCAATTTCAACGTTTGCACCATCGAGCGTACCAAGCGTAAGTGATCCGTTCATCATGAGTTTCATGTTGCCTGTTCCGCTGGCTTCTTTTGACGCGGTTGATATTTGCTCGGAAATGTCACTCGCAGGGATAATTTGTTCTGCATAGGTAACGTTGTAGTTTTCTACGAAAACGACTGTCAGGTAATCTTTGGTGTCAGGATCATCGTTGATACGCGTACCAATGGAGTTAATCAGTTTGATGACCTTTTTGGCAAAATGATACCCTGCTGCCGCTTTAGCCCCAAAGATAAAGGTGTGTGGAACATAGTTCTCGCGGTACTCAGGGTCACGCTTAAGACGGTTGTAAACCATCAATATGTGAAGCGCATTCATCAATTGGCGTTTATATTCGTGCATGCGTTTGATTTGAACATCAAAGATGGAATCAGGATCGATGTCGATTCCTTGTTCTTCTTTAATGCGTGCACGCAATGTTTCCTTATGTGCTTTTTTCATTTTTATAAAGGCTTCATGAGTCTTCTCGTCATCCACTTTGGCCATAAGTTTTTCCAGTTCCACTGGTTTCTTGACCCAATTATCAGATACCAAATCAAGCATACTTGAGAGTTCTTTATTTATGTGTTTGAGCCAGCGGCGATGAGTAATGCCGTTGGTTTTGTTGTTGAATTTGTTCGGATAAAGATTGTAGAAATCTTTCATCTCGTAATTTTTGAGAATGCTCGTGTGCAAGGCCGCAACCCCGTTGACGCTGAACGAGCCTACGATTGAAAGATGGGCCATACGTACGACGCCTTCACTGACGATTGCGAGTGATTCTTTCAAGTCATGATTGTCCCCGTGGACGCTATCAAGATGCAGTCGGAACCGTCTGTCGATTTCTTCGATGATTTGAAAGATTCTTGGAAGAACTGGTTGGATGATATCGATGGGCCATTTTTCGAGAGCTTCCGCCAAAATCGTATGGTTGGTGTAGGCACAGGTTTTTTGTGTCATCGCCCACGCATCGTCCCAGCTGTATTTGTATTCATCCACAAGCAATCTCATCATTTCTGGGATGATTAAGGCCGGATGGGTATCGTTGATTTGAAGGACGTGTTTGTCCGCAAAGTTATCGAGTGTATCATAAACTTCGAGATGCTTTTTGATGATATCGCGTACGCCAGCGGCACTGAAGAAGTACTGTTGTTTGATTCTCAGCACTTTGCCCTCGCGTGTAGTGTCATCGGGATAGAGGAATCCGGAGATTTGGCGGACTTCACTTTCATGAACAAAAGGATGTGTCCCTTCAGGATAGAAGTCTGTTGGCTCGGCACTCCAAAGGCGTAAATGGTTGACAACACCGTTGTCGTTTCCGACTATAGGTACGTCGTAGGGCACCGCAAGGATTTTCTCTGAAGGGGTGTGCACGGCTTCGCCGCTTTCATGGTTGACATGGCCTCCAAAAGGAATTTCAATGGCTTCTTCTTCCTGACGAATTTCCCATACATAGCGGTTTTTGAGCCAGTCATCGGGCTTTTCAACTTGAAATCCATCTTTAAATTCCTGCTCAAAGAACCCATAGCGGTAACGGATGCCGTTTCCGTGTCCTGCGAGGCCCAAAGAAGCGATGGAATCGAGGAAACAGGCCGCAAGTCTTCCAAGGCCACCGTTCCCAAGGCCAGCATCGACTTCATAGTGCTCGATTTCATAGAGGTCGAGCCCCAAATCCTTGAAGGCATCTTCTGTAAATTTTCTGAGTCCAAGGTTTTCTAAATTGTTTGTAATGAGGCGTCCCATCAGAAATTCCATGGAGAAATAATGCAATGTTCTCGGTGTGTTCTTTGCAAGAAAGTTCTTGTGTTCCACCCATGTATCTGCGATTTCTTCGAAGACTATTTCACCTAGGGCGTGGTAGCGTTGCCTTGGTGAAGAATCCTCCAAATTGACAAGGTAGTGGTCGTGAAGACGCTCTTTAAAGGTTTCTTTGAATACTGCTTTTTCTTTGAATGTATTAGTCATAAGTTTAAGACGGACGAATCCGTCAGCTCCTTTCTAAATATCATAATTTATTGAACAGCGTTTGATAGATTTCAAGCATTTTTTGAGCTTGAGTATCAAGACTGAAGTCCGTTTGCATAGCACGTTTGATCATTTTTTTCCATACATCTTTTTCCTCCAAGTACACATAATAAGCACTTTCAAGCGTATTTTCAAGGACTTCGGCTTCGAAATTATCGAACATGAACCCTGTGCCTTGTTTAGAAATCGGATCGAAAGGCTCTACACTATCGGCAAGTCCACCGGTCTTGTGCACCAAAGGAAGGGTTCCATAGCGCATCGCAATCATCTGAGAGAGGCCACACGGTTCGACCCTTGAAGGCATCAAGAACAAATCTGCACCTGCGTATAAATAGTTGGGCACTGTGGAGTCATAGCCGATATTCAAACTGACTTGTTTCGGATGGGCTTCTCGCAACTGTTTTAGTTGTTCGATCAGGGTCTTGTCCCCGGTCCCAAGCAGGACGAACTGGACATTGTCGTGTTTACTTAGAAATCCATCCAAAGCCTCCACTACAAGATTAAATCCCTTTTGTTCAGTAATGCGGCTGACCATCGCTACTACGAAACAGTTCACTCCCATGAAAAGTTTCATTTTCTTTTGAAGAAAGAGCTTATTCTCTGTTTTGGCAAACGTGTCGTTCGCATCGTATTGAGATAAAATGAGAGGGTCATTTGTGGGCCGGTGTTTGTTTGAGAGCCCGTTTAAGATGCCATAAAAATCACGGTCGCGCCTGGAGAGGGAATACGTAAGGTTTTTTGCGTAGTATTCATGCCTCAACTCTTCGCGATAAGTAGGGGAGACTGTGGTGATGCGCGTAGCTTCCGCAATTCCGATTTCAAGGAAATTCAGCGTGGCGCTTTCAAAGTGTTTAAAGCGATTTGACAACACGTCGGGGCTGCATATCCCCTGATAATCAATGTTGTGGATGGTAAGTACGGTTTTAAGAGGATGAGCTCTTTTCACTTTCATGAGGGCTGGCATGAGTGCTGCCTGCCAGTCATGAAGGTGAAGCAGATCGAACGCGTCAAGCGAGTCCATGATTTCTTCTAAGGCAATATTGAAAAACGCATAGCGTTCGCAATCGTCTTCATAACCGTAGAGTTTCGGTCTCTCAAAGTATTTAAAGTTTTCAAGAAAATAGTATTTGACCTTGTTTTTGTAAAGGACATGGATTCTGACTTCCCGTCTTTCACCTTTATAGTGCACAGTATGCGTCGTAAGAAGCTGATAGCTTTCATGGTAGTTGTCTTTGACGCTTTTATAAAGGGGAATGACCACACTAACATCGATGCCTCTTTTGGACAAGGCGCGAGAAAGGCCACCGGTAATATCGGCAAGCCCTCCGGTTTTAGCGTAAGGATGGACTTCACTAGCGACCATGAGTACTTTGAGACCACTGTGGTCTGTGATGATTTGTTCTTTTTGTGTTACGAACGGGGTGATTTGTGAGCCTTCTAACACTGTGTTCTTTTTGACAACGGCCCCTTTGTCCAAGATGACGTTGTTGAGTTGGACGCCTTCTTCGATGACACTGTTGTTCATAATGACGCTGTTTTTGACGACACTTTTCTTTTGGATGATGGTGTCACGTCCGATGATGGAGTCTTCAATATGTCCATAGATTAAAGACCCGCTTGCGACCATACTGTTCATGATCAATGCATGATTTCCATAAAATGCGGGCGGTGCGGGTTTTTCTTTTGAGATGATTGGAGCGTCATTGGAGAATATGGTACTTCCAATTTCAAATTTTAACATGTCTAAGTTGCATTTAAGGTAGGTATAAGGGTTATTGATTATGATGGTGTAGCCTGTGTGTTCAATCATATGCTTGTTGATTTTAGGATTCAACACAAGATCCTTAAGGGTCTTATAGGGAACCATATCGTATTCTAGAATGTAATCAAGCAATAATTTTCTTTCAATAATGAAAGTTTTAAGACGTTTTCCGCCGTGCATGACTTCGCTGATGTCTGCCCCAGCTTCAATGTGGGCATCGACAAGCTTTTTGAGATCAACGTTCCATACGATGGACGGAGGCGTAATCATCACATATTTTTGCGGGCTTCTTTTGAAGTATTCAATATGTTCATGCATTCGTTGAAACGAAAGCATGTCTTCGCTTCTCAAAAGTCTGTTTTTAGGAGGAAGGATGAACAACCCATCGTTTCTTCTATCGAGGTTCCACCGTTTTCCACTACCTACGTGGTCTTGCATGGAACGGTAATTTCCAAGAGGAAAGATGGCTACGTTGATGACACCGGCATTTTTGATGTTTGAAAGCGTAAAGTCAATGAGTCGGTATTTTCCCGCAAAAGGCAAAGCCCCGGGGGTTCTGTGCAACGTGAGTTTGTCAAAGGCATCACGGTGTGAAGCATCGATGACTACAAGCAGATCAATCATTGACGTCCCCTCCTAGCGCCCACAGGGTTTCATTGTCAATGACTGTCACTTCATCAAAGATTAGCTCCGTATTGGGCAAAATGATGGTGTCTTCTAGTACAATCGCGTTTTTAAGGATTGAATGTTCCCCAACAACCGCATTGGAAAAAACAAGAGAATTCTCGACATGCGCATCCTCTTTAATCGTGACTCCGTTTGAGAGAATCGAATGCTTGATTGTCCCACTTACAAGACACCCATCACTTATCAGGCTTTGTTCGATCAAATCATGACGCATGACGTGATGGGGTGGCATATCGCTTGAACGCGTGAACAGGGGCAAGCTTTTATAATCGTTGAGCTTTAAATATTCCGGATGATCAAGCAAATCCATATTGGTCTGATAAAGATTTTCGATGGTCCCTACGTCTCTGAAATATCCTTTGAAATGATAAGTTCTCACATCATAGCGGGCCTTCAAGGCATTTGGAATTACGTCTTTACCAAAATCAAATTCTTCTTCACTGGCTTCGTTCAAAATAGTTTTAAGGCAGTCCTTATTGAACACATAGACCCCCATGGACGCATAGGCGTTGTCCTTTGTGACACTCGGTTTTTCTTCAAACTCAGTGACTTTCCCCTGATCATCACTATTGACTACACCATAGCGTTCCAAAGAATCGTTTGGGGTAAACACCCCGAGGGTCAAGTCGGCCTTGCTTGCTTCATGGGCATCAATCAGCTCGTTGTAATCCATCTTGTAGATGTGATCGCCTGAAAGTATCAAAACGTACTCAGGGTTGTAGTGATCAATGAAGTATTGGTGTTGGCGCACAGCGTGAGCCGTGCCTTTTTGCCAACGTTCCCCTTCATATGAAGTGTAAGGTGTAAGAAAATGAATGCCGCCATCGGGTAAATCTAAATCCCACGTGGCACCATGTTGAATGTAATTCATCAGACTGTAGGGTTCATACTGCGTGACGAGGCCCACTGCCGTAAAGTGGGCATTTGTCAAATTTGAGAGGACGAAATCCACAAGTTTGAATTTACCTCCAAAACTTACCGCCGGTTTTGCCTTTCTCTTAGTAATGGGATACAAGCGTGAGCCTCGCCCGCCTACAAGCACCATGGCTACCGCTCTAGTTTTCATCACGAACATCCCATTTTAGAATGGTCACAGACAAGGGAGAGACTTCCATTCTTAAAGACTGTTTGAATCCGTGCATCGGAATATTTTCAGTTTCAAGGGGGAGGCCATTGTAAATATCTGATCCTCCATACATCGCGTAATCACTGTTGATAAGTTCGTTATAATACCCTGTGTTCGGGACACCGACTCTAAAATCGTGATGAACGGAAGGTGTCATATTCAAGACGACTACGACATGGGTCTTTTTGTCTTTCGCAAACCGGGCATAACTGAAAATCGAATAATCTCTGTTCTCAGCATCAATCCATTTGAACCCATCAGGATTGTGGTCGAGTTCGTACAAGGCACCTTCTTCAGTTGATAGCTTGTTCATATCCTGGTTGAAGCGTCTTGCAGCATCATGCATGGGGTATTTTAACAAATGCCAGTCAAGTTCAGTGTAATCTTTCCATTCGTGCATCTGAGCGAATTCCCCGCCCATGAACATCAAGGATTTACCCGGATGGGTATGCAAATACCCTATCAAGGCACGGTAATTTGCAAATTTCTGCCAGTAATCACCCGGCATTTTGTCTACTAAAGATTTTTTCCCGTGCACGACTTCATCGTGGGATAAGGGCAGGATGTAGTTTTCACTAAAAGCATACATCAAAGAAAATGTCATGTAATCATGGTGGTACTTTCTGTGGATTGGGTCAAGTTTAAAATATTTGAGCGTGTCGTTCATCCACCCCATGTTCCATTTGTAGTTGAAGCCTACGCCTCCATGTTCAAGAGGGTGGGTCACTTTGGGGTAAGCACTTGAATCCTCGGCGATTAAAAGGGCATGCGGATGGTAGGCGAAAACTGTCTTACTAAGTTTTTTAAGGAACTGAAGCCCGCCTTCGCTTTCACCTTGTGAGGCGTCACCGTGGTAATAAAAAATATTGGATACGGCGTCCACTCTAAATCCGTCTATGTGGAATTCACGCATGAAATAAAGTGTCGATGATATCAAGAAGCTCTGAGTCACGCCTTTGCCAAGATCAAGGTTCACAGTGCCCCACCCTGCGTTTTCACGAAGCGCTGAATCTTCATATTCGTAAAGCGGACTCCCATCAAACATGTGAAGTCCGTGGGCGTCCTTGCACACGTGAGAGGGCACCCAGTCCAGCATCACCCGAATGTTGTTTTGGTGGCATTGATCCACAAAGTATTTGAAATCACCAATGCTGCCATACCGTGAGGTGACCGCGTAAAAACCAGTCGCCTGATACCCCCATGACCCATCGAAGGGATGTTCAATGATAGGCATAAGTTCCACATGGGTGTAATAATTCTTTTTAAGATAAGGAATAAGATGATCGACGAGTTCACTGTACGTATGGAAGGCTCCGCCGGGTTTTTGCATCCAAGTCCCTATATGAAGTTCATAAATATTCATCGGTTTGTCATAAGGTGAGATGTGCTTTCTTTGTTTCATGAAGGCACTATCACTCCACTTATAGACGTCTTTGTCGACCACGATGGAATTCGTGTCGGGACGCATGGCGTGATAAACCCCATAAGGATCGCTTTTATAAAGCCATTCTCCAGAAGCGGATTCAATAATGAACTTATAGGGCATGTCTTTCAGGTTTTCAGGTATGATGAGTTGCCATATTCCCCCATCGTCTATTTTTTCCAAGGAATCGGAGTGGGGGGTGTAATCATTGAAACTACCGATGACATGCACCGCTTTTGCACTGGGCGCATACACGGTGAAACGCGTTTTGGTAATGATCCCTTTTTCCTTGATGAGATGCGCTCCAAAATAGTCATAGGCATTGGTGAGTTCACCATTGTGAAAGTAATACATCGTATCCGCTGGAAATTTTTTCATGACAATTCCTCATTTCAGTTTTGCTTTGACGGCTTCGTAATTGAACCCTTCGCGCAAAAGTTTTTGAATCAGTTTTCCTTTGCTCTTAAAATCGTTTAAATCAAAGGCATCCTTGATTTTTTGTATCCGTTTTTCAAGTAGAGCATTCTCTTTTTCTTCATGGTTCACATTGGTCAAAGCCTGTTCAATCATCGACCTGGTCGAATCCATGTCATACCCATTGGTGATACATTGTCTGAGAAGTTTTTCCTTGATTTTTCTTTTGGGGTATTTGTCATAGCGTGGCCGAATTTTTTCAATAAATCGTTTCAGTCTTTTTTCGAGTAGTTCCTCGCCATATACACTCAAAAGAGCGTCTATGGCGCTTTCAGAGAATTTCTCTTTTAAAGCCTTGTCTTTTATGGCCTTCGGCCCTTTCAAAGAATATTCCCACATGGCGTCGATTAAATGTCTAAGCGCCTTGTCTTCATTCAAATACCCTATGTGTTCTAGGCTACGAATGGTGTCTTCAACGGTTTCTTTTTCTCCGTGCGGGGCGAGTTTATTTCTAAGTCCCGCTTTTGAATAATCCTTATGAGAAAGATAGGTGAGCGCTTTGTCGACAAGTATCGCGGAAGCGTTTTCTTTCTTCACTGTTTTCAGTTGATTTTCAGTGAGCGTTTTCTTGCTGAAAAGAAGATGTCGCACCAAGATATCTTGGTGCACCTTTAATGTTTCTACCCCATCTTCAGATTCAATGGACAGTGTATATAGTTTTCCCGACGCTTCAAGTTTCGTGATTTTAATCATTCAAGAAGTAATCGAGCGCCGCCTGGTATTGAAAGTCATTGGCCTTGTTTGTACGGTACTCATAGAAGTATTCTGACAACTTAGAGGCTGTGGGCGCGTCGATGACCC
>Ga0136597_1000175_pt1 | contig 33774 bp, 27 predicted proteins | sample AntRauTorcE11898_FD_101385 | JGI IMG/M metagenome (GOLD analysis project Ga0136597, IMG submission 101385) | Saline lake microbial communities from Rauer Islands, Antarctica - Metagenome Torckler E11 #898 | ecosystem: Environmental > Aquatic > Non-marine Saline and Alkaline > Saline | place... | reverse complement strand
GCCGTGCGCTCCGCCCGCGAGGCATTCGAGGATGGTCGCTGGGCCGGAATGGACCCACGTTCACGCAAGGCGGTACTGCTGCGGCTGACGGCCCTGATCGAGGAGCATCGGGCCGAGCTCGCGCTGCTCGAAACCCTCGACATGGGCAAGCCGATCGCGGACGCCAGCGACGTCGACATCCCGCTGGTCGCGCGGACCTTCGGCTGGTATGCCGAGGCGATCGATAAGCTCTACGGCGAGACGGCCCCGACCGCGGATAACGTGCTCGCGACCATCACGCGCGAGCCGATCGGCGTCATCGCGGCGGTCGTGCCGTGGAACTTCCCGCTGATGATGGCCGCGTGGAAGCTGGCGCCTGCCCTCGCCGCGGGGAATTCCGTCGTGCTGAAGCCGGCCGAGCAGAGCCCGCTCAGTGCCCTGCGGCTCGCTGAACTGGCCATCGAAGCGGGCCTGCCCGAGGGCGTCCTCAACGTCGTACCCGGTTTCGGACCGACTGCCGGCAAGGCACTGGGCCTGCACATGGACGTCGACGCCCTCGCCTTCACCGGCTCGGCGGAGGTCGGCAAGCTGTTCCTGCAATACGCCGGCCAGTCGAACATGAAGCACATCGCGCTCGAATGCGGTGGCAAATCCCCCAACATCGTCCTCGCCGATGCCCCGGACCTCGATGAAGCGGCCCAAGCGGCCGCCAACGCGATCTTCTTCAACCAGGGCGAGGTCTGCATGTCCGGATCGCGCCTGATCGTCGAAGAGTCCATCTGCGAGGAACTCATCGAGCGCATCGTGGCGCACGCCCGGGAGCGCCCGCCGGGCGACCCGCTGGATCCTTCCACCCGACTTGGCGCCATGGTCGACACCGACCAGATGGAACGCGTGCTCGGCTATATCGAGAAAGGCCAGGCCGAGGGCGCCCGGCTCCGGGTTGGTGGTCAGCGCAGCCGTATCGATAGCGGCGGCTCCTTCGTCGAGCCCACCGTGTTCGACAACGTGAGCGGCTCGATGACGATCGCACGCGAAGAGATCTTCGGTCCGGTTCTGGCAACCATCCCCGTGAATGGTCTCGACGAGGCGCTCGCCGTTGCCAATGACAGTCCATTCGGGCTGGCCGCAGCCATATGGACACGCGACATCAGCAAGGCCCATCAGGCGGCCCGCAGGCTGCGGGCCGGCACCGTCTGGGTGAACTGCTACAACGATGACGACATTACCGTCCCGTTCGGTGGCTACAAGCAGTCCGGTATCGGGCGAGATAAATCGCTTCATGCGATCGACAAGTACACGCAGATCAAAACCACCTGGATCCGGTTCTGAGCGGCGCATGGTCATGAGCGATTACGCCGATTCCTGGTACGGGCATTCAATCCAGGTCGATCTGGAACCCTGCCCGCGACTCGAGGGGCAGCACCGTGCCGACGTGTGCGTGATCGGCGGCGGTGTGACCGGCTGCTCGGCCGCTCTCCATCTCGCCCGCCGCGGCTACCGGGTCAAACTGCTCGAGGCGAAGCGCATCGCCTGGGGTGCGTCAGGCCGAGCCGGCGGGCATGTGCTGCCGGGGCTCGGTACGGGCATGGATACCGTTGCCAAAGGCATCGGAAAAGAGGCGGCGCGATCAGTATGGGACATGTCGCTCGAAGCGGTACAGCAGGTCGACGATCTCGTCCGTGAATACGCAATCCCGTGCGACCTGCGCTGGGGGTACGTCCATACGGCGATCCGGCAACGGCACATGAAGATGTACCGCGCCTGGGCCGAACAGATGGCCCGCGAGTACGGCTATCACGACATGGAACTCCTCGACGGCCCGCAGGTGCGCGAACGGGTCCGAAGCGATTACTATATTGGCGGGATCCACGAGCCGCGCGCGGGCCGCCTGCATCCCATGAACTATACGCTCGGTCTCGCGCGCGCCGCCCAGTCACATGGCGCGGAGTTCCACGAGGACAGTGCCGTGACCCGCATCGACTCCGGCGATCCGGCCCGGGTCCATACGGAACACGGTCAGGTTGGGGCCGACTTTGTCGTACTCGCCTGCAATGCCTATCTCGATGAACTCGACCCCGCCCTGCGCTCGAAGATCATGCCGGTCGGCAATTACGTGATCGCGACCGAACCGCTCAACGACGAACGCGTGCGCCAGTCCCTGCCGACAAACGAAGCGGTCTCGGATGCGAACTTCGTGCTCGACTATTATCACCTCTCGGCGGACCAACGGCTGCTCTATGGGGGCCAGGTCAGTTACAACGGCCGCGAGCCCCGCAACCTGCGCCAGCGCATGGAGGCCAAAATGACCCGGATTTTCCCCGCCCTGGCGGGGGTTCAGGTCGAGTATATATGGGGCGGCTGGGTCGGCATCACGCTGAACAGGGCCCCCCATTTCGGCCGCGTCGGCGGCAATGTGTATTTCGCCCACGGCTACTCCGGTCAGGGCATGGCCATGGGCGGAATGGCGGGCAAACTGATGGCGGAAGCGATCGGCGGGCAAGCGGAACGCTTCGATGTGTTCGCGCGAATGCCGCATCGCGATTTTCCGGGCGGGCGCCACCTGCGTACGCCGCTGCTCGTGCTCGCGACCAATTTTTACCGCATGCGGGATCTGATTTGACAGCAACGTTCCGGGGGACAACAGAGTCATGACCCAATCCGACACCACGCAGGCCGGGGCCGTCGATCCCCAGGCGAAGCGGCAGACCGGCAAGCCACCCGATCCGTACGAGGAGGTCCGGCGCAACGCGACCGGGGGCAAGCCGCGTGAGGCATCATCGATCTCGCTCCGCGGCGTGCAGAAGCACTTCCCCGGCGGTGTGGTGGCCCTCGAGCACATCGATCTCGAGATTGACGCCGGCGAGTTCTTCACGCTGCTCGGACCATCGGGCTGCGGCAAAACCACGCTGCTGCGCATCCTGGCGGGGCTGGAGGATGCCACCGGCGGCGCAGTCGAAGTCGGTGGCGGCGACATCCTGCGCACGCCAGCCCACCGCCGCAGCGTCAACACCGTCTTCCAGTCCTACGCCCTCTTCCCCCATCTCAACGTTCGCGAAAACATCGGCTTCGGCCTGCGCATGTGCGGGGTCGACCGCGACGAGTGCCAGCGTCGGGTCGATGAGACGACGCAATTCATCAAGATCAGCGAGCTGGCCGACCGCGATGTCGACCAGCTCTCCGGTGGCCAGAAGCAACGCGTCGCCCTCGCCCGTGCCCTGATCAACGAGCCGGACCTCCTGCTCCTCGATGAACCGCTGTCCGCGCTGGACGCGGGCCTGCGGTCACAGCTCCAGGTGGAGCTGTCCCAGATCCAACAGCGCCTGGGCATGACCTTCGTGTTCGTCACCCACGATCAGCAGGAAGCGATGGTAATGAGTGACCGCATCGCGGTCCTCAATGACGGTCGTATCCAGCAGGTAGGACCGCCCGAGGACATCTACGAGCGCCCCGAGAATCTTTTTGTAGCGCGTTTCATGGGGCATACCAATCTGTTTCCCGTTGAGCGCGGCGCCGAGGGCGCGATGGATACCCCGCTCGGGCCTCTCACCGGCTGCCCGAATGGTTCCGGGTCGCACGTACTGATCCGTCCCGAGACACTCGATCTGCTGCCGCCCGATCAGGCGGGCGAGAATCGCTTCCGGGCCCGTATTATCGATCGTCTGTACCGCGGCGCGTTCGCCGAGTACCAACTGGAGTGCGGTGACTCGAGTATCACCGCCATCGTCAGCAACCGCGGCCAGACGCACTACGAGCCCGGTGAGTACGTAGCGATCGGGATCGACTGCAACGGACTGGTGTTCCTCGATGAGTAGCGTGATGCCGTGGCGAAAAACGACTCGAGTACCGGGGTACTGGGGCCGGACGACCCACCTGCTCGGCACGATCGCGCCGGGCATCCTGTGGATCGTCTTCTTCCTGGTACTGCCCAGCTTCTACCTGATGTCCATCGCCTTCATGTCGAACGGACCCTACGGCCTGCCGCAGATGCCGTTGACGCTGCAGTCGTTCGAAGAGCTGGCCGGCTTCGGTTTCCTCGGCTGGAGTCCCGGCAACCTGTATACACTGGCCCGTTCGCTGTGGCAGACGCTGATCGCGACTGGCCTGGTGATCCTCATCGCCTATCCACTCGCGTATTTCATCAGCACGCAGCCCCCGGGGCGGCGCCCGTTGATGTTGCTGATCGTCGTCGTGCCCTCCTGGACCAACCAGGTCATCCGCGCGTTCGGTTGGATGAACATCCTGGCACCGGACGCACCGCTGTCGAACCTCGCCGCAAGCGCGGACCTGATACCGTCGGAGATGGGGTTGTTTCCCTCCAACTTCGCCGTCGTGCTTGGCCTCGTGTACAACTTCCTGCCGTTCATGGTGCTGCCGCTCTACGCCTCATTCGAACGGCTCGATGGCGAGATCGTCCAGGCGGCGCATGATCTCTACGCGAAGCCGATCAACGTCTTCCGCCACGCGATCCTGCCCCAGACCCTGCCGGGCCTTATGGCCGGTACCGTTCTGGTTTCGATCCCGGCATTCGGCATGTACGTGATCCCCGAACTCCTCGGTGGCGGAAAATCGATGATGATCGGCAACCTGGTCGCGCGGCAGTTCGCGGAGGCCTCGAACTGGCCGCTGGGTGCGGCCGCCGCGTTGATCATGATCCTCGCGACACTGGGCGGGCTGCTGGTGCTGCGCCGGCTCGGCCGCCGCCTCGGCGGCGGCAAGGAGGTGGTACTGTGAGACGCACAACCTTCCACAATGGCCTGCGAGCGTGGTGGTATATCGTTCTTCTGTTCCTCTACGGACCGTTGGCGTTCGTCGTCGTGTTCTCGTTCAACTCGACGCGGACATACTCTTCGTTCAAGGGCTTCTCGCTCGAGTGGTACGTGAAACTGTTTGCGAACGAGACGATCGTGAACGCGATCTACAACAGCCTGACCCTCGCCATCGTCTCATCCATACTGGCAACCATACTCGGTGCGATTCTCGGCTACGGCATGTATCGTTATCGCCACCTCAATCTGGGGTGGTTGATCTGGTTCATCTATCTCCCGCTCGTTATGCCGGACATCGTGTACGGTATTTCCCAGATGACATTCTTCGTCACCGTCAACGAGGCGATCGGTCTGCTGGAACCGGGGCTCTTGACGATGATCATCGCCCACATCTCGTTCCAGATCCCGTTCGTCGCCCTGCTGGTGTATTCGCGTCTGCTCCAGCTCGATCCCCTGCTGTTCGAGGCGACCCAGGACCTGTACGCCGCACCTTGGCAACGGGCATGGTATTTCATCATTCCCACGCTCCAGGCCTCGCTGATCTCGGCGTTCTTCCTGTCGTTCACGCTATCGATCGACGATTTCGTGATCAGCTTCTTCACCGCCGGCCCCGAAAGTACGACACTCCCGATCTTCATCTGGAGTGCGATCAAGAAGGGTATTACCCCCGAGATCAATGCGATCTCGACACTGATGATCGGCGCCGTCTTCGCGGCTGCGGCGATCAGTTATGCCATCCAACGGGCAAGACCCGTGAGCAAACCGTCACAACAGTGACAATGGAGTCCGACTCATGAGACCCATCATAAAACCCGTGGCGACCTCGCTTCTTGCCGCCGTCGCGCTCGGCGGTGTCGCCAGCGCACAGGCGCAGGACGACAAGCTTTACATCTTCAACTGGTCGCAGTACATGGACCCGGAGATCATCGAGGCGTTCGAGGAAAAACACGACGTCGACGTGGTCGAGAACTACTACAACTCGCTCCCGGAGATGTTCTCCAAGCTGCGTGCCGGCGGCAAGTCGCAGTACGACATCATCGTGCCGTCGAACTACTTCGTGCCGCGTCTGGTCGAGACCGGACTTGTCCAGAAGCTCGATCACTCGAAACTCCCGAATCTGGACAACCTGTACCAGAGATTCCAGGATCCGAGTTTCGATCCCGGCAACGAGTACACGGCCGCCTACCAGTGGGGCACCACCGGCCTGATCTATAACAAGGCGGAACTCGGCGAGGTCGACAGCTGGGATGTCATGTTCGATCAGGAGCGGAATCCCGACTACCCGTTCTCCCTGATCAGCGACGGCCAGGTCTCGATGGGCATCGCCTGTGCCTATCTCGGCCATGGCTACCGCTGCCAGGATACCGAACAGTGGAAGGAAGCCGCCCGACTGATCATCAACACCAAGGGACGGTCGAACTTCAACGGGTTCGCCGACGGTACCCCACAGCTGCAGCAGATTGCCCAGGGCAACATCGATGCCGGCATGAGCTATAACGGTGATTACCTCTTCTATGCGGACGAGGACCCCGAGGCCTACAAGGACATCGAGTTCACGATTCCGAAGGAAGGGGCCGAGCTGTGGGTTGACAGCATGATGATCCCGTCCGAGGCGCCCAATCCCGATATGGCGCACAAGTTCATCAACTTCATCCTCGATGCCGAAGTCGGCGCCCAGCTCTCGAACTGGACGTGGTACAGCAGTCCGAACGAAGCGGCGAAACCGATGCTCGACAGCATTCTGCTCGAGCCGCCGGCGACGCCCACCGATGAACAGATGGAGCGTGTGCATTTCACGCCCAGCCTGAAGGGTCAGCAACTGCAGACCTTCCAGCAGTTGTGGACCGATGTGATGTCCCGCTGAGGCAACGCACGGCCCGGGGAATCACCCCCGGGCCGTTTCCTTTCCAGCAACGGTGATTTATGAAAAACGAGGAAGACGAAAACAGCGCCGCGATGCAATCGTGGTTCAAGGAACGCGAAATCACGGAAGTCGAGTGCCTGGTTCCCGACATGACGGGCACTCCCAAGGGCAAGATCATGCCCGCCAGCAAATACCTGCACGGAGGCCGCCCTCGTCTGCCGGACTCGATCTTCATCCAGACCGCCGCCGGCGACTACCCGGAGGATGACGAGCGGATCTGGAACCCGATCGAACAGGACATGGAACTGGTCCCCGATCTCAGTACGATGCGCCTGGTCCCGTGGGTCGAGGAGCCGACGGCGCAGGTCATTCATGATTGTTACTACCTCAGTGGCGAACCGGTCGACCTGGCCCCGCGCCATGTCCTGCACCGCGTCCTCCAGCTCTTCGAAGAACGCGGCTGGAACCCGGTCGTGGCCCCGGAGATGGAGTTCTACCTCGTCCAGAAAAACACCGATCCCGACTACCCGCTGGAGGCGCCCATCGGCCGCTCCGGGCGCCAGGGGGCATCGAGCCAGGCCTACTCGATCGATGCGGTCAATGAGTTCGACCCGCTGTTCGAGAAAATGTACGACTACTGCGAAACGCTCGATCTGGACATCGATACGCTGATCCAGGAGGAAGGCTCCGGCCAGATGGAGATCAACTTCCAGCATGGATCGCCGATGGATCTGGCCGATCAGGTGTTCATGTTCAAAAGAACCCTGCGCGAGGTCGCGTTCGAATTCGACATCTATGCGACTTTCATGGCCAAGCCCATGCAGCACGAACCGGGAAGCTCGCTGCATCTCCACCAGAGCGTTACGGACAGCACGACCGGAAAGAACATCTTCGCCGGCGACGATGGCCAGCCAAGCCGTCTTTTCCAGCATTATCTGGGTGGCCTGCAACACTACCTGCCAGCGGGCATCCCCTTCTTGGCGCCGAACGTCAATTCCTATCGACGCCTCGTACCGGGCCTCGCCGCACCGATCAACACCGAATGGGGTTACGACAACCGTACGGTTGGCCTGCGCGCGCCACGCAGCTCGCCCGAGGCGACACGGATCGAGAGCCGGATCGCGGGCGCTGACGCGAACCCGTATCTCGCCATGGCGACCAACCTCGTGTGCGGGTATCTGGGCATTATGGAGCAGATCGAGCCCCGCCCTCCGCTGCAGGGCGTCGGCTACAAGGCCGGGCACAACCTCCCGACCGAACTCGGTCGTGCACTCGATGCGCTTCGGGATTGTCGCAAACTGCACGAAATGATGGGCGAGCGCTTCACGCAGGCCTACCTGGCCGCCAAGCGCACGGAACACAGCGCCTACCTTCGCGTCATCAGTTCCTGGGAGCGTCAGTATCTGCTGCTGCGGGTCTGACGGTCCACCGGACTCGCCAGAAGGCGTCAGCCGAATTGGATGTCAACGCCGAGGTGTTCACTCAAACGTCCTTTATCGGCTCGCCGCTCTCGTTTGCGGGAGGCGGACTCTCTCTGAAGCGCGCGTGTGCAGCCTCGGAGTCGAGGATCTCGGGGGCGACCGGGCGAGCAAACAGATAACCCTGTCCAAATTCGCAGCCGAGCGCCATCAAGGCTATGCGCTGATGCTCGTGCTCGATGCCTTCGGCAAGCACGTTAAAACCGAAGCTCGCGCTCATCTCGGTGATCGCCAGAATGACGGCCTTATCCTTCGGATCGTCCGCTATGCCGTTCACGAAGCACCGATCAATCTTGATCCTGTCGATCGGGAGCGACTTCAGATAGCTGAGCGAGGAATACCCCGTACCGAAATCGTCAATGGCGAGCGTAATGCCGAGCGCGCGGAGCCGGTGTAATCGCTTGATCGTGGCATCATCCTGATGCATGAGGGATGACTCGGTGATCTCCAGCTCAATCGCGTCACCCCGAACGGCCGCGTCGTCGAGTACCGTCTTTACCCGTTCCACGAAATCGGGACGAGCGAACTCGGTAGCGCTGACATTGACCGAGATGCGACCAAAGTTGAACCCCTGATCCTTCCATGCGCGCGCCTGCTCACACGCCTGACGCAATGCCCATTCCTCCAGTCTCGGCAGCAAGCCGCCACGCTCGGCCATGGGGATGAAGATCTCCGGCGAGAGAAACCCTTCCTGCGGGTGATTCCAGCGCATGAGCGCTTCCACGCCCACCCAACGTCCCGTATCAAGGTTCACCAAAGGCTGATAATGGAACGAAAGCTGATCGTCCTGAATCGCCTGTTGAAGGTCACTGACCAGACGCAGCCGCTCGCGTGCATCATCGACGATTTGCCGATCAAAGAACTGGTACCGGGAGCGGGAACGCTTCGCCTGGTACATGGCGGCGTCGGCCGCCTGGATAAGGCCGTCCGGCGTCTTGCCGTCATCGGGGTACAAACTCAGCCCCACACTGCCCGACACATGGAACGTCCGGTCGTCGATCTCGATGGGGCCGTCCATGCAGTCGAGAAAGCGCTCGGCACAACACGCCGCATCAGCGGATGAGCCGATTCCGGTAAGCAGAAATACGAATTCATCACCGCCGAACCGGGCCATTGTATCCTGCGCGCGCAGGGTGCTCCGCAGCCGGTTCGCGCACTCCCGCAGAAAACGATCGCCGACGGCATGACCAGAACTGTCGTTGACCGCCTTGAAATCATTGAGGTCGAGAAACATCAAGGCAAAACGGGAATCCGTAGCTTGGGCTTCGCGCAGGGCCTGCTCGAGATATTGATCGAAGAACGCGCGATTCGGTAGACCCGTGAGGCTGTCCGTTTTCGCAATATGCTCGATCTCGATATGCCGCTGGCGCTGACTCCGGTTGTCCATCCAGGTGGCCGCCAGAGCCAGTCCCAATACCGTGATGGCGAAACCGACGATCGCGTTCGCCAGAGCCATTTCCGACAGGCCAGCCTCCGGGTATACGTGGCCTGTGATCTCATGAAACGATGCGGCCGCCATCGCCGTGTAGTGCATGCCGGCAACGGCGACCCCGAAGATAATGCCTGCCATGATGGTCGTCGTGTGGGTCGACAGTGACCGGAAACCCCGTATCCCGAAACGAATACGCAATGCTGCGAAAGCCAATCCATGGGCGACCAGCAGCGACAGGACGAACAGCGGAAAGTCGTAGCGCAGTCCGGGCATCTGCATCGCTTCCATGCCGGTGTAGTGCATGGCACCGATGCCGCTGGCCAGACCAAGGGCGCAAATCTGGAGACGCGAGCGGATGGGCCGCGATTGGCTGGAGAAATAAAGCGCAGCCGCGCTGGCGATGATCGCCGGAACCAGCGAGATCAGGGTTAGCCCCAGCGAATAATGCATCTGCGCGAGGCCGTCGACACGGGCCGCAAGCATCCCCGTGAAATGCATGGCCCATATGCCGCAGCCCATCGGAATGGCCCCGCCGATCCACCAGAACCGCGAAACCGGGCGCAATGCGCCCATCACGTGATCGGCGAGCATCAACCCGGTAACTCCCGCGAAACATGCGAGCACGATCGAAATCATGACGGTGACCGGATCGTAGCCGATCGCGAGGATTTGCCCGAGCGCAGGATCGGACATGTCAAATCGCCAGAAGTTCACCGGATCATTCACCCAGATGTCGCGTTATATTCTGCATGGACCAGCGTGCTCCGAGTGCCTGTGGTGGACTTCTCTTGTCCACAAAAGTGCGACGCTTCCAGCCCGGCGAGATCGGTGATCTCGACGCCCCACATACGAAAGCATCAGTTCATGCGCCTCGTGTGAGTGGGCCGAACCGCCGTGACTGGCAGAAGGGATCGCTGTTCAAGCAGCCAGCGGAAATCCTCCACTTCGAGCGGCATACTGTAATAAAAGCCCTGACCGATGCGGCAGCCCATCTCCAGCAGTGCATCGCGTTCCGCCGAGGTCTCAACCCCCTCGGCCACGACTTCAGCGTTGAGCGTGCCGGCGACACCGATCACCGTGTTCACGATCTGGCGACTGTACGGGTCCGTGAGCATGTGGCGCACGAAGCCCTGATCGATCTTGATCTCGTCGAACGGGTAGCGCTGCAGGTACAGCAGCGAGGAATAGCCGGTGCCGAAGTCGTCCAGCGACAGGCGCACGCCCATATCGTGCAGCCGGCGCAACTGCTGGCACAGCCTGTCCGATTCGCGCTCGAAGACGCTCTCGGTGATCTCCAGTGTCAGCGCGCCGGGTGCGACGCCATGGCGCTCGAGTGCCCGGGCGACGGTCTCGGTGAAATCGCCGATCATGAACTGCACCAGCGAGACGTTGACCGCCACCCGTACGATTTCCAGGCCCGCGTCATGCCATGTCCGCAGGCAACGGCAGGCCTCGTCGAGCGCCCAGTCGCCGATCGGGCCGATGAGCTGGCTCTGCTCGGCGACCGGTATGAACATCGCGGGCGAGCGCAGGCCGAACTCGGGATGCGCCCAGCGCAGCAGCGCTTCGCTGGCGACCACTTCGCCGTTCTCGAGTCGGACCTTGGGCTGGAAGTGGAGCTGGAACTGGTCGCCGGCGAGTGCCTCGCGCAATTGCCGCGTGATCTCCACGCGCTGATGCACCTCGCGGTCGATCGACTTGCTGTAGGCCCGCCAGCCATCGCCGCCCGCCGACGCGGTGAGGTCGAACAGTGCGAGCTCGGCCTCGCGCAGCAGTTCCTCGTTCGCGCGATGCTCGCTGCCCAGCAGGGTATACCCGAACCGCGCCACGACCTCGATGCGCAGGTCGTCGATCGCGAACGGGGGCTCGAATGCCTCTGCGATGCGGTCGCGCTGGCGGGGGGCAGCGGCTCCGCCGCAGTCGGGCAGGAAGATCACGAACTCGTCGCCGCCGACGCGCCCGAGGACGGCGTCCTCGCCGGCGACTTCGCCCATGCGCTCCCCGATGGCCTGCAGCAGCCGATCGCCGATCGTATAGCCGTAGCTGTCGTTGATATCGCGATGGCGGCGGATGTCGAACATGATGACCATGGCGTTCGGCTGCCAGCCCGTCTGCCACAGCCGGTCGGTCAGCGCCTGAACGAAGCCGTTGCGCGACGGCAGGCCGGTGAGCGGGTCCCGGTAGGCCAGCCGGTTGAGTTCCTGTTCCGCCAGTTTGCGTTCCGTGATGTCCACATGCATCACCACCGCGCCGGAGCCCGCGCGCTCGCCGAGGCGGTTGGCCATCATCCGGAACCAGCGGGCCTGGTCCGGCGCGTGGCATGGATACTCGATCGAAAAGCTCTCGCGTTCGCCGCCGAGCACGGCCCGGAGCCCGTCACCGGTGACCTGCGCCTCATCGGCGCACTCGCCTGTCGCCGCGTCGCAGATCGACAGGTAGTTCTGCCCGATACCGGCGCACGGGTCCGTGCTGGCGTTTTCGATACCGTAATGCCGCCATTGCTCGTTGACGTCGAGGATCGTGCCGTCGCCGTCGACCAGCACGATGTGCGCCGGCAGGGCGTTGATCAGCATCTGGCGGGTGTCGAGGGTCGCGGCCAGCTCGTCACGCGAGATGCGCAGCTCTTCCTCGCGGTTGCGCAACTGCTGTTCCATCTCGTGGCGCTCGGTGACGTCGCGGAAGTAGACGGCGAGTCCGTCCTCGATCGGGTAGGCGCGGATGTCGAACCAGGTTTCGAGGGGCTCGTAGTACTCCTCCAGGGAGACGGTGACGCGGTCGCGCATCGCGCGGCGGTACTCGTTCTCGATCGGGGTCCCCACCGCCGCGGGGAACTCGGTCCATATGTTGCGGCCGATGAGTTCCTCGGGCCCACGCTGGATCAGAGGGCCGGCCGCGCGGTTGATGTAGTCGAAGCACCAGTCCGGCGTCAGGGTGAAGAAGGCATCGCTGATGCTTTCGAGGACATTCGCGAGCCGCGCGTTGAGCCGCTCGAACTCGTGCTCGACTTCCCTGCGGCCCGAGATGTCCTGGAACGCGCCCTGCACATGGCTGATCCCGCCCGTCGCATCGACGACCGGCTCGGCCACCACACGCACCCACACCCGTTCGCCCCGGGCGTCGAGGATCTGCAGTTCTTCGTCGAAGGGGATTCCCTGATCGGCGCAGGCAGAGAACAGCGCGCGTACGGTCTCCCGGTATTCCGGCGCGTAGAACGCTATGCCTTCCTCGAGCGTGGGCGACCAGCCGGGCGGCATGCCGTGGATCTCGGCCACCACGTCTGACCAGTGCGCGCGTTCATGCTCCAGATCCACCGACCAGGCGCCGAAACGGGCGATCCGGCCGGCCATATCGAGCATCCGAGACTGCTCGCGCAAGCGCTCCTCGGCCTGCCGGAATTCGGTGATATCCGTCATGACCGCGCCGACGTTCCCCTCCGTCCCCTCGGTTGCGGTAACCGGGAAATAGCGGATCAGGAATCGCCGCGTGCCGAGGTGCGGGTAACTGCGTTCGCCCTCGAAGCTGAGTGATTCGCCGGCGAGGCACCGGTCGATGCGGGGTTTGGCTTCCTGCTCATAGAATTCCGGGGTCAGTACGTCGAGCAGATGCAGTCCCTCGATGGCTTCGCTCGAGAGGCTGTAGAGTCCCGCATACTGTTCGCTGGCGAGCACGTAACGGTGTTCCGAATCGATCACGCAGAACAGATCGCTGCCGGATTCGATCAGGTGATGATATTGCCGGAGGCGCCGTTCGGCCCGATGCCGTTCGGTGATGTCCTGGATGCTGCCGGCCAGCGCGATCGCCTCGCCCTGTTCGCCCATTTCGGCCTCGCCGAGCTCGTGGACCCGGCGGATTGATCCGTCGGCGCGGACGAGACGGACCTCGATGTCATGCGGGGTGCCTTCCTCCAGCGCCCGCCGGCGGACGTCGAACAGGCGTTCGCGGTCGTCCGCGTGTACCAACTCGAAATACGTGTCGAGGGAGGGCGGTGCGTCGGTCACCGGAAGGCCCACGATACGGAATGTCTCGTCAGACCATTCGAGCTGGTTCGTACGGATATCCAGGCGCCAGCTGCCGATCCGCGCGATGCGTTGTGAGTGATCGAGCATCCGCTCGTGGTCGCGCAGGGTCTCCTGCTGTTGTGCGATCCGCGCATCCGTCGCGGCCCGCTCGTCCAGCAGTTGATTGAAAGCGGAGGCGAGTCGTGACAGCTCGCTGGTGCCGGTGCTGTCGGCCCGCAGGCCGGATTCGCCCGCGCGTATCCGATCGATGGTCGCGGTCAGTCGCTGGACGGGCGCGCCGATCCGGCGATGGATGAGCCCGAAGGCGATCAGGGACAGGACAGCGAACAACAGGGCGGCGCCGGCGAAACTGTCGGCGATCCAGGTGGCCTCGGTGGCGATCCTCTGCTGGCGCTCACGCAACAGCCGGTCGAGCGCCGTGTCGAGGGCGACGCCGTGGCTGGCGACCTGGTTCATGATGATGCGGGCGCGTTGCGGGATATCGAGCGGCCCGCCGCCGCCTGGTGCCACCGAGGCATCGGATGCGCTCGGCGAGAGCGCCCCGGCATCCGCGAGGGCTTCGACGATCAGCTCGATCTCCCGCGACGCCGTCTGTGCCGCTGGATAGGCTTCGCCCAGACCTTCGAGTCGCCGCCGCAGCGCTTCGGCATCCCTGCGGAAGGCCCGCTCGAGCTGTTCGTCGGCACCGAACAGGAGCAGGCTGTCGCTGCCGGCCGAGAGGTCGTCGAGCCGTTTCTGCAGTTCGAGCAGTTGGGCCATCTCCTGCTGCGCGTGGCGCAAACGGTCGTGTGCCAGCGCGCCGATCGCCAGGAGCGCGATCAGACCGACCGTACAGCCCAGGATACTGGCATTGGAGAGACGCAGGAGTCTCATTGCGGGCGCTTCACCGGCGCGTCATTCCAGCCGCTCCAGGCGGGGATGCCGACCGCCGATGGCAGAGCGATGCGCAGCGGACGCGGATCGATGCGCGCGAGGATGTCGCGCTGGGGTTCGTTACCGGCATATCCGGCCGTGATCGCCCACTCGAACTGTTGCCGCAGGCTGGCCAGCAGCGACCAGTCCAGATTCAGTCCGTAGAGCACGGATGACCGTTCTTCCCGCAGCGCGTGCGGTATGCCACCGGCCTCCTCGGCGTAGATGGCCGCGGTGACCGCTGGATCGCGTCGGATGACGTCGATCGCCGCGTCGTAGGCCGCGAGAACCGCGCGAGCCTGTTCCGGTTCCCTGTTGGCGATGTCGCGGCGCGTGACCACCACCCATTTGGCCGTATAAATATTGCTGCCCGCGAATGTGTTCAGGCGATCGCCGACATCGAACCGCAGACGGCTCGTCCATGGCTCCCAGAGCACCGCGGCATCGATCTCACCGTCCTTGAGTGCGTCGGGCAGTTCATTGATGGCGCGGTCGGCGATCTCGACGGTTGCGGGATCGATCCCGTGGTACGCCGCGAACAGCGCCCACACGAACTCGGCGTTGGTCCCGCGCATCAGGCCGATCCGCGAACCCGACAGTTTCGTCGGCGTGTCGAGGTCAGGGGCGAGCGCGACGACCTGATTCAGGCGGGTCGAGTGGACGATACTGGCGAGGATGACCGGATCGTCGGGTTCACGCGGGTTGCTGTCCGCAGCGAGGTCGATCGCGAGAGGGGTCAGCGCCATGAGCGCGAAATCCGTTTCCCCGGCGCGCAGGGCACGCAGGTTGTCGCGCCCGGATGCGCCGTATTCAACGACCGCGTCAATGCCTTGCGCCGCGAACAGCCCATGGTGGTCCGCGACCTTCGTGGGCAAATCGCCGAGATAGTCCACACCGCTGATCCGCACTGCGTCGGCGTTGGCGGCAGTCATCGCCGCGGACAGGACGCACGCCGTGATGGCGCGGCGCTCGCACTGGCGGGACCGGGGCCGTGCTTTCGGTGTGTGCGTCGGAGTCGCTGTAATGGTCATCGCCGGCGTCTGGTCCCGTTTATCCGCTGCTGATCGCCGATCGATGATCCGTGGCACGAAAAAGGTCGGTCGCGGGGGGCGATAGTGGCACGCAGCCCGTAACTGCGCCACGCCAATCTATCACGTGCAACCGATCGTGCACACGATCGCCACACGACTCGGGGTTTACCCCCACAAGCCGCATCATGGCCGGCCTGAAGAAACCGTTACTCGGCGTTCGGTCGTGTTCGGTTCGGGATCCCGAGAGATCCGCCCCGTTTCCGGGGTTTCCGGTGCACAGGGAACGATCACCGGCGTGGCCCATGGTTACGGGGCCGGATTGCGGGAGGATTACGGGAAGGAGAACCGCGGGGTACCGCTAGCGGCGGTACCCCGCGGCCCGGCAGGTGGCGTTTCAGCCGGAGACGGTTTTGCCGCCGGACCGGCTGAAGAGTAGCGCCTTCATGTAGTGGAACAGCGGCGTGCCGCTGCGACCGGCCTGCCCGAAAGTCTGCGTGATCCGGTCCAGCAGGATCGCGATCAGCACCACGCCGAGACCGCCCTCGAAGCCGAGCCCGACGTTGAGGCGCTGAATACCCGTCAGCACGACGTTGCCGAGACCACCGGCGCCGATCATCGAGGCGATGACGACCATCGACAGCGACAGCATGATGGTCTGGTTCACGCCCTGCATGATGGTCGGCATGGCCAGGGGCAGCTGTACCTTCGTGAGCAGCTGACGCGGCGTGCAGCCGAACGCGAGACCGGCCTCGATGTTCTCCTCATGCACCTGGCGGATGCCGAGGTTCGTGAGGCGCACCGCCGGCGGCATGGCGAACACCACCGTGGCGATCGTGCCTGGCACCTTGCCGAGACCGAAGAAGATCGCGGCGGGGATCAGGTACACGAACGGCGGCATGGTCTGCATGAAGTCCAGCACCGGCCGCACGAGCGCCTCAACCGTGTCGTTGCGGGCCATGGCGATGCCGAGCGGTCCGCCGATCAGCAGTGCGACGAAGCTGGCACTGAGCACGATGGCCACCGTCGACATGGTCTCCGGCCACAGCGTCATCTCGAAGAACAGGATCATCGCGGCGATGCAGAAGATGCCGAAGCCCCAACCCACGCGCAGGAAGCCGAGGATAACGATCGCCGTCGCCATCACGAGCGGGTGAACCCAGAGCATGAAGCCCTCGAGATTCGCGACCACGAAATCGATCGCGGCGGCGATGCCGTCGAGCAGGCCGGCCATATTGACCTGGATCCATTCGACGAGTTCCTCGACGTGGTCGCCGATGTTGATATTGAGAAATTGGTAGTTCTCTGGATCAGCCATGATGAATTATCCCGTCCGATCGAGCGTCTGGAGGAGGTGGGCCTGCGACACGCTGCCGAGGTACTGACCGTTGTCGTCGATGACCGGTACCGGCGCCTCGGCGTGGGCCACGCGGCTCAGGACGTCATGCAGAGACATGTCGGCGCCGGCCGGCTCGAGATCTTTGATGAACGCGTCGTTGAGCGAGTTGGCCGCGGCGAGCGTTTTCTCGGTCATCACGCCCTTCACGTTGCCCGAGCCATCGACCAGGACCGCGCTGTCGTGGCCATCGCGCTGCAACTGCTCGCGGACCGACTTCGGGTCCGCATTCGCGTCGTCGATTACCGAGACGTAGTCCTTGCGCGCGAGGTCGCCGCCGGTGAATACCTTGGTGACGTCGACGCCGTGGAAGAACGAGCGCACGTAGTCGTTCGCCGGGTTAGTCACGATCTCATCCGGCGTGCCGATCTGCACGACCAGACCCTGTTCCATGATCGCGATGCGATCGCCGATGCGCATGGCCTCGTCGAGATCGTGCGAGATGAATACGACCGTGCGGGCATGTTCTTTCTGCAGCTGGATTAGCTCGTCCTGCATCTGAGTCCGGATGAGCGGATCGAGGGCCGAGAAGGCCTCGTCCATCAGCAGGATGGTCGGATCGACGGCGAGGGCGCGGGCAAGGCCCACACGCTGTTTCATGCCGCCGGAGAGCTCACTCGGGAAGCTGTTCGCGTTGGCCTTGAGGCCGACCTGCGCCAGGGCGTCGAGCGCGCGTTTATCGCGGTCCGCCTTGTCGACACCGGCGAGTTCCAGGCCGAATCCCGCGTTCTCGATCACCGTCTGGTGCGGCATCAGGGCGAACGACTGGAACACCATGCTCATGTCGCGCCGCCGCAACTGGATGAGATCGTCGGTCGACATCTTCGTGATGTCGTTGCCGTCAACCTTCACCGAGCCGTAGGTCGGGTCGATCAGGCGGTTGAGCATCCGCACCATGGTGGATTTGCCCGAACCCGACAGGCCCATAATAACGAAAATCTCCCCCTCTTCGATGCCGAAGCTTGCCTGTTGCACGCCGACCGTTGCTCCGGTCTCCGCGAAGATCTCGTCCTTGCTCTTGCCCTGCGCGATCAGCTCTTTCGCCTGCTCGGGCTTCGGACCAAAGATCTTGTAGACATCTTCGACGACGATTTTTTGTGTCATCGATCGTCGCTCCCGTGGTCGTGGAATCGAAACTGACTGGCCGCGCGAGGCGGCCGGACCGGGCGCAGTCTAACCCGGATTGCGCCTGACTATAAAAGAGGGGCTCCCCGATGAAGGCCGGTTTCGTGCCTCGACGCGGCGTGGTATTACCCCTGCCTGGGCTGAGCCCGAGCCCTGGTTATCGCAGTTCAGAGCCCGATCTCGAGCCCGGCGGTGAAGGTTCGACCGGGGGCCGGCTCGAAGAAACGGCCGCCGGTCGCGTTCACCCGCACATTGGCAATATGCTCGGTGTCAGTGGCGTTATCGATGCCGAACCAGGCCTCCACACGGCGCCCCGCGGCGCTCCAGGCTCGCCCCACCCGCAGATCGAGCGTCGTGTAGTCGTCGACCCGCACCTCGTTGGCGTTGTCCGCATAGACCGAATCGACGTAGCGGATGCCGGCGCGCGCGTAGCGCCCGTCCGCGGCCTGCCAGTCCGCCTCGACGAACAGCTTGTGCTCCGGCAGCCCCGGCAGGCGGTTCCCGGTGAAGTCGTTGCCGTCGCGATCGACGAAGCGCTCGAAGCGATAGTCCGACCAGGTCCACGCCGTGGCGATCGCCAGCCGCTCGGTGGCGATCCAGTCGAGCCCCAGTTCGACGCCGTCGCGCCGCGTGCGGGCGGCGTTTTCGTAGAAATCGCGGCCGTTGCGCTCGAATGAGACGATCTCGTCGTCCACATCGACCCGGAACAGCGCGACCTGGTAGCGCAGGCCACGGCCCAGCCGACCGCGCGCGCCGATTTCGCGGTTCAGCGCCTGCTGCGGCTCGATGTCCGGGTTGAAGCCGCCCGTGCCGTCCGGGTCGGCGAATTCGGTGAACGTCGGCGTCTCGAACGCCGTCGAGACGTTGGCGTAGACCCGGTGGTCGGGCGTGAGCGCGTACAGCGCACCGAGGCTGCCGCTGGTCTCGTCGAACCGCCGCGATCCCGAATCGTCGCCGTCGCTGGTGAAGTCGTCATCGATCGTGAACCGGACCCGGTCGAGGCGCAGGCCGGCGCTCAGGTCGAACGCCTCGGTGACGCCGAGGTCCGCCTGCGCGAACACGCCGCCGGCGGTGGCCTGTTGGCGTTCGTCGGCTGTCCGCGACTGCGTAAGCCCGCTGCCATCGACCGCGAAACGGAAGCGATCATCGATCTGTCGGTCGATTTCACCGCCGATCGTGTATTGCACGGGCATTCCTGCGAGTTCGCCCGAGCGGGCGTAATCGGTCCCGATGCCAAAGAAGTCGCGCTCATAGCCGAGCAGGCTGGGGCCGGGGAAGGGCAACTGCTGCTCGAAATCCCGCCGGGTGTAAAACATCCGCAGCGTCAGCGCGCCGCCGGCTACATCGCCATCGCGCCAGCGCAGTCCGAGCCGCTGTTGCGACGCCGTCTGGCCGGCGTCGAGCGCACGGGCGTTCGGCGCGGCTGCGTCGCGATCGCCTTCGAGCTCGGCCGCGGTCAGCCCGCCCGGATCCTCGGCAACCGGATTGTCCATCAACGTCAGGACCGTCTGTAGTTCGCGGTCGTCGTCGAAGGTCCGGGTTACTTTCGCATTCAGTCGATCGCGTTCCACGCGTGACTGATCGCGGAATCCATCGTAGCGCAGCGCCGACGCGCTGACATGGTGGGCCCAGCGTTCGCCGCTCCCGCCGGTGCGCGCGCCACCTTTGAAGTAGCCGTGGCTGCCGCCCTGGACGGAGATCGTGGGGCTGTACGGCATATCCCGGCCATCGGCCGTGGTCACGTCGATGACGCCGCCTGCGGCGTTGCCGTAGGCGACCGCGGCGGGCCCGCGGATCACCTCGATCCGCTCCGCCGATTCCAGATCGATGGCATCGGTCTGTGACTGGCCGTCGGGGAGGGTCTCCGGGAAACCGTCGACCCGCAGGCGGATACCGCGGATCCCGAACGGGGCGCGGGCGCCGAATCCACGCGTGGAGATCCTGAGCCCCTGGGCGAAGTTGTACTGGTTCTGGAAGTAGAGACCCGGTACCTGCTGGAGCGACTCGTCGAGCGTGAGCCCGCGGCGTCCGGACCGAATCTCATCGCGGTCGACCGCGTCCACCGCCGCCGGCACGTCGAGCAGGTTGCGCTCCATGCGCGGTGCGGTGATCACGATGGGCTCCATGGAAGCGTCATCGGCTCCCGCGGGGATCGTCAGCACCGGGGCCACGGCGAGCATCAGCATGCGGATCGGGCGGCGCCATGGTCGACTGTCGGAAGCGTCTCGTGCCGGAATCGGTGCAGGCTCCATGAAGCGGGTGGGCTGGCCGCTAGGGCGTTTCGGGTTACGGTCTGATCATAAACCCGATTCCAATCCGGCACGCAGGCGCCTGAGCTGTTGTTGCAGATGCATCAGTTCGTCCGCGTCGAGCCCCGTGGCGTCCGCGATCGTGGCGTGCACGCGCTCGAGTTCCGCGCGCCGGTTCCGGGTCTGGTCGGTCAGACGGACCCGCACGATGCGCTCGTCGCGCTGATCACGCGTGCGGTCGACATAGCCGCTCCGATCGAGTCGGCGGAGGACGGGCGTTAGCGTGCCGGAATCCAGCGCGAGTCGCTCGCCGAGGGTCTTGATCGAAACCCCATCCTCGCCCAGCAGGGCAAGCAGTACGATGTACTGGGTGTAGGTCAGCCCGAGCGGGTCCAGCAGGGTGCGGTAGAGGCGGGTGAAAGCGTGCGCGGTCGAATAGACGCTGAAACAGAGCTGGTTGTCGAGCGTGAGCGGATCCATGCTGTCGCAGCCGTTCGCCAAGGTGCCTCCTTCTGGACGGCGGTCATCGTTCGCCACCGCGAGCGTATGTCGATCGGCCCGTATATCCGATCTGACTAAATGATTGCACACAATTGGTTCGTGTGCGAATCTTTCAACGAGCGGGGAGCCTCCTCGCGCCATTCCGGTTCGGGAATGGTCACCGGACACAGCCGGAGGTAGTACCATGAGCAAGGACATCGTTCTCTACGGTTTCGACGGAAGTACCTATGTGCGCACCGTCCGCATGCTGCTCGCGGAGAAGGGCGCCGATTACGATCAGGTCCCCGTGAACGTCCTGGAGGGAGAGCCCCGCCAGCCGGAACACCTCAAACGCCACCCGTTCGGCAAGGTGCCGGTGCTCGATCACGACGGCATGCGGATCCTGGAAACGAGCGCGATCGCGCGGTATCTGAACGATGTGCTCGATGGGCCGTCATTCATCCCGGACAACCCCAAAGACCGTGCCCGCATGGACATGGCGATGGGCCTGTTCGATTCCTATGGCTACGGGGCGCTCGTAGGCACCGCGGGCTACCACCTGTTCCCGGGATTTCTGGGCAATCCGGACGAGGCCTTCCTCAAGCAGTCCATCGAGGATGCGCGCAAGGTCCTGACCGAGCTGATGAAAATCCGCGGCGACTCGAAATACATCGCCGGCGACAAGCCGACACTGGCCGATTTCTACCTCGCGCCGGCCTGCTTCTACGTCGGGCTGACCGATGAGGCCGCGAAGGTATTCGACGTGCCGGGCTTCCAGGAGTGGTGGGATCGTTTCCAACAGCTGGAGAGCTATCGCGCGACCGAACCCGACCTCGGCTGATTCCGGCGTGGTGGGCGTTGGCTTACCTTGTCGGGTTCGCGCCTTGGCGAGAACCCGACGACGTCAGTTCCTTGCTCACCGGCCGCATTTCGCCAGCCGGCCTACGAGGCGATCGCTTCGGAACCTGCTTCGTCCGCGTTCTGCGCGGCGATGGCTTCAGCGTGGGTCGGTTTGCCGGGTGTGATGCCGTGGGGTTTCGGCTCGCCATCGGCGTCGACGCGGACAAAGACCAGCCGATCCACTTTCGTGATCGACTGCCGCGTGCGGCGGTTGCGAACCTCGCATTCGATCGTGATCGATGTGCGCCCGAATTCGACCACCTCGGTCCCGATCTCGACGATATCGCCCTGGCGTGCCCCGGTCAGGAAATGCACGTCGGAAATGCTGCGCGTGACCACTGACGTCGATTTGAGCTGACAGGTCGCGTAAATGAAAGCCTCCTCGTCAATCCAGGCCAGAACGCGGCCGCCAAACAGGCTGCCGTTCGAGTTCAGGTCCTTCGCGGCGACCATTTTCCGGGTGCGGTACTTCATCGCGGCGTGATCCGTCGGTTGCCGGAGCCCATCGCTCCTGGTACCGATGTACGCAAGGCGCGTGCCTGGAGCGACTGACGGTCGGAAAAGGGGCTGCAGCACGCACATTCGGCGTTCCCGTCCGACATGAGCGGGCGGGAGCGACGCCGTGCTGCACCGGAAAGTCGCGCGCGGATGGCCGGACTGCACCATCGCGGCCCAGGCCGCGATGGTGGTTACTAACCCGAACACTGGTAAAGCCTCACTCAGAGCCCCGGAGAAGTTCAGCTGCAAGGCGCGTTCGCGCAGGAATGGCGCGCCCCATTTCAAGCGAACGCAACGCCGCAGATGGGCTTCTCCGGGGCTCCCTTCGGGCGGGCCTCTGCCGGGCCATCTACGGCGTTGCGCGTTCTTGAAATAAGAGCCGCTATTCCTGCGAACGCGCGCCTTGTAGCTGACCCGGCAGAGACCCGCTGAGCGAGGCTTTACCAGTGTTCGGGTTAGTAATAGCGGATCGGGCGGCGCGGCGGTGTGCCGACGCGCCACCGGGGGATTGGCTCAGCGTGCGCGCCTGGCCTGCCGGCCGCCGGCTGACCGGTTGCCATTGCCATTGCCGTTGCCCTGCGACCGGCGCCCCGCCGGGCGGCCCTGGCCGGCGTTGCGGTTCTGGCCCTGGTTCCGGCCTTGACCGCCGCCCGGGTTGTTACGGCGTTTCGCCGCGACCGCGGTTTCCTCGTACGGGTCCGGCTCGTAACCGGGCACCGTTTCCGAGTGGATGTTGCGGTTCATCATCCGCTCAATGCCCTTGAGCAGTTTGCGGTCGTCGCCGGAGACCAGCGATACCGCCTGACCACCGCGGCCCGCGCGGCCGGTGCGGCCGATCCGGTGGAGGTAATCCTCCGGCACTTCCGGCAGGTCGTAGTTGACCACGTGCGGCAGGTGGTCGATGTCGAGGCCGCGCGCGGCGATGTCGGTGGCCACCAGGATGCGCACGCCGCCCTTCTTGAACTGCCCGAGCGCCTTCGTCCGTGCGCCCTGCGTCTTGTTGCCGTGGATCGCGGTGGAACTCAGGCCATCGCGGTCGAGCTGCATGGCGAGCCGGTCGGCGCCGCGCTTGGTGCGGGTAAACACCAGTACCTGTTGCCAGTCACCGTCGCGAATCAGGTGGCTCAGCACGGTCTTTTTGCCGTCCCGGTTCACCGGATGAACTTTCTGGGTCACGGTATCCACTGCCGAATTGCGCGCGGCGACTTCGATCCGGGTCGGTCGCGTCAGCAGGCCCTGGGCGAGCTGGCTGATGGCCTCCGAAAACGTGGCCGAGAACAACAGCGTCTGGCGCTGCTTCGGTACCGCCGCGATGACCTTCTTGATGTCGTTGATGAAGCCCATGTCGAGCATACGGTCGGCTTCATCGAGCACCAGCGTTTCGACCTGTGACAGGTCGACCGTGCGCCGCTGGAGATGGTCGATCAGACGGCCCGGGGTCGCGACGAGGACGTCCACGCCGCGACGCAGCGTCTGCACCTGGGGCTGCATGCCGACCCCGCCGAAGACGGTGGCCGACTTCAGCGGCAGATGGCGGCCATAGGTCTTCACGCTCTCCTGGACCTGCGCGGCCAGTTCACGCGTCGGCGTGATGATCAGCGCCCGGATCGGGCGTCCGCCCGACTTCGGGCGCTCGCGCATGAGCTTCTCGAGAATCGGCAGCGTGAAGCCCGCGGTTTTGCCAGTGCCGGTCTGGGCGGCGCCCATGACGTCGCCGCCGGAGAGGATCGCCGGGATCGCCTCTGACTGGATCGGTGTTGCGGTGGTGTAACCCTGATCTTCGACGGCACGAAGCAGCGCGGCCGAGAGGCCGAGATTGGCAAAAGACATACGGATTGCTCCTGGAGCCTGTCCGGGTACGGCATCAGCCGCGCGCCCGGGTCCGGTCCAGGCAAAAATGAAAAGGGGGATTCGAGGTGCGTCCCTGAAGAGATATCGGGAAATGCCGCGAAAACGTGATGCCGACCGGCCGCATCAGCGATGCGCACGATAACAGAACCGGTGCCCCGGCACACGCGGAATTGCAGCCCAATGCATCTGGTGGGCAAATATCGCGGGCCAAACTCCCGGTCACCGCTCGTCCAGGATCGCCACGGCCGCGATCTCGATCAGGTATTCGGGGCGTCCGAGCCCATCGATGATCAACAGGGTGTTGGTCGGGTAATCCGGACCGGTCAGCCAGCGCTGGCGCGCCTCGGTCGCGGCATCCCGATACGCCCGGTCCACGATCCAGGTCGTCGTGGACACCAGATCGTCGAGGCCGCCCCCGGCCGCTTCGAGCACGCCGGCGAGGTTATGCCAGACCTGTTCGGCCTGCCGCGCGCCGTCACCGGCACCCACCGGCGTGCCCTGCTCGTCCACCGCCACCTGCCCGGCGATCCAGAGCTGGTTGCCGGCCCGTACGGCCTGAGAGAAAGCGAGTGGTTCGTTCCATTCCTCGTGGAAACGCCGGATCCGGCGCGGACGCTGACTGGCGGTCATGGTTCTCCCCTCGGGGCGCGAGAATCGTTCTGCTGGACCGGTATCCTGCGAGTGGTTTACCGGAATGTACAGCGTCGCGGCCGACGCCCAACGCGATACCCGCAGAGGGGCGCGTTCGAAATCGTCCGGCGGGTTCGCTATCGTAGCGCGTCGCTGAGCGCGCGCGGAAATACGTCGCCGGCAGTCATCGCCGGCTGATCATGCGCAGGGAGGTGCGGACTCCGAGACGGCGGGAGTGATGAATGAATACGGACTCGGTGCTGGGCCGAATCGTCGATATCGTCGCCGAGGGCGATGATGTTGAACATCTGGTGCGACCCCTGCTGGAGATCATCGAATCGATGACTGGCCTGGAGTCGACGTACCTGACTTCGATCGATCGGGAAAAGCGCATTCAGAAGATCCTTTTCGCGCATAATACGTCTAGTCTCCGTATCCCCGAGACCATGGAGGTGGATTGGGGCGACACCCTCTGCCGGCGTTCGATCGAAGAGGACTGCCGCTATACCATCGATGTGGCCGGTCGATGGAGGGACTCGGGTGCGGCCTGTGGGCTGGGCATCGAGACCTACATGGGGGTGCCGATCCGGGTCGGCGAGGGCGAACTGTATGGGACGCTGTGCGGCGCCAGTCGCTCAAGAGTCCCCGTCGCCCGGAATGTACAGAAACTGTTCGATTTGTTTGCGCATATCATCGGGCGACAGATCGAGCGTGAGCGGCTGCTCGAGAGACTCCGGCTCGAGAATCTCGAATACCGGGACTTCGCGTTTTGCGACCCTTTGACCGGCGTTCCGAATCGGCGGGCGATCCTGCGGGAACTGGACCGTGCCCTGAGCGACAGCGAGCGTTCCGGCGCCACGATGCACGTGGCCTTCATCGATCTGGATGGGTTCAAGGCGATCAACGACCACTATGGCCATGATGCCGGCGATCGATTCCTGATCGCGCTGACCCGGACACTGTCGGCGGGGCTGCGCGAGGGTGATTTCCTGGGTCGTTACGGCGGCGACGAGTTTGTCGTGTTCGGCACCGATCATGGCGCCCATGCCGACGACAACCGCTGTTTGTTCCAGGCGCGGTTGGCGGGGTTGACGGCCGGTTCTTTCCCGCTCGACTCCGTAACGATCGAATACCCGGGTGCCAGTGTCGGCGTAGTCACCGCGAACCATCAAAGCGGCACCGGCGAAGAGGTCATCGCGCAGGCCGATGCCGCAATGTATCGCGTCAAGCAGGATCGGTGCGCGGCGCGCTGACCGTTTTCGCGTATTTTCGTCGCGCGGCTCAGGTCTCGCTGAAGGGCTGCGTTTCAGGCAGTTGCATCAGCGTGGGAACGATCCGATCGGGCGTGTAATCCCACGGGTCGAATGGCGCCGCGTCGCGCTGGAGCCAGGCCGTGGCGAGGCCCGCCGTGCCGGCGCCGATCACGTCCCAGGCGTTGCCCGAGACCAGCCAGGTCGTATCGCCGTCCGCGCCACCGGTTGCCACCAGGTGTTCATAGACTGCCGGCGCCGGTTTGTAGGTGCCGATGGTTTCGACGCTGAGGACGTCATCCAGGTGCCGTGCCAGTCCGGCATGGTTCAGTAACGTCTCCAGACCTTTCGCGGTGCCGTTCGAGAACGCGAGGCAGCGGTTTCCCTGTGCCCGCAGCGCATCGAGTGCAGGCGCCGCATCGCTGTATGCCGGTAAACGGGTCCACGCGGCGACCAGATCCTCGCGCTCGTTTTCAGGGATGTCGATACCGGTAACCGCCACGGCGCGGTCGAGCGCGGCACGCGTGACGCGATCGAACGGCTGGTAGCGCCCCATGGCCGCGCGCCGGAAGGCGAACTCGAGCTGGGAACGGCGCCACTCCGCGACCAGTGCATCCGTGCGCTCGCCAGCAAGCGGGCGCAGCGGTTCTGCGATCCCGGTGGGATCGACCAGCGTCCCGAAGACATCGAAGCCGATGACCTGCATGTGCGGCCTCCGTTTGGGCCTGAACGGCCAGCAAAATGGTCTGGAAGCCGCGATTGTAGCGCGCGATCACAGCACTGCGCGCAGCCGCTCCAGCAGCCAGTCGATTTGATCCGCGTCGATGACGAGCGGCGGCGCCAGCCGCAGCACCTGCTCCTTGGTCTCCTTGCAGAGCACGCCGCGCTGCATCAGGGCCTCACAGAATGGCCGTGCGGGACCCGCGGCTTTGTCGATCTCGATCCCGATCAGCAGGCCGCGGCCGCGCACCTCGACGATGCGGTCGCTGTCGATTGCCTTGATGCCCGCCGTCAGCCGTTCGCCCATCGCGCGCGAGCGGGCACTCAGGTCCTCCTCGACAATGACGTCGAGCGCCGCCTCGCCGATGGCACAGGCGAGTGGATTGCCGCCGAACGTGCTGCCGTGGTCGCCCGGCTGGAATACGCTCATGATCTCCCGCGAAGCCAGTGCCGCGGAGACCGGATAGACCCCGCCCCCGAGCGCCTTGCCGACGGTCATGATGTCCGGCTCGGCGCCCGGTTCATGGTGATGGCAGAAAAGATCGCCGGTGCGCCCGAGACCGGTCTGGATCTCGTCGTCGATCATCAGGATGCCGTGGCGGTCGCACAGTTCGCGGACCGCGCGCAGGTAGCCGTCCGGCGGGACGATGATGCCGCCCTCGCCCTGGATCGGTTCGATCAGCACCGCCACCGTGTGTTTCGTGACGGCCGCTTCCAGCGCGTCGATATCGGCGAACGGGATATGCACGAAGCCCGGGGCGACCGGGCCGAAATCATGGTGGTAGTGGTCGTCCGAGGACAGGCTGACGCCCATGATCGTGCGGCCATGGAAATTGCGATCGCAGCAGATCACTTCGGCCTTGCCGCGCGCGACGCCTTTGCGCTCGTACCCCCACTTGCGGGCCAGTTTCACTGCCGTCTCCACCGCCTCGGCGCCAGTATTCATCGGCAGCGCAACTTCCATCCCCGCGATGTGACAGAGCTTCTCCAGGAAGGGGCCGAGGCGATCGGTGTGGAACGCGCGTGACGTCAAGGTCATGCGCTCGCATTGCTCGGCGACCGCCTGCATCACGCGCGGGTGGCGATGGCCCTGGTTGACTGCGGAGTAGGCGGCAAGACAGTCGAGATAGCGCCGCCCATCGATATCCTCAAGCCAGCACCCCTCGCCCCGCGCGAGGACCACGGGCAATGGTGCGTAATTGTGCGCCCCGAAGGTCTCCGTCTGGCGAATGATCCGCTGCTGACGGTCCGGGATCGCGTGCTGTTCCATCACGGCGTTCATCAGTTACACCACCTTTGCGAGTATGGTTTCGCTAAAAAGGCTCTGGACCAGTTCGACCGCCAGCTCGGCGGTGCGATTATGGATGTCCAGCGCCGGATTGATCTCGACCACGTCGAGCGAGCCCAGCAGGCCGCTGTCGTGGATCATCTCCATGCACAGGTGCGCTTCGCGCCAGGTCGGACCGCCGAGCACCGGCGTGCCTACGCCGGGCGCGACATCGGGATCGACGAAATCGAGATCGAAACTGACGTGCAGGTGACCGCCGGTGCGGGCGATGGTCTCGAGTACCTCGGTCATGACGGCGCGCATGCCGACTTCATCGATCCGGCGCATGTCGTGGACGACGAGCCCACGTTCGATGATACGGCGCTTCTCGACGCGATCGACGGAACGGATCCCGACCTCGAAGACCCGGTCAGGATCGATCATCGGTATCGCATGGCCGAGATCGAGCAGGTCCGGGTGGCCGTCGCCACACATCACGGCGACCGGCATCCCGTGGACATTGCCCGACGGGCTGGTCTTATGGGTGTTGAAGTCGGCGTGCGCGTCGAGCCAGAGAACCGACAGTGGTTTACCCTGGCGAGCGCAGTGACGCGCCACGGCGGCGACCGAACCGATCGAAAGCGAATGATCGCCGCCCAGCAGGATCGGGGTCTCGTTGCGGTCGAGCGCGATCGCGACGGCATCGCGCACCGCACGGCACCAGGCGAGGGTTTCGTCGAAATGGCGTGAGCCGTCGACGGGCGGGCGCGATCGATTGATCGGTACGGTGAGGTCGCCGTGGTCGCGGACGTCACACCCCATGCGGGTCAGGGCCGTCTCCAGACCGGCGACACGCATTGCCTCGGGGCCGAGGTTGGCACCGCGCGTGCCGGCGGCGACGTCGCTTGGCGCGCCGATCAGGCCGAGCCTCCGCGCCACAGGGGCGGAGGCGGGCGGGGCGTTGCGATGTATTGTTGCCGCGGGCATGCTCGTCTCCAGTGATCGACGTGCAGCCTGCACGCCGATCGATTAATACACCCAGAGCATGGCACCGAATCGCACGAATAGGCCTGGAGATTGGGGTCGCATGGCCGCAGAGTCTGCGGCTGAGTCTGGGGCGTGCCGCAGGATCTGCCGTGCCCTGGGCAGGTACCGGTTGCGGAAGGCTCGAAAGGCGGGGGGAACGTATGAGCGAGAGGATCAGGCTCGACCGGACCGATGTCGCGATCCTGGCAATCCTGCAGGGCGAGGCGCGGATCACGAACCACGATCTGGCGGAACGCGTGCACCTGTCGGCCTCGTCCTGTCTGCAGCGGGTACGCAAACTGGAAAAGGCGGGCGTGCTGCGATCGTACAATGCCAGGATTGAACTCGAGCCCATCTGCCGCAGCGTGACCGTGATCGCCGAGGCGACGCTGAACCGGCACGAAGAGGCCGAGTTCCGTCGTTTCGAGCAGGCCGTCGACGCCATCCCCGAAGTCACCGAGTGCCTCAAGGTCAGTGGCGAATACGACTACATCCTGCGCTTCGTCTGCACGGACATGGCCCAGTACGATCGCCTGTCCGATCAACTCCTCAACACCGGCCACGGCGGTGCCCGCCTGTCGAGTCACTTCGTACTCGCCCGCTGCAAACAGAGCGACGGCTACCCGATCGAATCGCTCCTGCGTTCGTCGCAGAAGGAATAAACGTAGGTTGGGTTGACGAAGGAAACCCAACGGGTCGAGGCCTGGTGGTGGCGGATCGACATCCCATGTCGACGTGTCGTTCAATGGGGCCTGTGTCGAAGGCCGATGCGCCGACCCGTTGGGTATCGCTGGCGCTCAACCCAACCTACGTTGCCTGCCGCCCGTGCATCCCCTCACCAGCCAAACTACAATCCGGCACCGCCAATCACCCGGAGCAACTCCATGCACCTGCGCGATGCCGTCGCGGCCGATCTGCCGGCGATCCACGCCATCAATCAGGCCAACGTGCCCGCCGTGAGCGACATCACCTTCGCTGAACTCGAGTGGTTTTTCGCGAAAGCGGGGGCGCTGCGGGTCGCTGAGTTCGATGGCGAAGTCGCGGGTTTCCTGCTTGCGCTGCAGCCGGGGCTCGACTATACAAGCCTGAACTACGTCTGGTTCTCCGCGCGTTATGCGGACTTCTGGTACATCGACCGTGTCGCTGTGGGCGAGGATTGGCGTCGTCGCGGCATCGCCCGCGCGCTCTATGCGGACGCCGAGGCCCATGCGCGCGCGGTGGCCGCGCCGCTGCTCGCCTGCGAGGTGAACCTGCGCCCGCGCAACGATCAGTCGCTGGCATTCCACGAAGAGCAGGGTTTCATCGAGGTCGGGCAACAGGACACCGACGGGGGCGACAAGACCGTGGTCATGCTCGTGCGGAATCTCGCGGATGACACGACTGGCTGAAGGCACATCCGTATCGAGGATGGCCCGATCAGACGTCGTCCGGGAGGAGAGGGGCGTGCCCTCGCTTGACCGCTATCCTCGATTCACGAAGAATCATGGCGCGCGGCCCGGGAGAGAATAACGATGACGGCAGCCCTGGAGGTGGAAGGCCTCCACAAGCGCTTCGGTGAACTCGAGGTCCTCAAGGGCGTCGACCTGACCGCCGCATCCGGTGACGTGATCGCCGTGATTGGCGGCAGCGGCTCGGGCAAAAGTACGCTTCTGCGCTGCATCAACCTGCTCGAGATTCCGGACGCCGGTCATATCCGCGTCGACGGCGAGGAACTCCGCCTCAAGCCGCAACGCGACGGCAGCCTGTATCCCGAGGACCGCCATCAGATCACCCGCCTGCGCGCACAGCTCGGTTTCGTCTTCCAGAACTTCAATCTCTGGCCGCACATGCCGATCATCCGCAATATCACCGAGGGCCCGATCTACGTGCTCGGTCTTTCGAAGGAAGAAGCGACGGCACGGGCCGAGGATGTCCTCGCCAAAGTCGGGCTCGCGGACAAGCGCGACGCCTGGCCGAATCAGCTCTCGGGCGGGCAACAGCAGCGTGCGGCGATCGCCCGGGCGCTGGCCATGGAACCCCGCGTCATGCTCTTCGACGAACCGACCTCCGCGCTTGACCCCGAGTTGGTCGGCGAAGTCCTGGGCGTGATGCGCAGCCTGGCCGAAGAAGGTCGAACAATGGTCATCGTGACCCACGAGATGCGCTTCGCACGCGACGTGTGCTCCGAAGTCGTTTTCCTCGACTCCGGCCAGGTCGAAGAGCGGGGCGCACCGGGGCAGGTGTTCACCAATCCAAACTCAGCGAGACTGAGGCAGTTCCTTTCCAGTTATCTGGAAGTACCGGCGGCGCACCACGCCGCTGAAGCCTGAGGGGAGAGAACCATGAAGACGACAATGAAGATGATGCTTGCCGCTGCGGTCGCCGCATTGACGATCAGCGGCCCGGCGGCCGCCGAGGATACGCTCCGCATCGGCACCGAGGGCGCGTATCCGCCGTTCAATCAGATCGGACCGGATGGCGAGCTCGAAGGTTTCGACATCGATATCGCGGATGCGCTCTGCGAAGAAATGAATCGTGATTGTGAGTTCGTGACCCAGGACTGGGACGGCATCATCCCCGGCCTGCTCGCGAACAAGTACGACGCGATCATCGCTTCGATGTCCATCACGCCGGAACGTGACAAGGCGGTAGATTTCACCGAGCGTTACTATTCCAACAAGCTGCGTTTCGCCGCGAAGAAGTCCAGCGATATCAAACCGACGAAGGAAAGCCTTGAAGGCAAGACGATCGGAGCGCAGCGCGCGACGATCTCGGCCCAGTGGCTTGAAGAAAACATGGGTGACATCGTTGAGATCAAGCGCTATGACACCCAGGAGAACGCCTTCCTCGAGCTCGACTCCGGTCGCATCGATGCCGTGCTCGCCGATATGCTCGTCGCCTACGAGTGGCTGAACTCGGATGCCGGCAGCGCGTACGAGTTCAAGGGCGAGGCCGTCTACAGCGGCGACAAGATCGCGATCGCGGTCAAAGAGGGCAACGATGAACTCCGCAAGGAGTTCAACAAGGCCATCAAGGCGATCCGCGAGGACGGTACCTATCAGGAGATCAACGAGAAATACTTCCCGTTCGATATCTACTGATCGCGTCTGCTCCGGGGCGGCCGGTATCATGCCGGCCACCCCGGGGTAACTGACCGCTTCCATGATCGATCTCCACGGCTTCGGCAACCAGCTCCTGTCCGGGACAATCGTGACCCTCGAACTCGGGCTCGTGGGCATGGGCGCCGCGGTCCTGCTCGGCCTGATCTTCGCGCCGATGAAGATGTCACGGCTGTGGCCGCTGCGGGGGATCGCCACTACCTACACCACCACGATCCGCGGGATCCCGGAACTGCTGGTGATCCTGCTCGTGTATTTCGGTGCCTCGCGTTTCGTCAACGGCATGGCCGACCTGGTCGGCTACGATGGGCGCATCGAGATCAGTCCATTCATGTCCGGCGCGATCGCGCTGGGCTTCGCCTATGGGGCCTACGCGACGGAAATCTTCCGTGGTGCCCTGCGTGCGATCCCGAAAGGCCAGATCGAGGCGGCCCAGGCGATCGGCATGGGACGCTGGACCACCTTCCGGCGCATCGTGCTGCCGCAGACCTGGCGGATCGCACTGCCGGCGCTCGGTAACCTGTTCCTGACACTGCTCAAGGACACGGCCCTCGTGTCGGTGATCGGGGTCGAGGACCTGACCCGTGAGGCGGCGATCGCCACCGGCTACACCAAGGAGCCGTTCACGTTCTATTTCGCGGCGGCGGTGATGTATCTCGTGCTGACGGTCTTCTGCGTGATCGCCATCCATTACCTCGAGAAGATCGCCGGTCGCGGCTATGCGCGGGGTGAGGCATGAACTGGCAGGTCATGTGGGACAGTCTGCCGGAGCTCGCGGAGGGCGCGCTGCTCACGATCGAGCTGGTCGCGATCTCCGGCGTACTGGGTCTGGCCCTCGCGGTGCCACTCGCACTCGCGCGCGTCGCCAGGCCTCTGTGGCTGCGGGCGGGCCCGTTCGTCTATATCTTCTTCTTCCGCGGCACCCCGCTGCTGATCCAGATTTTTCTGGTGTATTACGGGGCCTCGCAGTTCGAGGCGGTACGGGAGAGCTTTCTCTGGCCGATCCTGCGCGAGGCCTACTGGTGCGCCATCATCGCCTTCACCATGAATACCGCCGCCTACACCGCCGAGATTCTGCGCGGCGCGATCCAGGCGGTACCGGAGGGCGAGATCGAGGCGGCCAAGGCGATCGGCATGGGGCGCTGGATGCGCCTGCGCCGCGTCGTCCTGCCGCGGGCGTTCCGGATTGCACTGCCCTCGTACTCGAACGAGGTCATCCTCATGCTCAAGGGCAGCGCGCTGGCGAGCACCATCACGCTGCTCGATCTCACCGGCGTCGCCCGCACGCTGATCGCCAAGACCTACATGCCGATCGAGCTTTTCCTCGCGGCCGGCCTGTTCTACCTCGTGATCACCGCAATCGCCCTGCAGGGGTTCCGTTTCGTCGAGAAGCGGATGCACGGGGTCGGCGAGTAGGGACCCGGATTCCCCGGATCACGTTCGCAGCCGATACCCGGTGCGGAAGATCCACGCCACCACAATCAGTCCGATTGCCAGAAACGCCAGGATCATGACCAGGCTCGCGGCTACACCGACATCCGTCGTCTCGTAAAAACTCCAGCGGAAGCCGCTGATCAGGTAAACGACCGGATTGAACAGCGTCACCGTCTGCCAGACGGGCGGCAGCATATCGATCGAGTAGAAGGTGCCGCCGAGGAAGGCCAGCGGGGTGATGATCAGCAGCGGGATGAACTGCAGCCGCTCGAACCCGTCCGCCCAGATCCCGATGATGAAGCCGAGCAGGCTGAACGACACGGCGGTCAGGATCAGGAACACCAGCATCCAGACCGGGTGCGCGATCTC
>Ga0136597_1000171_pt1 | contig 34523 bp, 30 predicted proteins | sample AntRauTorcE11898_FD_101385 | JGI IMG/M metagenome (GOLD analysis project Ga0136597, IMG submission 101385) | Saline lake microbial communities from Rauer Islands, Antarctica - Metagenome Torckler E11 #898 | ecosystem: Environmental > Aquatic > Non-marine Saline and Alkaline > Saline | place... | reverse complement strand
GCACCGCCTGAGAGACACCGTGGGCACTGAAGATCACCAATTTGTCGTCCGGCACTTCGTGCAGCTCGTCTACAAAAACAGCGCCACGGTTACGCAGGTTGTCGACCACGAATTTGTTGTGCACCACTTCGTGACGCACGTAAATGGGCGCGCCGAAGACATCCAGCGCCCGGTTAACAATTTCGATGGCTCGGTCTACGCCTGCGCAGAAGCCACGGGGATTGGCGAGTCGGATTTGCATAGTCAGTGGGTCGGTCCAGCCGGTTCAACGTCAATGATCTGTACATCGAATTCCAGTGTACGCCCTGCCAGCGGATGGTTGAAGTCCACATCCACCCGGTCGCCTTCCACCCGGCTGACCACGCCCGGCAATTCCTGCTGGCGCGCGTCGGCGAAAGACACGACAACGCCTTCCTCCAGCACCATATCGGCACTGAACTCATGACGCTTGAACGTCTGTACGTTACTGGGGTTGTGCTGGCCAAACGCTTTTTCCGGTGACACTTCATAAATCGCCCGGTCTCCGGCTTTCATGCCGAACAACAGCGCTTCAAAGTTTGCCGGCAGGTTTTCATCACCAATTTCCAGGGTGGCCGGGTCGTTCTCAAAGGTGGAATCCACCACGTCGCCGTCTTTGATCTTCAGGGCAAAATGAAGGGTTACGCGGGTTCCTTTGTCTACAGGTAAATCTTTCATGAGTGCAATTCACTCCTTCAGGCATCACCGCCATCAGCGGGTTTGCGGAACAGGTCAAGTATCATCATGCCGGCGCCGATGGTAATACCGGTGTCGGCCAGGTTGAATGCGGGAAAGTGCCAGTCCTGCCAGTAAAAGTGCAGGAAGTCGACGACGTAGCCGTGCACTACACGGTCATAAACATTGCCGAGGGCGCCACCGAGTATCAGTACGATGGCAATAGCGGTCCAGGTTTCATGCGTTTTGAGTTTTCTGAGCCAGCCGATCAGCACAGTGCTGACCACCAGCGCCAGTGCCACAAAAAACCAGCGCTGCCAGCCATCAGCATTGGCCAGAAAACTGAAGGCGGCACCGGTGTTATGCAACAGGGTCAGGTTGAAGCTGGGCAGCACCGGCACCGGGTCGGCGTAGGTGAGCATGGCGGTGGCCAGGGCTTTAGTGCCAAGATCCAGCACCAGCACCAGGGCCGCCAGCCATAGCCACTTCAGCTTGCTGCCGGTTTTGCCTTCAATAACCCAATCCATCAGGCATAGGCGCGGGTTTCACCCGGCCCTTCCACGTTGGTCACGCAACGGCCGCACAGGTCGTCGTATTTATCGTTCTGGCCAACGTCTTCGCGATGGTGCCAGCAGCGCTCGCATTTCGGGTTGCTCGCCGGCGTTACTTTCACCAGCAGCCCTTCCATGCCGGTCTGCTCAGCACTCTGAGCTTCCGCCACGGGTTTAACCGTGGCTTCTGAGGTGATCAGCACAAAACGCAGCTCTTCACCCAGGTGCTGGAGTTTTTCAGCCAGTTCGCCGTCGCAATAAAGCTCCACTTCGGCCGTCAGCGAGCCTTTGATTTCACCACGCCCACGAACATCTTCCAGGCACTTGTTAACGGCTTCTTTCACCGCGTAGATGTCGCTCCAGTAGTCCCGGCCCAGTTCAACATCCTCTGGCAGTTCGGCCAGTCCGTCGTACCAGGTTTCGTAGAACACGGTGTCACCGCGCTCGCCCGGCAGGTGCTGCCAGATTTCGTCGGCAGTAAAGCTCAGAATCGGAGCAATCCAGCGCACCAGGGCCTCGGCCACATGGAACAGCGCGGTCTGGGCAGAGCGCCGCGCCAGGCTGTCGGCCGGAGTGGTGTACTGACGATCCTTGATGATATCCAGATAGAAACCACCCAGTGTTGCTTCACAGAAGTTGTACACTTTGTGATAAATACGCAGGAAGGCATAGTTGCCGAAATCTTCGTGGATTTCTTTCTGAAGCTGAAGGGCTTTATCGACCATCCAGCGGTCCAGGGCAATCATGTCTTCCGGTGCGACCATGTGTTGCGCCGGGTCAAAGCCGCTCAGGTTACTGAGCAGGAAGCGCGAGGTGTTCCGAATGCGCCGGTAACCATCTGCGGTCTGCTTCAGAATGCCCTTGGAGACGGTCATTTCACCGCTGTAATCGGTCGCCGCCACCCACAAGCGCAGAATATCGGCACCCAGTTCATTCATCACTTCCTGAGGCGCAATCACGTTGCCCATGGACTTGGACATCTTGTGGCCCTTGCCATCCACGGTAAAGCCATGGGTGAGCACCTCTTTGTAGGGCGCCACGCCATTCATTGCAATGGATGTTTTCAGGGATGACTGGAACCAGCCGCGGTGCTGGTCCGAACCTTCCAGATAGAGGTCCGCCGGGAACTGGCCCAGTTCTTCCCGGGCACGCAGAACCGAGTCGTGGGTAACCCCTGAATCGAACCATACGTCCAGCGTGTCGGTGACTTTTTCGTACTGATCGCTGTCGTCGCCCAGGAGCTCTGTCTGGTCAAGGTCGTACCAGGCATCAATGCTGTCGGTTTCAATCAACTGGGCAACTTTCTCAATCAGCTCCTGAGTGTTCGGATGCGGCTCCTGGGTTTCCTTGTGGATAAACAGGGTAATCGGCACACCCCAGGTACGCTGGCGCGAAACACACCAGTCCGGGCTCTGCTCGAACATGGCTTCAATACGGTTCTGGCCCCAGGCCGGAATCCAGCGCACGCCTTTGATAGCTTCCAGAGAGTCCGCACGCAGGTTGAGCTTGTCCATGCTGATAAACCATTGCGGCGTGGCGCGGTAAATCAACGGGGTTTTGGTGCGCCAGCAGTGCGGATAGCTGTGGCGGAATTTCTCGGAATGCACCAGCTTGCCTTCGCGCTCCAGTGCGGAACACACCGGTTCGTCGGCTTTATAAACGTGCACACCGGCAAACTCACCAGCCGCTTCGGTGTAGGTACCGTCGGCTTTAACCAGATTGATGGTGCCAATGCCGTATTCCTTGCCCACCTCAAAGTCTTCCATGCCGTGGTCCGGTGCGGTATGAACAGCACCGGTACCGGCATCGAGAGACACGTGATCACCGAGGATCAGCGGCACCTGCTTATCATAAACCGGGTGCTGCAGTGCCAGTTTTTCCAGTTCGGAGCCGGCCACGTTGGCCAGCACCTTATAGTCTTCCACGCCCCAGCGCGCCATGATGCCTTCCACCATGTCGGTAGCCAGGATCAGGCGCTCAGGACCATTGCCGGTGTCGGCCTGAACCAGCGCGTATTCAAGATCGGCACCCAGAGACACGGCCTGGTTGGCCGGGATGGTCCAGGGGGTGGTGGTCCAGATCACCACGGAAACAACGCCCTCGCCTTCGCTGGTGCCGAATTTGCTCAGCACTGCAGCCTGATCCACCACGGTGAAACGCACATCAATCTGGGTGGAGGTTTTGTCCTGGTACTCTACTTCCGCCTCTGCCAGTGCAGACTGACCAACCACACTCCAGTAAACGGGCCTGAAACCACGCACCAGGTGGCCCTTGGCGACAATTTTGCCAAGCGCGCGCACGATGCCGGCTTCCACTTTCGGGTCCATGGTCAGGTAGGGCTTGTCCCACTCACCCATCACGCCCAGGCGGATGAAATCAGCTTTCTGGCCTTCAATCTGTTTGGTTGCATAATCGCGACAGGCCTGGCGGAAGGTTTTGTAATCCACTTTCTGGCCAGCCTTGCCGATTTCCTGCTCAACCTTGTGTTCAATCGGAAGACCGTGGCAATCCCAGCCGGGCACATAGGGCGCGTCGTAGCCCATGAAACCACGGGATTTCACGATCATGTCCTTGATGATCTTGTTGACTGCATGCCCGATATGAATGCTGCCGTTGGCGTATGGAGGGCCATCGTGCAGGATGAACTTTTCCCGGCCTTCGCGCTGCTTGCGCAGATTGCCGTAGACGTCCAGATCCTGCCAGCGCTTGAGCATGTCCGGCTCGCGCTTGGCCAGGTTACCGCGCATGGGAAAGGCGGTTTCCGGCAGATTCAGGGTATGCTTGTAGTCGCTCATGTCTGTGTGCGCACTCTTTGGTTGGTCAGTTAAGGCGTTACGTTGGCCGGGTTGTCGGCCAGCCAGGCCCGGGCCTGCTCGAAATCCCGGGCGATCTGTTGGCGCAGTTCGTCAACAGAGTCGAATTTCACTTCGTCCCGCAGGCCATGACGGAACACGACTTCCAGATGCTGGCCGTAAAGTGTGCCAGCAAAGTCAAGCAGGTGCACTTCCAGTGAAGGCCGCTTGCCATCTACCGTAGGCCGCAGACCGATGTTGGCCACACCATCGAGCCACTGCCCGGCATCGGTTCTGGCCCGCACCACGTATACACCACGAAGGGCCGGCATACGGTGCAGCAGAATGTTGGCGGTGGGCGCCCCGATCTGGCGCCCTAACTGGCGGCCATACACTACCCGGCCATGAATGCGGTAAGGGTGGCCCAGCAACCGTTCGGCCTGCTCCAGCCCGTTCACGTTCAGCGCATTGCGTACCCGGGTACTGCTCACACGTTTGCCATCAATGGTAATCGTACGGGTGTTCTCCACGGTAAAGCCGCGCGTTTCGCCGACCTGCTCAAGCAGGTTAAAGTCGCCGGCACGATCACAGCCAAAACGGAAATCGTCGCCTACCACCAGATGGCGAACCCCCAGGCCCTCGATCAGAATATCTTCCACAAAGTCCATGGCCGAATAGCTGCGGAACCGGCAGTCAAAATGGATGCACACCACCACGTCCACGCCTTCGGCCAACAATGCCTCGAACTTCTGACGGAATGGCATCAACCGGGGCGGGGCTTCGGCACCCTCAAAAAACTCCCGGGGCTGGGGTTCAAACATCATCACCACCGACGGCACGCCCAGCGCCTGTGCTTTTTCCTTCACCTGATCAATGATGGTCTTGTGGCCCAGATGCACGCCATCGAAATTGCCGATGGTAGCCACACAGCCTGCGGCCAGCGGTGATTCTGCCCGCCCGGACAGCCGCTTCAGATTGGTCAGGCCTCGAATCAAGCGCATCTACTGCGAACCTTCCGTTGCCAACTGGCTTTGGGCGCATGTGCCCTGAGGCCATGCACTGGTGAGAAAACGCGCGATTATACCCCAGGAGCGGGTCGGGTAGAAATCATGCCGGGCTCTACTTCTGACGGAACTGCCGAACCCGCACTCCGGCCAGCGCCAGCACTACAAAATACGCAGCCACGCCAGCGACCACCAGAATACTCATATCTGTTGCCCGCTGAAGCCCCCCCATGGCCAGCCACTGCGGCACCGGCGCATTCAGCCAGAGTATCACTGCTGCCAACGCGCCATTGGCCAGGGCCAACTGTAGGAGGAATTTGGGCCAACCGGACTGGCTTTTCCAGGCACCCTCTTTACACAAACCGCGCCAGAGCAGATAACCGTTCAACCAGGCGGAAAGCGAGGTCGCCAACGCCAGCCCGGCATGGGCGAGCGGTACAATTAACGCCAGGTTGAGAGCCATATTGGCCACCATCGCGATAATGCCGATCTTTACCGGTGTTTTGGTGTCTTCGCGGGCGAAAAAGCCCGGAGCCAACACTTTAATCAGCATGAACGCCAGCAAACCGGCTGAGTAGGCCCGAAGGCTTTGCGCCGACATGCTGACATCACGGTCGGTCACCTCACCATAATGAAACAGCGTGGCAATCAATGGCTCGGCCAGCAAAGCCAGCGCCAACGCGGCGGGCACACCTATCAGCAACACGGCCCGCACCGCCCAGTCCAGAGTGGCGGCGAACTGGTCCGCCGAGGCGGCGGCATGCTTGCGGGAAAGGCTTGGCAGAATCACCGTCGCGATGGCGATACCGAACACGCCCAGAGGTAACTCAGACAACCGATCCGAGTAATACAGCCAGGACACACTGCCGGTTTGCAGGAACGAAGCCAGCACGGTATCCAGCAACAGATTGATCTGGCTGACCGACACCCCGAACAGGGCTGGTGCCATCAGCTTGAGAATACGACTGACCCCTTCGTGGCGGTAATCCACTCTTGGGCGCGGCAAGAGTCCCAGGCGCATCAAAAAAGGCAACTGGAAAAACAGCTGCAGGGCACCCGCAATAAACACACCCCAGGCCAGCGCCATCACCGGCTCTTCCATCAGCGGGGTCATAAAAACAGCTGCGCCGATCATGGACAGGTTGAGCAATACCGGCGTGAACGCCGGCACGGCAAACCGGTCATAGCTGTTCAGAATACCGCCGGCGAAGGCTGTCAGCGAAATAAGCAGCAGGTAGGGGAAAGTAATGCGCAGCATATCGCTGGTGAGCGCAAACTTGGCGTCGTCATCCAGGAATCCGGGGGCAAATACCGCCGTGAGCACCGGCGAACCAAGCATGGCGACCAGGGTAATCGCCAACAATACAAGCCCCAATGAACCCGCCACTGCGTCCACCAGACGTTTGACGTCCGAAATATCCTGGTTTTGTCGATAAGACGACAGCACCGGCACAAACGCTTGGGAAAAAGCACCCTCGGCAAACAAGCGGCGCAGAAAATTCGGAATCTTGAAGGCCACAAAGAAGGCATCGGCACCGGCCCCAGCGCCAAAATAACGGGCAATCACCATGTCCCGAACCAGCCCGAGCACACGGGACAGCATGGTCATAACCCCGACGAGACCGGACGACCGGAGTAACCCGGGCGCTTTCACTGGCGGTTTCGCGGCAGGTTCAGGATTGGCTGGCGGCTTTGGCTCGGATGACATGGACAAAATCCGGAATATCGGGTTCAGGCCGGGGCGGCATTTCGGTAATCCACAGGGCGCGACTTAACGCCGGAAAAGCCCTGGCACCAGGACGCAGGAGTGTACCACAGGCCTTCGCAGCACAGGGATCGGGAGACTGAACATCTTGACATTAGCACCATTGAGCGGCATAGTTCCGCGTCATTTATATCGACGCGCTGTTTTTGGCGCGCCCGCGATCTAAACAGTTTCAGTATCTCTAGCAACGAATTTCAGGAGTTTTACGGTGGCAAATACCCCGCAAGCCAAAAAGCGCGCTCGTCAGAACGAGACAAACCGCAAGCACAACGCCAGCCTGCGTTCCATGGCCCGTACCTACATCAAGAAGGTCGAAGCCAAGATCAACGCCGGTAATGCCGAAGAAGCCAAAGCTGCGCTGCAGGAAGCACAGCCGATCATGGACAGCATGGTCAACAAAGGCGTCTTCGCCAAGAACAAGATTGCTCGCACCAAGAGCCGCTTGAACACTCGGATCAAGAGCCTGTAAGGCACCTGATTCGGTGGCATTATAAAAAAACCGGCTTTCGAGCCGGTTTTTTTATGCCTGCTTATTACCTGAAAACAATAGTCAGACAATCACCAGGTTATCCCGGTGGATCATCTCGTCATCGGAAACATACCCCAACGTTTCGGTAATCCGGTCACTGGAATGACCAATAATCGCGCGAGCTTCGCCAGCATCGTAGTTGACCAGCCCACGGGCCACTTCGCGGCCATTTTCATCGACACACGAGACCATCTCACCACGCCGGAACTGCCCGGCTACCGCTTTCACTCCCACTGGCAATAAGCTGCGTCCGCCCAGGCAGATAACTTTCACCGCCCCAGCATCCAGCGTAAGCCGGCCACGGGTTTGCAGATGGCCCGCGATCCACTGCTTGCGCGCAGCCACCCTGCCCTGTTCCGGCAGTAGTAAAGTGCCAATGACATCGCCCTGCCGCAGGCGGGTAATGACATGCTCAATACGACCGCCCACAATCACCGTAAAGGCACCGGAACGCGCAGCCAATCTGGAGGCTCGAAGCTTGGTTATCATGCCACCACGCCCCAGGGCTCCGGCACCGCCACCCGCCATGGCATCCAGTGCCAGGTCGTTGGCCCGGCTCTCGGTTATCAGGGTCGCATCCGAATGCTTGCGGGGATCTTTGTTAAACAGCCCTACCTGATCGGTAAGGATAATCAGCCCGTCCGCGTCCACCAGGTTGGTGACCAACGCTCCGAGGGTATCGTTATCACCAAAGCGGATCTCATCGGTGACCACGGTGTCATTTTCATTGACGATGGGGATCACACCCACGTCCAGCAGAGCCCGAAGCGTGCTCCGGCCGTTCAGGTAGCGCTTGCGGTCTGAAAGATCGTCGTGGGTCAGCAGAATCTGGGCGGTGTGGATATCGTGGCGCTTGAACTGGGCCTCCCAGGTTTGCACCAGCCCCATCTGGCCGACCGCAGCGGCCGCCTGCAGCTCATGCAACTGATCCGGACGCTGATGCCAACCCAGACGGCTCATGCCCACGGCGACCGCGCCGGAAGAGACAATCACCACTTCCACGCCGTCATTCACCAGCTCGGCAATCTGATCCACCCACAGACCCAGCGCTGCCTCATCCAGCCCCTTGCCATCATTGGTCAGCAAGGCGCTTCCGATTTTGATTACCAGGCGGCGGGCCTGGCGCAACTGGGCTCGTTCAGTCATGTTGGTGCTCAGATCTCCGGGGTTTGTCGGCGTCAGTACGGGGCGTAAACCACTTCCACGCCGTCTTCGTCGTCATCATCATCGTCGTCGAAGTCGTCATCGCTTTCGCGGGCTTCACGGCGAGCCTGTTTCTCGGCCTCAATGCGGGCACGGGCTTCTTCATCCATGCGGCGGCGACGCTCTGCTTCCCGTTCTGCCACTTCCGGATTTTCCTTTTCTGCTTCCGCCTGCTCTTCAATCCAGCGCATGATTGCCTGCACCAGCGGCTTGGTACCTTCACCGGTCAGCGCCGAAATCCAGAATACCGGGCCATCCCAGTCCAGCTCATCGACGATGGCCTGGCAATGCGCGTCACGATCCTCTTCAGGAATCATGTCGACCTTGTTCAGCACCAGCCAACGCGGACGACTGGCCAGAGTTTCACTGAACTTTTCCAGTTCGTGAGCAATAGTACGAACCGACTCCGCTGGTGAACTGTCATCGTAAGGCGCGACATCCACCAGGTGCAGCAACAGGCGGGTGCGAACCAGGTGCTTTAGGAAACGAATACCCAGACCAGCCCCTTCAGCAGCGCCCTCGATCAGGCCAGGAATATCGGCAATCACAAAGCTCTGGTGCGTCTGAACGCTGACCACACCCAGGTTCGGCACCAGGGTGGTGAATGGATAATTGGCCACCTTCGGCTTGGCCGCCGACACCGACCGGATGAAGGTCGACTTCCCGGCATTCGGCAATCCCAGCAAACCGACATCCGCCAGCACCTTCAGCTCCAGGCGAAGATTACGGAGCTCGCCTTCAGAACCGTTGGTGGTCTGGCGCGGCGCCCGGTTTATCGAGGACTTGAAACGGGTGTTGCCCAGACCGTGAAATCCACCCTGAGCCACTTTCAGGCGCTGGCCAACGTGAGTCAGGTCACCCAGCACTTCGTGAGTATCTGTATCGACCACGGTGGTGCCAACCGGCACCGGCAGAATCAGGTCATCGGCCTTGGTGCCGGTGCAGTTGCGCCCGGAGCCGGGCTCGCCATTCCGGGCCTTGTGCTTTCGCTGGAAGCGGTAATCAATCAGAGTATTCAGTGAGTCGTCCGCCTCCAGATAGACAGAGCCGCCATCACCACCGTCACCGCCGTCGGGACCGCCCTTGGGCACGTATTTTTCGCGCCGGAAACTGAGGCAGCCGTGCCCACCTTTCCCGGCTTCGACAATAATGGTGGCTTCATCTACAAATTTCATGATCAACCCTTTGCGCAATGCGCATAAACTAAAAAGCCCCGCAGCCTCTGGGAAGCACTGCGGGGCTCAAGGTTCGAAGAACCGGATCGCCGCTGCTTACGCAGCCGGAACGATGCTTACGAACTTGCGGTTCTGCGGGCCTTTGGTTTCAAACTTCACCTGACCGTTTGCTTTCGCAAACAGGGTGTGGTCTTTACCAATACCAACATTGGAACCGGCGTGGAAACGAGTGCCACGCTGACGAATGATGATGCTGCCTGCAGGAACAGTCTCACCGCCGAAGCGCTTCACACCAAGTCGTTTCGACTCGGAATCGCGACCATTACGGGTACTACCTGCTGCTTTTTTATGAGCCATTACCAGCCTCCTTCTCTAAGGGGTTACTCGAGGGTCTTAGCCCTGGATACCCGTGATCTTTACTTCAGTAAACCACTGACGGTGGCCCTGACGCTTCATGGAATGCTTCCGACGACGGAACTTGATGATCTGGATCTTGTCGTGACGACCGTGATTAACCACTTCCGCAGTTACCTTGGCGCCATCTACAGCCGGAGCACCAACTTTCACGTTGTCGCCATCAGCTACCAACAGAACACGATCAAACTCAACGGTGCCGCCGGTTTCAACTTCCAGCTTTTCCAGCTTCAGAGTTTCGCCTTCTTTTACACGGTGCTGCTTACCACCGCTAACAATTACTGCGTACATTCAATAGTCTCCGCGATTGACCCATCCCTGCTCTTATCCACCTGGTTCTAAGGGAAGCGCTCTGGCAACCCTATAGCAGGGAGCGCAGGTTGGGATGAGTTGGGCGCGTGATTGTACGAGACTCAGGCACTTAATACAAGACAGGTACCGGCTCAAGTTGACAGTGTAGGCGGCAATACCTAGCATTGCCGCGACCTGCCCAGAAACTCAACGAAAACACCAGCAAGGGATTCACAAGCCCGATGACAACAGAGCGCATTTACGACACCGTGGCGGACGACTTCAGCCGCGTGAATGACCTGATTATTCAGAGGCTTGCCTCCGATGTCCCGCTGGTGGAGAAGATCGCGCAGTACATTATTGAAAGCGGCGGCAAGCGTTTGCGGCCGTTGCTGGTACTGCTTTCCAGCCAGGCCGCCGGTTATCGTGCCGACGACCATCTCAAGCTGGCTGCTGTCATCGAATTCCTGCACACCGCCACACTCCTGCACGACGACGTGGTCGACACTTCCGACATGCGCCGTGGCCGAAGCACCGCCAACGCAAAATGGGGCAACGCACCCAGCGTATTGGTAGGGGATTTCCTCTATGCCCGCGCCTTTGAAATGATGGTGGAGCTGGAAAGCCTGCCGATCATGAACGTGCTGTCCCGCGCCACGGCGGTCATCGCCGAAGGCGAGGTGATGCAGCTGATGAACGTGAAGAACCCGGATCTCACTGAAGAGCAGTACATGCAGGTCATCCACAACAAGACCGCCATGCTGTTCGAGGCCGCCTCACACACCGGTGCCCAGTTGGCCGGTGCGGAAGAAAAGCAGGAAATTGCCTTGCGGGATTACGGCAAGCACCTGGGCATGGCCTTCCAGCTCGTAGACGACGTACTGGACTACCAGGGCGATGCCGAAACCATGGGCAAGAACGTGGGCGATGATCTGGCCGAGGGCAAGACCACCCTGCCGCTGATCCAGGCCATGGCCACCGGCACCGACGAAGAACGGCAGCTGATCCGCCAGGCGATCCGCAAAGGCGGGCTGGATGATTTGCCGAAGGTACTGAAAACAGTGCGGCAGTCCGGTGCTATTGAGTACACCATGGACAAGGCGAAGGAGCAGGCTCGCATTGCCAGAGAGCTTCTGAGCTGCTTGCCGGAGTCTGCTCACAAGGAAGCACTGGAGCTGCTTACCGAAGTTGCTGTTGCCAGAGTGAGCTGAAACCACTCAGAAGCAAGCATGAGGAGCTGGCAGGGCTTTCCAAAACCGTGCGGAGCCAGGGATGGCGGAGCTCGAGCGCTACAGGGATGTATTCACAGCGTGTTTTGGAAAGCCCTGCCAGCTCCTCGTGCGAAGACCCGCAAATCAGCTCAAATCATCACGCCCATGCGGCGAACTAAAATCCAATTCCGGCCCCACCGGCACAATCTGCGTGGGGTTAACGGTGCGCTGGCTCACGTAGTAATGGCGCTTGATCTGATCAATATCCACCGTTTCAGCCACACCCGGCACCTGGTACAGCTCCCGCAGATAGCCTGACAGATTCGGGTAAGCCCGGATCTGCTGTCGATTGCATTTGAAATGACTGTAATACACCGCATCAAAGCGAATCAGCGTGGTGAACAACCGCCAGTCGGCTTCCGTAAGCTGACTACCGGCCAGATAACGCTGACCCGACAGCTTTTCATTCAGCCAGTCCAGCGATTCGAACAGCTCTTTATAGGCCTGCTCGTATTTATCCTGAGCCGTAGCAAAGCCCGCCTTATACACTCCGTTGTTGACGGTGTGATAAACACGCTCATTCACCGCTTCAATCTCTGAGTGCAAAGATTCCGGATAGAAATCCGGATCTGCGTTAACCCCTTCAAGCCCATTAAACGCAGAATTGAACATCCGGATAATATCCGCCGATTCGTTGCTGACAATCGTTTCCTGCTGCTTGTCCCAGAGCACGGGCACTGTCACCCGCCCCGTGTAATCGGCCGCAGCACGGGTGTATATCTGATGCATGAACTCAGCGTTATGCAGATGATCCCGGTGCTGCGCATCCCCGGGGCGGAACTCCCAGCCATTTTCCAGCATATCCGGGTGCACCACAGACAACGAGATGTGTGGTTCAAGCCCCTTGAGCTTCCGGAAAATCAAAGTCCGATGAGCCCAGGGGCAAGCCATGGACACATAAAGGTGATAGCGGCCGCTTTCAGCCTTGAAGCCACCCTCACCCTCCGGCCCGGCTGAGCCGTCTGTTGTCACCCAGTTACGAAACCTGGCCGCCTCACGCTCGAACTTACCGTCGGTTTTGTCTGTGTCGTACCACTGGTCGACCCATTTGCCTTCTACTAACAACCCCATGAAAGACTCCTTTTTGGCCACAGAACCCACGGAAAAACACGGAAGAAAAGATTTAGTGGCAAATAAATTTTTTTGCTTACGGACAGGCTAACCCCTGCCCTGCTAGGCTGATAGCAAGCATTTCTGGCAAACAACTTCAGATTATTCGAACATGCATACAGCCATAACCATAGACGCACTCAAGGTACTTGATGCCATTGACCGCAAAGGCAGTTTCGCCGGAGCGGCATCGGAATTATTCCGGGTACCCTCGGCCATCAGTTACACGGTCCAGAAGCTGGAAGAAGACCTGGATCTGCAGGTTTATGACCGCTCAGGGCATAAAGCCGCACTAACACCAGCCGGGCGCTATTTACTTGAGGAGGGCCGGGCCCTTCTGGAAGCCGCAGAGAATCTGGCCCATACCACCCGCCAGGTAGCCCAGGGCTGGGAAACCCGCTTGCGCATCGGCTTCAATTCCCTGATACCGGCTGAGAGCCTGTTCCCGGCCATAGAAGACTTCTACCAGTTGGGCGTGCCAGTGGACGTGCAGATCGTGGAAGAGGTGTTTGCTGGCGCCTGGGATGCTCTGCAAAGCCGCAGGGTCGATATGATTGTCGGGGCCGACCAGCTCAGCAAACCCGCCGGGGCTTTCACCACCAAACCTCTCGGTGCGGTGCCGTTCGTATTTGCCGTCGCACCCCATCATTCGCTTGCAAGCGCCCGGGAACCATTGCCCGATACTGAAATTGCCAGATACCCCGCAGCCGTCGCCGCCGATACCTCACGGTCGTTACCACCAGGCAATGCCGGTATTTTCCGGCGTCAACGCACGCTGACGGTCAGTAATATTGACCAGAAAATTGCGGCGCAGGAAGCAGGACTTGGGGTTGGCTGGCTGCCACTGCCCCGCGTCCGCGAGCAGTTGGCCAGGGGTACATTGGTTGCCAAAGAGGTAGAGGGAGCCCGCGCACCTATCGATGTTCATCTGGCGCGACACAGTGACGACAAAGGCAAAGCCTTGATGTGGTTCTGGGAACGACTGGGCAAAGATGCCGAGCTCACAAACTGGCTGGAAACCAACAACCCATAAAAAAGCCGGGCACAGGGCCCGGCTTCTACTCTACTGCGACTTATTCAAACGCCCAACGCAGGAACGAGCGCTTTTCTTCTTCGGTGGCATCCGCCCAGATCGTCTTCAGCTGATCAAGCCTGTCGCCAGTGGCGCTGCTGCTTCCTGAGCTTTCACCCGAAGAAAAAACCGGAGTGCGGGCTTGCGTGTAGGCAGACTTGCCATCCCAGTCAGTGGAACTGGCTACCTTCTGGCCATCAGCAGTAACGATATCAGCCGAGAAGTTTTCCATCATTGCCTCGGCATCGCGACGGTTTGACGGCTTGTCATAGTCAAACTGATAGCTCGCGCCAGCTTCCGCAGAGAAACGGGCTACCTGAGGCTCGCTCTCAATCGTATGCACCTTGGATTCGCCGTTTTCAATCACACCGGCCTTGGCCCAAATGGTCTTGTAGGTGAATACCACCTCGTTGTCGCCTGGCAGCAGGCCATAATCCAGCGCCAGATCATCAATCAGATAGGTGGTCATGTTCTGACCATTCACACTCTTGACCTGAATTGCTCCCGGCGCGGTCAACACCGCCGGATTAGCCGCTTCCTGAGGATTTCCTTCCCAGGTATTGATGCGGGCGGCAGACGAAGCACAGCCAACCAGGACAACACTCATCATCAGTGCAGCCAATTTGAAGAATCTCGAAACCTGACACATACTCTTGATACTCCTTGTGAGCGAATAGTTACCTTAATAATCAAACAAAACTGGCTCGGCTTCGCCAACTTGTTACGCTGCCCGAAGAGTAAACCAAAACGGGCCCGGGAGACACCATGGACACGCAACAAAGGTCCGGAGAGGATGGGCCAGTTCCTTTCCGATGCAGTCGTTTTTTCTGCGTTGGCAACAAGTGGTACTTTACCACTCGCGAAGGCTTTGACAGCGGCCCGTTTGCCACCAGGGAGCGGGCACGGCTCGGGCTCCGGCGGTATTTACATATAGTACAGATGCTTCCTGAAAAACAGCGCCTGCATTGATCTGGGTCAGACAATGAACGGCATCAGCCAGAGATCAATTGCCCAGAGACAGGCAAGCGCCATGGCCCCTGCCAGTATGTCGTCGACCATGATCCCGACACCGCCAGGCATATGGTTGTCCAGCCAGCTTATGGGCCAGGGTTTAACGATATCGAACAGGCGAAACAGCATGAACGCCATCAACACGCCGTAGATATCGCCTGGTATCAGTCCGAGCGCAATCCACATGCCGGCAAATTCATCCCAGACAATACCACCATGATCATGCACCTTGAGATCCCGGGCGGTTTTGCCACACAGCCACACCCCCACCACGCAGGCAATCAGTACCACAAGCCAGTAAAGTGGTGCCGGCAACCAGGCGAAAAGATACCACAGGGGTATTGCAGCCAGACTGCCCCAGGTTCCCGGGGCTCGCGCGGCGGCTCCACTACCGAAGCCAAACGCCAGAAGGTGGACCGGATCCCGAAGAAAGCCGGGCGGCAGGATGGCCTGGGGCATCTCAGGTTCCTGGTTGTCGTTCTGGTCCGTCAAATTGTCCTCCCGAAGTGATCAAAACCTTTTTTGGACAAAGCCCCGGCCCTGCCTTCAAGGCGCAAGCCCGACTGCGCCTCGATGCAGCCGACGACTGTTATTTCGGACCGCACAGCCGCCGGCAAATGCTGCCATTGTTCGGGAGCTATTGTGACACAAAGTTCGTAATCATCACCGGCTGTCAACGCCAGTTCGACGGCCTGATCGCCCTTGAGTTGTTTCAGAGCCTGGCTCATCGGCACTTTGTCCGGTTCCAGCCGCGCCCCGACACCGGACGCATCCAGGATATGCTGCAGGTCCGCCAGCAAACCATCCGAGATATCAATCACAGCGGAGGCACGGCCTGCCAGCTGCTGGCCCAGCATTAGCCGGGGTTGGGGGAAATGATACCTGGAGAGTACCGCCTGCGCCTCAGGCGACGGGCTAGGCGCATCCAGAAATGCCAAGGCCGCCCCCGCATCCCCGAGCTCGCCGGAAACGCAGATAAAATCACCCTGACGGGCACCGGTCCGGCGCAACGCGAGGCCCTCGGCAACAGTACCGTGAACCTGAATAGAGAGGGTGAGCGGGCCCCTGGTGGTGTCGCCTCCGGCCAGCGCAATACCAAAGGCATCACTGGCCTGCGACAGCCCGTCCGCAAATCCGGTGAGCCAGTCTCGATCAGTCTCGGGCAAGGTCAACGCCAGGGTAAAACACACCGGCGTTGCACCCATGGCCGCCAGATCACTGGCGGCAACCGCCAGCGCGCGCCAGCCCAGGTGGAAAGGGTTATAGCGTTCGGGAAAATGAACGCCCTCAACCAGAGTGTCCACTGAAAAAACCAGATCCTGGCCGGGCGGCACACGCTGGACAGCGCAGTCATCCCCCGGGCCCAGTATCAGCTGATCCTGCCGGGCCTGATTGGCCAGAGGCTGAAAGAATTCGCGGATCAGCTCGAATTCACCCATGGCTCAGCGAGGACGGGTTTCTGCCAGTCGCAGACGACGGCTCAGCTTGTCGAGGATGCTGTTTACAAACTTGTGCCCTTCGGTGCCGCCAAAACGCTTGGCCATTTCAATACCTTCATTGATGACCACTTTATAGGGCACATCAACCCGGTGCTTCAGCTCATAGACACCCAGGCGCACGATGGCCAGCTCCACCGGGTCCACTTCCTTCAGCGGGCGGTCGAGATAAGGTTCCAGCAAACGATCCAGCTCTGCCTGTTCCCTGTGCACGCCGCGCAGCAGGTCGCGGAAGTACACCTGGTCCACCTTGGCCATGTCGTTGTCGATCATGAACTCCGCTTCAATATCAGAAATCGGAGTTTTGCTGAAATGCCGCTGATACAGGCCCTGCATCGCAAGAGCCCGGGCCCGGCGACGGTCGCCGGCCTTCGGTTTGTTGCTGTTACCGGTCTGGGGAGTGTTATCGCCTGCTTCGCTCATTACTCACCCAACTTTTTGAACAGACTGACCATTTCCAGCGCCGTGACGGCAGCGTCAACGCCTTTGTTGCCTGCCTTGGTACCAGAACGTTCAATGGCCTGCTCAATGGAGTCAACCGTCAACACACCAAAGCTGACCGGCACATCGGTATCCAGGCTCACAGCGCCCAGACCACTGGCCGCTTCACCGGCCACGTAATCGAAGTGTGGCGTGCCACCACGGATCACCGCGCCCAGCGCAATCACCGCGTCGTACTCGGCGGTTTCAGCCACGCGTTTGACCGCCAACGGCATTTCATAAGCGCCTGGAACACGCACGATTGTGATGTCATCTTTGGCAATACCGTGGCGCAGCAGGGTATCTACCGCGCCCTCTACCAGGCTCTCCACTACAAAGCCGTTAAACCGGCCAACCACCAATGCATAGCGGCCGCTGCACTGGGTGAAATCACCTTCAATTACTCTGATATCTGTCATTAAAAATTCCTTTGCAGGTAATCGACCACCAGGCCGACAACCGGATTGATCAATCTTGGGTATAGGGCACGTATTCCACCACTTCCAGGTCAAAACCGGAGATGGCAGAGAATTTTACCGGCGGGCTCAGCAGACGCATCCTGCCGACGCCGATGTCCCGCAGAATCTGGGAACCGGTGCCCACAGTGAAGTAAACGCCGGAGCCACCCTTGGCAGATGGCGCCTGGTCACGGTCGAAAAATTCATGGATCCGGTCTTCCAGGTTGTAGCTGTCTTCCGCGCTGTTCAGGAGCACGACTACGCCGTGGCCTTCTTCCGCGACTTTCTCCAACGCGTGGTTCAGGGGCCAGCTGCGCGAATCTTTACGGCGCGCACCCAGCAGGTCGCGCAGGGTATCGGTAATGTGCACGCGCACAAATGTCGGCTGATCCGGACTGATGTCGCCCATCACCATCGCCAGATGGGTCGCGCCCTGAATATTGTCGCGGTAGGTGCGCAGGGTGAATTCCCCATACTCGGTGTCCAGCTTGTTCTCTTCCACACACTCCACGGTTTTTTCATTCATGGTGCGATAGTGGATAAGATCAGCAATGGTACCAATTTTCAGGTCATGCTCTTCGGCGAAGGCTTCCAGGTCTTCCCGGCGGGCCATGGAGCCATCATCCTTCATGACTTCACAGATCACCCCTGCCGCCTCGCAACCGGCCAGAGCAGCCAGATCGCACGAAGCTTCGGTATGCCCGGCACGACTGAGCACCCCGCCAGGATCGGCCATGAGCGGAAATATGTGGCCCGGCTGCACCAGGTCGGTTGCCTTGGCATTACGAGCCACAGCCGCCTGAACCGTGCGCGCACGGTCAGCGGCAGAAATACCGGTGGTTACACCTTCGGCCGCCTCAATGGACAGAGTAAATTTGGTGCCAAAGCCGGAGGCATTCTGCTGAACCATCAGCGGCAGGCCAAGCTGCTCACAGCGGTCGCGGGTCATGGGCATACAGATCAGGCCACGACCGAATCGCGCCATGAAATTGATGGCTTCAGCGGTACAAAATTCAGCGGCCATGACCAGGTCGCCTTCGTTCTCGCGGTCTTCATCGTCCATCAGAATAACCATTTTACCCTGACGGATATCTTCGATGATGTCTTCAATGCTGTTCAGTGCCATACGATTCTGCACCCTGCCTTCCCGATAGTGGCTGATAACCACCGGAAAAATGAATTGAACGGTTAGCGGCGGGCCAGGATCAAGCGCTGATCCTCACCCACCTGTCGGCGATCCTGTACAGTCCATTGTATCTTGTCAGCCATGGTTTCGATGGGCAGATGTGCCGTTGGCCTGCCAGTACTGCCCAGAAACACCGGGGCCTGGTACAGCCAGAGCTCATCCACCAGGTTTTCTGCGATAAAAGTGCCTGCCAGCGTTGGCCCCGCCTCTACCAGCAATTCGTTAATGCCCAGCTCACCCAGGGCATCCAACAACTCGGCAACGTCTACGCCGTTATCTTTCCAGGCCACACCGGTAAGGCTTACTCCAAGGGCAGCCAGATCCTGGGCCGACCCGGTTGCCAGCGTTGAACTGGCACAGAACACCTGAACATTGCCGCCCCGCAGAATCCGTGAAATCGACGGTGTTCTGGCATCCCTGTCAGCGATCACCCGCAACGGCTGGCGGGAAGGTTCGGTTGCATCGCCGATGTCGCCCATCTCTTCCCTGCGCACATTCAGCGAAGGATCATCCGCCAGCACCGTGCCCACACCCGTCAGAATGGCATCACTGAGCGCGCGCAGGCGCTGGACATCACGGCGTGCCTGGGGCCCGGTGATCCACTGGCTTTCCCCCGAGGCCATGGCGGTTCTGCCATCAAGGCTCGCCGCCATTTTCAGGCGCACCCAGGGACGGCCGGTGTTCATGCGCTTCATGAAGCCGGGATTTAGCCGGCTGGCCTCTTCGGCCATCAAACCTTCCCAGACCCGGATACCGGCTTCGCGGAGCATGTCCAGGCCGCGCCCGGAGACCGAAGGGTTCGGATCCCGAACGGCTGCGAAAACCTGCGAAACACCGGCATCAATCAAAGCCTTTGCACAAGGCGGTGTGCGACCATAATGGCTGCACGGCTCGAGCGTAATATACGCACGAGCCCCCCGGGCTTCGTGGCCCGCCTCGCTCAGCGCCCGCACTTCGGCGTGCGCCTCTCCGGCACGTTCATGCCAGCCTTCACCGACAATCCGGTTACCCCTGGCAATGACACAGCCAACCCGTGGATTCGGATGGGTAGAATAACGACCACGCCAGGCCAGTTGAATGGCCCGGGCCATCATTGCCCTGTCGCGGTCCAGAATCATGCCTTACCCTTGCCAGCCGGTTTCTCTGCCAGAACCTTGGCCACGTCGACGGTTGTTTCACCATTGCCCTGGGACAAACGTTCGATTTCTTCCTTGAACTCGTTGATATCCTGAAAGCTCCGGTACACCGAGGCAAAACGCACATAGGCAACTTTGTCCAGCTGACGCAATTCCGTCATCACTTCTTCGCCCAGACGCATGGATTTCACTTCACGCTCGCCAGTGGCTCGCAGCCGATAACGAATGCGGTTCAGAGCGGCATCAATCTGTTCAATGCTGACCGGGCGTTTCTCCAGTGCTTTCATCAGCCCCGCCCGCAGCTTGTCTTCATCAAAAGGCTGTCGGGTGCCGTCCTGCTTGACTACTCGCGGCATCACCAGTTCGGCGGTCTCGAAGGTTGTAAACCGCTCATGACAGGACAGACACTCCCTGCGGCGGCGGACCTGATCGCCTTCGGCCACCAGACGCGAATCAATCACCTTGGTATCGGCTTCACCACAGAAAGGACAGTGCATAACCCAAGCTCCGGAAAGGAAGCGCCCGGGCGTCCCTTTCCAGAGGCGCCCGGACTAAAGCGTTCAGCGAATATCAGCCATAGACCGGGAAGCGGCCACAAACGGCTTCAACCTGCTCGCGAACGCGGCTGATAACCGCCTCGTCTTCGAGGTTGTCCAGAATGTCGCACATCCAGCCCGCCAGATCACGGCATTCAGCCTCACCAAAACCACGGGTGGTCACTGCCGGAGTGCCAATGCGCAGGCCAGACGTTACAAACGGAGAGCGCGGATCATTCGGAACCGCGTTCTTGTTCACGGTGATGTGCGCTTTGCCCAACGCAGCATCGGCATCTTTACCGGTAATGTCCTGCTTGATCAGGCTGACCAGGAACAGATGGTTTTTGGTGCCACCGGAAACCACGTCAAAACCACGCTCGATAAACACATCTGCCATCGCTGAGGCGTTTTTCACAACCTGCTGCTGATAAGCCTTGAACTCATCGCTCATGGCTTCCTTGAAGCAGACCGCCTTGGCGGCAATTACGTGCATCAACGGGCCGCCCTGGCCACCCGGGAAAACGGCGGAGTTCAGTTTCTTCTGCAGATCCGCATCGTCACAAGCCAGGATCAGACCACCGCGCGGGCCCCGCAGGGTTTTGTGCGTGGTGGTCGCAATAACGTGAGCGTGCGGAACCGGGTCCGGGTATACGTCTGCGGCAACCAGACCGGCCACGTGAGCCATGTCCACAAACAGATACGCGCCAACCTTGTCGGCAATGGCCCGGAAGCGGGCAAAATCCAGCTCCTGGGAGTAAGCAGAGAAACCGGCAATGATCATCTTCGGCTTGTGCTCAACGGCCAAGGATTCGATTTCGTCGTAATCGACCAGACCGGTGTCGGTGTTAATACCATACTGAACGGCATTGTAGATCTTGCCGGAAAAGTTAACGCTGGCGCCGTGAGTCAGGTGACCACCGTGGGCCAGGCTCATGCCCAGCACGGTATCGCCCGGCTTGAGCAGGGCCATGAACACGGCCGAGTTGGCCTGAGAGCCGGAGTGTGGCTGCACGTTGGCGTAAGCGGCACCAAACAGCTCCTTGGCGCGGTCGATGGCCAGCTCTTCTGCCTTGTCGACGAACTCACAGCCGCCATAGTAACGCTTGCCCGGGTAACCTTCGGCGTACTTGTTAGTCAGCACACTGCCCTGCGCCTGCATGACTCGCGGGCTGGTGTAGTTTTCTGAGGCAATGAGTTCAATATGGATTTCCTGACGATTGCGCTCCGCTTCCATCGCGGTCCACAGTTCATCGTCGTAGCCGGCGATTTTCATATCACGATTAAACATGGTGTGCTGCCTCTGTGTGATTGGCTGGCCCGGCGCAAGTCTGAGCATTCCGGAACCCCGTAAAAATTGGGCCGCTATTCTACCGTGAAAACGGGTTGAAAATCATCCTTTATAGGGTCCGCAGATACCGCCACATGGCAATCTGCCGTTTCTCCTCAATTGCTATAGCGAGCCCGTTTCGCTACCTTACGTGATTAATCTGCACGTAGCTTTTTATTACCTCCGAATTCAACAGAGGATACAGCCTGTTATGGCCCAATACGTATACACCATGAACCGCGTGGGCAAGGTGGTTCCACCCAAGCGGGAGATTCTGAAAGACATTTCCCTGAGCTTCTTCCCGGGCGCCAAGATCGGCGTTCTCGGCCTCAATGGTGCCGGTAAATCAACCTTGCTTCGCATCATGGCCGGCATCGACCAGGATTACATTGGCGAAGCCCGCCCGCAGCCCGGCATCAATGTTGGCTACCTGCCCCAGGAGCCGGAGCTGGACGAAGAAAAGACGGTTAAAGAAATCGTCGACGAATCCGTGGAACACGTTCACAACGCCCTGGCCGAGCTTGACCAGGTATACGCAGCCTATGCCGAACCGGATGCGGACTTCGACGAACTGGCAAAAAAGCAGGGCGAGCTGGAAGCGATTGTCCAGGCCACCGATGGCCATGACATCGAGCGCAAAATGGAAGTGGCGGCAGACGCCCTGCGCCTTCCACCCTGGGACCAGAAAGTAAAAGTACTTTCCGGTGGTGAGCGCCGCCGCGTCGCCCTGTGCCGCCTGCTTCTGTCCGGCCCGGACATGCTGTTGCTGGACGAGCCCACCAACCACCTGGACGCAGAATCCGTGGCCTGGCTGGAGCGCTTCCTGCACGACTACGACGGCACCGTGGTAGCGATTACCCACGACCGCTACTTCCTCGACAACGTCGCGGGCTGGATTCTCGAGCTGGACCGTGGCCAGGGCATTCCGTTCGAAGGCAACTACAGCCAATGGCTGGAGAACAAGGAAAAGCGGCTGGAGATGGAGTCCAAGCAGGAAGCTTCTCACCAGAAAGCCGTTAAACAAGAGCTCGAGTGGGTTCGCTCCAACGCCAAGGGCCGCCAGTCCAAGAGCAAGGCCCGCCTGGCCCGATTCGAGGAACTGAGTTCCCAGGAATTCCAGAAGCGTAACGAAACCAACGAACTGTATATCCCGCCCGGACCACGGCTGGGCAACAAGGTGATCGAAGTGGACGGCATCACCAAGTCCTTCGATGACCGCGTGCTGTACGAGGATTTGTCCTTCAGTGTGCCGCCTGGTGCGATTGTCGGCATTATCGGTGGTAACGGCGCCGGTAAATCCACCCTGTTCAAAATGATCGGAGGTTACGACAAACCGGATGCCGGTAACATCGTGGTCGGTGAAACCGTAGACCTGGCCTACGTGGACCAGATGCGGGACCTTGACGACAGCAAAACGGTCTGGGAAGAGCTTTCTGACGGAAACGATATTATCAAGATCGGCAACTACGAAACTCCGTCCCGCGCTTACGTTGGCCGCTTCAACTTCAAGGGCAGCGACCAGCAAAAACGCGTTGGTGACCTGTCCGGTGGTGAACGTAACCGCCTGCACCTCGCCAAACTGCTGAAGCAGGGCGGCAACGTGCTGTTGCTCGACGAACCAACCAACGATCTGGACGTGGAAACCCTGCGCGCCCTGGAAGAGGCCCTGCTGAACTTCCCCGGCTCCGCGCTGGTTATCTCGCACGACCGGTGGTTCCTGGACCGCGTAGCCACCCACATCCTGGCGTTCGAGGATGACGGCGAAGTGGTCTACTTCGAAGGCAACTTCAGCGAGTACGATGAGGACTTCAAGAAGCGCAAGGGCGACTCAGCCATGCAGCCCCAGCGCATGAAGTACAAGAAGCTGGCGTAATGGCAAAACCCAAAACCGCCTTTGTCTGCAGCGAGTGCGGCGCTGATTATTCCAAATGGCAGGGCCAGTGCACGGCCTGCCAGGCCTGGAACACCATCAGCGAGGTGCGCGGCGTTTCCGGCAACACCAAAGGCTCCCGGGGAGGCCGCTTTGACGGCTTCGCCGGCAGTCTGTCGGAAGTCAAGAGCCTTGACGACGTCAGCCTGGCTGAACAGGCGCGGATCAGCACCGGTATGCAGGAGTTTGACCGGGTGCTCGGCGGCGGCCTGGTAGAAGGTTCAGCGGTTCTGATGGGTGGCCACCCCGGCGCCGGCAAAAGCACCTTGCTGCTCCAGGCCGTGTGCCAGTTGGCCGCCCAGCACTCTGCCCTGTACGTCACAGGCGAAGAGTCCCTGCAGCAGGTCGCCATGCGCGCCAAACGCCTGAGCCTGCCCACCAAAGACCTGAAGATGCTCTCGGAAACCAGTGTCGAACGGGTGATGCAGGTGGCTGAGGCGGAGAACCCCCGCATTCTGGTTGTCGACAGCATCCAGGTGATGCACGTTGCGGATTCAGAATCGGCCCCTGGCTCGGTATCACAGGTACGGGAAAGCGCCGCTTTCCTCACCCGCTTTGCCAAGCAGACCGGCACTATTCTGTTTCTGGTGGGCCACGTCACCAAAGATGGCAGCCTGGCCGGCCCGAAGGTACTGGAGCATATGATCGATTGCTCCATTCTGCTCGAAGGCTCCAGCGACAGCCGCTACCGTACCTTGCGGGGCATCAAGAACCGTTTTGGCGCGGTGAATGAGCTTGGCGTGTTCGCCATGCTGGAGCAGGGTCTGAAGGAAGTAAAAAATCCCAGTGCGATTTTCCTGAACCGCGGCGAAGAAGCGTCGCCGGGCAGCGTGGTGATGGTGGTCTGGGAAGGCACCCGGCCGATGCTGGTGGAAATCCAGGCGCTGGTCGACATGGCGCAGGGCAGCTATCCCAGGCGCGTTGCCGTGGGCCTGGACCAGAACCGTCTGGCAATGCTGCTGGCCGTTCTGCACCGCCATGGGGGCATGCATGTGGCGGATCAGGATGTGTTTGTGAATGTGGTTGGGGGCGTGAAGGTAGCCGAAACCAGTGCCGATCTGGCCCTGCTTTCAGCGGTGGTATCATCCTTCCGAAACCGTGCTCTGCCGCAGGATCTGGTGATCTTCGGCGAAGTCGGGCTGTCTGGAGAAATCCGGCCGGTGCCCAGTGGCCAGGAACGCATCTACGAAGCCGCAAAACACGGCTTTACCCGCGCCATCGTTCCCAAGAGCAATGTGCCGCGCAAGCCGGTGGAGGGTATGAAGGTGATTCCGGTGACCAAGCTTTCCGACGCACTTTCAGCACTGGAGGAGCTCTAAGTTACTGCCCCAGCCTTGCAGACATGGGGTTGACGCAGTGTAGGAGGCAGCTTTCCAAAAACCGCTACAAGCACATCCCTGGCCTCCGAAATTTTTGGAAAGCTGCCTCCTACACCGCTCCATTCACTTTGCAGTGACCGCCTTATCTACACGCCAAACGGGTGCCATGACTCAATCAAGCATGTGAGCAAACTCCCGCTCCAACAGAGCAGGATCCCCAAGATTCAGCTCCACCAGCCGTTTCAAGTGGGTCACGCTGTCCAGATCAATGTACTGGCACTTGAAGCCCAGATGGTCATCTTCCACATGCCGCAACTCAACGGCCATCACAATCGCCCGGTCGTAGTCGTCCAGGTGAATCACCAACTCACACGGCCTGTTTAACGGCGCCTCCCAGCCTCTCGGCTTCCTGACCAGAACGCCCTTCAGCGAGATATCCAACACCTCGGTTTGCCACACCTCTTCTTCACAGTGCAGCTCACACACCGCATCAAACTCAATGCGCTGGAATTGACGTTTTTCGGCCGACGGGGTTGGCAAGTGCGTACTCCTGATTGCTGACTGTTTCTGATTCAATCAATATAGACCCGACCAACAAGGAAAGCCAACCACGTTTATCGCCACTTAAAAGCGTAGCTTCATACTACCCTTTTTGATAGCTTTGAGACCTTCGGCTACGGAGCCACGCACTCTTTCCGTGTGCCCGAGCAATCTCCCCCAGAGCAATGAACAACCACAACTGACATCACACCGACTTTTGGGACTCTTACTCCAATTTATGAAACGAGAAGATATTGTTGAAAAGGAAATTCCGGTATCGCAGCTTCAGGTCGGCATGCACGTCGTTCGCCTGGACAGACCCTGGGAAGAAACGACTTTCCTGTTACAGGGGTTTATTCTTCAGTCGGAGGAGGATGTTCTCGCCGTTCAAAGCCAATGCAAAACCGTGGTTATAGAAGGGAGAGTAGAAACAGCATTACCGCCTCTAAAGCACTCTTCCCGACGCCTTAGCCAAAAACACAAAGCCCACAGATCGGCGCCTGAGACCAGCTTGCAGACTTCGCCACGCTCATCCGGCAGGCGCAGAGTTGTGTACATCAATAAAGTGGACTTCAGCCACGAGATGGAGACCGCAAGCCTGAGTTACAAGGAGGCCAAGGCCACCGCCAATAACATCATGTCGGGCCTGAGGCTGGGCCGTGCGCTGGACATGAATCAGGTCCGCAACGTCGTCAATCACTGTGTAAGCAGCATTTTCCGGAACGATAATGCTCTGCTGCTGCTTACAAAAATCAAAAACAAAGACGAATATACCGCCGAACATTCCATCAATGTGTCGATTCTGGCAGCCGCATTTGGAAAATCTCTTGGGTTACTGGAAAAGGAGATTCGCAACCTGGCGCTCTGCGGCCTGTTACATGACGTTGGCAAGGTGGGCATCGAAAACGACATTCTGAACAAGCCAGGCCGTCTGACACCCGAAGAGTTTGATATTATCAAACGACACACCACGCTTGGTCGAGACCTGCTAGCCGCGACCGCGGGCATGGCTGATGCCGCAGTTGATGTCGCCCACAGTCATCATGAACGGGTCGACGGCAAGGGCTACCCAAGAGGTCTTCGCGAGCAGCAAATACCTCTGTTTGCCCAACTCGTCGGAATTGTAGACACCTACGACGCCATTACCAGCTCCAGAATATATGGCAAGGGGCGCTCATCAATGGAAGCGCTGAAGATCATCCACGGCAATCAGAATAAACATTTCAATGCGGACCTGGCTATCAAGTTTATCAGGATGATCGGGATATACCCGCCAGGCTCCATTGTCGAGATGACTAACGGGGAAGTGGCTATCGTGGTGGAGTCACATGCTTCCCAAAAGCTCTACCCCCGGGTTCTGCTGGTAAGAGACGCCGGAAAGAGGCCTCTTGCGGCATTCACAGAGATAGACCTCAAGACAGCGCCTTCAGACAAGCAAGGCCGTCTCTACCGTATCGCCCGGGAAGTACCGGACGACACCTATGGCATCGAAATGAAAACATTTATTGAGCAGGGCATTTTTAACCACAGGCCTCCGATCAGCGGGAGCCGCTCCGGCGAAACCTGAAGCGGGGCCCACACCAGGGTGTTCGGCCCACGCTGCATCCCACCTTACGAGTGATACTGAGGGCTAAGCTCCACCACTGCCTCAATAAATGCGCCCGCATGCTCAGGATCAACATCCGGTGTGATGCCGTGCCCGAGGTTGAAAATATGCCCGGCGCCGGAGCCATAGCGTTTCAGAATGTCCGCGACTTCCTCGCGAATGCGCTCTTTCGGCGCGTACAGCATCGCCGGATCCATATTGCCCTGAAGGGCCACTTTATTCCCCACACGACGGCGCGCGTCGCCTATGTCGGTGGTCCAGTCCAGGCCCACAGCATCGGCGCCGGAATCGGCGATGGATTCCAGCCACTGGCCGCCGTTCTTGGTGAACAGAACCGCCGGTACACGGCGACCGTCGTTTTCGCGAATCAAACCATCGACGATTTTCTTCATGTAACGCAGGGAAAATTCTTCGTAGGCCCAACCAGTGAGGACACCACCCCAGGTATCGAAAATCTGGATAGCCTGGGCACCCGCCTTAATCTGGCCGTTCAGGTAATCAATCACCGAATCCGCCAGATGATCCAGCAGACGATGCATCACTTGTGGCTGGCCATACATCAGCTTCTTGGCTTCCGAGAAGGTCTTGGAAGAACCACCTTCAATCATGTAAGTGGCCAGAGTCCAAGGGCTACCGGAGAAGCCGATCAGCGGAACGCTGCCATTCAGGGCACCTCGGATCGTGGAAACCGCATTCATCACGTAATCCAGATCCACTTCGGCCTTCAGGTTCGGCAATGCCGCCACATCGGCTTCGGAGCGAATCACGTTGCGGAATTTCGGCCCTTCGCCAGTTTCGAAATACAGGCCAAGGCCCAGAGCATCCGGGATGGTCAGGATGTCCGAGAACAGGATGGCGGCATCCAGCGGGAAACGCTCCAGCGGCTGCAGGGTCACTTCACAGGCCAGCGGTGTGTTCTTGCACAGGCTGAGGAAATCGCCGGCTTTGGCCCGGGTGGCACGGTATTCCGGCAGATAACGGCCGGCCTGGCGCATCATCCACACCGGTGTGCGGTCCACGGGCTGGCGCATCAGGGCGCGCAGAAGGCGGTCATTCTTCAGCTCAGTCATAGTTCCAGTCTTCTCGTCGATAAGTGGTCAGAGGCAATGGGGAGCAATGATACCCCGTTTGCAGGAATAAAAAAGGGCGGCTTTCCCATAGAAAGCCGCCCTTCTGATACCGGTCAAGCGATCAATCAGACATCCAGATAGTCCAGAATGCCCTCAGCAGCCTGACGGCCCTCCCAGATTGCAGTTACTACCAGATCCGAGCCGCGCACCATGTCGCCGCCGGCAAAGATCTTGGCGTTGCTGGTCTGAAACGGAAATTCCACTTCTTCCGGCGCTGTTACCCGGCCGGAATCGTCGGTATTGATACCGAACTCATCAAACCAGGGCGCCGGGCTCGGGCGGAAACCAAACGCAACCAGCACTACATCCGCGGGAATAACTTCTTCGCTTCCCGGGATTGGCTCCGGACGGCGGCGGCCGTTTTCATCCGGCTCGCCCAACTGAGTGGAAACCACCTTCACGCCTTCCACCTTGTCTTCACCAATAATCGCGATGGGCTGGCGATTGAACATGAAGTTCACGCCTTCTTCCTTGGCATTGGCAACTTCCTTGCGCGACCCCGGCATGTTGGCTTCATCACGACGATACGCGCAAGTAACGCTTTCCGCCTGCTGGCGAATAGAGGTGCGGTTACAGTCCATGGCGGTGTCGCCACCACCCAGAACCACCACACGCTTGCCCTTCATATCGATGAAGTCGCTCTCATTTTTCTCGAAGCCCAGACGACGATTCACGTTCGAGACCAGGAACGGCAGAGCGTCGTGCACGCCCGGCAGGTCTTCACCCGGGAAGCCACCTTTCATGTATTCGTAGGTGCCCATGCCCATGAACACGGCATCGAACTCATCGATAATGCTCTTGAGCTCCACATCTTTGCCTACCTCAGTGTTCAGCCGGAACTCCATGCCCATTTCCTCGAACACCTGACGGCGACGGGTCATGACCGATTTTTCCAGCTTGAACTCCGGGATACCGAAGGTCAGAAGGCCACCGATTTCCGGGTAGCGATCGAACACCACCGGCTTCACGCCGTTACGCACCAGAATATCGGCACAGCCAAGGCCGGCCGGGCCGGCACCGATAACGGCTACTTTTTTATCGGTCCACTTCACATCCGACAAGTCCGGCTTCCAGCCCAGGGCAAAAGCGGTGTCAGTGATGTATTTTTCCACCGAGCCGATGGTTACCGCACCATAGCCGTCGTTCAGGGTGCAGGCACCCTCACACAGGCGATCCTGCGGGCACACGCGGCCACAGACTTCCGGCAGGGAGTTGGTCTGGTGACACAACTCTACTGCTTTCATGATGTTGCCTTCCGATACCAGTTTCAGCCAGTTCGGAATGTAGTTGTGCACCGGGCACTTCCACTCACAATACGGGTTGCCACACTCCAGACAGCGGTGCGACTGAGAAGCCGCATGGGTTTCGCTGAACGGGTGGTAGATTTCCCCGAATTCTTTCTTGCGCTTTTTGGCAGGCACTTTTTTGGGGTCAACCCGCCCTACTTCCATAAACTGAAAGTCATTATTGAGACGTTCTTTCATAATGCTACTCCGATTACTCAGGGCGGGCCCGGGTGCTTGCCAGCAGACTGCGCAGATTTGCAGCCTTGGGCTTCACCAACCAGAAACGGCTGATATAGTCGTCGAAATCTTCAAGCAGGTGCTCTGCCCAGACACTCCCGGTCTCGGAAATGTGCTCACGGATAACACCACGCAGATGGTTTCTGTGAGCTTCCATGTCTTCCCGGGAGATGCGCTGAATTTCAACCAGCTCGTGGTTGTACTTGTCCACAAAGGTGTTGTCCCGGTCCAGCACGTAAGCGAAGCCACCGGTCATGCCGGCACCGAAGTTGTACCCGGTGTTACCGAGCACCGTTACCAGGCCACCTGTCATGTATTCACAACAGTGATCGCCGGCACCTTCGACCACCGCATGGGCGCCGGAGTTCCGCACCGCAAAACGCTCACCCGCGGTACCGGCAGCAAACAGCTTGCCGCCAGTGGCCCCGTACAGGCAGGTGTTACCAACGATGGAGGTTTCCTGAGTTTTGAAATTACTGACACGGGGCGGCTTGATCACCAGCTTGCCGCCAGTCATGCCCTTGCCCACGTAATCGTTGGCGTCGCCCTCAAGAATCAGGTTCAGACCACCCACGTTCCAGACACCAAAGCTCTGGCCAGCGGTACCTGTCAGATCCAGGGTGATCGGTGAACTGATCATTCCCTGGTTGCCATACCGGGCGGCAATTTCGCCGGACAGGCGGGCACCAATCGAACGGTCACAGTTGGTCACTTTATAGCTCCAGGCACCGCCGGACTTTTCGGCGATAGCTGCAGCGGTATCTTTAACCATCTGCTCGGCCAACTGGCCTTCATCGAAGGGGTGGTTCCTCTCTACCTGGCATGTCTGTGGCTTGTCAGCCGGAATATGGTCGTTAGCCAGTAGACGACTGAGGTCCAGCTTGTGCTGGCGCTCGGTATCACCCGGCAGGCGCTCAAGCAGGTCTACCCGGCCGACCAGATCCTGCAGATTGCTGACACCCAGTTTTGCCATCCACTCGCGGGTTTCTTCCGCGACAAAGCGGAAGAAGTTCATGGCCATTTCCACCGTGCCCTTGAAGTGTTCTTCACGCAGGTATTCGTTCTGGGTGGCAACACCGGTTGCACAGTTGTTCAGGTGACAGATACGCAGATACTTGCAGCCCAGTGCCACCATGGGAGTGGTACCGAAGCCGAAGCTTTCGGCACCCAGAATGGCGCCTTTCACCACATCCAGGCCGGTTTTGATGCCGCCGTCTGTCTGTAGGCGAATCTTGCCTCGCAGATCGTTGGCGCGCAGGGCCTGCTGGGTTTCCGTCAGACCAAGCTCCCAGGGAGAGCCGGCGTAACGGATGGACGTCAGCGGGCTGGCTGCGGTACCGCCATCATAGCCAGACACCGTGATCAGGTCGGCATAGGCCTTGGCTACGCCGGCCGCGATGGTACCCACACCAGGCTCGGACACCAGCTTCACCGACACCAGCGCTTCCGGGTTGACCTGCTTGAGGTCAAAAATCAGCTGCGCCAGATCCTCGATCGAATAGATGTCATGGTGCGGCGGTGGTGAAATCAGGGTCACACCCGGCACCGAATACCGCAGGCGGGCAATCAGCTCATTCACTTTGCCGCCCGGCAACTGGCCGCCTTCACCGGGCTTGGCGCCCTGGGCAACCTTGATCTGCATGACATCGGCACTACGCAGGTATTCCGCAGTGACACCAAAGCGACCAGACGCCACCTGTTTGATTTTAGAACGCTTATTGCTGCCATAGCGGGCCGGATCTTCACCGCCCTCACCGGAGTTGGAACGGCCGCCCAGGGTGTTCATGGCAACCGCCAGCGCTTCGTGCGCCTCTGGCGACAAAGCACCCAGAGACATGGCGGCGGAGTCGAAGCGGGGGAAGATATTCTCGACCGGCTCTACCTCGGAAAGGTCAACCGGCTCGAGGTCTTTTCTGAACACCAACAGGTCACGCAAAGTAGTGACCGGGCGGTCATTACACAGGCTGGCGTACTGACGGTAGTCACTGTAATCGCCACTGATGACAGCATCCTGCAGTGTACCCACCACATCGGGATTGAACGCGTGATATTCCTGGCCATGTACATACTTGAGTATGCCACCCTGGGAGATCGGCTTACGCGGCTTCCAGGCCACCGAGGCCAGCAGCTCCTGGTCTTTCTGGAAGTCGGTAAAGTCGGCGCCCTGAATCCGGTTGGGCACGCCCTTGAAGCATAGATCGACGAGATTGTCTGCCAGACCAATGGCCTCGAACAACTGGGCACCCCGATAGGAGGTAATCGTTGAAATACCCATCTTCGACAGGATTTTCAAAAGCCCCTTGTTGATACCCTTGCGGTAGTTGTTCTTGGCATCTATCGGATCCATGATCAGCTCGCCGGTGCGGATCAGATCGTTGAGCACCTGATAGGCCAGATACGGATACACTGCCGTGGCACCAAAACCGAACAGAACGGCAAAGTGGTGCGGGTCTCGGGCCCATCCCGATTCGACAATCAGGTTGGTATCGCAACGCAGGCCTTTGGTGACCAGGTGATGGTGTACCGCACCCGTTGCCATCAATGCGTTTACCGGCAGCTCACCCTGCACCAGATCTTTGTCGGTGAGGATCAACAGTACCTTGCCGTCGCGTGCGGCCTGTTCGGCCTGTTCGCAAACCTGGCGAATGCCCTGCTCAAGCCCCGTTTCCGGCGTGTAACTCATCGAAATACGGGCGACTTCAAAGCCCGGGCGATCGTTTTCGCTTAAACGCAGGAACTTCGAAGGCGACAGAACCGGTGTACTGAGGATAATCCGGTCAGCATGGCCCGGTGTCTCCTCGAAAACGTTCTGTTCTACGCCCAGGCAGGTTTCCAGCGACATCACGATAGATTCGCGAAGCGGATCAATCGGGGGATTGGTTACCTGAGCAAACTTCTGGCGGAAGTAGTCGGCAACGTGACGAACCTTGCTGGAAAGCACAGCCATCGGCGTGTCATCGCCCATGGAGCCAACGGCTTCCTGAGCGTTCTCACCCAGCGGCCGCAGCACCTGATCCCGCTCTTCGAAGGAGATATTGAACATCTTCTGATGAATCTGCAGCTCGCTCTGGTCCATCAACTGGAATTCAGCAGTACCCTGGTTCAGCGTCGTTTCCACGCGGAGGGCGTTTTCTTTCAGCCACTGCTTATAAGGCTGGGCTGTTTTCAGGCGCTGATCAACATCCTCGGTATGCAGAACCTCACCCGTTTCTGTATCCACCACCAGCATCTGTCCCGGGCCAACACGGCCCTTGGCAACCACATCCTCCGGTGAATAGCTGTAGGTGCCCACTTCCGAAGCCAGGGTAATGAAGTCGTCTTTGGTCACCACCCAGCGTGCGGGACGCAGACCATTGCGGTCGAGCATACACAGGGCGTGGCGGCCATCAGACATAACCAGACCGGCCGGGCCGTCCCACGGCTCCATATGCATGGAATTGTATTCGTAAAAGGCGCGCAGCTCGGAATCCATGGTGTCCACGTTCTGCCAGGCCGGTGGGATCATCATCCGCACCGCCCGGAACAGATCCACACCGCCGGCCAGCAGAACTTCCAGCATGTTATCCATGCTGGAGGAGTCTGAACCGGACAGATTGACCAGTGGCTGCAGGGTTTGCAGGTCCGGCAGATCCGGTGAGCTGAACTTCGCCGCCCGGGCCATCGCCCAGTTACGGTTCGCCTCTATGGTATTGATTTCACCATTGTGGGCCAGGAAGCGGAAGGGCTGAGCCAGAGGCCAGCGAGGCATGGTATTGGTAGAGAACCGCTGGTGGAAAACGCAGATAGCGGTTTGCAAGTCCGGATCGCCCAGATCCTTGTAGAAATTGGCCAGATCGGCCGGCATCATCAGACCCTTGTAGGCCAGTGTGCGATGAGACAGGCTGCAAATGTAGAATTCTGAATCATCCGCCATATCCTTTTCGGCATGCCGGCGACCAACAAACAGGCTGATGGCAAAATCCTTCTCGGATTTGCCGGCAGGCTCTACAAATACCTGTTCAATTCGCGGCAGGCATTCCAGAGCCATTGGCCCGAGGCAGCTGTCATCCACTGGCACTTCACGCCATCCCAGGATTTCCAGGCCCTGGTCGGTCAACCTTTGCTCAATTGCCGCACGGCCGGCAGCCGCTTTGGCTTCGTCCGGGGCTAAAAAAACCTGGCCAACTGCAAACAAGTCGCCAGGTTTTTTACCGAACGCCGCTTGTGCAGCCTTTTCAAGAAAAGCCCTCGGGCTTTGAATAAGAAGTCCACAGCCATCGCCGGTCTTACCATCAGCGGCGATGCCTCCTCGGTGAGTCATACAGGTGAGTGACTCGATAGCCGTTTGCAACAGCTTATGGCTGGCCTCGCCCTTCATGTGGGCAATCAGGCCAAAACCGCAGTTGTCCCTGAATTCATCGGGATGATACAAGCCTGTTGTCATAAGCGTTCTCTCGCGTCGAAATGCTTTGCCATCAGCCGTTCGCGCACCATCATAGTGCACAAATTGTACTGACACCTGAAAAAAGGGGGATGGGATTTTACGCACGTAGAACTACGTATGCAATAAATTTCCCTTTTTCTGCCTGGAAAGCCACCTTTTCGCACCAATATAGTGCGGTCAGAAGCTATCGAAAGATCGCACCCAGGGTTCGCCAACCCCCAAGGCAGAAGGGAGGCTCGAAGTTGCAGCACGTGCCTGATCTTTGCTTTCGTACTGCCCATAAATCAACATAAACCAGGGCTCGCCCTGCCGCTCTCCGACGGTATACCGAAGGTTGGAATCTCCAGGCGCGCGCGCATAAACGTTAAGCACCGTTTGCTCCAACTGGCCTGCAACGAGTTGCAGTGTCCATCCACTACGTTGTCTGAGTTCGGCTCTGGGCACAAAAATATCTGGATTTTCCGGGGTAAATTCGGGCTCTGGCTCTGGCTCTGGCTCTGGCTCTGGCTCTGGCTCTGGCTCTGGCTCTGGCTCTGGCTCTGGCTCTGGCTC
>Ga0136597_1000170_pt1 | contig 34648 bp, 28 predicted proteins | sample AntRauTorcE11898_FD_101385 | JGI IMG/M metagenome (GOLD analysis project Ga0136597, IMG submission 101385) | Saline lake microbial communities from Rauer Islands, Antarctica - Metagenome Torckler E11 #898 | ecosystem: Environmental > Aquatic > Non-marine Saline and Alkaline > Saline | place... | reverse complement strand
TCGGCGCTTGCCGATTTAAGTGCCAGTGCTGGTGACTACGCTATCTACTTATACAACACTAACGTGACTGGCGCTCTCCCTGATTGGTCCGAGTGGCCTTTGGGTGGTAATTTTTACTTTAGCGACAACAGCCTGACAGGAACAATCCCTGATTGGTCTGGGTGGTCTTCGGGGATCGATTTTGCAATAGACGGTAACAATTTGACAGGGACAATCCCTGATTGGTCCGGGTGGTCTTTCGGGCAATACGTCTACCTATACAAAAATAGCCTCACTGGTTCAATCCCCGATTGGTCTGGATGGAGTTCCGCGGACAATATCCGGCTATACATGAACAACCTCACCGGAACAATCCCGGATTGGTCTGGGTGGAGTTCGGGGAGCTATATCTGGCTATACTTAAACGAACTCACCGGCACGATCCCGGATTGGTCTGGGTGGAGTTCGGGGAACGATATCCAGCTAGACCGCAACAACCTGACTGACGTAGCGGGAACTGCTACACCGCCCGGACTGACGAATCTGCGACTGGATCGCAACGCTCTGATAGAAGCGGCGGTCGATCGCGTATTGACATCGCTTGACACCGCTGGCGATAGCTATGGAACCGTGCTGCTAAACGGCGGCACAAACGCAGCGCCATCAGCCACCGGGCTAGCAGCTAAATCTAACCTTGAAGCTCGTGGCTGGTACGTGACGGTGAACTCATGAGCCTATTAGCAGTAATACCAGCAGGTAACACTCAAGAACCCGGTCGTGATGCTACTTTTGATCGCTACTGGGAACCAATAATCTTAGCTTCGGAGTACACTCCATGAGATATTTAGTTCTTCTTTTATTTGTATATAATACAGCAGCAGCAGATATTGGTATCGATGCTGTCGCTATCTCTTCCAGTGGTCTTGGCTATGATGACTGGGGAAGCGGCCTCCAGATAGACGTGGACGCTCGTTGGGGAAGTTGGGGAGTAGACAGTCAAGCTACTTTCCTTAAGCATGCAAAGATTACCGGTAGTGGTGAACGATATCAGTATATTTTAATGGGTAGAAAGTTCTTCGACAACTACTTTATTGAAGCCGGTGGTGAATATGGTGGTTATGAGACCCGATTCCCGAATACATCTATATGGAAGAAATTTGGATTCTCTCCCGGTATCGGTATTGGACGACAGACACGCGTTAATGAGTTAGGCTTGCGGTACTTTTCACCAGACAGTACTCCTAACAAAACATCAGTGATTCAAGTGTATGGTGAAGTTCTCTTAATGCCATCTTTCACACTCGGTGCAACCGTCGAACGTTGGCAGTTTGACTTCAGAGCCAACCGTTTAAGTGGTACACAGATGACACTTGAGGCAGGTTGGCGCTGGTAATCTAAGATTTCAAAAGAAAGTGTCAATCCGAAATACTTACAACATATTAACAGGAAGACGTATGTCTGAGATCGCAAGCAGTTACGTAGAGTGTAAATTTGAGTCGGATAGGATAGTCCCTAAAAGCGCTATTTCAACTATTCGTAAAGCTGCTGGACATTTATTCTTATATCCAGTAGAAAACGACACTAGAGAGTGTGGACCACACAGCCAAGAAATTATCTTAGTGAGTGATAAAGGCCTAAAGACAAGCCTCAGATATCATCAATGGTACGGTAAAGAACGTATTGGTAATAAGTTTTCTATTTTCGCTAGAACAATTCGAAGTACTGCATCAGCGTTTTCTAGTTACATTAACAAAACACCTAAACGAGAGCCTCTTGAGATCCTTAAATCAGACGGTCGTGTTCGTGTAGGAGATCATTTTGTTACATTGAAAGAAATTACAGACGGTTTCTGTGAAGTAGAAATTCAACATGTGACTATGGCTGATTTTGTCCCTCCCATTCTTCGTCCGCCTCTTTTTCACACACCTTATACTAATATAGTATTCGTCAAAGAAGCTTCTGGAATGTACTACTGTCCTACCTTTCAAGGTCAGGGTATTAGTATCATGATTAACGATGAAGGCCATGTTTATGGCAGCTTTTATACTTACAGCGAACAAGGAGAACAAAAACTCTTTGTAATGACTGGAAGAATTGCTGGGAATAATATTAAGATGGAGATGTACAGCATAACGTTTACCGGCGTAACTAAGGTAGGTGATTGCCAAGTTACTAGACTAGATGCTAATAAGCTATTGTTTCAATTTGTAACTGAAGCCGAAGGTCGAATGAGCTTAGAAATGTATAAATTAGAGCCTAAAAAAGGTAGTCTCTTATTTAATGAGTACACTGGCCTTTGGGAAGCAGCAAACGCTATAGGTGTAGCTCCTGCTATTTCTATCTTTGACTATGGCAAAACAATGTATGGGTATATTGGATATGCTAGTATTCAAAATGCTGAGGAAGAGTCAGAATTTACTAAGACAGCAGACAATAAAAGCAATTTGAGTAATGTCGAATGGCAGCTGATGCAATTTTCAGACGGAACTAAGCAAGGTCAACTAATTACTTATAAAGGAGGATCTTTCTTACACGCAACAAAGCCTTATGTCGCTGACACCAGAAATGTCAGTGTGACATCTAGGGAAGGTCGTTTGTTCTTCTCAATTGATGAAGGAAATGAAATTGAGTGTATTCGTAAACTTTAAGGAAACAATATGACTATTTCAAATGTAATTGGAGCATATGTTTTTCTTGTCTTCATATCTATCATTTTAGACTTAGGGCAAGACAAGAGAACACTCAAATTGCACCCATGGAGACCTTTTGTCTTTATGGGTATTTGGACGCTTATTTATAACGTAGCATTAAAAATATGGGTTCGCTTCAGATGATAGTAAATACATTTTTTGCGTTATACATTGCGTTACATCCTCCCATAACTTTTCCAGGTGATTTGACCGGTAAGGAAAAATTAGTACAAGAGGAAATTTTTTGTGCATTAACCCCTATACCACTATCAGCAAGCGCTAATCCTTTTCTGATAGTAGGTCTTCAGGGTATTTGTAGAGCAATAATTTTATAAAATTAAGAAGGCAGTAGGTGGACTAGTAAAAAATAAGCCCCTCTGAATTTAAATATACGTAAAGGCGAGAGCCTACTAAATACAATAGAGCTTATTTGTGAGATGGGGGTAAAGGGCCTTTATAGCATCTCGTTTCTTATAAACATAAGGAAACGATTATGTCAAACAAAGAAGACGAATCTAGTTCAAATGAAACTTATTGGACTACGCATCCTGTCTTCACCAACCTATTTAAAGCTAGTATAGGCTTAGTGATTACAGCCTTGATAGGTTGGGCAGGGTTAACTCAAAAGCTATACCTAGATGCAATTCAAGCAAATTCTAGACATGCTGAACAAATACTGAAAATTAAAGTAGAAAACGAAAGAGAGACGCGAGCCATAATAGTTGAGAATAACTCTAAATTAGAAAGTTTGAGAAAAGCATTAAGAGAAACTCAATTAGAATTTGCAGTGTTACGATTACAGTATACTTCGCGTGATTCTATTACACCTTTATATACTCTTAAAAATCTTCTAAACGCTATACCAGCGCCTTCTTGGTGCAAAGATGTACAAGATAACGAGAACATTAAGGTTGATGGTGATTATGATATAGCTGATATAAACGGCAAAGACGACCTAGCTATTAGGTTTATAAATATACACATCAATGACCACTATCGGGTAGCGTATGGTATAACAAAAGAATTTTATCAAGGTAAAACTGACTTTGAGGTATTTCCTAATAAAATTGCTAAAGCGTTTTATCTTAATGATCTTTCTGTCTATCTCAGCAAAGCATCTTTAATTGTTCAAGAAGACGTAATAGACTTTGAAGGCAATTATATTACTGAAACCTTTTGGAAGTTTTATGTAGATGCGGGATATGGTAACGCGTATATATGCGGTGTACAAGCAACTGGGTATAGCGCGATCTACCGAAGTATACCGCAGGGGCTTCCCTGACAACCCCTGTCAGCGTTTTTCAAAAGACCTGGGCCGTCGTGATAGTTTCAAAATCCGAGACCATCTCGGCGGTCTAGGTTCTTACTAACTTTAATGAAAATCACAACAAGGAATAAACATGCCCAAGACTCCTAACAGTACTACTAAAGTGACTGAAGCGGATGTAAACGTAACTGGTAAAGAGAACGAATCTGAAAAGAAAGTAGCAGATCCCTCTGAAGGGAAGGTTGCTCATAGTCCTCCAATGGACCCTGCTGAACGCGTTCCTTCCAATTGGAACATAGTAGAGGCAGAAGATGGTCGTTTTGATTGCCGAAATATGGTAACTGGACGCGTCTTTACAGGGACTATCTCGGAGTTCAACAAGAATTTGAAGGGCTAAAATGGTCACTAAAAACGCTGTAGACAAACAAAGAACAGTTTCAGACCCAAATGCTGAATACTTATCAGTCTATCCTATTTGGAAAAAGACTAGAGCAGTTTGCGGCGGTGAAGAGGAAGCTAAGGCATATGATGTAGCCACTAGCGCACCTAATTTAAAAGCTTTACTTCTTCCCTTTTCACCTAAGATGACGGTTGAACAGTATCTACTGTATCAAGGTGAAGCTGAACTTCCGGGTATTGTGTCTGAATTCACTAAAATGATGGTTGGTGGGTTACTTCGTAAGGCACCTTCCTTAGAACTAGGCGATAAGATTCCTCCTGAAGCTGCTAATTGGATCTTGAATGATTTTGCGGAAGACAGTAGACCGCTCATGTCCTTTCTAGATGAAGCATTATGGGAAGAGTTACAGACAGGCAGTACATGGATACATTTAGACATGCCTTCTATAGCCGACGAGGAGGATGGGGAAGATATTCCTGCTTGTCCTTATCCAGTCCTTTGGCCCGCTGAAACAGTAATCAATTGGCGATTTGGGAAAAATAAACGTGGCGAAAAGGCTCTTACAAGAATTATTGTAAAAGGTCTTATAGAAAAAGAAGGTGAAAATGAATTCCATCCTGACTATGTAGAGACAGTTTGGGTTCATGAATTAAATAAAAAGGGTGACTATCAAGTAAGAGTTTTTGAGAGAGAAAATAAAGAGACAAACATTAATGTAATCGCAGGAAGGAAGAAAGAGAAAGATCCTGAAAATGCTGAGAAGCACTTTAAGCAACGTGGCGAAGTAATTCATTATAGAGTAAATGGGGAAGCACTACAATATATCCCTGTTTGGCCTCTAAATGGTGATATGAAGCCTAATAAGCCGATAATCTTAACACTTGTCAATAAAGAAGTAGCCCTCTATAACAAGCTCAGTAGACGTAATCATCTTTTATACGGTGCAGCTACTTATACCCCAATTGTGAAGTCTGATATGAATGATGAGGACTTCGATGCTCTCGTAGATGCAGGGTTAGGGTCGTGGCTTAAAATTGGTAAAGAAGATGAAATAGAGACTTTAAGAACTCCTACTGATTCCCTTAATGACATGGAAAAGGCTATTTCGGCTAATATTGAAGAGATGGCTAAGCTTGGGGTTAGGATGTTATCTCCTGAAGTAGAACAGTCAGGTGTTGCACTTGAAATCAGGAATGCGTCTCAAAATGCACAATTAGGTTCTCTTAATGTTAAGACTAGTGATACTATTAAGAATATTATCGCTACAATGATATCCTGGAAATATAAATTAGATCTCGAGCCAGGGGATGTTAATTTTACATTGTCTTCCGACTTCAATCCGATTCCTCTTGGAGCAGATTGGCTACGTCTTGTTACCGAATGGTACGAGGCAGGGTATATTCCGCGTTCCTTGTGGCTCCTTATTGTCAAACAAAATGACCTTATTCCTGGCGATTATGATGATGCTAAGGGTAAAGAAGAGATGGTCGAAGACGAAACAAACCCTATCAATCCCAAACCGAATCTCGATTTTGTGGATACCTTATGAGGTAACTTAAATGTCTAATCTGAACACTGAGCTCTATGACTCTATAGTCGATAGGGCCGCAATGACAAGGCTATACGAAAAACGTATTAGCGATAAAGTGTCAGTGATACTAGATAGTCACCAGGTTAAGCTTGCTGAGCTTGTAGAAAAAGGTGAGTTAACACCTGCTGCAAGAAAGCGCTTACAACGTGCTATTGACATTCAACTGAGTAAAACGTATAAAGGTCTTTCAGATGTTTCTAAAAAAAGTCTGTTGGATTTAGCAAGCAATCAGATTTCTTTTGCTTATCAGAATATTGAAAGTAAAGTAGGCCGCATTTGGCGCACTCAAAGACCTAATCGGAGAGTATCTGAAGATCTCGTCCTTAAGCGACCCCTTTATAAAAACAATACACTAGAGAATGGTTGGAAAGGTATTGAGAATAACGAACGTAAACGTATCTCTCAACTAATTAGAAGAGGCATCTCAAAAGGACAAAACTCTAAAGAGATCGCGCTAGATATCCGTAAGGGACGTGCTACTAAAATGTCTAGGGCACAATCTCTGTCATTGGTAGCAACCGCTACAACTTCGGTTTACGCTCAAGCAGATCATGAAGTCTATGACGCTAATAAAGACGCGTTACGAGGATGGCAATACATAGCCACACTAGATACCCGTACTACTAAGATTTGTATTCACAGAGACGGTAAGATATACAATGTAGGTGAAGTAGACTTTCTTCCTCCTGCGCATTGGCAGTGTCGTTCAACTACAGTCCCTATTGTAAAGCATTGGAATGATCTCACTAAGCTTGAAAATCTGGCTTATGTGCGTCAAAGAAACTTAGCAGGATTAACTGAGAAACAAAAAGCGTACTATGACGGACTAGTCCCAAGTAAGGAGACTTATAGTCAGTGGCTTTTCAGACAACCTACACCGGTACAAATAAGACATTTAGGCTCTCAAAATGCAGTTGATACCTTCAATTCAGGTAAGTTTGAAGTAAATAAATTTACAAATGTTAATGGCCAGTCAATAGGTATTCGAGATCTTGCTAGATTAACTGCTCAAAAATATACACCTGATACAGTCAAAAGAAAATTTGATTCAGCTAGAGAAGAATTGGACCAGATGAATTTAGGTGCAAGTACTCCAGATGATTTGCTTGGTGATAGTGAGTTAGCAGCTAACCTTACAAAGTATTATAAATTGCAAGCAGGTGACCTTAGTGGTACACTCTCTCTGACTAATTACAGAGGTATCACAATCCAAGGTAAAAAGACCAGACAAACAGGTGTACTTAAAAGTCCTCCTCAAGAAAGTCAAATGATCTTTAACCCTGTCACTCGACGCTATGAAGACTCAAGAATCTACCAGCCTGCGCCACATGTCTTGAACAACAATCTTCGATTAGTCAAAGAGACTGATGTCCTAAAGCAAGCAGATAAAGATTTTATTACTGACATTAATACGAGGTTAGCGGGAACCCTAGGTGTTAACCAAAGAGCAGTTATAGTCGATAATCTGAGAATCGTGTTTACAAGATATCGAAAGAACCCTGAGCCTTGGATTAACTTTAAAGCAGTTTTGAACAGTCAAATTAAGTTTGATGTGATGAATGTTTCGGATTCCATCGAAACTGCATTACGTTCTCAGTCGGATGCTCTTAAGAGATTAAAACTTGACAACTACTTAGACCCTGTTCTAGGTGCAACTCAATTAGATGATCTTGCTGATGGCTTAGTGAGTAACATTAAAGCCAAGAACAAGTGGGAATCAAGGGTTGCCCCTAAAATAGCTTTGGAGCTTCGTAATGTATTTGATAGAAGAATACCGCGTAAGCTATATAAAAGAATGACTGAGAGAGATTTGCAGCAATTTTATCTTAAGTTTGCTAACAGGCTTTCATTAGCCGACTCCCCTGATCGAGATGCCTTTGCAGTTTCACTAGGAAGAGACTTATATAACCTTGCAAATTACAACGGTAGCAAGCGCGAATGGTATACACTAGGGATGCGCTTACTTGAAAGCAAGAACGTCAGTAAATTCTTTAAATTAGAGACATTTGGTGTTCAAAAACAAAGACTTAAGAATTCTCTGAGCGGTCGTTACTTTGGACCTTATTATGATACTTTTGCGTATACTCTCAGAATTGTTGACCCTAGAATACAAGAGTATGCTAAGGTTACAAGAAAAGTAGAAGTAGGGTTAAGAGTAGGTGTTGTAAGTAAGTCACAAAGACTTTACTTTAGAAAAGGATATAAGACCTACTTCGTCAGAGAAGCCCCCGGTATCTATTATGATACGCGTATCCCAATTACTTCTACTAGAAGCTTTAGTAATTTTCCTGATTCTTTTATAGACGGTGAATTTGTAGATGCATTGAACTGGGCAGCACAGGCTGAATATAAGATTGACACTGACTTTTATGATTTCATGATGCGTTTACTTTACTTTAAAGATGATAAAGGTAAGGCAGCGTATTATGATGATCTGAATGGTTATCGTACTTACATGGCATCTAGAGGAGATACTTATGAAAGATTCAAAGCAATGGAATGGCTTCGAGGGAACGGAAAGGCGTTTGCTAATCACCCATTTATTGATCACAGGGCTCGTATCTACGATAGGGGTCTTATTGGTCCTCAGTCTGGCGAAGCATTTAGGCCATTTTTAAATACTGCTAAAGAAGGTATTTTAGGCATCAATGGGTATAAAAACCTAAACGATCAGATTGGTGCTTTCTTAGGAGGTCTTAGTGATACTTTGGAAGGTAAATTCAATAGCTTAACTATAAAAGGTAGACAAGCGATTGCAGCCAAATATCACCCTGAGATGGTTAAAATCGGTAACAAGATGCTTAATGGTAAGCCACAAGATGTTCGTGAGATACTTACCAACAGATTAGTGCTGGAAATAGATCCGGAAGAACAAGCTAAATTCTTTAGATTTGCAATTGAGATAGCTAAAATTGATAATTACTTAATTGAGAATCGAGGCGATCTTTCATCCCTTAATCAGTATCGTACTGCTTTGGCGCTTGAACAAGATGCTTCATCTTCTGGTGCTCAGATTATTGCGCTTACCACTAGAAATCGACAATTAGCAGAACTCTCTAATGTAGTTAATACTGATCAAAAGAGACGACTCTATGACGAGATTGCTGCTGAAACATTTAATGACCCACGCTTCAAGGAAATCAACAAGAGGCTTGGCTTATCAGAAAAAGATTTACGGAAAGCTGCAAAGGCCCAGAATATGGTCACGCTATATGGAGCGGGACAGAAAACAGGCGCATTAAATGTCGAAGGAAAATTAGCTAAAATTTTAGATGTAGATTCTAATGTTCTTGTTGTCAGGGCTGTTGATAGAGACAAGGTATTAGATCAGATATCAGGACGTGCAGCTAGATACAAAAAGTTTGATCCTGATACTTACACTGAACTTATGAACTTAAGAAAACAAGTCAAAGACCTTTTTGATAAAGGTATGTCACCTGGTGATGAGCTTATGGAAGAGCTTTATTTCTTATCACCTGATACTAGAGAAGTTCTTGAAAAGATGACTAAGAATTATGAAAGAGTCGTTACTCCTCAAGACTTTCATAATATTGCTAAGATAATGAGTGGGCATCTCGCTGAGAGAGTTCCTATTTTACAAAACTTCACTAAATATCTCGGTAGACTTTCTAATGCTTTTATTGAGAATTCAAAGCCTTCTAATTCAGCAATGGATTGGGTCTCAATCGCAAAAATAAAATTAACAGGTGAAAGAGGAAAGCGTTATACACTTCCTCCTTTAGTAACTAGAGCGTTAGGGCTAAAGCCTGGTGAACCTGTTAGTGAAGCCTTCTTTAAGAAAATCAACGGGTGGACCCCTAACGGTACTCTTGCTAACCTGCTTCTAGGGACAGACTCACCTACTACTAGAAGAACAGGTAAAACATATTTAAAGGTAGAACCTTTTGATATTCCTGTCTCTGGCGGTATAGAGGTTTTTAAAGCAAATAAATTACCTAAATCGTGGACATCTGCACCTTGGGTTAATTTCGACGGTAAAGTGTTAGAACAGTCTTTCTCGAAGAAATACCAAACAAGGCTCACATATCGAGACAAAGATGGTAATTGGATTGTGAACATTCTTGACGTCCCTGATAGAACGGAAGCAACATGGTGGGAACAGTTCATAAACAAAAGTGGTACTATCAGTGAGGTTGCTGATCTGGCTAAGGCAAAGACTGCTTATGCGGTCAATGGTAACCACAGCAATGACGCTGTGATTGTAAAGAAATTTCATCAATGGGGACGTAAGGCTAAGAAATTTACTTCAACCATCCACGATGCTTTCTTTACTAATGTCGGGGATATGCTTGAAGCTCGACGTGCTCTTAAAAAGATTTACGCGGAGACCATGGAGATAAATGTTATTGAAGAAACGTTGAAAGAGATGAAGAGGCGAGGGCTTCCTAATAATGTTTACCATCAATATAGAAATGAAGCAATTGAGCTTGGCTTAATTCCAATAGCTGGTAGATCAAAAGTTGCAGGAAAGACTTTAACTAAAGAGGATATTCTAACTGTTGATGATGTTTTAGAAGAAGTTTCTGACGAATTTGATGGAAATTACTACTGGTACGGTGTAGGATAGCTGTTTAATTAACCCACGTTATTATACGTGTTATTTTACTTTACTTGTAAAGGTTGTACCTTTACAACCCCTTTTATTGAGTTGTACTCAGAGGACAATATGGCTGAAGAAAAAGATAGCCTAGAGAAAGACAACGAAGGCGATAAGCCTGAAGAAAAGCCTGCTACTCCGAAAACCCCTGAGGGGAATGAGGATGCTAAATTTACAAAAGAAGATGTCAATGCGCGTGTAGATGAAGCGCTAAAAGATATCAAAGACAAGCTCAATGCTCTTGATTCGAAAAACAAGGATCTTAAAGTTGAGCTTGCAAAACGTGATGAGAAGGCACGTGAAGCTGAGATTGAAAGCCTCAAGAATGAGGGTAAGCATAAGGAAGCAATGGAGAAACAGATTGAAGATCTCACTGCTGAATTAACTGCCCTTAGAGGTAAAAATACTGAGCTTACGCGTGATAACCAAGTAAATGCTCTCTTATCTTCTCAGGACTTCCGAGGAGATCGTGCAAGAGACATGGCTGTTCAAGAGATTACAAAGAGCCTTGTTAGGAATGACAATGGTGAATGGGTAGCCAAAGACGGTGCTTCGATTAAAGATTACGTTGATACTTTTGTGAAAGATGAGAATAATAAATTCTTATTCAAGCAACCTACGTCGGGTGGTACAGGCCAAGGCACGCTTAAAGAAAGTCCTCTTGGCTCTAACACTGATAAAGACTTCCTCAACAGACCGTTGAAAGAAGCCTTCGATGCGGCCAGGCAGGGCAAATTACCTAATCAGCAAAAATCTTGAAAAGGAATTTCTAAATGTCCGCAATTGATAACCTTGCAGGGGCTGACCAGTTTGTACTGCAGTCTGTACTTGGTCAGTACTCTGACGAAGCTTATACCAACGCTCGAAAGATCTCAAGCACTGGTATTGTAAGCTCTAACCCTGATGTGAATACCGATACTGAAACCTATATGGGTCAGATGCGGTGGCATCAGCCTTTGAACCCCACTATTAACGTAGGCTCTTTGACAGACTCTACCGATGGTGTAACTACAGATATCAGCTCGGCTTTCTTACGCTATATCAAGACAGCCCGTACGCATGGTTCTGAAAAAGTTAATCTTCAGAGTGTAATCACACAGGAAGATAAATTTAAGAAGATCACTCGTGACTTTGGCGAGACTCGTAACAGAGATGAGCACAATAGCGTCCTTGCTGTTTGTAAGGGTGTTACCATTTCTGAAGTCATTAACGGTGCTGCTGCCGGTTCCGGTCAAGCTGGTCTCGGTGGTCAGACATTCGAGAATGACCCTACAGACTCACGTTACGGCTTTTATGTCGATCTAGGTGCTGAAGGTGTTATCAGCGCTGCTAGTACCGCTAATATCGGTGCACAGCGTGCTACAGGCTTCTTAGATGCGATGGGTATGGCATTCAAGGATTATGAACCTGAATATGCTTACTTGATGGCATCGCCGCGTGTTATGGCATCTTTGCGTGCTGCAAATCTGGTTGATTCGGATCGTGTCACAGATGGTAATGTTGAATTTAACACTATCTTCGAAGGTAAGTTCCGTCTCATCCCTACACGCGCAATGCAGAGCCTTTCCTCTGCTCAGCTTACGAAGCTGAATACTGGAGCAGGTGTAGATCTTGTAGGTGACCTTACAACCTTTATTGTACTTCCGGGTGCTATTTCGATGAATGCCTTGAGTATTGATACTCCGGTCGAAATTGATCGGGATGCTTCTGCCTTTAAGGGTGGCGGTAAGACTGAAATCTGGTATCGTTGGGGCAATATCTATCATCCGGCTGGTTATAACTGGGTCGGTGATGAAGAGAAGTTCCCGTCTGATGCTGAATATATGTATGGTGTTGAAAGTGGTACTCCAACCGCTGTTACTGGCCTTACCGATGCGTTGGCCGATGTGACTGGTACTTGGGAGCGTAAGACTGCTTCTGCTCTCACTCTGGGTATCCTTCCGGTGTTTCACCAGTAAGCTAGGAGATACTCATGCCTCTTGAAGTTGGTACTAATACATTTGTCTCAGTCGTTCGTGTTGATAGTCTTCTGGAGTATCGTATAGATGCTGAAGAGTGGACTGATGCAGTTCTGGCTAGGAAAGAAAAAGCGGCAGCTACGGCTACTGCTATTCTAAATGGTATGGATTGGCTTGGAGTGGCAGCGGAACAATCTCAATCTTTAGCTTTTCCCAGAGAAGGGACTTATTATGATTCTTTAGTTGGAGCTAATGTTCAATTATCTGAAATTCCTTTAAGAATCGAGAAGGGTACTAGTGAATTAGCGCTTCATTTGTTAAAGAATGAGGATCTTCTTGATGAGACAGGATCTGTTGATGATATTGAGCTTGGTCCTATTAAGCTAAAGGACATCCAAGACCCGAGTATAATTCCACATAACGTGTATAAATTAATTAGGCCTTTATTAATAAGAGGTAACTCTAAGCTTTGGTGGAGGGCGAACTAATGTCCTTCCAAAAGTTAATAGATAAACAGTTGGACAATGCTTTTAAGAAGATTAAAGACCTTGCCATAGATGTAGTATTTACTCCTAAAGAATCTGAAGAATTTGACTTCGGTACAGGAGAAGTAAGTACAGTCGATGGCGATCCCGTTACAATACAAACTGTTGTAATTGAGGTTTCAGAAGGTCTTAATCATCGAAAAGGTGAAGTTCAACAGCTCTTATTTAAAAGCAAAGATATTGACATCTCTGCGTACTCTGTTGTTCAAATTAATGGTATAAATTTTAGACTTGTATTGCCTGCTGTTAACCAATCTGAAAAGATTACAGTAGTCAATGCAATAAGGGAGAATTAACATGGGTAAATATGCTTCTCTCGAACTTGATATATACTCTATTTTTGATCAGCAAGCGTGGCGAGATGAAAATATTTCTGCAAGACCTACTAATTTCACTAGTTCAAATAGCTCCAGTGAGTTTATCCGATTAAATGTTATTCCGGCTTCACCGGGAATTAATCGCAAATCTGTCTCGGGGCTATTATTGATAGAAATATTTGTTTCTGCAGGTGTTAGTACTAAACGCATCTTCGAAATTGCAGACATACTTGATGAGCACATAGTAGGAAGATATATTCAAACTAACGGTAGAGTCACTCAATTTGCATCTGGTAGTACTACAGGTTTAGATGGAATAGACTCTGACGATCCTGCTTTGTATCGTGCTGAATACAACATTTCTTTCAATCACTTTGGAGTACTACAATAATGGCTCATATTTCTTCTATCGGCGCTGGTCTATACTCAGATATGGCAGTTGCCGCTGGCAATGTTCCCGGCACACTCACAGAGAGTGCTGTCAAAGCTCTTTTTCCCGTAGATGGTGCATCTGCTGGTGAAGGTTTTGATTACTTCCGTGTCACTGATGTTCGCGAGTTCCCTGCAATGGGTACCCCTCCGAATATTGTAAACGTCCCCGTTTACGGCCAGGCATCTTCTCAGCAGATTCAGGGACAGTCTGATGCACCGTCCATTGAGTTGCAGCTAAACTACGTTGCATCTGATTGGGCTGACGGTACAGACTTAGGCGATATGGTGGGTGACGGCATGTCACGAGTCTTCCGCTTTACGTTGCTGAACTCGAAACCTACACTATACGGTTCCGTTGCAGCCGAACTAGGTGCTGTAGAGAACTCTCAGTACTATTGGGTGGGTAAAATTGAAGCATTGCAGGTTACCCCTAACCTTACAGATGCTAACACTGCTACCGTTACTATCACCATTCAGTCTGACTTCCTTGGTGCTTTCACCGACTAAGTCCAACAGGAGAGGGGTAGGGAAAATTCCTTACCCCTTTTTATATTAAGGTTTATTATGACAGATACAGAAAAGAGCACTAGACCATTTACAATGGAACATGTTCTGAAATTAACATCTAAAAACGTTCGAAGACACATTGATGTTAGTATCAGAAAAACATTTGAACGTGTAGAGGAATTCAAGAATGACCCTAAAAAGTCTAGAGAAGTCTTTGACACGCTATCGATATTACACACTATGAGGAAGGAGTTAGATGACTTCCAAATCAAATATTCCGAAGCTTTCAGAAAAAGTAAGGAAGAACAATCCTCAAACACATCGGGAGAAGAAGAGAATGTCGAATCTTAGAGAGTTATCCAGTAAGCGAATTACTAAGAAGATTCCTTTCATGGGTGAACATGTGATGATCCGTAAGCTCACTGTAAAAGAAGTGATGCGAGTTCAGAAAGCAGCCCAACGTCTTCAGCAGCTTAATCAGAAAATCGCTGAAAAAGCGGCAAAAGACAGTGAAGAAGGCGTAGAAGGTGAAACAGAGACGGAAGAAGAAACAAACGAAGCTTTCAGTGTTTTACAGGAAATCATTGCTATTGGTGTAGAAGGTGGCGATGAACTCGAAGAGGAAGATTTTCATAACTTCCCCATGGATGAGCTTGCTAAGCTTTCCGATGAAGTAATGCAGTTCTCTGGTATGGGTGGTAATCAGGGAAACTAATTTTAGAGCATAATGAGTTGGTGCTTTATGAGCTGGCTTTACAACTCAGAACACCTGTCTATGTGCTTGAAAATGAGATGCCCTATGAAGAGTTTACTAAGTGGTTATTATTTTTTGAACAAAAACCTATAGGTTGGCGTGAAGATGATCGTACTTACAAGCTCTTGAGGGCACAAGGTGTTGAAGCTAAACCTGGTGAACTATTTTCTTCGTTGCAAGCGCTCCAGCAAAATACCCCTAAAAGAGAAAAAGATGAGATTGATACAAGCTCCTTCAAGAAATCCACTTTGTTCAGTAAAATGTTATCTGCTAAAGGAGGCGACAGAGTTCTAGATGATTAAAATTCAAGTAAAACAAGACATTGGATTGCTCGCGTATGCCAAGCAAGTATTTACAGGTGAACAAAGAAAATTAATGAATGATACTGTAAGAGCTCTCAAAGTAGCTACACCTAAAGATACAGGCGAAGCTAGAAGTAATTGGCGTACTGCTGGGTTAAGAACGATTGAAAATGACACACCGTATATTGACGATTTGAACAAAGGCACATCTAAACAAGCAGGTCCAAGGTTCATTGAAAGAACTTTACTTGCAACAGGCAAATTCTTGCCTAATGGTAAGATGGTTAGTTCAAAATAAACTAATCCCGTTGGGTAAATATCTAACGGGATTTTTTACGCAAAACAGGAGGATACTATGACCGGTATTAGAATTCCTGTTACAACCGAAGACCGTGGTGCTAAACGACAATTAGAAGCAATCAACAGAAGCCTGGCTAATATGGCAACTCAGGCTGATATTGTTTCGAAGAATCTGAATAGTATAAATACTAATGCCGCTAAAGGTTATTCTCGAGACTTTAGTAAAGCAGGGGATTCTGCTAAGAAGTTTGGGAAAGAATCAAAAAGAGCCTTCAAAGAAACAGGTACAGAAACAGATAGATTCGCTAAAAAGCTAAATCGTTTAACTAATGCTTTTGGTTTGCTGATCGGTGTTGCCGGTGGGCTGGCTATAAAGAAACAGTTTTTAGACGCAGGTGATGCAGTAATTCGTTGGAATAACGCATTAAAGATTACTACGAATAATTTGGATACACTTGTAATCACACAGCAAAAGCTTGTAAATGTGTCTATTCGAGCACGAGCAGAGCTAGATGATACCATAACTACGTATAAAACATTAAGCTTATCATTAGGTACGCTAGGTGCAACAGAAAGACAAATTATTAGAGTTACTGAAACATTGCAAAAGATGGCAGCGCTATCCTCGGGTAGTGCAGAGTCAATTAGATCAGCTTTTGTTCAGCTTAATCAGGGATTAGGTTCAGAGCTTAGAGGTCAAGAATTAAGAGCTGTTCTTGAGCAGTTTGACTTCTTAGGACGTGAACTTAGAAATGAGTTGCAATTAAGCGCTGGTGAATTACTTAAGTTTGCAGAGGCAGGTAATCTTACTGGCGAATTCATGTTAAACATCCTCCTTGACTTAGCAGAAAAGACTGAGAAAGAGTTTGCAAAGTCTACTGCTACATTTGCTCAGGGTGTGACTCGATTAAAGACGAGCGTTAAGCTATTCTTTGGTGAAATATCCACAGCCTACGGTGTGACAAGAGCTAATTATAATCTTTTGGTTCGTGTGGCAGAAGGGTTTGATACCATAGGGAGGCGATTGAGAATAGCTGTATTTGAACTCAAATATGGCACTAGAGATTACTTTAAAGAAGTAAAAAAGTTTACAACCAAGGCTGCCTCAGTCTTCGATGCTGATGTGTTACGGCGAACACTTAATAAGCTAGGTAATACTATTATCAGTACTTATGAAGATACTGTAAGGCCGACAATCACTAAACTATTTAAGAATGTTTCTTTATTCATTGCAACATACGGTGATGATATTGCGAAGGCTGTTTATAGCTCTTTCTTAAACATCGGTGAGGCATTAGGGGTAGGATTAGGCTTTACATTAAGTGTTGGTTACGCTTTAATTTCAGCTGGTTATGAGAAATTAGTAAGAAAGCTCGCTGATATAAGCTTTGGAGGGTTAAAAGAGGCTTTTATCAATTCTATTAAAACTATAATGGAAGGCTTTCAACAAGTTGCGTCAGATTTTTCTTCAAGATTCGCTAAAGGATTTTTAAGGGGTTTTGGATTTAATATTGATGCTGGTATTTTCTTTGTTAAGATATTGTTGAGCATACGACGTGCTCTATTAGATTTAAACCTTTATGTTGATAAGACAGCAGAAGGTTTGGCTAAATTTGTAAATGCTCTTAAGATTGCATTAAGTGTAGTACGTGATTTTGCTGTAGATGTCATTGATTTCTTCTTCCGTATTTACGATGAAGTAGTCGGTAATTCTTGGTGGCCTGACACAATTGATGAAGTAGTCGCGAAAGTTACTGATCTCGATGCTGTGACAAATTTCCTTGAAAGGTTCTTTAATACTGTTATAAAAGGTTTTAAGAATGTTTTTAAAGATGTTGGCAGTGTTGCGAAAAGATTTAATGAGATTATTTTAGAAAGCTTTGAGGGTGTACGCGGTCTTGACTTCAGCAAATTCTTTGGAAATCTTGCAGAAAATGCTGTAGCATCTCTTATTGCTTTTCTTGCACTTTTCGGTAAGAAACTTGCAACGAAATTTTTAGGATTCTCTTTCTTTTTCTCTTCTCTCAATGAAAACCTGGTTAAAGGATTAAGAGACTCATTGAGTGTTCCAGAGGATGAAATTGAAGGTCTCACAGAAAATCTAGTATCGAGTGTGGTTAAAGGTGTTAAAAATCTTATTGTTATCATTTCAAATAACATAGCTGCAATTGGTAGAGGTATTTTTAAAGGGATTATAGATGCATTTGTAGACATCCCTATTATTGGTACACTTTTGAAACAGCTATCAGGTCTCTTCTTAGATAATAATGTTATTTCTGGTATTGTAGGAGCATTTGCCATCTATGCTCTTGTCGCTAAGAATGGCCTTAAAAATGTTTTAGCAGTCATTAGACAAGGTTTCAAAACACTTTATGCAGCGGTCGCTAAGGGTTCTTTAGCATTGAAAGCTGCGCTTGCTTTTTCTCTAGTTGCTGCATTAAAATCATTAGGTGCAGATGAGCTATTTGGAGATGGTCCCTTACTGCTAATAGCAGGTGCAAGTCTTTTTGGATTACTTTTTGGTAAGAAAGGATTTGCTGAACTTGGAACTCTTTTTGTTAAGGCAATAATAACCGCGTTGACTTTGCCTTTAACTATCCTTAGTGGTGCATTCACTAACTTGTTTGCAAAAATGGGCATAATAGCTGCAGCGAGCACTACTGCAATAGTTCAGCCTGTAACTACAGGATTCACTGCAGTAATAGGCAAAATTTTTGCTAATTTTGGTGCCAAGCTTACTGCTTACACTGCACCTAAAAGTAAACTTACTTTTGCAGACATATTTTTTAAAAGTCTTTCTTTTGACGCGGGTGATAACAAAGTATTTAGTAAGATTGACTTCGGGAAGCTACTAGGAACTACTCGGCAGAAGCGAAAGCTTTTAGTAGCTTTTGGTAGACTTTCTAATGTATTTAAAGAAGGTTTTTCGACTCTTATTAAGAACATTGATACACTAGGCTTCAAAAGAGTTTTTCAAAAGAAATTTACAGATATTATTTCTGTAGACTTTACGGGTTCTAAAGGGTTGCGTTCAAATAAATTAAATTTTAAGCCTTTTATTAGGAACTTTACTCAAGCGTTCAGTAGTTCTTTTCCGAGAGTTTCTAAGATTTTTAGTGGCGCTTTAGGCATTCTAAAAAGAGATTTAAAAATATTTAGGGAGAGTCTTAGAGTAACCGCTAGAGTTGTAACATCAGCTGTCAGTATCATGGTCTCAAGCTTCAGAACGTTAGCATTGTCAGATGTCGGGTCGTCTTTAGCCAGATTTGCCACATACCTGCGAAGCTTACGCTTAAGTGTAGTTGGGATTAGTGTAGCAAACGCTACAACTGCAGTAAGCGCTAAAAATCTTGGAAGGCGACTTAGAAGTATGGCACTAGGTGCTGCTATGAGTTTCAATCTAATAGTTAGCGGCGCTGGAAGGGCTCTTACTGCTGTAAAGACCTTAACAGCTGCAGGTTTTGGTGGATTGTTTAGAGCCATTGGAGCCATTATTGCTGCGTTATTTTCTCTCAAAGCAATAATTGTAATAATTGTATCCGCAATTGGTATTTTCGCTGCAAGTAAGGTCGGTGCAGTAGGTGATGCATTGCTAGGCGACGGTGATACGCTCAACGATAAACTTGCGTTAACTTACGATTGGGTTCGTAAAATATTTGGGCTACAAGCAACCACCGCGAGAGGTAAACGTTCTGTATTCGAAAATGTTATTCCAGGTTTTCAAAAAGCAATTGACGTAGGTGGTATTGAATTTGATTTTACTGATTTCAGAAATGTAATTGATTTTGGCGGACTTGACGATAAAACATTTGAAAGGTACAGTAGTATTGCAGAAGATTTCAAACGCAAGATTGAAGAAGCTTATCTTGAAGAATTAAAAGATGGCGCGTTATCTACTGAAACCCAGAAAGAGCTTAGAGACGCTAAAAGTAGTTTTGCACGTATACTAGCAGATTTACCTAGACTTGGCGAAGGCACGTTACAAGAAGAAATCGATAAACAATTAAAAAGATATTATGAAACTATCGATAAAGCTACACTTCAGGGATTAAAAAGCGGTCGTATTGCTCCTGATATTAGCTTCATTGAAAACAATGTTGGAGCTATAGAAACGCTGCTAAGTGATGTCAGCGGTAGCATTCGTAAACTCATTTATGATTATAATAAAGGTATTGCGGAGATTGAAAAAGAGAAAAATAAAAAGCCTGGTACTGGAATTCTCAGATTCTTCGACGGTTTTGATTTCTTAGGTGTTCGTAATCTAGAGCACGAGGCTAGACAGCTTACTGAAAAATTAACAAAAGGACTTACTGAGGCTATTGCTAATCCTGACGCTTTAGATGCTCTGTTTTCAGGTAGACTAGCAGAGGCTGATGGATATTTTGACAGATTAAGTACGCTTAACAGCGTGTGGACAGAAACATTTGCAAAACGAGAAAATGAGCTACCTTCAGGGTTCGTAAACGCTTATATAGGTTTCTTCAACAGAGCTGTTGAGATTACAGAAGAAATGCGTTTGAATCGATTTAAGTCAGCCTTTAAGGGATCTGATTTAAATAGGTTAGGTAGTGAAATGGAGTCGCTCAATAATAGTCTAGGTACACTTGTGGGGCAAATTGAATTACTTGCCCAAAATAGTATCGGCTACTTGAGGCAGCTAAAGCGTGTCGAAGATATAATCACTGGTACTACAAAAGTTGAAGGACCTCGACAGAGAGCAATTGAAACTGCTACTGCAGCGACAACGACACTTGGTGTAGACTTTGGTAAAAAGACAAGAGACTATTTCTTAGATCCTCAGCAGAATACTTTACTTGCGAATCTAACATATTTCAATGATGAAGCTGAAAAAGCTCTCCAAGAAACACTTGTGCTAAGCGCTAAAGACTTGTCAACAGATAGTAGTGTCTATGCTGAATTTAGAGAATATAATAGAAAATTAGAGAGGAACCGCCAGAGAGCACAAGAGTTGTTAGAGGAAGGCACTAGTACTAGATTTATAAGTGATGCTGTTGATTATCTTTCTGATGCTTCTGAAATAATCACCGAAGACAACCTTAGAAATATTCTCTCAGCTCAAGGTAAAATACCTGAAACACTGTCTAATACACTAACCACTATCAAGCAGCTTAAAGGTGAACTTAATCGTATCTCTGCTGAAGGCCTTGATGCAGCTAATGTACAATACATTCAGGTACAATCTGCAATACGTGAACTGCAGAAGAGCTTAGCTAATTACGTTGAAGCAGATTTTTCATTTGAGACTATTACGTCTGCACTTAGTAGTGCTAATGTTGAAGGCTTGACGTTGCCTCTTTTCTTAGAGCTTGACCCAGGCCAACTCAATGCACTTGAAACATCCTCTTCTACCCTTCGCAAGTTTGAAGTAGTACTTTCTGAGCTATTCTCTAATGTAAATGCTTCGAATATAGATGAACAAAGAAAGCTTCTAGAAGAATATAATAACATTATTGAAGCGACTAAAGTAAACCTACAAAGCTTCAAATTAGGCTCAATTGATTTTGGAGGCTCCGCTCAAACTACTGCAGATCAATTAGAGAAAATACTCGGTATTGAAATCAGTGCTAGCGTTCGGTCTAATACGGCTATTTTAGAGCAGTATATTGAATCGATTAGATTATCTGAAAACGCTAGTCACAACCTAATTGCAGCTTCTGCTGGTGTTATTACAGTCACTGATGAAGAAAGAGCTTCTATGTTTAGAGCAAAAGAAGCGCTTGATGCTTATAGAGATTCTCTTAGTAAAGTTAACGCTCTTGAAGCGCTCACCAGTCTTGGTATAAACGATGCTGCTAATCAAGTTAAACTCATTTCTTCTGGCTTCTTGGCACAAGCTAAGAAACTTTCGCAAACATTTAAGAGCCTTAGCTCTGTAGCTGAATTCAGTAGCGCTGAGCAATTGTCTTATTTGATACAAATGACTGCTGAATATGACAGGATAAAAGGAAAACTTGTTGATATTAGCAATACATTCAAAGAAACAATAAGGAATGTTTCTGATGAGCTTGATTTGAGTGCGCCTATAGATGTTTTAGCTAGATTCTCTGAAGGTGTTTTTGATTTACTTCAGCAGGCTAGACTACAAGTAATTGATCTATATGCAATAGGTGAAAGATCTCAAATTGCAGAAGCTACTAAGATTATTGAACTCTCAATTCGACAAGAAAATCTTTCTAGCGTAGCTACCAGTATTGCGGATAGAGTTAAGGAAGGATTCCAAGAAGGCTATAATCGTGTATCTGACTTGTTCTCAAAGACTGAATTCTTAAGTCTGGATCCCAAAGTTAGATCAGAAACAAATAGAGTTTCTAAGATTTCGGAAGAGCTAGACAAGTTTTATGAACTTGCTACTGAAGCAGATATTCAATTTTTCAATAGAAATATTGATAGAAATAATATGTTTGGTTCAGAAGATACTCTAGGCTCTTTCCAAAATGTTATTAGTAGAATTGCTACAGACAATGCTGAAGCACTTAGAGCGGCAATAGGGGAGACTAGAGATCTTGATGAACAAATTCTAGAGCTTGAAAAAGCCAGTGTCAGATTACTCGAGAGCATCAATCGTGGTATTCACGATCCCGTTCAAAGAGATATTCCTATTGTTGACACTGAAGCCAGATTTGGAGTTATTTCAGAAAGTTTCGAAAGATACTCTAATAATCTTGTAAATGCTTTCCGAGCGGAAAATATTTCTGCACCTATTGGAATCATTGATAAATTAATTAAAGCTGGTTTAGAATTCTTTGAAGTACCCGGTCAAACAGAACTAGAACCGGTCACTACAAGAGATTTAGTTGAGAATTTAACTACCATTAATACTACGTTAATACAAGGTTTTAGTGGTAAATACTTTAAAGAAAACTTAGCGAATAATGCTTTACCTGAAAGAAGAGCATCTGGTGGTTATATCAGCGGCCCAGGCGGTCCTGTTGAAGATAAGATTCCAGCCATGCTCTCTAATGGCGAATTTGTTATAAATGCTAAGTCTACTAAAAAGTTCAGAAAGATACTTGAGCAAATTAACGGTGGTGTCTACGGTTTCAATACTGGTGGGATTGCCGGTAACTTATACGGAAGTGTAGATGAAAGCCGACAGTTAAGAACAATTGCAGCAACTCCGGGTATTTTGAATACACAAAATCTTGCTCTTATTTTCCAAGCGTTAAGCGAAGAATTTAATGAGTTAGGTATTAGAATTCCGTTTGTTACTGCAAACATGACAAAACTGTTTGATGCCGAAACCCAAGATAGACTTAAAGTTCTCCAAGTTCGCTTAGAAGGATATAAAGAAGACCTTAGAGAAGAAGGTGAGGTACGAGATAGAGCTCAAATTGGGATCCAACAGACGACCAAGGCTATAGTAGATCTCACTAGAGCGACTCTTGACTACGCTGAAGCAGTTGTAGCAGCAGGTCAGCAGTTCTCGGATTCTATTAAAAATTCTTTTGGAAAAGCACTCAAGGGTGTATTTAAAGGAGAAAGCTTTAAAGATGTTGGTTTAAATCTCTTAACTGCTTTCCAAGATAATATTATAGACACTGTTGTGAATGGTGTTACTGAGAGAATGTTTACAGCCCAAGGTACTCTCGATAGTTTCTTTACACAGCTCGGTTCTGCTCTTTTTGGTAATTCAGAGAGTGGCCCCACGAGTCAAGGTTCTGGAACTAGCGGATCTTCAGGCGGTATGCTGGATTGGCTCCTAAACCCTGCCTCTCAGCCCACAGGGACTGCCCCAGGGCCGACGACGAGCAACAATGGGGTACCCTCCTACCTACGTCCAAACGCCCAGAGCGGTGGCGAGGGAAGTACCTCCGATGCTATAACCGGTCCGTTAAATAAAATGGTCGATAACACAGCAATGCAAATTCCATTGTTAAGCAGCCTAGGTAATGTTTTTAAAGATGGCTTAAGTGGTCTTGCTAATATGTTTAGCGGCTTATTTAGCGGTGGTGGTAGTGGTGGCGGTATGGATGCCAACGCTATGGCTGGCCTTATAGGGGTCGGTATAGGTTACTTGATTGACAGCTTCGCTGATGGTGGTGCTGTTGAAGGGAAAGGTAGTAGTCGTTCTGATTCTATTCTTGCTAGAGTTTCTAATGGTGAGTATATTATCAATGCTAAATCTGCGGCTATGTATAGACCTTTACTTGATAAGATCAATGCAGGCAATATCTCCAAGTTTGCAGACGGAGGTCTTGTTGGTACTAATAGTATGCAGAGACATGATAAGATCAAGCCACGCGAGCAAAGGAACAACACTGTAGTTAACTTGCAGATCACTGGCGACATTTCGCGTCAGACTAAGCAAGAAATATATAGAATGTTACCTGATATCGCAGTTGGTGTCAATCAACATAATCGAGAAATCGGTTATTAAAAAAGAACGAGAGGTCTCTTAGCGGAGGCCTCTCTTTTTAAGGAGCCTTTTATGTTCGGCATTTTGGACATTAATACGTCAAGTGAATCCAATGGCTCAGACAGTCAAATTATTGCACAATTTGCAGCGCAGACGAGTATTCGATCTGCAAGAGTGATTTCACGTTCTGATACATTATCCTTGCGTAGGATAGTTTCTAGTACGATTTCTCAGAGATGGGAGATAGAGACAGCAATTTTCGATACAAATTATTTTGTAGATTTTTTCATTCACAATGTTACAAATGATGTTGACACAGAGATTTTCATTAGACCCCCTCTGCTTGTTAAGAAGAGGCGATATTCGGACATTAGTGAAGAAAGCTACCTTACGAGTCTTCAAGAAGAAGATATGCAGGACAATTCGAAATTTATATGGTCAAGAGGCACGGGAATTACGACAAGTGCAGCAACAGCAGGTGGAGATGCAATTGCTTTTAATGGAAATCCCGGTTCATTAATTGCAAAGGGTGATTTCATTCAGTTTGGTAATCATGATAAGCTTTACTTAGCAACAGAAGTGCCTTGGGCTAATGGTACAATGACCCTCTTCCCTAGATTAATGCAAGATGTACCTGACAACAGTTTTATACGATTTGGTAAAAATTGCGCTATGAAATGCTATTATGATAGTGACCAAGCATCTGGACTTTCGTATCAAGACGGTGTATTGGTAGAATCCCCTCGTATTAGATTGGTGGAGGCTTTATAATGAGAAATATTAGCAATACTTTATTAAATATTATGCAAAGTGAAAAAGTAGTATCTTTTCTTATGGTCAAGGTTGGGCCTACAGCTGCAGTTAACGGGGTCCCTTCCTATGAACTTTTGTATACAACATTACCTTACGCGATTACAGATGAGGGTGATGTCTATAGTCCTGAGAATGGTACATTACAAATCGATCCACCTAGACTTTCTGAAATCTTAGATAGAGATTCTTACACTATTCTTTTAGCTGACCCTGAGTTTGAACTCAGAGGGAAGATTTCTAACGGTACTTTTTCAGGTACAGATATGATTGTTAAGGCAGGCTTTTTAAATACAACTGATTCACCTATTAATGGCGCTGAGCCGGGTGAGCCTGTCAGGGAATTTCTTACTGTCTATAAAGGCTTTTTGGACAATATTGAATATCGAATATCGCCAAGCGAAGAGATTTCAATCAAGCTTGAAGGTGCATCACCTATGGGGTCTCTTGATCTTACACGATCCTTACTAACATCAAAGAATTATTTAGCTAGGAAGTTTCCAGATCTTGCTGACACTTCTTACGATCAGATCCTTATCGGCTCTCAAGCTGTGAGTATTCTCTGGGGTAAGAAAGAAAGAAATGGAGGCTCTGGTGGAGGATCTGGTGGCGGTGGTGGCGGCGGTGGCGGCGCAGGTAGTGGCTGGATTCCAAGCTGGGATGGCGGTTAAAGGAGAATTATTATGGGTTTTTTCGCAGTAGCTTCATTTGTTATTACAGTAGTGACTACCGCTTATTCTGTTATACAAGCTAGAAAAGCAAAAAGAAAGGCAAAAAGAGCAGCAGACGCACGTAAGGGATTTGACATTGCAGTCGAAGGTGAGATTGGACCTTTGCCGATCCCTTACGGTCGAGCTAACGTAGCGGGCTATCGAGTGTTTCATCAAGTAAGTAGCACTTATAATTACGCGGCTACAGGAGACTTAGAGTTTCTCACAAGCGGTGATGCAAGATGGGCTATAGATGGGAATGAGTTACAGACCGCAGTGACTGCTACTGGACAGATTTCAGTTACACTCGCTATTCTTAGTGAGGGTGGTGGCTATGACTTTGTGCCTGAAAATGGTGTATGGACACCTGAGAATACATATAACGAAAGTGTTGCGCTATCTGGAGGAGCAGCCACTTTAAGTCGTTCTGACAATACTAGCGACTACACAATACCAGTTCAAACGGGAAGAGAAGATATTTTCCTTACAAGCGCTGTTGTTACTTTAACACATCTGCCTTGGAATAGTAATTTCTATAATGTATATTACGGCGCTGATGGCGAAGAGCTACCAGACCCTAATTTCACGGAAACTGAGCATAGCTACCGTATTAAAAGCTATAATAGTGTCACAGGTGTATTGACTCTTCATCCTTTGAGTAACGCAGATACTTCTATCTATTACAATGATAATACTTACGGTTTGATTAGTAACGAGGGATCCCCTTCATTAGCAAGTAGTGAATCAAATCGTCGTAAGAGAGAATTTTTCTTTGTCCAACAAGCAATTTGTTATAAAGGTATTGAAAATGTCTGGTATGCTACAATTAACGATAAAGATTACAGAGACGTTGAATTTGGAGAAAGCGGAAGAATTCATGTATATCGACAAAATCTAGATACTGGTACAATTGCAGACCCTATGGCAGCTGCTAATTTTCCTGCAGGTAGCGATGATGACAGATTCAACGCAGAATTTCCTGAGACAGCGTATGCTTCAATGGTCTTTAAATTAGATCGTGATGAACCTCAGTATCAAGGTGTTCCTGAAGTAGTGTTTGAGCTAGAAGGTCTACGAGTTCCTATTATTTCTCAGATTACAGGACCGTATGGGACTACAACTACAGTAGTTTACGGTAACGCTTATAGCAACAATCCCGCTGAAGTTCTTTATGATTATTTGACTAATAGTGAGTATGGCAAAGGGTTGCCTGCAGATGAGCTTGATTTAGAATCTTTTTATAATGTAAAACAAATTTGTGACGAAATTGTTGAAGTAAATGGTTCTAATATTTTACCTACCAGTAGCTTCTTATGGTCTCATAAGTTACAAGCGGATGAAAGCGCTGTAGGTAAGCAAATTAAAAGATTTGAGTTTAATGGTGTTTTAGATTCTAGCAGACCCGTCAGAACTAATATTCAAGAAATTTTAAGTACACTTGCTTCTAAAGCTACATTGTTATGGAGTGAAGGTAAATACAAGCTTAAGATGCAATACCCTAAAATACATGACCCTGCAGTTGCCTTTGACAAAGGTGATGTTGTTCAGTTTACTGTAGGAGAGAGTGTCGAAGTCTATCGAGCTGTTCAAGCTGTACCTGCTGAAGCTACTCCTGAAAATCCTGCTAGTTGGCAATATGCTCCCATTATAAATAATAATCTTAATTTAGTTTATTGGACAGATGGTAAAACTAGCATCGAGGGATTAGGTAAATATGATCCTAACTTAGCTATAGCGTATATTGATGATGGTGATATTCAATTAGAAGGTGAAATCAGTCAAAGTTGGATTCCTCTTTCCGATCGTTACAACTATTGTACGGTCACATTCCCTAATGAAGAAAAAGGATTTGACACTGATTCTGTATCGTGGCCGGATAAGTATACTAATTCTCCGTCTGACTTAGTCTATCAAACTTACTTACAGCAAGACAATGGTATTCAACTTGAGATTACAGAATCAATTGATGTTATTTCAACTGTACACCACGCTAGAGCGCATGCAGAAGAAATAGTGCGTTCGAGTAGACATGAGAAGTTACTTAAGATTACTGTCTCTAGAAAGTATTTTTATTTAGAGCCTCAAGATCTTATCTCAATTGATAGTGGAGTTCTTGAAATACCCGGTGTTCTCTTCTTAATCTCTTCTATAAAGACAAACTCAAATGGATCTTTAGATTTATTATGTAGTCTATTTGATGCTAGAACGCTTGCATGGAATGCTCCTGATGATGAAGTGATTGACCCTATAAACCCTTTCATTGAGTATCCTGTAGGACAGGCAAACAATTTACTATATACTGCTAATGAAGATGTTCAAGGTAATCTCTTGAGGAGTGGTACATTAACATGGGCTTTCTCAGAAGGTTCTGGAATTAGCTATGATGTACGTTATCTACCACAACCTGCTAATACAATCACTGTAGGTGCTAGCTGGATTCATATTGGTTCTACTAGGGATCGTTATCTTGATATCCCAATGCTTGCTCCGGGTATTGTAACGTTTACGGTTATTGCCAGAGATTCTTATGGTAATATTGCTCCTGAGTTTGACATGGCTACTGGGGTAGGGTGGCCACGTCATGAGACAATTATCGGTGCCAATAGTTTACTTGGAAGTACTGCTGCAATAAGAGCTTATAAATGGACCCGAGATGATATATTAGGGGTAGATCCTTCAACGCTTCTAGGATGGGATGACGGGGAATATGACTTCAATGGTTCTCTCTTAACCCCTCCAGTGGCTTGGTATGCTGATCCTAATATTGCGTATGATATCGCAATAGCAGAATATGACCCAAGTACAGTAGTAGGTAATCTTTTCTACATAGAAGCAACTGTTTCGACTACATATCCGGAAACTCTAGTAGAAGAGATAATTTGGTCTAATGTAAGACTTGTGGATTCATCTTTAAGCAGCCACACTTTAACAGCCTATTACCGAACGCCTCCGGGCGCAACTAGTCCAAGTACGCCAGGTGACCCTAACGGTTCTGACGGTTCATTTTTCTTTGGACTTGACATCTTTACGCCTCCTTTTTCTAACGGTGGTACGTATGAATGGACAGCTGTGGTACCAGAAGGAGAAGGCCTCTTATACAAGAGTCAAGCAGAAGCTACTGTTCCAGGTATTTATGGGTTAAACACTAATAATCTCAATTGGACGACTCCTGTTATTGTGGGAGATGAGCCTACAATTTCGACTACTACTAGATTGTTCATATGGTCTGAGACATTTCCTAATGCTTCTGATTTGACTAGCGTCTCTTCGAACTATCAATGGAACCCTTCTAGAGCACACGGTGCATTATTAGATCCGCTCAATAGGGGTTGGGAGTTAACATTGCCTCCTGCTCCTAATGGCGCTCAATCTAGGGTAAGAGCATACGAAGCAAGGCTCTTTTTAGAAGTTGCAGCAGGAACGGAAAACACATCAATTGATTGGGCAGATCGCGCTGGAGACGGTGAAGTCTTTTTCCAAGCAGCTACGGAAGGTACTCAAACAGAAAAAGTTTATATTTATAGATGGGAGCCTACAGGTGGGCCTCCTCCTACAACTCCGCTATCTGCTAGTGTTTTTAATTGGAATAGCGGTGTATTAGATTCAGTCCCAGCTGGTTGGTCACAAGGTGTTCCAGTAGCACCCAGCAATGCTCATACACTCTATAGGTTGGGTGGCTTACTTACAGAAGCTGCAAATGTAAGCACTACTACAATATCTTGGACCGCTCCATTCTTTGCTATGGAAATTATTTCCAGTGTTGCAGCTGCGAGTGCATTTGCTTCGTATGCCTTCAAGAGAGCGACATCTGCACCTGCAACACCTTCAGGAGGTAACTACGCGTCACCTTTACCTAACCCTTTAGATGGATGGTCGGATGGTATTCCTGGAGGAACTATCCCTGTATATTCTTCAAAACGCATCTTTACAGTAGATGGATCTTCTCCCCAAGACGCTAGCTGGTCTACACCTGCACTATTTGCACAAAATGGTGACACTCGAGAGTTTCAATTTTCAGATGATCCCAGTGATCCACCTGATGGTTCTTCTTGGGTAGATGAGGCTACTGCAGATACAATATGGATGCGGACTAGACTTGTTGAAGGTGGGGTAGCAGGGCTGTGGTCTGCACCGATTAGGATCAAGGGTGAAGCAGGAGCTCCTGGTGATTCTGGTGCTTATACTAGAACAGCTTACGCTATAGCTCCTCTAGGACTAAGTCCAGAAAATGAAGAGAACACTTCAACGGGCGAAGCAAATTATCCTGCGAACAATGCGTGGGGTATGTCTGAAGTTTGGAGTGGCACTCAACCTGTAATCCCTGTGAACCATCGGTTATGGATGACAATAGGTACGCATGACCCTGCAACTACTATAACTACTTGGGGAAAGCCTTTTTGGGCAAGCCTCACAGTAGGTAGTCTATCTGCAATTAGCGTAAATACTGGTGTCCTTAGTGTGACTGGTGATATTACAGTTTCAGGAGGGTCAATAAAATCAGGTAAAACCTTTGTTGGTGACTCTAATAATACTGGCTTTATTTTCAGACCAGATGGAGGTTTTCATCTAGGATTAAAACAGACCTTAGCTAATCCTGCTGAGATTCTATTTGATCCTACTGCTGGTATTAAGCTTAGAATAAAAGGAAGGTTATCTTCTTGGAACTATGACTATCCTTCTGCTACAGGTTGGTTACTAGGTAATGAGAATACTGAAGAAGGTGTTGCATATTTTAATAAACTAGTAATTAGAGACCCTATAAATCTGACAGGTGGTCAACCTACGGTAGTTGCTAAATTTGGATTCGGTACACCCGGTGCAGATGGTCTTAGAGGTTCCTACATTAAAGATCTTTCTGTAGATACACTTCAACTAGCAAATAATGCGATTACAGTACCCCGTTATGCAACATTTTGGGATGCACCTTTTACTCTTACACCTGCTGGTGCGAATGTAATTAATTTTAATTACCAGCTAACATTACCACCGGGCATGAGCAGTGCACCTGTCTTGATAATGTGTGTTCTATCAGCATACCCCTCAGGTAGTTCGTCAGCGACAGTTCTACAGAAGGTTAAAGTAAATAACAATATTGTCACAGATTCTGCTGAGGGCTTCAGTTCAAGCGCTGTGAACTTAACTTCTTTAGGTTCTATTAATCTACCTGCAGGTTCTCATTCGATCAAAGTCCACTTGTCAGCAGGAGCGGGTCACAGTAACTCTACCAAAACGCTTACGTCTGTGAATGTAGACTTAATCGTGTTAGGAGCAAAACGATGAATAAATACATATATTTAAAGAATGATTATATTGTAGGTTACATGGAAGGTATTGATGCCCCTGGTGGCTCTTGGATTGAGCCTGTAATAACGTTACCTGCAGATATTGTAAAAAATGAGTATTTCTATACCTATACAGCAAGTCCTGAAACAGTCACTTTAACGGGTGTCCCTAGAATTCCTCCTGTAAATAGTACGTGGGATATTGTGAATGGAAACTGGATCGAATCTCGTACTCTTCAAGAAGCTAAAGATGCGAAGTGGGAGAGCATTAAAGAAGAGCGAGATGAGGCTATTGCAGCAGATATTGCTTACGCTGGTAACACATATCCTGCTGATACGTTATTTAGAGTGTATATAGCAGCTGAAGTTGTACGTCGTGAACACACACAAGTTGCAACCAATATCGACATTGTAACCGCAGACGGAACTAGAGTGTCATTCACTAGTTCGAACTTAAAGGCTCTAAGCGAAGAGCTAATTTCACAAGCGACAACTGAATACCAATATGCTGCAGATTTGAAAGGTCAAGTAGACGCTGAAACGACAATTGCAGGAGTTGATCCAATAGACTACGGAGACCCTATTGCGTAGTCTAAGTATGCTAAGATCCAAGCGAGAGATGGTCCCTCATAACCTGACTCAATTGATGTCTGAGGGACATCTTTCTATTGAAAAGCTCGAATTTATCGAGAAGAACTTAGCTCAGTTAAGACAAGATAATCCTAAGATATCTCATAATTATGCTGATGGTATTTATGTAAGAGAATGCTTTATACCTGCAGGTACTTTCTTGATCGGTGCTATACATAGGACAGAACATGTTGCAATAATGGCTTTTGGGCATATGGTTATTTGGACCGCTGATGAGGGGTCAGTCGAAATTAATGGCTACTCTATCAATCGGACACCCATTGGTACCAAGCGTGCAGGTTATGCTTTTCAAGATTCTATGTTTATTACCTGTCATAGCGCAAAGCTGTACCCTGATGAAGATGACGAAATAATGAAACTGTACACTTATGCAGATCACAAAGAATTCTTATTAGACACTCAAGATCAGTCTCAACTTACGTAAACTTGATACTTCTACGGACGCGGGTTGCTTAGCGTGGCCTCCTGAGACGTCCGTCAGCGGTGTTTTCGAACGGTTTTGGGGCGTACCCATGCCCCCTGACCCCTATCGAGAGCGAACGACTGTATTGAACTTATGTAGCATTTTGATTTTAAATAAAGAATATATTGGATAGGTTGGTACCTATCAGCTTCAACTTGAAACTTTCTGTTAAATAACCCAAGACGTCCCCCCCCTATTACCTAAATGATTAAAGGTGGATTACAGGGATTATTAATGTTTTTATAAGGTTTCTAAGGTTGTTAGTTGCTCATTGGTTAATAAATGAATAATCCTTATAAATTTACTAAAGGAAATAGATAATGGCAATCCCTATATTTTTACTCCCTTTGCTCAAGAAAGGTTTGGACTTGGTTGCTAATGCAGCTATGGCTAAAGGTAAAGATTGGCTCGAGGAAAAGACTGGAGTCGATCTAAGTAAAGAAAGTCTTTCAGAAGCTGACTTTCTAACGTTAAGAGAGTTTGAGATGGAGCACGAAGAAGAATTGCTTCGTCTTAAGCATCAAGACAATTTACTAGAAAAAGAAACAAAAGAAATGTATCTCAAAGATACAGGTAATGCCCGTGCATTGCAAATGGTTGCTTTGAAACAAGAAGACCCGTTTGCTAAACGCTTTGTTTATTGGTTTGCTCTTATGTGGTCTCTAGCTGCAATAGCTTTTGTGTTTGCTATTACGTTTTTAGAGATCCCTTTTGAAAATACTAGATTTGCCGATACTGTACTTGGCTTTGTGCTTGGTACAATAATTGCACAAATCATTGCGTTCTTCTTTGGCTCTAGCCAAGGCTCTAAAAATAAAGATGCAATCAAAGACCAGCTCTTGCGAAAGATGGCAGAAAGATGAGTCTAGGTAAAGAGCAAGAAAAATTTAGTAGAGATCTCAATTGTCTTCTCTCCGAAGCTTTTAGACTTGGCTTTGAGGTGAGAATAGGTGAAGTACAAAGAGGTCTAGAACAGCAATCGTATTATGTACGCACCGGGCGAAGTCAAACTATGAACAGCATGCATCTTAAAAAGCTTGCTGCCGACTTACATTTTACAATGGACGGTAAATTAGTGTATCCTGAACATTTAGGAATATTTTGGGAAACACTAAGTCCACAAAATAAAGCCGGGATGTTCTGGGAGAATTTTAAAGATTCTCCGCATTTTCAACGCACTTATTAACATTATGCCCCTGAGGAATACTTCAGGGGCTTTTTTACCAAGCTTTAACAACTGAAAAAACGGTATCTTATATGAAAAGCATCTAATAAGACTTTTCATTTTTAAATGTTAATAAGGAAAATGATAATGAATAGCGAAAAATTGAAGATCCTAAAACAGCGTAGAAACGCATCACGACATCTCGCAATGCATCATCGCTCAAATATGAGAGATGTTTCAGCTGAACATGAATGGCGTCGCTTTGACAAGTTGACAGCGCAAATCCAAACGCTCGAAAAGAGGGGTGTTAAGTGAATACATTAAAAGAGAGTATTAGAGCACTCATTGGACTCGCAGGTATTGGAGTCTTCTTTGTAGGACTTTTTCTATTAGTAGATCAGCTAATTAACTAGGAGCACAATATGGAAAATTTCGAAGCAGAATGGACAGAAGCACGAACTGAGCTTGCTCAGATTATAACCAGGCTTTCAGTGCTTCAAGAAGGAGTAGACACATTGCATGCTGCGTTGGACTCTGTAGCACCAATTAGCATTCGTCCTCCAGTACCACTTCCCGGAGAAGACCCTCACAAGGACCAAGTAGATCACAACAGCACCCGATTCCGTGATGACGGATTTTCTCACGAGGCTTCTGAATTTGGTGCGTTTGAGCATGAAGTCTTGAATAGGACCCTCGATCGTCTAGCTAGAGGTGACAAATACGATCGTGCGGTAGCAGAACGAGCAGATCAGTTTCTGGCCTTTGATTATAAAATACATCCTGAAATGGATCCAGGTGACGATGCGCGTCGTTTGCTCGTCAGGAAGGCTGCGGTTCACACATGGGGTCCGTGGTTGATTTTTGCACCCAAGACATATCACGCAGGATTTAAAATCAAGAAAACACAGGAAGAAATGAAGAGTGATGACTTCAATCGTAATACGTTCTTCCATTGGATTGATGGTCATGGCTTTGTACATCTCGATAAGAGTCGTGATCCAGCAGCGTATGCGCGGAGTTATGCAGCTAGCTTACTATTAGAAGCAAAAGAGTCACGTAGAGTGCAAATTGAAGTCGATAGTGGAATTATACGTCCCGGTTAACTGCGGAAAAAGGGGTATCTTATATGAAGAGCATCCCATAAGACTTTTCATCTATCAATGTTATTAGGAGTATGTTATGAGCCACATCTTCGTCAAGTTCTGTGTTGTCTTCGCAATTTCCTTCACGTCGTTCATCGTGATCACGCTGCCTTCGTATACGTCATTCTTCGGACTGACAGTTATCCCTGATAGCTTCTTCACAGGGCTCTACATTACTAGTTCTGTATCAGCTGTAGCATCGTTGGGTTGGCAGTACATGCAGTCGAACCCAGGTGCACTGTCCTTCCGGGGACAGAAAAATGAAGAAGAAGAAGTAGAAGTAGAAGGAACTCTACAAGAAGTCTAAGTGAACCTCCGACCTGAGCAAGTCGTTAAACTGCTTGATTCTTCTTTTTATTTTTTTTTTTTCGGAGAGACTATATGAAAT
>Ga0136597_1000168_pt1 | contig 34752 bp, 9 predicted proteins | sample AntRauTorcE11898_FD_101385 | JGI IMG/M metagenome (GOLD analysis project Ga0136597, IMG submission 101385) | Saline lake microbial communities from Rauer Islands, Antarctica - Metagenome Torckler E11 #898 | ecosystem: Environmental > Aquatic > Non-marine Saline and Alkaline > Saline | place... | reverse complement strand
TAACCGCGGCGACAACTACCGCATGACGACCACCGTCGCCACGATCGGCGTGCGCGGCACCGCCTACGCGCTCGAATACTGCGACGCGACGTGCGCCGAAGACGGTGGCCGCGAAGGCCTCTACGGCCGGGTCGACGACGGCGGGGTCGAAGTCGACGGCCCCGGTGGCAACGGCGGATTCAGTGAAGGCCAATACTTCTTCGTCCCCGACGGCGGCGCCCCCGAGCGCATCGTCGCCCCGCCCGACGGCATCCTCGAAGGAGACGGCGAAACCGGCGCCGGCGGCGATGATGACCGCATCGAGGATGTAAGCGTTAAACCGCTGGATACCGGCGACGAAGATGGCGCCGGCCTCGACCGCGCAGATAACGACCTGCTCGATCCGGATTTTGAGAGTGCGGACAACCAGGAGTTGAATCCCCGTCCGGGTACGAGCGTGAATGCCGCCTTCAGCGGCGCCTACCTCGGCAGCAGCGGTTTCGCCGTATACGAGTCACCGGATGGCGGCGATGTCCGAATCGACGATCAGAACCGTATCGTTGGCGCGGAGTTCGACGATATCGGTTTCGTGGACGCGACTGATCTCAACCACACCGGTGGTCTCACCACGTTGACCGATTTCGAGCAGGAAACCGACTTCAACGTGTCGTGGGGCGGTTGGACGGCCGATTCCCGGCCGGTCGCGGATGGAGAACTGGCGGGGTTCCAGTATGCCGTCACCGATCCGGGAAATATCACTACATCTGCCCAGATCGCTGACCTGACGGGTACAGCAAACTACGGCGGCAATGAAGGTCCGGTCGCGATTGGAAGCGGGGGAGGCAATTGGCTTGTCGGTGGCCTCGGGCTCGGGTTCGATTTCGATGCTGGTGTGATTAATCGTGCCCAGATCAGTCTTACCAACGAAGTCACGGAAGATACCATCGGCGTCCAAGCAGGGTCGTTCGGAGGTCCGGGCATTGCGTCCATCAACTCCGATGGTTCGTTCGCCCTTGATGGTCTGCAGGATACGGATGGAGTCTATTCGGGTGAAATTGGAGGGCGTTTCCTTGGAACGAACGCGGACGGCGCCCTTGTCGCTTTCGAAGTCAAGGAAATCGATGGTGAACAGCGGATAGTTGGAACTCAGGTTCTGAGAGAAGTGTTCTTTTAATTGGATGCAGCGCGTAGGTTGGGTTGACGAAGGAAACCCAACGGGACGTGGTTTGCCGGTTTCCCTGCTCCCGTGTATGTGGACACGGCGCGCAAGTCGAGGTGATACCACTTTTCGGAACGGCGACGGAACCGCCTGATCCCCATGCGGGATCACGAGCGGCTTCGTCGTGATTGCATCCGCGCCGGACTGCGATCCCACACACCCGGTGTCGTCGTTCCCGGGGCTTTTTGATTTTTTTGGGCACGCCCCCGGTTCGCACGGGCTGTGCCGGTGGGCGGTCTCCGGATCGGGGATCGCGAAGAGGGGGAGTGTTTCCAATGCAGGGTTCCGTGTCGTATGTCTCGCGCTGGCTCGTGCTGGCGCTGCTTGTCTGCCTGTTCGTCGCCGCGCCGGTCGCGGCGGAGGCGGATGAACGCGTCGGCCGGGTGATGATCGCTATGGGCGGCGTCACCGCCGAACGCGAGGGCGTTTCCATGCGCGGGCTCGGCCGGCGTGATGCGATCCACGCCGGTGACCGGATCCGCACCGGACCGCGTGGGCGCGCCCAGATCCGCTTCCAGGACGGCGGCATGGTCGATCTCGAGGCCAACAGCATCTTCGAGGTCGAGGAATACAGCGACGACGATGACGCTGGCGGCAGCGTCGTCATGAGTTTCCTGGAAGGGGCGATGCGGACCATCACCGGCGCCATTGGCGGCAGCAGCCGTGACAGCTACCGCATGAACACTACGGTCGCCACGCTCGGCGTCCGCGGCACCGCTTACAGCCTGCGCTACTGCGACGCGGATTGCGCCCAGGCGGGTGGCGAGGCCGGTCTGTACGGCCGGGTCGACGACGGCGAAGTCGTCGTCGATGGCCCCGGCGGCACGGGTGGCTTCGGTGCCGGGCAGTTCTTCTTCATTCCGGATGGCGGCGCACCGCGACGCATCGTCGCGCCGCCCGACGGCATTCTCGATGGCGACGATGGCGAGGGTGCCGACGGCGACGACGACGAGGCGATCGAGGACGTGCAGGTGCGGGCGGTCGATTCGGACGACGAAGACGGGGCCGCGATCGAGGGTGAGGGAGAAGATCTGCTGGATCCCGGCTTCGAACAGGGCGAGAACGAGGACATCGACGCACGCCCGGGCGAGAGCATCGACGCCGCTTTCAGCGGCGCCTTTGTCGGTAGCAGTGGATTTGCGGTCTATGAATCGCCGGGTGGCGGCGATGTCCGCAGGGACGAAGACGGCCGCATCATCGGCGCCGAGTTCGGCGATGAGTTTATCGATGCGAGCGGCATGGACCACTTGGGCGGCATGACGGAAATCACGCCCGATGGCGAAGAAGATGGCGGCTTCGAGGTCTCCTGGGGTAGTTGGACACCTTCCGGTGCGGTCGATGATGGTGAATTGCGCGGTTTCGTTTACGCCTACACCGACCCCGGGAATTTTACGACCGCTACCGAACTCGGGGCGGTGGCCGATGCGGTCGGTTCCCTTCAATACAATAATCTTGATGGACCGTCCGCGCTCGGATCGGATGGAACGCGCTGGAATGTGGATGGGCTGCGCATAGATGTCGATTTTGCCGCGGCCGACATCACCGGCGCGGGTATTCTGTTGGCGCAGACAAACGGCGATGAGGTTATCGACCTGAATGCGGGACTCTTCGAGTCGGGTACCGTAGACGGCGCGCTCAATCCGGATACTACGTTCACGGTGACCGACCTGCCGGGCACGGAAGGAGTCTACTCGGGAGACCTCACCGGGCGTTTCCTCGGCCAGAATGCGGAAGGGGCACTGGTAGCCTTCGATGTGGGTGAGATCGAAGGTGATCGACGGATCGTTGGTACGCGGATTTTGACATCGGGTGGAGAGCTGGATGGCGAACCTGTCGATGTCATCCCGGAGTGAATGGCCATGGTCATCGTAGGTTGGGTTGACGAAGGAAACCCAACGCGACGAGATCAAGCACTTCGACCACGGTGCATACAAAGCGAGCGCCGGACGTCGCAGAGTTCGTCGTGTCGATGGAGATATGTCGACCCGTTGGGTTTCCTTCGTCAACCCAACCTACGGTTTGCCGCCTTGTGCTTTACGATCATGGGCCGCGTGATTTGACTGCTCTTCAATGAGCCGCGGTCTCTGACCGCGTCGGCCGCGGTCAGGCGTCGGGCACTTCGACTCGGGTGCCGGCGAGCTTGTGGACGAGGTCGAGGCTCAGGGTGGACTCGAATAGGCGCTGGAGTTCCGGCTGACGCTGCCACAGGCGCTGCAGGCGGTCGCGCTGCCAGACAATGTGTCGGGTGGGCGTCGCGGTAATGGCGTCGGCCGTCGCGGGGCGCCCGGAAAGCAGGCCCATCTCCCCGGCGAACTGGCCATCGCTCAGGTGCGTCAGGCATTCGCCGTCGCGATGGATCCCGAGTCGTCCGTCGATCACCAGCACCAGGCGCATATCGGTGTCGCCGCTCGCGATCAGCGTTTCGTCGGACTCGGCGTCGCGCCACTCGCCCGCGCGCAGAATGCGCAGCATCTGTCGCGCGGTGAACAACGAGAATACCTGCGTGTGCAATCGCCGTTGCTCCTCGGTCAACTCGACCGGCTGGCGCTCGCGCATGAGTATGGCCGAGTTGACCAGGTTGACTCCGAGGAAGGCCGCCTGCCATACCAGCGCTGCATACATCGGTTCCTCCCGGATGATGAAGTACGGCATCGTGGTCAGGGCCGCGACCACCGCGACGATGCGTAGCCAGAGGATGTCCCGCAGCAGGTACGAAACCAGATAGAGGCCGTTGGCCAGGAAGAACAGGCCGAGGACGAGTCCGGGGTGGATGGCTTCAGTCATGCGACTCCGATCGATTCGTTTTTACGATTCGCCGAATGGCAGGCCGGTGTCGTGGTAGCGGGCCGCGAGTTCGGTGAATTCGTCAGCGGGCAGCGGACGACTGTAGAGATAACCCTGGTAAGCGGTGCAGCCGTGCGTGGCGAGGCGTTCACGCAGCGCTTCCGTTTCCACACCCTCGGCCACCGCCTCCATGCCCATCGTGTGGGCGAGCACGATGATCGTGCGCACGATGGCGTCGTCGTTCGGGTCGCTCAGCGCATCGCGGACGAAGCCCTGGTCGATCTTGAGCTGATCCAGCGGCAGGCGCTTGAGATAGGCGAGTGATGAGTAGCCGGTACCGAAGTCGTCCAGCGTGAAGCGGATGCCATCGGCGCGGAGGGTGGTCATCGTGCGGATCGTGTCGTCGACGTCGGCGATCAACAGGCTTTCGGTCAGTTCGAGCCAGAGGCGGTCCGGCGAGATGCCTGTGCGCGCGACGATATCGCGGACGCGCTCGACGAAACCGGGATGATGGAACTGACGGGCACTGACGTTGACCGAGACGCTGAGTCGGGCGGTCTCCGGCCACTGCGTCCAGGCGGCGACATCGCGGCAGACGAGTTCGAGGATGCGGTCTCCGAGCGGGAGGATCAGCCCGGTCTCCTCGGCCACGGGGATGAACTGCGCCGGTGAGATCGCCCCCTGCTCCGGATGAGGCCAGCGCGCCAGCGCCTCGACGCCGATCAGACGACCGGCCGCATCGACCTGGGGCTGGTACCAGGGCACGATCTCGTCCCGGTCCAGTGCTTCGCGCAGTTCGGCTTCCAGCGTGACCCGCGACTGCACCGCCGCGCGCATCGCCGGATCGAATTGACGCACCGTGCCGCGCCCGGCGTCCTTGGACTGGTACATCGCTAGGTCGGCGCGCTTCATGATGTCGTCGGGCGTATCGTCCGGCTCTTCACCGAACAGGGTGATGCCGATACTCACGCTGGTATGGCGTTCATGATCGCCGAGCGTGTACGGGCGTGAGAGCGCCGCCAGGATCTTGTCGCCGACGGCGCGCGCGTTCTCGCTCGCCGCCGCAGGATCCGGATCCAGTCCCTCCAGGACCACTGCGAATTCATCGCCCCCGAACCGCGCCACGCAGTCGCTGGTGCGCACGCAGGGCTCCAGGCGCTGCGCCGCCTGCTTGAGCATGCGATCGCCCATATCGTGGCCGAGCGTATCGTTCAGCGTCTTGAACTGATCGAGATCGAGGAACAGCACGGCGCCCTTGCGGCCGCCCCGCGACGTCGCATGCAGCGCGTGCTGCAGTCGGTCGAGCAGCAGGCGGCGGTTGGGCAGGTTGGTTAGCGGATCGTACAGCGCCAGGTACTCGATCTCTTCCTGCGCCTGTTTTCGGTCCGTGATATCCCGGAAGTAGACGGCCAGCCCTTCCTCCGACGGGTAGGCGTTGACCTCGAACCACTTGGCGACCGATTCGTAGAAGTATTCGAAATGGACCGCCAGGTTTTCGTCCATGGCGCGCCGGTACTCCCGCTCGACCAGCGTGCCGACCAGGTTCGGGAATTCGTCCCATATCGATTTACCGAGGACATCGTCTCGATTGACACCGATGAGGCGCTCCGCCTCCCCGTTCGCGTAGTTGATCTGCCATTGTGGGTCGACGGTGAAGAACGCATCGGTGATGCTCTCGAGCGTGCGGCTCACCCGCTCGGCCAGGCGATCGACCTCCTGACGTGCCTGTTTGTGTTCGGTAATGTCCTGCAGCGCACCCCGCAGCTGCACGATGTGTCCCGAGGGATCCGTTACCGCCTCGCCGATCGCGCGCACGTGGACATGGTTGCCCGCCGCAGTGATCAGTTCCGGCTCCTCATCATAGGGCGTGCCATCCCGCGCGCAGGCCTCGGGGGCGGCCCGCATCCGCTCGCGCCATGCCGGTGCGTAATACGCGAGCGCCTCTTCCAGGGTCAGTGTCGTTCCCGGCGGCAGTTCGTAAATCGCGCATACGACATCCGAACATGCGATTCGGTCCTCGGCGATGTCATATACCCAACCGCCGACGCGGGCCGTGCGGCCGGCGATATCCTGCAGCGCGCGACTCTCGCGCAGCATCTCTTCGGTCTCGACACGCTGGATGGTGGCCCCGATCGCGTCCGCCAGTCCGCGCAGGAGCCGGAGCTGCTCGTCGCTCCAGCAGTGTTCCCGTCGGATCGCATCGAAACCGACATAACCGTAGACGCCGTCGCGGACCATGACGGGAACGCTCATGAATGACTGGATACTCTGCTCGCCGAGGGCCTCGCGATCGCCGTCCCACTCGTGCGACGCGTCTTTCAGGCGCGGGACGTGGACGGTCTCGCCGCGTTCGATGCATCCCACCAGGCGGGGAACGCGCGCGCGTGGCCGTCCCACGATCCGGTCGTGCATCCACTCGATGTCGTGCTCGCACCACTCGTGCGTCAGCGTCGTGACGCCGTCCCCGTCATCCAGACGGATCAGATAACTGCGATCGACCTCGCAGTAGCGGCCCACCCGCTCCAGGCCCTCGGTAATACGCTCATCCAGATCGTCCGGGCCCGCCGCGACCAGGCGGCCGGCGATATCCACCATGATCCGCTGCAGTCCGGAGACGTATTCAAGCGCCTGTTCGGTCTCTTTGCTGCCAGTGATATCCACCATCACGCCGACGAGCGTGACCGGGCGCCCGTCTTCGACCAGCACGCTGACGACATCGCGCAGCCAGACCGTGCGGCCGTCGGCCGCAATCATGCGGTAGTCGAAGTCGTGCTGGCGCAGCTCGGCGGTGGCGCGGGCGCAATAAGCGGGTGCCCACTCGCGGTCTTCCGGGTGGATGTGATCGACCCAGAAATCCGGTTCGTTCAGCCAGCGCTCGGCCGGATAGCCGAGGATGGTCTCGGCCTCGGGGCTGACATACGTGAAACGGAAGTCGGCGGGATCGCCGCGCCAGAGAATCGCCGAGGTCGATTCCACCAGCGTGCGGTAGCGTTCGCGCTCCTGATGGATCGTGTTCGCGGCGTCCACGCGATCGGTAATGTCCTGACCGCCGCCGATCCATTCGATGGTCGTGCCGTCATCGTCGTGAACCGGGACTTCGCGGTCGAGAAAATGCCGGATCCGACCGTCGCTGCCGACCAGCCGGTATTCCTGCTCACAGGGCTGCCCGTAGCGGACGGCGTCCTCCCACGCACGGACATAGGCATCGCGGTCATCAGGATGGATGGCCTCGACCCAGCCCCAGTCACGCACCTGATCCAGCGTCATGCCCACCAGAGCCAGCCACTCGTCGCTGATGTCGACCAGACGCCCGTCCGCGGTCGAATGCCACACGAAATCGGAGATCGCGGCGATCAGGGCCCGGTAACGACGCTCATCGAGTCGCTCCGGCGTCCTGCGGAAGGTCACGATGGCGCCTCCTATGGTCCCATCCGCGTCGCGCAGAGCGACGCTGTAACCGGTGACGGGGAGGCTCCCGCCGTCGCAGGTCCGGAACCGATCATGATCGATAGGTCGGCTCGCGCCGTCGGCGAGCGTCGCCCGGATCGGGCAGGATGACGACGACCAGGCCGAGTCACCCGCCCGGAGCTCATCCAGTGTCGCGGTGGGCGGCGCATCCTCAGTGTCACTGCTGTACAGAGCGTCGATCATGCGCCGGGCAGCGCTGTTCATGAAGGTCACGCGCCGCGTCGTATCGAGCATGACGACGCCCTCATCGAGGGCGTCCAGCAACTGTCGATCCAGCGCCGTCGGGTCCGGGCCCGTTTCCGGGAGATCCCGGGTCGTGGAGTGATTGCCCTGGGTCATCCGACGTCGCCCATTGTTCGCCTGATATTTCGCGGGTAGCGCCCACCATACCGCGCATCCGTTGATCGGGCGAGATTGGGCGCGACATTACGTTCCCGCGCGCTCGGAAACATGAGCCCAAAAGCGACGTAGCCCGGATGGAGGCGCAGCCGGAATCCGGGAGATGAGCCCAACGCGCCGCAATGCGGAATTGTCCGGACAGCAATAACCGTGCAGGCGGTATCGGGCGCCGTCCCCGGATTCCGGCTGCGCCTACATCCGGGATACGAGGCTGGTGGATCTTACGCCGCGTTTACTCGGTCCCGGCGACCCGTGCGAGCTGCTTTTCGACCTTGCCCGGCGAGACGGGCTGTTTCGTGCCGAGTTGCTGGGCGAAGATCGACACGCGCAGTTCCTCGATCATCCAGCGCAGTTCCTGAATCGGTTGTTCGGCCCAGGCGAGGTGCCGCGGATCGGGGAAAACCGTCCGTGCCTGTTGCCACAACGGTTCGATCTCGGCGCGTGCGCGGCGGTCCTTTTCCGGCTCACGGTCGAGTACATCGAGGCGGCGGGCGATGGCATCCAGGTAACGGGGGAAGTCGGACAGCCGCTCTGCCCGCGTCGCGGTGATGAAGCCGGGGAAGATCAGGTGGTCGAGCTGGTCGGAGACGTCGCGCGCGGTCTCGATCCAGGTCATCGGCAGATTGCCTTCGATGCGTCGGCGCACGGCCCGATAGCGCGAGCCGATCGCGTCGAGCTCCTTGAGCAGTCTTTCGGCGGTATCCCAAAGCCCGGGACGGCCCGCTTCGATGAGTTGTTCCAGGGCATCCGCTGAACGCGGAGCGGGTTGATCGCCGAGGAACGCGCGCTCGACTGTGGCGTCGACCAGGTCGCGCGTGAACGCCTTGCCATCGATGCGCGCGCCGAACTGCAGGGCGACCCGCGTGAGCCCGTCGAGACCGCGCTCCAGATCGCGCAGTTGGCCGCCCAGGCGGCGGCGTATGAGCATGCGCACGCCGGCACGGTGCTCAGGCGCCGCTTCCGCTTCGGTGCCAAAGACGGTCAATGCAATGCGGTTGCCGCGCACCGCCAGCGCGGGGTGGACGCGCATGGTGATGCCGTGGCGCTCGATCTCGACCGTGTCCGGCAGTGGCCCAAAATCCCATTCCTCGACATCGTCGCGCTCGAAACCGGATTCGCCGGTATCGATCTCGCGTGCCGCGTCATCGCCGTGGCGTTCCGCCAGCGCCTCGGGATCGCGGCCGCTGTCGATGGTCTCGCCGTGCTCGTCGACCAGCGCGAAGCGCATGTGGTAGTGCGGATCGAGCTGTTCCGGCTGCCAGACATCCGGCGGCGGCGACTCGCCGGTCATGCGTGCGAGTTCGGCCGCCATCGCGTCCGTGAGCGGCCGATTGTCCGGCGTCAGGCGCTGGTGGAGCGCGCGCGCGAAGTCCGGCGCCGGCACGAAACGTCGCCGCCACTGCTTGGGCAGGCTGCGGATCAATGCCTCGATCTTCTGCGCCCGCATACCCGGCACGAGCCACTCGCAGCGGCCCGCGGGGATCTGGCGGATGGCCGCGAGCGGGACCGTCAGCGTGACGCCGTCGTCCTCGGCACCCGGCTCGAAGCGGTACGTGAGCGGCAGCTTCATACCGTCGACTTCGAGATGGTCCGGATAGGCGCCACCCGTCACCTCGTCCGCGTCGCGCTGCATGAGCGCCTCGCGCGAGAGATACAGGTAGCGGGGATCGTCGCGCTCCACCCGCTTGCGCCAGGCCTCGAAGCCGGGCCCGTCGTAGACATCCTCCGGAATGCGGGCGTCGTAGAAATCGTAGAGCGCGCCCTCGTCGACAACGATGTCGCGCACCCGGGCGCGTTCCTCGAGCCCTTCGATCTCCTCCAGCAGCGCCCGGTTGTGGCGGAAGAAGTCCGCATCGGTCTCCAGTTCGCCGGCCACCAGGGCGTCACGGATGAAGATCGGGCGCGCCTCGGACGGCGCGATCGGGCCATAGTTCACGCGCCGGTTCGGGTTGATGACCAGCCCGTAGAGCGTCGCCTGCTCATCGGCGGCCACGCGCTGGGCCTTCTTCTCCCAGCGCGGGTTGCGGTAGCTGCGGCGCAGGAGGTGCTCGGCGAGGCGTTCGATCCAGCGGCGATCGATCGACGCGACCGTGCGCGCGAACAGCCGCGAGGTCTCGCTGACCTCGGCCGCCATCAGCCACTTCGGGTTCTTCTTCGCGACGCCGGAGCCGGGGAAGATGTAGACCTTGCGATTGCGCGTCGACAGGTACTCGCCGTTGCCCTCGTGGCGCGCGACATTGCCGAGCAGGCCGGCGAGGACGGCGCGATGGACGTTGTCGTAGCTTGCCGGTTCCGGGTTGGCGGTCAGGCCCATGTCGCGGATCTGGGAACGGAGCTGACCGTGGAGATCGACCCATTCGCGCATGCGGATGAACGAGAGGAAGTGCTGCGTGGCGACCTTGCGCAGACGGCTTTGCGAGAGCTCGGCGCGCCGGTCGGCCCAGAAGCCCCAGAGGTTCAGCAGCGACTGGAAGTCCGAGCGCTCATCGGTGAAGGCGGCGTGGGCGGTGTCCGCCGCGCCGCGCTGGTCCTGCGGGCGCTCGCGGGGGTCCTGGATCGTGAGTGCCGCGGCGATGACCAGGGTCTCGGTGAGCGCGCCCTCGTCGGCGCCAGCCAGCAGGATGCGCCCGAGACGTGGATCGACCGAGAGCCGGGCGAGGCGCTCGCCGGTCTTCGTCAGCCGGCGCTGCTCATCGACCGCGCCGAGTTCGAACAGGACGCTGTAGCCGTCGTTGATGAGGCGCCGTTCGGGCGGGTCGATAAACGGGAAGTCCTCGACCGCGCCGAGATTGAGCGAGGCCATCTGCAGCACGACCGAGGCGAGGTTCGTGCGCAGGATCTCGGGGTCCGTGTAGCGTGGGCGCTTCTCATAGTCCTCTTCCGGATACAGGCGGATGCAGATGCCCGGGCCCTCGCGCCCGCAGCGGCCCTTGCGCTGGTCGGCGGAGGCCTGGGCGATCTTCTCGATCGGCAACCGCTGCACCTTCGAGCGCACGCTGTAGCGCGAGATGCGGGCCTCGCCGGAATCGACCACGAAGCGGATGCCCGGCACCGTGAGCGAGGTCTCGGCGACGTTGGTGGCGAGCACGACCCGGCGCTTGCCGTGCGGCGCGAAGACCTTGCGTTGTTCGCTCGCGGCGAGGCGCCCGAACAGCGGCAGTAATTGCAGGTCGCGGAAGCCGGCTTTGGACAGCGCCTGCTCGGTATCGCGGATCGCGCGCTCGCTGGGCAGGAAGACCAGGATGTCGCCCGGCCCCGCGCGGATGCATTCGTCGACCGCGTCGATGACGGCCTGCTCGCGATCGCGCTCGTGGGTATCGCTGTCGGCGTCGTTCAGCGGCCGGTAGCGCGTCTCGACCGGATACATGCGCCCCTCGACGTTGACGATCGGGGCGTCGCCAAACTGGCGGCTGAAGCGCTCGGGATCGATGGTCGCCGAGGTGATGATGATCTTCAGGTCGGGGCGTTTCGGCAGCAGGCGTTGGAGGTAGCCGAGCAGGAAATCGATGTTGAGGCTGCGTTCGTGGGCCTCGTCGATGATGATCGTATCGTAGGCGGTCAGTTCCGGATCGCGGCGGATCTCGGCCAGCAGGATGCCGTCGGTCATCAGCTTGATCGAGGTGTTGTCCGCGACCTGGTCGGTGAAGCGGACCTTGTAACCGACCGTGCCGCCGACCTCGCCGCCGAGTTCCTCGGCGATCCGCGTGGAGACCGTGCGCGCGGCGATGCGCCGCGGTTGCGTATGACCGATCAGGCCGTCGATACCGCGCCCGAGTTCGAGGCACATCTTCGGCAACTGGGTCGTCTTGCCGGAGCCGGTGTCGCCGCAGACCACAATCACCTGGTGCGCCGCGATCGCCTCCAGCAGACGCTCGCGCGCGGCCGAGACCGGCAGCTCCGCGGGATAGTCTGGCGTCGGCCGTCCCACCGAACGGGCCTCGCGCCGACGCGCCGAGGCCTCGATATCCGCCTGCAGCCGCTGCAGCCCGCGATCGTAGGGCTTGCCGTCGCGCGCGCGGCGCTTCAGGCCCTTGAGGCGTTTCTTCAGAATCGCACGCTCTGGCGTCGCGGCCCGTTCGATCCCGGCCTCGGTTACCCGCCACGCGTCCTCGTCGATCTGATCGGCTGCTGGCATCGAGTGCTGTCCCCGGGGGATAAGACCGGCATCGCCTGTAGCCGAAGCGGAGGCCGGTAAAGGTAGCGTTCAGGATACCCGTGCGGCTGCGCGCGACTGAACCCGTGGGGCCATACGGAGCCGGGAACGTCGGAACGTTCGCTGTGGCGGCGGAGTATGTCAGCCCAGCCAGAGCGCCATCAGTCCGGCGCGCCCGCGGACATTGAATTTGCGCGCGATCCGGCTGCAGTAGGTATGCACGGTCGCCGGCGTCAGGCCGAGATCGTCGGCGACCGCCTGCTCTGTCCGATCGCTCAGCAGTGCGTTGAGGATCCGTCGCTCAGCGGGTGTGAGCGGCTTGCTGGCCACGCGTAGTCCGTACTGCAGTGCGATGCGCTCATTGAACCACCGCAGCGGGCGCATCGCGGTGGCCAGGACCTCCCGTTCACGTTCGCCAAAGTGCGGATCGGTATGGCCGATGCGCTGGAAACCGAACCAGGACTCCACGTCGGTGCCGAGCGGTGTGACCACGTAGATCATGTCCTGCACGCCGTCGTTGGCGAAGAAGCGCCGATAGAACTCCGATTCGAACCACTCTGGCGATACCAGCTCGTGCTTGATGTTCACCCGGAAGTGGCCCGCGTTGCGCACATTCTCGACGAGACTCGGATCGATCTGTCCCTTCTCGATGCGCTGGCACTGCTCGCGGAAGCGGTTGAGTTCGTTGGGATCGAGGGGGTAGGTCTCGGATATCGCGCCCGGGCGCCAGCCAGACAGCGGATCGCCTGCAACGCGATCTCCGAGTCGTACGGAACCCAGCCAGAACCCACGTTCGGCTTCGATCAGTTCGGAAAGCGTTGCGACCGTGTGTTTAACGGCATCGTCCGTACGGGCCACCTCGAACGCCGCCAGATCGTCCCAGAATCGCTGGATCCGAGGGTCGAAGGCGTATTCCTGTTGAGCCCGCATCGCATCGCTCCGCCCGTTTCGCGCCGCCGGCATGCCGGGCGGGCCTGTTATTGCCGATCACGACCGTAGACTGTCTCTGATCAGAGACTGTCGCCGCCATGATGGGTCCGCCATAGTAGCAAGCCATTAATGGCGCGCAACTTGCCGTGCCAGTGGGTTCGAGGGGCCGCCCAGCCGGATTGGCCGATGGCGTGCCCTTCTTGGGTTGACGGTCGAGGCGGCGCTCAGGGGAGTGTGCGGTCCTTCCGATCGGGGGAGTACATGAAACAGTCCGGTTCCGTCCGCCGCGCCCGCGCGGCGGCTCCTGTCGCGCGCGATACCGCATCCCTGCCCCCGCGCACCCTGCTCAGTACGGCGATCGCCACCGCCTGCGGCCTGTCGCCGGCGGCCGCGTTCGCCAACACGATCACGCCCGACGGGCGGACCGCGACGGAGGTGACCACCGGGGCGGGCGCCACGGACGTGACCACGGGGACGGTCCGCGGCGCGAACGCATTCAACTCGTTCCGTGACTTCCGTATCAGCGCCGGCAACACGGTCAACCTGCATCTGCCGGACGCGACCGACAACCTGATCAACCTGGTCACCGACAGCCGTGCGGTGATCGATGGCACGCTCAACAGCGTCCGTGAAGGTCGCATCGGCGGCAACGTCGTGTTCGCCGATCCAAAGGGCATCGTGGTCGGCGCCAGCGGCGTGATGAACGTCGGCAGCCTGATGCTGACCACGCCGACCAGTGCGTTCATGAACCGGATGATGGACTCATCGGGTCTGATCGATGACAGCGCCGTGTCGCAGCTGCTCGCCGGCGACGCGCCGCAGTCGACCGCGTTGGACGCGACCATCGAGCTCAAGGGCACCGTGAACGCATTCGGCGCGGTCACGCTGCAGGGCGGCGGTGTCGCGCTCGAAGGCGAGATCGAGGCCGGCACGGATGCGGCGCACGAGAAGCTCTACGAGGCCTCGGTGAACACCGACGGCATCGAAGCGGCGAGCGATGCCACGGTGATCGACGGGCGTGTGACCATCCGCGCCGCGGGCGACGTAACCGTGACCGGCACCGCCGATGCGTCATCGGCGCAGGCGAAGACGAGCGGTACGGCGACGCGCGAGAGCGGCGGCTCGGCCGGACGTGTCGAGGTCACCGCGGGCGGCGATATCGACCTCGCCGATGGCTCGCGCCTGGCCGCGGTCGGCGCGGCCGACGGCGGCGACGGCGGGCGCGTGGACGTGCGCGCGGCCGGCAACGTGACGGTCGCTGGCGAGGTCGACGCCTCGGGCACGCAGGACACCGGCGCCGGCGGCAACGGTGACGGCGGCGAGGTCACCGTCACCGCCGACCAGCAACTCGATGTCGAGGCTACCGCCACGGTCGCGGCCGCGGGTGCCGCCTCGGGTGGCGACGGCGGGCGCATCGAACTCGGCGCCGACGGCACGGCGAACGTGTCCGGCTCAGCGACACTCGATGCCTCGGCCGGTGCGACCGGCGATGGCGGGGAAATCGAACTCGACGGCGCCGGCGACCTCAGCCTCGCCGGCCTCGACGCCGATCTCGCGGGCGGCGCCGGCGGTACGGACGGGCAGCTCCTGATCTCGACCGTCAATGTCAGCGTCAGCGGCACCGAGTACTACACCAACGGCGGCGACGTGACGATCAACGCCGGCGATACGCTGACGATCGCGACCGGCACGACGATCAATACCCGCCGCATCGACGATGGGAATACGGCGGTCGAGATCACGCCGGCGAGCGATGAGCCCGACAACCCGTCGGGCCTCGCCAATCCCACCGATGCCGACGACTACACGGTCGCCTCCGAGGGCGATTCGGGCAACGTCCTGCTGCAGGCGCCGAAGATCGCGGTCGCCGACGGCGCGCGCATCTACACCTTCGCCACGGACGGGTATGACGGCGGCGACGTCTCGCTGGTCTCCGGCGACAACTTCACCTGCAATATCTGCGAGGCGCGCGATCCGACGGACTACTTCTCGAGCGTTGAGGACCTGAGTAACAGCTTCCGCGTGGCCTCGACCGACGACGTATCGATCGACATCGCCAACGGCGCGACCATCGACGCCCGCTACGTCGAGCGCGCCGGCTACGACGGCTCGAACGGGGTCGGCGCCGGCGGCGATGTCGCGCTATCCGCCGACGCCTCGGACATGCAGGTCGCCGGCTGGTCGATGGCCGACGCCTCCGTCACCGTCAACGGGGCGCTGCGCGGCGCTAACGTGAGCATGACCGCCACGGCGAATGCCGGCGTCGATTTCGCGTGGCTGGCCGGCCTGGACCCGGCCAATCCCGCCGGTGGGCTCGGCGCGCTGCAGGAGATCTCGACCACCGAGTTCGATCAAATCCACCAGAACGCGATCGAGAACGCGGACGACCCGAGTGACCTGACCAACCTGCTCGGCATCGGGTTGCCGGTCACCGCCGGCATCGCCATGGCGGACGCGAAGATCGACGTCGGTGCCGGTGCCGAGATCGACGCGGCGGAAAATGTTTCCATCGAGGCCGTGGCGAACCGCACGGTGCTCGGTGCGACCGGCGGTATCGGCAGCACGCTGCTGCCCGAACTCGGCCTGGGCGTGATCTTCGGTCAGGTGTCGGGAGAGACCTCGGCCGCGGTGTCCGACGATGCCGCGATCACCGCGTCCGCGCTCGACGTGGTGGCCGAGAGCGACAACGAAATGGAAGTGGGCGCCTCCGCTCAGGTGGCGAAGGAGAAGAGACGCACCAAGGGCAATTCCTCCGTCGCCTTCGCGCTGGCGATCGGCCGGGCGGATGTGGACACCTCGGCGACCGTGGGGCGGGATGTCACGCTCTCCGCCGCCGACGCGGACCCCCTCGATGTGCAGGTGCGCTCCAGTAATCTCGACACCTTCACGACCGAGGGCAGCACGGTCGCCCTGACGGCCCGCAACGCGGGTTCGCCGGGATCCCAGGGCGCGATGACCGTCGCCTTCTCCGAGTGGCGCACCGACTCCCTCGCGCGCTTCGATGCCAGTCTGGGCGCCGCCCAGGGACTCGGCGATCTCGATGTCGTGGCCGACAACCTCAGCGTCGCCCGCGTGACCAGGTCCACGGTCCAGACGGGAGCGAACGCCCTGGATTACCTCGTCGGCGGTCGGCGGGATCGCCGACGGGCCCTGAACGCCCTCATCGGCGGAACCTACGGTCGAAGCGGCAGCGCGTCCTCCTTCCGGCTCTCGGCCGGGGCGGCCATCACCCTCAGCGAGCAGACCGCGATCGCGCGGGTCGGTGGCGGCGCGGATATCGATGCCTCGGGCGACGTGACGGTGCGCTCGCGCGTGGTCGATCAGGGTATTCGCAACATCGCCGACAGCCGCGTGAATTCCAGCGCCGGCAAGGACGCTTCGCGGATCTCCGGCAGCGTCGCCGTCGCGTTCGGCATGTACGATCACACCAGCCAGGCGGTGATCGGCGACGGGGTGGACATCACCGCGGCGCGCATCGGCGTGGGCGCCCGGGCCGAGTTGCCCATCGACAACGACTACGACGAGGCGTTGGGTGATTTCGACGTCACGCAATGGGACGGTCCCAGGGACTTCTTCGGAGCGGTCGGCACCCTGGCGGGTGCGGCGGCCGGGCCGGATCCGGTGGCCGTGGAATCGCTCGGGCTCTCCGACTACCTTTTGACGAGCTACGCCAACGCCTACGGCACCGCGGAGGAGACGGCGGTGTTCGGCTCCGCGAATGCGCTGATCGCCTCGCAGGACACCCGCGCCTGGGTTGGCGAGGGCGCGACCCTGACGGCGACCGGGGCCGATGGCGAATGGACCTCCGAATTCGGTTTCGCGATCGAGCCGGACCCGGGCGCCGATCCGCACGATCTGGACACGGAAACCGAATGGACCTGGTCGGCCCCGGTGGACGTGGATGCCCGCACGCGCACGGAGACCGCCGGCGTCACCGGGAATCTCTCGCTGCTCACTCTTGCGACGAGTCGTCAGGAGCCTTCCGGCACGTCCGTGGGCGGCAGTTTCGCCTGGACCGAATTCGACAACACCACCATCGCCGGCATCGGCGACGGTGCCGTAGTGACGGCGCCGTCACTGGACGTGACCGCCAACACCGACGAGATCATGTACGTTATCGCGCCGAGCGCCGGCCAGGGCGAGAGCACCGCCGGCAACGGCATCTTCAGTCTGGCGCAGATGGACGGCACGACCCACGCCAGCATCCACAGCGGCGCCCGCATCGATGCGGGCAGCGTGGACGTGCGGGCCGATCACGGCGTGAACCTCTGGGCCATCGGTGGTGCCGTGGCCGTGTCCAGCGAGACGAGCATCGGCGCGGCGGTGGCCGCTAACGATGTGGTGACCGACACGAGGGCATACATCGGGGACAACAGCGCCGATCGGGTGCTCGACGACGGTGAGGATCCGGATGCGCCCATCGCCGATGTCGCCGTCGCGACCGGCGAGGCGGCCGGCCTGCTGACGGGGGCGCTGACCGTGGACGCGAACAGCGAGGGCCGGGTCGGCGCCATCGGCGTCGCTGGTGCCGTGGCGCGCGGCGAGCCCTCGACGCCATCGTCGCCCTCTGCACCGCCGGCGCGGCCCACGCCGTCCACTCCCACGAACAACAGCTTCCTCGGTGCCCTGCAGTCCGCCGGCGATGCCCTGGGCGGGGGCGGCAGTACACCGGGCGGGCAGAGTCCCACCCTCTCGGGCGCGGGGTCGGGGACGCTGAACTTCAGCCGCATCAACACCGTCGCCGAGGTGCGCGACACGACGCTGCTGAACGACGCCGCCGCCGCAGCGCCGAATCTGACCGTGCGCGCGCTGACCAACGTCGATCAGGTGAGCGCCAGCGGTTCCGCGGCGGTGTCCATCGCCGGTGGCGGGGGCGGGCGTTCGTCCGCGTTCGCGGGCGCGGTCGCGTTCAACGACATCGACAACGAGACGCGTGCCGGCCTCTACGGCTTTGGCGCGCTCAACGGTGGCCGGGTCGGCGACGTCGACGTGCTCGCGGCGACCTCCGGCGATGCCCTGTCCATCGGCATCGCGCTCGCCGCGACCAAGGGCCAGAGCAGCGTGGGCGCGGCCGGTTCCGTCTCCATCGCCACCGTCGGGTCAGACACCACGGCCGAGATCGAAGACAGCCAACTCACTGCCGCGGCGGCGGCCGACTCCGTCGCCGTGACCGGCTATGACCGTTCCCGCGCGCTCGCCGGCGGCGGCGCGCTCTATCTGGGGCTCGGCGGCGGCAGCGGCGCGGGGGTCGGCCTCGCGGCCACCTACGGGCGTGTGGATAACGATGTCTCCGCCTACGTGCGCGGCAGCACGCTGGCCGATTTCGCCACCGTGGACGTGGAGGCGCTGGGCGCCTCGCGCATCCTCGCCGGCGCCTTCGGCGGCAGCGTGTCCACGGGCAATTCCGCGTCCGGGGCCGGCTCGCTCTACATTATGACCCTTGAGGGAAATCTCGCCGCAGGCATCACCGGTGCCTACGGCACGACTGACGACGACGGGGACCCGGCCACGCCGGAGGTTACGGACTACACCGATGTGCAACGCCGCTCCAACGTGGATGCCTCCGGCGACGTCAATGTCCGTGCGGCCAGCAGCGCCGGCGTGGGGGCTATCGATGGCCTGTTCAGCGCCGATGGCGGGTTCGACGGTCAGGCGGATTTCAGCGGCGGCGCGCTGGATGGTGTCGATCCCGACCAGACCGGTGTCGATCCCGACGGTGGCGTCCCCGGCGAGGCAATGCTCGGCTTCGCGGGCTCGCTCGCTATCAGCGGCGGCAATGCCGCCGCCGGCATGGCCATCGGGTTCACCGATCTGCAGGGCAGCTACGTCGCCGAGGTTCGCGATGCCGACGTGACGGCCACGGCGGGGGACGTGAACGTCAAGGCCGTCAACTCGCGGCAGGCTATTGGTGTGGCCGCCGGCGCGAGCGTTTCCGGCGGTGGCGGGCCGTTCACGCTGCTCGGCTCCGGAGCCATCACCCTGAGCGATACCACGGTCAAGGCGCAGGTGCTCGGTGGCAGCACCATCACCGCAGACCATGTGGATATCGCGGCGGCGGCGGAAGGCACCATCTACTCCGTCGCCGGCAGCGTAAGCGCATCGGCCTCAGGGTCCGCTGCGATCGGCGCGGCCGCGTCGTACAACAATATCGGCGGCACCGTCAGCGCCACACTCGGCGGCGACAGCGTGGTCACCGATGGCTCGGACCCGGCCGGCGAGGCGCGCACGGTCGATGTCACGGCCGATCAGGACGCCGACATCCGGTCCGTAGCCGTGGCCGCATCGGCCACGGGCGGCAACGTCGCCATCGGCGGCTCCGCGACCATCAACACCATCACCACGAACACCACGGCCGCGCTGAGCGCCAACGCGGTGACGGCGGATACGGTGCGGGTGCGGGCGCGCAACGGCACCCTCGCGGACCGTGCGGGCGTGTGGTCGCTCGCCGGAAGCGTGACCGCGAGCAGCACCGCCGGCTTTGGCGCCGCGTTCGCGGTCAACACCCTCGGCGGCACCTACAACGCCTCGGTTGACGGCACGACCTTCACCGACACCGAGGAACTGACGGTTCACGGGACCAGTGCGTCCGAGGTCCGGACCATCGCGGCCTCCGGCGGTGGCAGCGGCAGCGTTGCCGCGGGTGTTTCCAACACCACGAACACCGGCACCTATGAAGTGGGCGCCAATCTGACCGACGTGGAACTGCTTTCCACGAACGCGCGGGTGGATGTCTACGCCGGCGACGACTCCTCGATCGAGAGCCTGGCCGGCGCGGCCCAGTTCGGTGGCGGTACGGCGGTCGGTGCCGCGATTGCCGGCAATTCCCTGGACACGACCGTGGATGCCGGCATTCATGGCGGCAGCCTGGATGTGGAAAACGTTCTGCTGCAGTCGCGCTCGAACAACGATATCGACACGATCGCAGTCGGCATCGCCGGCAGCGGCACCACGAGCGTCTCCGGGTCGGTGGCGGTGAATCACGTCACCAGCGGGACGACCGCCACGATCGATGGTGGGGCTGCCGTGGTCGCCGCGAACAACGTCGGCGTGCTCGCGGGCAGCGACGACCGTGTGGGCATCGGAGCCGGGTCGGTCGCCATCTCCGGCTCCGTCCTCGGCGGCGCGGGGTCGGTGACCGTCAACGTGCTCGACGGGACCACGGAAGCGGCCATTCGCGGCAGCGGCACCCGGGTCGAGGCCCGCGGCGAAGATGATTCCGATACCGTCACCGCGAGTGGCGGTGAACTGGCCAGTACGCCCTCAGGCAATCCGTTCTCCGCGCTTTTCGGCGACGGCAGCGGGGAGGTCACGGCGCCTTCCCCCAGTGCTTTCTCCGGCTATTCGGCACCGAACCTGGCCGCGAGCGGCAACCAGGAAACCGGCGTCGTCGTGGACGCGATCGCCCTGCAGCAGGCGAGCAACGTGGTCGCCACCGCCGGTGTGAGCGCCGATTTCGTCTCCGGCGGCACCGGCGTGGCCGGGGCGATCAACACCACCGTGCTCGGCGGCAGCGCCAGCGCGCTGGTGGAGAACGCCACCATCGGCAACGCCAGTGTGCGCGACGACAACGGGGATCTTACCGTCGCCGCCGGGCATCACGCCTACGGCACCAATGTCATGCTCGGCATCGGTGCCGGCAGCGCCGGGGGCGTGGGCACGATCAGCGTCGATACCCTCAGCGGCGCGGCCACCGCCGCGCTGCGCAACACCGACGTCTACGCCGGCGGCGCCGTGGACCTCGATGCGGTCTCGCGGCGCGACGTGCTGACGGTGATCGCCGGACTGTCGGTGGGTACCTACGGCGGCGTGACCGGCAGCGGTGCCCTGTCCGTCTTCGACGGGACGACCACCGCGGAAATCATTGGCGACGGCTACATGGAAGCCGACAGCGTCGACCTGCGAGCGGACAGCGAGACCGATCAGGATCTCGTACTTGCGGGTTTCGCGGGCTCCGGCGGCTTTGCCGGCACCGGTGGGCTGGCCGTCGCCGTGAGCCAGTCCGACACCATCGCGCGAGTCGGCGACGGTAACGATCGGCCGGAAGTGCACACCGATGGCGCGGTGGCCGTGAAGGCGGTCAACGACACGCGGCTCAACACGGTGACCGCGTCGGCGGCGTATGGAAGCGTCGGGCTCGCCGGTGCCGTGGGCGTTCAGTACATCGGCAACAGCACCGAGGCCAGTCTCGACAACGCCTTCGTCGATGCGGGCAGCACCCTGGACGTAACGGCGGAAGACACGATCACGCTCGATGCGGTGGCCGGCAGCGGTGCCGTTGGCGGCGTTGCCGGCGGCGTCGGCGTGAACGTCGGCGTCATCAAGAGCCGGACCGCGGCGGAGGCGATCGACAGCGATGTGCGCAGCGACGATGCCGTGACCGTGGAGGCCGACCGCTACGTCGATCTGGAAGTCGATACCGTCGTGGCCAGCGCCAGTTTCGGCGGCGGCTATGCCCTCAGCGGCGGCGTCGGCGTGCTGCTGTTCGGTGACAGCCTGCAGACCGCCGTGGGCGAGGATGCCGATGGCGATCTCGCCGACGAGCTGGGCGATGAGAACGGGCAGGGCAGCCAGGGCGACTGGCTGGACAAGGCCGATGCCTTTCGCGCGGAAGACCACCTGGCGACCACGGACGACGAGGGCAACACCGTGGATCGCGCCTCCGGCGCCGCCGATGGAATCGACAAGGGCGGCAGCGGCAACTTCGGCGGCGTGCGCAATGCCGTCTATACCACCGGAGACGACGGCGTCGGCGCTACCGTCAGCGGCGGCACGATGCACGCCGGCACCTACAGCCGGACCGTGAACGCGGGGACGTCTGAAGAGCGTGATCTCCTGGCCGGGGACCGGCCGGTTACCGTCGGGGCGACGGACCACCTGAAGACCCGGAACGAGGTGGTGGCCGTCTCCATCGGCGGGCAGATCAGTGCCGGCGGCGGCGTCGCGGTCACCCAGGTCAATACGGACGTGGCCGCCTCGGCCGTTTCCGACGATCTGCGCGCCTCGGATCTGACCATCGAGGCGGCAAGCCGCAACGGCACGGACGGCGCGGGCAATCCGGTCGATGCGCTGCGCACGGCCGGGTACAGCGGCGCCGCCGGCCTGGTCGGCATCGGCGCGGCCGTCGGTGTCGGGACGCTGAACGGGTCCGTGGGCGCGACGCTGGGCGGCAACGTCAACGTCCGCGACGCCGTGGACGTGATCACTACCGATACGACGACGGCGGACGTCCAGGCCCTGGGCGCGAGCTTCGGCCTTGCCGGGGCCGTCGGCGTGGCCGTTGCGGTCGCGGATCGCGATGCATCGGTCGTGTCGTCGGTGCAGAGCGATAGCACCGTTGAAGTCGTGGGCGACGATGCGACCACGCTCGAGGGCGTCGAGGTGCGGGCCGACGCACTTGGCGGGGCCAGGGCGAAAGCGGAGGCGGCCGCCGGTGGTCTGTTCTTCGCCGGCAACGGCGCCGTGGCATCCAGCAGCGACGACCGCACGGTCGGGGCTACCGTGGGGACCGACGCGTCCATCGTCTCCGGTGGGGATATCTCGGTCCTCGCCCGCACGCTGCCCGACGTCGCGGCCTACGCGGGCGGCGGTTCGATCTCCTACGGTGGATCGGTCGGCGCGTCGGTTGCGAGCGCGAGTGCCAATAACGCCCTGACCGCTGGCATCGGGGACGGCGCGGTCCTGACACTCGGCCGGGGCAACAGCGCTGGAACCCTGTCGGTGCGCGCCGAACAACACGCGCCAAACAGCGCCGGCGACTGGGCCGACAGCTACGATGGCGCGGGCATCCGCGCGGAGTCGTTGGCCGTCAACGGGGCGGTCTATCTGGCGGCCAACGCCGCCACGGCGCACGCCACCGACCGCGGCAGCGTGACCGGGACGGTGGGCGACGGCGTGTTGGTCTATCACGAAGCCGATGGCGGCGGTGCCCTGCCGGGCGGCAGCCATGTGACCGTCGAGGCCCTGCGCGAGGCCGGCCTGCTCGCCACGAGCTCCGGCATCGTCGGGGCGGCGCTCGCGGTGGGCGCGAGCGTGGCGGACGCGGACAGCGACGCGGCCACCGATGCCTATTTCGGCGGCAGCATGGGTTTCCAGGCCGATACGTTCAGCCTTGATGCGCGCAGTGTCACGGACGTGGTCACCGACGCGACCTCCGGCAGCGGCGGTATCGTCGCCGGCGCCGCGGCGGACGCGTTCGCGCGCGACGATGCCGACACCACCGCCGAGATCGGCGGTGCGAGCCTCGTCCGCGGCGACAAAGTGGACGTGTTCGCCCGTCACGAGAGCCGCTTCCGCCCGGCGGCGAATTCCGTGCAGGCGGCCGCGGTGGGCTTCAGCGGCTCGTTCGCGGAGGCGGACATCGACAACACGGTGGTCACGCGCATCGCGGATGCCGTCGACGTCGCGAACGACGTGTTCCCCCTGCTCACCGGCTACGAGGTCGCGGTCGCCTCGGACAGCGTGGTGGCGGACGGCACCCGCATCGCGGCGGCGCCGGAGCGGCAGTACAGCGTGGAAGGCGGTGCCGGTGGCGTGTTAAACGGCGCGGCCGCCGACAGCCGCCTGGATCTGGACAAGTCCAGTACCGTGGAAATCGGCGACAATGCCGTCCTTCGCGCCCGTAACGAACCCGGTGCGACGGAGTTCAGCGGTCTTGCCACCCTGACCGTGCGGGCCGGGGGCAGCGTCAACGTCAACGACCGGGCCTATCTCGGTGCGGGCGGTGTGATTCAGGCGCCGTACGCCTCCTCGGAAATCGACCTCGACGGCTTCACGGATGTGACCATCGGCGACAGCGCGCGCCTGATGAGCGAGGACCTCCTCGGCGTCAGCGCATCCGAAGGCTCCGTGGATGTCAGCGCCAACGGCGTGACCAAGACCTGGGGCGGCGTCGGCTTCGCCGGAGCGACCACGGACAACGACACGTATTACAACCAGACCGTCACCATCGGGGACGACAGCCTCCTCGAGGGGCTGGGCTACACCTTCGTAACAGCGGGCCGCCGCGCCGATACCGGCAGCACCCGGGCCGAGTCGGTCTTCCGCGTCGAGGCGCTGAGCGACACGTACAATTACACCGCCGCGCCCCTCGATACGGATATCGATGCTGTCGCGAAGCTCACCACCGACGCCAGCGTGACGCTTGGCAACGGGTCGGAGGTGATCGCCGGCTGGGATGTCGCACTCGGTGCGCTCAAGGGCGAGCGCACGGTCATCGGCAAGGGCACCGGCCACAACCCGTATCTCGAGCTGCTCAGCACCGAGACTACGGAACGCAATGAATCCACGTCCGGCGCCACCTCGCTCACCCTCGACGGCGATGTGATCGCCGGCTACTTCAACCAGTGGAGCTTTGACGTCGCCGACGACGGCGCGTCGGTGGTGACCACGCTCAACGGGGCGGCGCTGAACGCCGTGCGAGCGGCGCAGGACGTGGACGCCTACGTGGATGTCGTCACCGGCTTCAACGCCCAGGATTACGTGGCGGGCCTGAACGAGCAGGTGGCCGACCTCGGCGAGACCTACCAGTCGATCGCCGAGCAGGTGCAGAGCACGGATGTGCCCGGCTCGGTGAACGTGGTGCGCATCCGCGACGTAACGGCCACCCAGGGCAATGTCGTCGTCTACGGAGACAGCCTCGCCGGCTCGGGCAGTGTCGAGGCGCGTGGCGGCGCGAGCATCAGTATCACCAACAGCTCGGACGCGTGGCTGGATGTCGGCAATCTGAACGTCGTCGACAATGTCGGCGGCAACGTGCTGTTCGCCGGGGCCATCGAGACCGGCAACACCGGCAGCGTGACCGTCAACGAGGTCAACGGCGATCTGTCGCCGGCCATCGCCGTCGTTACCAGCGGCAACACGGGGGCGTCACTGGCGTCCGAGCAGCCCGGTCTCATGGTCGGCGGGCCGCTCTACAACCAGCGTGGCATGGTCCGGTTGTACAACCGCAACGGCAACATCTACCAGGGCAGCGTCATCCAGGCCAGCCAGATCCAGGTGGTCGCGCCCAACGGCGCCTACGTGATCATCGCGCCGGACGCCACGATCCACGCCGGCGGGACGCCCTGGAGCGTCTGGGATTCCGCGGAATTCAATATCGGCGCGAGCGACGTCATCGCCTACGCGCTGCGCGACTACATCGAGAACTCACGCGGCGTGACTCTCGTGGCCGATGACGACCCGGATGTCCCCGGTTACGAGATCGAGAACTACCTCTACGAGCACTGGGCGACCGGGACCTACGAGTACGACCCGGGCGGCGACGCCGAGCCCTACGACGAGACCTACCGTACCAGCTTCGTTCCGTACAACGCGTATAGCATTTACGGGAACTACGGTGACTCGGCCCGGTATCCGTACGCGATATTCGACAACGAGTATCGTCAGGCACGTTTCGACTCGGTGCCGCTGAAGGCGCTGTCGAACAGCGAGGGCTACGGCGCGATCGACGCCTCCGAAGTGGCTGCCGGCGGCATCTACACCAATAAGGTGCTGATCCTCGCCGATGTGCTGGACGTAAACGCCCCCATCGTCGCGGGGCAGGAATCGGACGTCACCATCGACTTCGACGCCACCATCCACGACCGCATCGTCGACTGGCGGGACAACGATACCGGCGACCGTCTGGACCTCACCTGGTACCACGAGAGCGGCTACTACCAGGACCTCCCCGATTACTATCGCGATCTCCTTGGCCTGCCGCCGTCCTCCACGTCGAGTGGTGAGGGCTGGTACGCCCTGGCGCCCGGCGAATCCATTCCCTTCACCGCCGATCGCACCGTCTCCGGTTACTACGATCGGGCATCGAAAGAGATCGTGCTCGACGGCGTGCAGGGGGCGAACACCGGCTTCATCAACGTGGACGCGCAGATCGTCTCCACGACCCGGGAAGGCCGCCTCGAGGTCATCAACGGCTACAGCGACATCACGCTGAACAACACCACCGACTTCAACCTCGTGCTGAACGACATCTCCACCGGCACCGCGGAGACGGGGGTGATCGAGATCACCGATCGGATCCGCGACGTACGCACCTGGTATGTCCAGCGCGTGGGAGAGTCGACGCAGAAGTACGTCACCACCGATCTCACCGCTGCCTCGTGGCTCGATGACGGCGTCAACCGCTCCTATGCGGATCTGGGGACGTACCGACCGGAGCAGGGCATGCGTTACTGGTGGGAACGTCGATATCGCGCCAAGCGCGAAATCAACGGGCCCGAGGACACGGACGGTGATTTCACGTATCTCGACTTCCGCGCCTCGGCCACACCGTGGGAGTTCGCGGATGGCAACTGGAACACGGGCACGACGGGCACCTTCAACGGCGACATCACCGCGTCAGGTCTTTGCGACAGCAGTTGCGACTACGGTGGCGGTTCCGATTTCCATCAGTGGGTGACCGACACCGAGTTCCGTTCGTACTTCGACGACGGGGTCAATGACGTCCTCGGCGACAGCTGGACCGAGGCCAAGCGGGTCAACTTCACCTACGGACCTTCGGTCGACGGCTTCGGCAGCCACCGCCACGATTTCCGCTGGCCGCTGCGCGCCGAGATGTCCACGCGCACCAGCGTGCGCGCCGACTACCCCATCGACATCCGCTTCACCGGCAGCAGCACCGGCTCCATCGACGTCACCTCGAACGCGAACGTGACAGTGGCCGGGCGGCTCGAGAGCCGGGGTGGTGACGTGACCATGGACGTCAACGACGGGGCGAACCTCTTTGCCGATGACAATTCTCTGATCAACGCAATCAATGCGAGACTCGACGGCGAGGGCGGCGTCGGTACGCGGGTCGATCCGATGCGCGTGAGTCTGGATGGCGGCTACTTCAGCGCGACGAGTCGGCATGGTGCTGTAAACGTCACGGCCCCGGCCGGTGATCTGCGGATTGGTCTCATCGCCGCCACGGGCGCGGCGCGTCTCTCCTCGGACCAGTCTCTATTGAGTATCCTGGGTGTCCAGGCCGACGTCATCGAACTGCGTGCCGACGGCGGTCGCATCGAGGACGAGGACGGCAGCGCCTTCCAGGTTGCGAGTACCTCGCGCGTCGATGCCCATGCGCTCGAGGACATCAGCATTGCCCAGGTCCAGGGCGACCTGTATCTCGGCCAGGTCGAGTCGCTCGATGGCGATGTCTCCGTGACCGCCGAGAACGGCAACATCCTCAGCGGCACCAACCAGGCGCTCGCGGACCTCATCCCGCTCGCGGAGCTGCGCGAGCGATGGGCCTCGCTCGGCATTACCGGCGAGTCGGCCGGCGACGACGCGGATATCGCCATCGAGGCCTTCGAGTCCATGGTGGAACGCCAGTACCGGCGCTACTGGCAGTTGTCCGATGCCCTGACCACGGCGGCGGATGGCTCCCTGGCCGTCACCAGCGAAGGGCAGCGCCTCTACGCCGGGATCGCGGCGGCGGCCGGCAAGAGCGTCGAGGCGTACGTCATCGAACATTACGAGGAGATCCGTTCGGACTTCCTGGAGCGCGAGGGCGTGACGGATCTCTCGTCGGTCGCGGGTTTCGACGCCTTCGACGAGGGCTATACCTACACCGCCTCGGCGGCGCGCGAGGTTGCTTTCCGCAACGGCGCATCCTGGGACGAGAAACGCCTGGAGAACGCCGTCAACGCGGCGGCCGTCGCCACCGGCGGGGCGGGCGTGAGCTGGCTGAGCGATGATCTCAACGTCAGTGGCAGGAACGTCACTCTGCGCGCGAGCGGCGACGTGGGCAGCTTCGGCACCCACACATTCGAGCTCTCGACTGACACCACCATCACCGATCAACAGCGCCGCTGGCTGCTGAGCGCGGCGCCGGGCGGCCTGTTCATCGAGGAGGCCGCCGGCAATCCGGACGCGGTGGATGTCGACGTTCGAACGCTATCGCGCCTGCGTGTCGAGGCCTCGGAAAACCTCGATGTCATCGCGGGTACCGACGGCACCTCGCGCGATGCCTTCATCGGGGCGAGCGGGGATGTGAGTGTCGAGCGCCTCGATGCGGGTGGCGAGATCTACCTCGGCGCGCAGCGAAGCATCACCTATGCGTCGGGAGCGTCGCCTCTGACCGGTGCCACGGATGGTTTGACCCTGAGATCCATCGGGGGAGACATCCTCGGCGGGACGGGTGGTTCGTTCGATCTGGCGATCGACGGCACGCTGACAGGTGCCATCGCCGGTGGCGCGGTGGATATCCGGGACGCCGGCGGTGCGGCGGGACTTGATGTCGGTATTCTCTATGCCCGGGACTCGCTCGCCGTGCGTGTCCCCGGCGACCTCCGTCAGGAGCAGGGCCGGGGCTTCCGCATCGGCGCCCGCAGCCTCGAGCTCGACGTTGGCGGCAACGCGGGCACCGTGGGCGATGGCACGACCGGTTTCGCCGGGCCGCTGAACCTGCGCATGCGCGGACTCGGCGACGAGCCCGATCCGGGCCTCGACGGCACCGTCTTCGGCCGTGCCGGCGGCGATCTCTACCTCGATGCCGATGTGGCCGGGCTGCGGCTCGCCGGCGCGGCCACGGGCCCGAGCGCCCGCGGCCTCGACGTCGGCGGGACGCTCACGCTGGCCTCCGCCGGCGACGTATGGGTCGATGGCCCCGTCTCGGCCGGCAATGGCGCCACGCTGCAGAGCGTCACGGATCTGCGCTTCGACGGCGGCAGCCTGGACGTGGACACCGCCGACATTTCGCTGATCGGCAATACGCTGGACATGAGCGCCGGCTCGCGCGCCAGCGCCCATGCCGGGCGGATCAACGCAGGCGTCACCGGTGACGCACGTCTGGGGCTGCTCGAGGGCGGGCCCGATACCGGGTCCGACGTGCCCGCGATCACGGTGACCGCCGGTGGCAGCATCCTGTCCGCGCGCGGTGCCGGCGAACCGAACCTGCGGGTGACCGCACCCCAGGGCTTCGACCTCGATGCCGGCACCGACATCGGCGCCGCCGACGGCGCGCTCGCCCTTGCCGGTTCCGGAGCGCTCGCCGCTACCGCCGGGCACGATATGTACCTGCGCCTGCTCGATGACATCACCGGCGGCACCGTCACCGCTACCAGTGGCCGCATCGACACGGTGGCCGACGGCGGCGTCGATCTGGCCACGGCCCGCGCCGAACTAGACCAGGACTGGACTGTCGGCGGCGACTTTCTGGCCGACGCGCTGACCTCGACCACCGGCGATGCGCACGTGGTCGCGCAGGGTGCGATCGATGTCGGCGTGGCCGAGGCCGCGGTCGACCTGACCCTCGACGCTGACGGCGGCCTCCTCATGGGGCGGGCCGAGGTCGGTCGGGATCTGCTGCTGGATACCGGAGCCGGCCTGATGCTGGAATGGCTGCGCGCGGGCCGCGATATCACCATCGAGAGCGTCGGCGCTACGACCGCCGGGCCGATCGACGCCGGGCGCGACCTGCGTGTCGCCGCCGGCTACGACGAGGGGGCGCCGACCGGCGCCGTCTCCGATATTGCATTGCACGCTGCCAGCGGCGCGTCGGTGGACCTGCGGGCCACGGGCGCCATCCGCATCCGCGATCGCGCCGGTTATGCCGACCCGGCCGGCCTCCTCGAGGCCGGGACCGACGCCACGCTGACCGCTGGCGGCGACATCGAGGCCACCACCGTGCTCACCGGCGAGCAGTTCTCCGCCCGTGCCGGAGGTGATTTCCTTGCGGATCTGCTGGCATCCGATATCGCCGACATCCGGGTGCTCGCCGAGGGCGCGATCAACGTCGCGAGGGCCGTGGCGGGGGTCGATGTGCTGCTCGACGCGGCCGCCGCTCTCGCGATCGGTCAGGGCGAGGCCGGGCGTGATCTGGTTCTCGATACCGGTGCCGGCCTGAGCCTCGATGGGCTTATCGCCGGGCGTGACATCACGACCGAGAGTGTCGGCGACACCAGCGGCGGGCCGATCGACGCCGGGCGCGATCTCACGGTCGCGGCGGGTTACGACGAGGGCGAGGTCGCCGCGATCTCCGATATCCTGCTGCATTCGGTCCGCGGCGAGAACGTCGACCTGCGTGCGACCGGCGCTATCCGCATCCGCGACCGTGACGGGTATGCGGACCCTGCCGGACTGGTGGAGGCGGATGCCACGGCCACGTTCACCGCGGGCGGCGACATCGAAGCTGCGACGGTGCGCAGCGGCGGCGATACACTCGCGACCGGTGGTGGCAGGCTCAGTTTCGAAACCATCGATGCAGGCACCGACGTCGCGCTCGACGCCGCCGATGACATCGTCGTGTTCGACGTATCGAGTGGCGGTGACCAGACGCTGCGCGCCGGCGGATCCATCGACTTCGACCGCCTCGATGCCGGCGGTTCGATCGATGCGACCAGCAGGGGGGACACCAGCGGTCGCGAAGCGTTCGCCGGCGGCGACGCCACTTTTGTCGCCGGCGTCGAGCGCGCTGCCGAACAACCGCTGACGGCACCGATCCTGGCCAGCTCCGATCTGCGGGTGGAGTCGGTCACCGGCACGGCGGTCTGGCTGCGCGCCGGCGGCGAGAATCTCATCAGGACGGTCGGCGCGCGTACCACCGCGAAGTTCGAGGGCGACGCGATCGATGCCACGGTGCGCGACATCGACGGTGGTCGCCTGGACATGGCCTTCTCCGCCGGTGATGGCGGCCTTGCGGATACGGTGCGCCTGGCCGTCACCAGCGACGGGCTCGTGGCGTTCGATCCGGCCTACGCGCGCGATGCGCGGATCGATACCACCAGCGAGCGCATCGTCATTGCCGATGGCTGGATCAGCGAGTGGTTCTCGCTCGACACGCCGCGTGCCGCGATCGTGATGGACCAGCTCGACCCGACGGCGCGCAACGTCGACTTCCAGTTGCGGGAGCTCGATGAGCGGTTCGCGCTGCGGATCGATGGCGATGACATGCTGACCGATGCGTATATCCAGCACTATCGCGGCGGCTACGCCAACGCGGTGCCCAATTTCGTGCGCGAACATGACAGCACCCGGCTCGATGTCCGTGGCGAGAGCGCGGAGCGCAAGATCACGCGCGCCATGGGCGACAAACCCGAGGAATCCGTACTCGGCAGCGCCGGGACGGGTCCCATCCCGTCGACTGTCCCGCTGGGTGCCCCAACGGATGGGACCCCGGTCAATCTCGGCACGCGGCGCCGTTCTGCCGCCGGTGACGATGCCGGCATCTGAGCCGGTCGGGGGCGTCCGTGCAGTGCGCTCGGACGCCCCGTCGCCGGCATCGACCGAATGCGGAGGAACCATGGTGTCCATGCGGTCAGTGCACTGGCTCGCGCTCGTCCCGCTGCTCGCCTTTTCGGCGACCGGGATCACCCAGACGCCGGGCGAGGCGGCGCGTCAGTTCGATCCCAACATCCAGCGCGAGCGCACCTTGCGTGAGCGCGAGTACCGCCAGGAGCGCGAGGACGATGACGCCGGGCCAGTCGAGGGGCCGGTCATCGAGGGGCCGGCGCCCGGCGGTGAGGGCGACCTGCCGGAATCGGGCCAGACATTCACGCTGGAGACGATCCGCTTCAACGAGTCGGCCTTCATCGATCCCGAACGCCTTAACGCGATCGCCGCGGATTACACCGGTCGGGCCGTGCGCTTCGCCGATCTGAACGAGATGATCGGGCGCATCAACCGGATCTACGCCGAGCGCGGTATCGTCAGTGCCCGTGCGCTGATCCCGCCCCAGACCGTTGAGGCGGGGGTCCTGAGGGTGCGCCTGGTCGAGGGGCGTCTGGGTGCGCTCGAGATCGGCGGCAATGAATCCACGCGCCGCGGGTTCATCGCCGGGCGCATGCCCGTCGACCGGGGCGAGGTCGTCGACGTCCCGGCCCTGCGCGATGCGCTGACCTGGCTCAACCGTACGTCCGAGTTGCGCACGCGGGCCGCGCTGCGCCCCGGGGCCGAGCCCGGCGAGACCGATGTGGTGTTGCGGGTGGATGAGCCGAGTCGTTACTCGACTCAGGTCTTCACGGATAATTCCGGCAGCGAGTCCACCGGAGAATATCGCGGCGGGGCGACGTTCCAGGTCTACGCGCCGCTCGGCATCGACGACCGCTTCACGGCGTATGCCGTCGGCAGCGAGGGTGCCGAGAACGCCTATCTGGCTTATCGTTTTCCCTTCAACGACAGCGGTGGACGGGTCGACCTGTCGTGGTCCGGCGGCGACATCAAGGTGATTGACGGCGCGTTCGAACAACTGGACATCACCGGCGACAGCACCAGCTACGACGTCAGTCTGACCCAACCGATCCTTCGGGGGGATGAACTGTGGGCGGACGTCTCCGGCGGCGCGGGCCGGGCTGAGTCGCGCACGGACATTGCCGGTGCGCCGTTGAGCGACTTCGAGGTCACGCGCTACACCCTCGGTCTCCAGCTGCGCGGCTTCGGCGATCGCTCGCTCTGGAGCCTGCGTCAGGACCTGGCGGACGCCGGTGTCGAGAACATCTTCGGTGAGAAGAGCGATTACCTCCTGTGGAACGGCAGCGGCCGCTATCGGCATGCGGTCGGTGAACGCTGGACGGTGGCGGTTGCCGGGTCGTGGCAGTACGCGGATGAGAAGACCGTACCCTCGCCGCTGCTGTTCGAGGTCGGCGGCGCGACCACGGTTCGGGGCTATCCGGAGGGCGCGGTGGCGGGCGCGCGCGCCTATACCGCGGGCCTCGAGGGACGCTATCGCTGGCGTGACGGACTCGAGCCCTATGCCTTCCTTGATTACGGGCGGATCGAAGACGTCAGTCCCGACAGCGAGAACCTGAGCAGCATCGGCCTCGGGGTGTCGTGGCGCTACAGCGACAGCCTGAGCGCCGAGATCGCCTGGGGGCAGACCCTCGAGGATGCCCTGCCGGACCAGGACGACGGCCGCCTGCATTTCCGCCTGTCCTGGTCCTGGGCCAGTTGATGGAAACCGGACGGCCCGCCGCCCGCCCCCGTCCTGGCATGCGGGCGCGGAGAGACGCTTGAATACGCGCCTGTTCTACCGCTCAGTCGTGCCGCTTCACCGGGAGCGCCACCGCACGCTGCGCCTGCGAACGGGCGATCCCGACGTGCGCTATGCCGAGGGCACGCACTATGTGCCGGTTGCCGGGACGGAGTTTCACCAGGCCGCGCGCGACTACCCGCTGGTGTTTACTGGCGATGAAGACCCGTCGCCCGTCGCGCTGCTGGGCCTGCGCCCTGACGAGAATCTGTTCCTCACGAACGAGGGTACCTGGATGCCCGGGAACTACGTGCCCGCGTTCGTCCGTCGTTATCCATTTATTCTCGGCCGTGGTGGCGATGGGAAGGTGGCGTCGGTCTGTATCGATGAGGAGCATCCGGGTTTCAACCGGGATGCGGGCGAGCGCCTGTTCGATGATGCTGGCGGTGAGACGCCATGGCTGATCGGCGTCCGCGACTTTCTCGCGCGTTATGCGCGGGATATCGAGCGGACACGCCTGTTCACATTGCGTCTGACCGAGCTTGGTCTTTTGATGCGGCGTGATTTTCGCGTCAGCGACCCGGAGGGGCGTCATTACGGACTGAACGATTGCCGCATCGTCGACGAGGTCCGGCTGGGGGAACTCGATACCGCGGTTGTCGACGAACTCCATCGGGCTGGTTGGCTCGGCTGGATCCATGCCCATCTGGTGTCACTGGGCAACATCGATCGGCTTGCGGGTTTCGTCGGAGCCCAGGGATCGCTGGCGAAGCCGAACGGGCCGCGGTAGCGTCCAGCCACGCGCGCGTCACCACGTATCCCCGCCGTGTCTTAGCCGGAGGATTTGTCGCGGGTGACGAGGTAGTCGATGTCGTCGCTGCGCAGGCGTTTCTGGGCGTCCTTGAGCCGCGACGGGTCCGTGAACGGGCCGGCGCGGACGCGGTGCCAGCTCTCGCCGTTGATGTCGACCTGCTGGATCTCGACGTCGAGGCCCAGAAGGGAGATACGGGCCTTCATGCGATCGGCCTGCCCGGATTTCTGGAACGAGCCAGCCTGGAGGAAGAAGCGGCCGTCGCTTTCTGGTGGCGGTGCCGTGCCGGTATCGCCCTCGCCGGAATCCGCGGGCGCCCCGGGGGCGCCTTCGACGGCCGCTTCGCCGTCCTCTTCGCTGGCGTCGGGCACGACCACTTCGAGTTCCGGCAGGATCGAATAGAACTCGAAGCGTGGAGACTTGTCATCGCCGTCTTCTTCGGCGGCGGCCGTCTCTTCTGCGTCCGTCGGCTGTCCCTCGGCGGGCTGGCTTTCCACCGCACTCGCCGGCGGGGAGTCGAGGTCATCGAGGTAGACGAGGAACGCGACGAACAGACCGATGATCAGGCCGATCGTCAGCATCGCCCAGCCGGGCAGGCCGCGGCTGGCGCCGGTCTGGCGACGACTGCCCTGGCGGCGGTTGCTCTGGCGTTTCGGCTGGGCGCGTCCCATGGCTTACATCTCCTCCGGCGCCGACACGCCGACCAGCGCCAGGCCGTTGCGGATGACCTGGCCCGTCGCCTGGATGAGCGCGAGTCTCGCGTCCCGCAGGTCGGCGTCATCGACCAAAAACGCCTCCGCGTTGTACCAGGTATGGAAGGCGTTGGCGACGTCCTCGAGCAGGTAATAGCACACGCGGTGCGGCTCGCGGTTGCCCGCGGCCTGTTCGATCAGTTCCGGATAGCGCTCCAGCGCTTCGATCAGATTCGTCTCGTGCGGTGTGCCCAGGCGGTCGAGATGGGCGAGGCCGTTGGTCCGGTCCCAGGCGAGGCCGCGCGCCTCGAGCTGGCGCATCACGCTTTTGATGCGGGCATGGGCATACTGGATGTAATAGACCGGGTTGTCCTGGGTCTGGGCCTTGGCCAGATCGAGATCAAAATCCAGGTGCTGGTCGTTGCGCCGCAG
>Ga0136597_1000163_pt1 | contig 35890 bp, 28 predicted proteins | sample AntRauTorcE11898_FD_101385 | JGI IMG/M metagenome (GOLD analysis project Ga0136597, IMG submission 101385) | Saline lake microbial communities from Rauer Islands, Antarctica - Metagenome Torckler E11 #898 | ecosystem: Environmental > Aquatic > Non-marine Saline and Alkaline > Saline | place... | reverse complement strand
CTTGTTGCGGCCGCCCCGCTCGAACACGCGGAATACGTCCGCCGGTGGTACGGTCTCCCAGGCCGGCAGGGGCCAGAGTTCGTCGATAATACCGGCCCGCTTCATCGGCGGCGTCGGTTCGACCGGGTTCTGGATGCGGGCCGGCTCGCCCTCGCGCGTATACGCCTCGCCGAGCAGGTAACGCTTGTTGGGCAGAATGCCGTTGTTGTACGCGGCGCCACCCCAGAACATGGCACTCGTCGCCATCAGGCTCCGTTTCGCGGCCTGGACGATCGACCCGTGACAGGCGCCGCAGGATGCCTCGGCAACGCGATAGTCACCGGGATTGACGAAGCGGATGTACTCGGGTGCCTCTTTGTTGAGCAGCGTGTAGGTGCGTTTCGGCGTCGCGCTGTCATCACCGTTCCACGCCTCGGGATAACGCGGCTGCACATGGGCGGCGCGCATGGCCTCCTCGAATCCCGCGCTGTCGCGTTGCAGGCCATCCGGGCGCGTCACCGTCTGATCGCCGCCGTGGCAGTCAACGCAGCCGAGATTCACGCCCGGATTGGCGTGCATCGTCTTTTCATCGGTCTCACTGTGGCAGGAAACGCACCCCGCGCTCTTGCGCTCCATTGCCGCCTGCGTCTGCTGATACGGAGCCGGCGGTTGCATCGCGTACTCGATCTCACGGGGCTCCTCTCCCGTTGCAGCGCTCAGGACGACTGGAAACTGGCATGCGAGGATCAGCAGCAGGGCGCGCGGAATCGGTCGGGGTATGTCCGTGACGGTCATTTGCATTCTTCCATGTCCTCGGGCCCGGTCATCAATAGGTGAGTACCAGATTGAAGAGGACGGAATAAGGTTTTTTGTCATCGTCGAAGAGTTGGCTGTAACCGTCGCCGGGCACGAGCGTGGCGGCCGAGGCGCGGAATACGATGTTCTGGCTGAAAAGCGGGCGATAGATCGATGCGATCGAGATGTCCGTCCCGATTTCGGAATCGATATCGGCCTGCTGTCGTGCGACTTCGAGCACCGCCGTCTCGTCGAACCAGAGCTGGTTGATGTTCGTGGAAACGCGCCATTGCGGTGTGAGGTCGTGATCCGTGCCGATGCCGAGCAGGATCGTGCCGGGGTTGTCGAAATTCGACTGACCTTCCTCTTTCGAACTGCGAAGCGAGTTGAGTATGCCGTTACGGCCCGAGAGGTTGACGCGACCGCCGCCGATCAGCGGGACCGGTTGGCGGATCCAGAAACTGGTATCGGCGCCGGCGAACAGCGGATTCTCGAAGATGGCGTCGAAGCCCGTGGACACATCATCGAACGGGTCGTCGTCGCCGCTGGCGTAGAGCCCCGAGAGGCGGACGCGGGTCCAGTCGAAGTCGACCGAGGCCTCGGCCGCGGCGAAGCCGGCGCGGATATCGGTCGGCTGATCGAGGAAGACGCCGCGATCCTGCTCGCCGAACGCGTAGTACATCGAGCCGGTGAGGTTGAGGCGACCGAAGTGGCCATCGCCCGACAGCCCGAGGTACGTAACGTCGTAATTGCGTGGCTTCTCGAGACCGAGGGATGCCGGGCGCTCGATGAAGTCGTTGGTGTTGTAGTGCGGGTTCTCGTCGCCTTCGCGGTTGCGGTTGTGAACCACCGTAGCCTGGGTGAAGAAACCGAGGGTCGGGAAATCCTGCCAGTACAGGTTCGCCGCGAATACGTCATCCGCGCGCAGGCCCTCTTCGATGTCGTTGAGGCCGCTGTTGGTGTCTTTCTCGATCCGGCGGAACCACGCCAGGTTGTACTGAAAGATGTTGTTGTCGCGGGTGCCAAACAGGCGCGCGCCGAACTGTTCGTCCTGAAACAGAAAACCGCGGAAATCCGCATTGAAGGGCTGGATGCCGAAACGAACGGAGTCGAAGTCATAGCGCGGCGAGACGTCACGCAGATGGATATCGACGAAGGCCTCCTGCACGCCGATATGATCGTCCGTGCGATCCGTTCCCTCGCCGGGATCGGCCCGCAGCAGGCGGGCCTGCTCCGTTTCCACACGGTTGTACTGGCCGGCGAGGGTCAGGCGGTACTCGTAATCCGGCGGCCGGAAGACGGTATCGCCCTTGTAGTACACCAGGCCCGCGATCAGCGTCTCGGCAAATACCTCCTGGCGTCCGTCGCCGATCAGATCGAGTTCGCCCGAGCGGGTGGTGGCCTGGGGCGAAACGGGCACCGGGAACCGCCGCGGCTCATAGATCGTGTCGGAAGTCAGCGACACGTCCAGGAACCAGTCGTCGTGCAGTGGCTTGTCGGCCTTGTAGGTGTTCTGACTGTACGGGTCCCACCAGTTCTGCTCCGTCACGCCGAGCGAATTCAGGATTCGCCAACGGTCGGGTACGGGCAGCGACCTCCCTTCCGCGTCCTCTGGCGGGCGGATCGGATCGATCCGCTCGATGCCGCTCGCCCGGTTCGGATCCGGCTGTTCGGGGATTCTCGGTTCCGGCCGGTCACGACCGGGGCGACGCTGGAGATCGCTGTCGGCCGTAGCGGACCAGGATCCGAGCGCCAGCGCAAAAGTCAGCACGGATGACGCGAGTCGATGTGGGGCGTTATTTGCCACTGCAGGCCCGCTGCTCATCGCTGTCGAGGAAGGGTTTCTGCGGGCACTGCACGTAGCGCAGACGCTCATCGAAGCCGGGGATGGCGATGCGGTCCGCGCGCATGTCGACGGGCGCGTTGCCGACTCCCGTATCCAGGATCTCACCGGCGTTGTGCAGGCCGAGGAACGAAATCAGGTCGTCCTGCTCGATGCCGTCGCCGGAAACGCCGATCCCGCCGACGAGTTCGCGATCACGATAGATCGGAACGCTGCCGGGAAAAATCTGGATACCGTTGCGGACCGTGTCGATCGGCGAGCCCGGTGCGAAGCCGGCACTCAGACCGCCGACCCCGGTGCAGTTCAGCGGTGTATCCGCGCCGATGAGGCCCGCGGCGAAAGCGACGTGCTGGATCAGCGCATTGTAGGCGAGGTCCAGTTGCAGGCCGACCGAGAACGGACTCCATTCGGTCGGTGCATCATGGCCGCCGGGTTTGCTGAACGGGCCGTGCGGGTTCCCGTCGATGCCGTCCGGGTAGAACGGGCGCGAAAGATTGCCGCCCGAACGATCCGCGAATGCGAAGGCGCCATCCGCGAGCGCCGTCGGCAGTCCCAGGAAATCGCGCACGGCGGTGACGTACTGGCCGATCGGTTCCGCGCGCTTGACGGTGGGAAGACCGCTGCCCGGGTCGAGGGTGGGATTCAGGTACTCCGCATCCGGGACGCCGTTGAGCCCCGATGCCGCACCGATGCCGGAGAAGAACGCCGCGGTTCGGGCCTTCTGCAGCGACACATCGATCCCGAACACGGGCGCATCGCGGCCGCGCACGATCCCAAGGATCTCGCCACGGGTATCGACGACGGAGATCGTCACGCGTGCCCGGCTGCCCAGCGGTCGCCGGATCTGGGCGCGTGCGCGATTGGCCACGGCGAGCGCCGCCGAGAGGATTGTTTCCACCTCGTTTGTCGAGAGTTCGGCGACGGAGAGGCTGGCGCCGTCGGTGCCGCTGCGCGGCGGGAAGCGCGGATTATTGGCGTTGTCGACGAGGACGAAGGCGTCCTGGCCGGCGAATGCGGGATTCGTGCTGGCACGGACGCCGGAACCGGGTTTCGAGAACGCACTGCCCGCGAGCGCTCCGGCCGCCGCGCGGTAGTAGGCCTGGTTCGGGCCATCGTCGACCAGACTGCCGGCGACACCGCCGTCGATGGCGCCGAAAGCCGCTGCATTGCGGGGATTCGAGGTCAGCCCGGAGGGGCCGATCTCCGTGAAGCGCAGCGTCTTCCCCTCGACCGTGATCCGGTCACCGCGCCGGTCGCGCGGTGCGGAGAATCCGAATGATCCGGCCACGGCGATCGCTTCATCGATGATCGAGGCGTTGGCGGGATCGCCGCCACCGAGCGACTTCGGCGCGAGGCCGTAGATCCCGTCGGCGATCACACCGATACCACCGACCACGGTGCCGTTGCGATACAGCGGTATACCGCCGGGGTCGGCCGACAGGCCGAGCGGGGAACGGCGTGGGCCGACGCCATCGGCGGCGCCGCCGGATTCAAAACGGGTGACCAGGTCGGAGCAGGGCAGCTGGCTGAATTGCACACCGAAAAGCGGGCCACCGGCCGTCCTGAATTCGCCCGGATTGAAATGCGCCTGAACGATCTGGCTGGCCGTGCGCGTGGTGAACGCGTTGCCCTCGGAGGACAGGTAGGCCGCTGTTTTGGCCTTGGCGATCGCCGCCAGCGTGGCCGGTATGAATTCGATGTCCTCGAGACCGCCGTCGACGCCGTCGCGCGAGGTGATGGTCACGAAGTCGTCGGCCCCGTTCATGCGGAACAGGGCGAGCACGTTGCCGACGCGGTCGACGATGGCGATCGTCGCCGCGGCATTGCGCGCCTGGGCCTCGGCCACCGCCTGGGCCAGTACGTCCTCGACGTGGCTGCTCTCGAGCCGGGTTGCGGTGTTCTGGCATGAACCCCTGCAGTCGCCCGCAGTGGCCGTGCCGGTTCCGGCCTCGTCCGGGCGCGAGCCACCGCCACATCCCGTCAGCAGCAGTATCGACGCGATGATCACGACAATGGGGCCGGACCGGGCTCGATCAGTCCTGCGCGGCATCCCGCCTCCCCATGGTGAATTTGCGTCCGGTGTGGAAACCGTGGCAATCGATACAGCGTGAGGCGACGCGTGCTTCCGAGTGGGCGTCGCCGTGGCACTGCTGACAGGTTTCCGCACCGGGCATCAGCACGTCCGCGCTCTCGCCGGATTTCTCCGCCGCATGGCAGTCCGTGCAGACCATGCCGGTATGCGGGTCGTGGCTGAAACGCGCTTTCGGATACCACTCCGCCGTCAGCGCCACTGGCGGAATCGACCACCGGGGGCCATCCCCGCCACCATCCGTGCGCTCGACTTCGTGGCAGGTCGTGCAGGTCCGGTACTCGACCACTTCCTCGGCGACCTCGACCGCCTTGGCATCGGCCCAGCGCAATGCGGCACGGCGTTGTTCGCGATCGAGTTCGGTGGCCGCCGGCCGGCTGCGGCGCACCACTTCGGGGGCATCGGCCGTATCGGTACGATAACCTCCGGCCAGGGCGACCCGGGCGTAATAGTCTTCGAGTATTGGCAATATCCGTTCCGGCGCCGCGTGGGGGAGTTCCCGGTCCGGTTCCGTCGGTTCGAAGTTCAGCCGATGACAGGACTGGCAGTCGGACTCGAACCGGATCGGCTGCATGGCGTTACCGCCAGCGTCGGGACGGTGGCAGCTGGCGCAGTCGAGGACCCGTTTACCCGCGGGGCTCTCGATTCCGTCCGCGGCCAGATGGATGTCATGCGGGAAGCGCAGCCCGTTGTCCTCGCGCAGCGTCTGGTCGCCGCGGACCCGGCTCCAGTCAAAAGGTTCGTCAGCGTCCGGCGTCGACGCGACGACGCGAACCCGGAACTCGGGATGCGACGACCCGCCGAATCCGGAGACACTGCGAATGTTCGAGCCCGGAATATTCTTCCCCGGCTTCTGGTGGCAGTCGGTACACAGGGCGGATTCCGTTGTCACCAGGCCGTCCGTACCGTTGTGTTCGAGGTGACAGCTCGCGCAACGCTGCTCGGCAAGCCCGGACACGTGCAGGAGATCCGCATCCTCCGCATGATGCGGCTGGTCGGCGTGGCAACCGACGCAGGCGTCGTTGGTCACGCGCTGAAAGGGTTTCCGGTGGCAGGCGCGACACTCCTGACCGAAAAACCGGTGCGGGCGGCTCATGGGGCCGCTGTCCCACAGGTGATCGCCACCGGCGAGGCGCCACGGCATACCGCCCGTGGCCGGTACCTGGAAGCGTTTCATGTCGATATCGGGCGGTGGTGACTGATGGATCTGGGCGAGCGGCACGCCGAGACCAAGGCCGCCGACCAGGAGGAACAGGAACCACGCCCAGCGACGTTTCCCGAGTCCTGCCGCCCGGAGCGACGTGGGCCCGGCCCCCGGCGGCTGGCCCCGTTCGGCGCGCGCCTCTTCGATCTCGATTGCGAGGGCGAAGCCGGCCGGGGCACGCACGAGGCGGAGCGTCGACATACCGATCGAAATCGTATCCCCGACCTTGACCACTCCGGCCTGAACGGTGCGGCCGTTGATCTGGATTCCGCTCGGAGTTCGCGCCTGGAGCGCGAAACCGTCATCGGAAGCGGGGCGGAGCACCGCGTGATGCAGGGCGACATGGAGATCGGAGAGGAATACATCCTGGTCGGTGGCGCGTCCGATCGACAGGACCTCGCTGTCGATTTCCGTGGCGGTATGTCCGGTACCCGCCTTCGATTTACGGATAACGCGTCGGATCAGACAGCGCATGCGTCATGCCCTCCGAAGTTCCCGTCGCATGATGTAATCCGACGCATGGGTGCCCTTACCAGTAAGCGAACACGGCGACGATATGCGCGCTCAGGGCCGCCAGCAGCGCAATCGAAAGCGGCACGTGGAAGTAGAGCCAGATCTGCAGCAGGGCGCGGTGCTGGATATCCCGGTTCAGGCGCTGAACGAGTTTCCGGCGACGGCCAAGCAGATCCATCAGTTCGCGGATTCGGGCCACCTGCTGGCCGGGCTGTGCCTCGGAGAGCTGGCCGGCCACGAAGCGCATGGTCGACTCCGCCCGCATGATGCGGTCGGCCTCCCGTTGCTTGATCTCATCGAGACTCGCAACCAGCGTACGGTTCTTCTCTTCGAGAATGGCCTCCGTCCGGGCCTCCACCTTTTCGGATTTTTTCGGGCGACCGCCACGCAATTGCGCGAGCACCCCGCCGCCGATCGCCGAATTGCGCAGCGAACGCAGCACGATCTGGTGAGTGGAGTCGTCGATCCGGTCGGCGAGCTCCACGGCCTGCTGCTCCAGCGATCCGATCTCCTCGAGCATTGCCTGCGGACTCACGCCCGTTCGGTTCGCGGTCATCTGCACGGGATAACGCCGATAGGCGTACACGCCATAAAGACCGCTCAGCACAACGGCGATCATGAGCGCATAGGCGACGGTGTGGATGTTCCAGCCGAACTGGAAACCGGTATGCAGGGTCGCGATGACGATCAGGGCAAGCCCCAGGTAGACATGCGCCGAGAGCCAGCCCCGGACGGTTCCCGCATTCGAGGCAAAACGCCGCTTGCGCACGCCGTACCACAGGAGCAGCAGGATAATCGCCGCACCCAGACCGCCAAGACCGTAACCGACCCAGGTGCCACCATTGGGACCGCCGATCGGATCGTGCCAGGCATAGACCGCGACCGCGCCGGCGGTGACCAGCAGAGCGATCCTGAGCCAGCGAAAATCCATGTGGGTGAGAAAAGACGTGTGCATCGGCTCAGTCGTCCTTGCCGGACATTTCGAAGAATGCCTCGGGACTGACCCGTAGTGCCGCTCCGGTCGGACAGGCACGCACGCAGGCCGGGCCGCCGTCCAGTTCCCTGCACATATCGCACTTCACCGCCTTCTTGCGATCCCCTTCCTTCTTCTTTGGCTTGAGTTCGGCGCCGGGCTCGGGGCCCAGGCCGGTCAAAAGCCAGGTCCAGAGGCTTGGCCTGCGTTTCGTTTCGGTTCCCATGCGGATCACGCCGTAAGGGCAATTCTTCTCGCAGTTGCCGCAGCCGATACAGGTATCGTCGATGTAGACCTCGCCGTTCGCGTTGCGGTGGATCGCGTCCGGGGGGCATTCCTTCATGCAGTGGGGGTGCTCACAGTGCCGGCAGGAGGTCGGCACGTGGACGTTCGCGAAGGTCGGTCCGGCTTCGCGGTTGAGGCGGGATACACCACCGTGGGTCGACGCGCAGGCGCTTTCGCAGTAGTCGCAGCGTATGCACAGCGATTCATCGATCAGCAGTACGTCGGTCGCTTCGCCGACTCCCTGCTCGACGAGGAAGGAGATGATATTGCCGGACTGCGTCCGGTTCGCCATATCCATATCTTCGGTCAGGCGTTCCTTGTACACCTCGCGTACCCGGCGGCGCACATCGGGGTGCTGCTCCATCAGGCGTTTGAATGCTGTTCCTTCCAGGCGCACGGTTTCCGTCGCGACGGCCGCACGTACCGTCGCGCTGCGGGGGGAGTCGGAGACCAGCGCCATCTCGCCCACATACTGGCCCGCGGGGACATAAGCGAGCACGATCTCGCGGCCCCCGATCTCGCGCGAAATCGTGACCGAACCGCGACGGATGAGCTGCAGGCAGTCACCGGCATCGCCCTCGCGGAATACGGTATCTCCGGCCGCGAATTTTTCGACCGTGGCGGTACCGACCACCTCGGAGAGGTCGTCCGCACTGCAGCCGGGCGCGATCTGCGACTGAATCGCGCGCAACAGGAACGATTCCTCGACGACACGCCGGACGCCTTCCACCGAATACATCAGGGTGAGCAGGGAGCGGCGCGAGCTCTCGATCACGATGCAGTTGCGCCCCGCCACGACTGTCGCCGAGCGACGTCGCCCCGAGATCAGGCTCATCTCGCCGAAAAACTGTCCCTGACCAAGGGGGATCGAAGTTCGTGGCGTTTTCGGATCGTCCGGATTTCCCGGCTGAATCTCGACCTCACCCTCGAGGATCGAGTAAATCGAGTTTGAGTAGTCCTTGTAGCGGAAGAGTACTTCGCCCTCGGCGGGGGCATGGACCTCGCTGTCGAGCAGGAATTCACGCAGCTGCAGCTGCGTGATCGGCGCGAGCATCGGCACGCGTTGCTGGATCAGAGCCAGCGTGGCCGGCACATCGTCACCGCCCGGGATTGCGGCGAATTTATGACGGAGCAGCGGCGTATCGGCCGGCTCGACCTCGCGGCCCTCGATATACTCGATGACCTCGTAGCCCTGGTTCATCGCCTGTTTGATCAGCGGGTATCCGGCCAGCGCGCCAACGATGTACAGCCCCGGGACGTTGGATTCGTACTCCGCGGTCACCTCCGGGACAGCCGCGGATTCGTCGCTCGGAAAACGGACGCCGCAGGATTCGACGAAGGCGCGCGGGGGGATCGCACCGATCCGCGCGATCAGGCGGTGGATCGGCACCTCGGCCTTGCCATCCTTCGTGTCGAGCGTGAGCTGGCCCGAGTAGTCACTGCCATCCGCCAGTGCGTCGATGCGATCGACCGTGCTTTCGTAAAAGCATTCCAGGTCGACATTGTCGTCGTCGATCGCCTGCAGAATCGCCTGACTGTTGGCGTCTTTCGCCCGGGTGAATTCATCGCGGGTGTTCACGATGATGACCCGGTTCTGTTCGACCAGCCCAAGGGCATTCTCGATCGCCGCGTCCCCCGCGCCGACGACCACGATCGTCTCGTCGCTGTAGGCTTCGGGGTCGTCGAGCTGGTACTGAACGAAGGGGAGGTCCTCGCCCGGTCGACCGAGCTTGCGAAGATTGCCCTGGACACCGATCCCCAGCACGACGTGCTCGGCCGCGATCGTCGCCCCGTCGGTCAGGGTCAACGTGAAATCGCCACGCTCACCGGCGATCGACTGGACGGTGGCGTTGAACCGGATGTTGGTGCGGTGATCGTTCACCGCCTGATCCCAGGCGGTGAGGATTTCCTCGCGCCGGCCGGCGTCGAACGGAAGGGGAGCGCGCAGTGGCAGCACGGCCGGCTCGGCCATGACGTGCTTGCCACGTTGATAGCGGTAGATGGTATTGGCGCAGTGGGGGGCGCTTTCGAGCAGGACGTGCGAGACACCCAGCTCGGCGGCGTGACAGGCGGCGCTGAGGCCGGCCGGTCCAGAGCCGACGATCGCGACCCGGTATCGTTCCATTGTTCCCCCTCGTGGCACCCTGCGCGTGGCCGTATGGCTGCGCGGGCAGGGGCCGCGACCGCAATCCCGATCTCCCATCGCTGCCAATCCGGGCAGCGACCGGGGTCGCGGTGCTACGCTCGTATTGTTGTCCAGACTGGGAATGCGGCGCTGGAGCCGCTACCCTGCCTGCGGTGCGGTTTCTTCTCGACCGCGTGCATGACCGGTATGGGAGTCGCGTGCGTATGAACGGACACATACACTCCAGCCATCACGCGCAGCCTAGCAAATCCCGTCCGCGGAGCAAGCGAATCGCCCTGGGGTACGCCGCGGCCATGCTCGCCGCAGCCGCTACGGGGGCCTTGGCGGCGGGGTCACCAACGCTGCCGCAGCAGGGCGGCGGGGACCATCTCGGCGTCGTAACCTGCGCCGGCAGTACCTGTCACGGCTCGGCCGAGCCCCTCGACGCTGCTCCCGTCCTGCAGAACGAATACCTGACATGGCACCGCCGGGATGCCCACGCCCGCGCATACGAGACCCTGCACAGCGACCGATCCGAACGGATCGCGCGGCAATTGGGCCTCGGACCGGCCCACGAGGCCGATACCTGTCTCGACTGCCATGCCGATAACGTGCCCGAGGATCGGCGTGGCCGGGGGTTCCAGATCGCCGATGGCATTGGCTGCGAGGCGTGTCACGGCGGCGCGGAGAACTGGATCCGTTCCCACGTCAGCGGAGAGGCATCGCACGGCGACAACGTCGCGCGCGGCATGTACCCCACCGATCAGCCAGGCCCCCGCGCCGACCTCTGTCTGTCGTGCCACTACAGTCATCCCGATACCGATATGACCCATCGGATCATGGCCGCCGGTCACCCGCCGCTGCAGTTCGAGCTCGCCACGTTCAGTCGCATCCAGCCGCCTCACTACGCGGTCGACGAGGACTATCGTGCCCGCAAAGCCGCTCCGAGCGCGGCGCGTATCTGGGCCGTCGGGCAATTGCGCGATGCACGCACGGTCCTCGGAAAACTGCGTGATGATCTGTACCGGGCGGGTCTGTTTCCGGAACTCTACTATTTCGACTGCAACGCCTGTCACCACGATTTCGGGGCAACCGACTGGGTGAGCCGGCCGGTCGGGAACCTGGAGCCCGGAAGCGTGCGACTCGAAGATGCATCGCTGCGTATGGCAAGCCACCTGCTCGCGGTGCTCGACCCGGAGCTCGCGCGCCGCTGGGCAGTAGGCCTCGACGAGCTTCACGACGCGACCGCAGAGGATGCCGCAACTGTGCGGGCCGCCGCCGATCGGCTCTATGCCGTCGCCGATGCGGCGGGCGCGCACCTCGAGGCGAATGGTCTGGCGGACCGATCGGTCGTTCGGGCCATGGATCGCATCGTGGCGGCGGGGCGTCGGAATGACTTCGGTGACCGGACTTCTTCCGACCAGACGGCAATGGCGCTGGCGGCGCTGATGACGACGGCGCGCGAGGATGCGCTCCTGCCACCCGGACGGCTCGAACGGCTCGAAAGCGCGCTGGATAGAATCTATGCGGCTCTGGAGAAACCCCGCGACTATTCACCGTGGCGCTATCGGGAGGCCCTGCGCTCCTTCGCCGAGGGGCTGCCCTGATACAGGGATTGCCATTGCGCGTTTCGCGACGGCGGGGCGGCTGCCCGGGGCGAGCCTCTTCAGTCCGCCCGGTCGATCGCCTTTGGCGGGCGTTCCGGCAGCAGACCCTCGCGGCGGGTGAGCAGGATGATCTCCAGCAGGAGTCCGATCAGGAAGATCCGCAGGGCGGACGCCTGGGTGGCCAGCTGGTCCGGGAGCAGGCCGATGTCGGACAGGACACCGATCATCGACGAACTCATCGTCCATACGGCCCAGATGACCACTGCCCCGAGCAGGGCGCCACGGTTGTTGCCGCTGCCGCCAGCGATGAGCATGACCCAGACCACGAACGTGGCGAACATCGGATCGAACGCACTGGGACTGATGAACCCGACGAAGTGCGCATACAGCGCACCCCCGAGGCCCATGAACATCGACCCCAGTACGAACGCCTCGACGCGGAACAGCAGGACGTTCTTGCCGGCCGCCCGCACGGCGTCCTCGTTGGCCCGGATCGCCCGGAGGACGCGGGCCCACGGTGAACGGAACAGGCGCTCGCAGGTCCAGTACACCCCGCCGACGACGACGAGGAGGACGGAGAGATAGGCCAGCCCTTCGGTGATGCCGCTGAGTTCATCGAACGGGCTCGGGATCGAGGAAATACCGCGCACGCCGTTGGTCAGCCAGGCCTCGTTTTTGAGAACAAGGCGCACGATCTCCGCGATGCCGATGGTCGCGATAGCGAGATAATCCGAGCGCAGATTGACCGTGATCAGGCCGATCACCAGTGCCAGCAGGCCGGCGACCACCATCGCCAGAAGCAGTCCGACCACGAACGGCAGGCCGAAGCCGCCGAGATAGTTGTCGCTGGCCGGGCCAGTGACGATCGCCGTGGTGTAGGCGCCGACCGCGAAAAAGGCCGCGACACCGATGTTCAGCTGGCCGGTGTAGCCCCACTGGATGTTCAGGCCGAGGACAAGGACCGCGTACACCGACGCCATCGACAGGAAGAAAACGAAATAGCTGAACAGGCCCGAGAGTTCCATCAGAGCACCTTCCCGCGGAAGATACCGGTCGGCCGCCAGACCAGGATAATCACCATCAGTGCGAAGGCTACCGCCGGCTTATAGGCAGCCGGGAGGACCAGTGTCGACATCTCCTGCGCCAGGCCGATCACCAGCGCACCGGCCACGGCGCCATACGGCTTGCCGATGCCCCCGAAAATGGCCGCCGCGAATACCGGAAGCAGCAGTTTCCAGCCCATGATCGGATGCAGGCGCGTGTCCATGCCGAGGAAAATCCCGGCCGCGGCCGCGAGCACGCCGGCGATGATCCAGGTCAGGATCACGACCCGCTCGGTGTTGATGCCGGACAGGCGTGCGAGATCGGGATTGTCCGACATTGCCCGCATCGCCTTGCCGAAGCGCGTGTGCTGCAGGAACAGGTGCAGCAGCAGCATGAGGCCGGCCGCGCCGCCGACGATCATTACCTGGGTGGGCTGGATGCGCAGGCCCCCGGCGAACACCCAGGGCATCGTGATGCCCTGCTCGTAAACCTGATTGTCCGGTCCCCAGATCATCTGGACGAGGCTGCGCAGCATCAGTGCCACGCCGACCGAACTGATCAGGAGGATGATCGGGGACACCTGCTGCAGCCGGCTGTACAGCGCCCGGTCGATGCCGATAGCAACGAGCGCGGTGGCGGCCAGTGCCAGGCCGAACGCGGCGAACATAGGCATGCTCATGCCGGCCACACCCGCCAGCGCGAAATAGGCGCCCAGTGTCATGAGGTCGCCGTGGGCGAAATGCGCGAAACGCAGGATGCCGAAGATCAGCGACACGCCGATCGCGCCGAGGGCGATGATGCTCCCGAGGACGATGCCGTAGATGACGATCTGGAGGAAGTCGATCATCGTATCAGCCTCCCAGGAACATCTCGGCGACCTCGCGGTCGGCCAGCAGGTTCGGACCGGTATCCTCGTGGCGGTTGGCGCCGAGCACGAGCACATAACCCCGATCCGCCAGCGAGAGGGCGTGACGGGCGTTCTGCTCGACCATGAGAATGCTCACCCCGGACGCGTTGACCTCCTGGATCCGCTCGAAAATCAGGTCGATGAACTTGGGCGACAGTCCGGCGGTCGGCTCGTCGAGCATCAGCACACTCGGGTCGAGCATCAGCGCGCGCCCGATCGCCACCATCTGGCGCTGGCCGCCGGAGAGCGTCCCGGCCGCCTGGCCGCGTTTCTCTTTCAGCGGCGGGAACAGCTCGAACACGCGCTCGATCTGGGCGCTGTAGTCGTCCTTGCGGATAAAGGCGCCCATCTCGAGGTTCTCGAGCACGCTCAGCGACGGGAACACGTTCGCTTCCTGTGGCACGTAGCACACGCCGCGACCGACGATCCGGTCGGGCGACAGGCGGGTGATGTCCTCGTCACGGAAAGTCACCCGCCCCGAGCGGACATTCACCAGGCCGAACAGGGCCTTCATGGCCGTCGATTTGCCGGCGCCGTTGGGGCCGACGATGACCACGATTTCGCCCGCGTCGACATGCATGGACACGCCATTGAGGATGTCGCCGCCGCCGTAGCCGCCGTACAGTTCTTCCGCCGTCAACAGGCTCATGCGTCCTCGGCCTCCTTTGCGGCACCGCCGCCGAGATAGGCCTCCAGCACCGCCTCGTTGTGACGGATCTCGTCCATCGTGCCCTGCGTGAGCACGCTGCCCTGGGCCATTACGACCACGGGGTCGCAGAGTTCGGCGATCAGGTCCATATCGTGTTCGATGATGCAGAAGGTGTACCCGCGTTCGCGGTTGAGACGGCGGATGTCCTCCGCCAGGTGGCTGAGCAGGGTACGGTTCACGCCGGCACCGGGTTCGTCCAGCAGCACGACCCGGGCGTCGGTCATCATCGTGCGTCCGAGTTCGAGGAGCTTCTTCTGGCCGCCCGAGAGGCTCCCGGCGAGTTCATTGGCGACATGCGTCAGCTGCAGGAATTCCAGCACGTCCTGGGCGCGCTCGCGGACCTCGTGCTCTTCCCGACGCACCCGTGCAAACCGGAACAGCGTATTCGGGACCCGTTCTCCGGACTGGCCGGCGGGCACCAGCATCAGGTTCTCGATGACCGTCATCTTGCCGAATTCGTGCGGGATCTGGAATGTACGCACGAGGCCGCGATGGAATCGTTGATGCGCGGGGAGGGAGGTGATGTCCTCGCCATCGAGCAGGACCCGGCCGGAATCCGGCGCGAGGGAACCCGCGGCGATATTGAACAGGGTCGATTTGCCGGCGCCGTTCGGGCCGATCAGGCCGGTGATCGAGTCGCGCGGCACGCTGAACGAGCAGCCATCGACGGCGCGCAGGCCGCCGAACGTCTTGACGATGTTCTCGACCTCGATCATGACGGGCCGTCTGGTCGGGGAAACAGTCGGCGGACAATACACACAGGCTTTCGAAACCTCAAGGCAGGAAGGCTTTCGTGCAATCGGTTTTTGGCGCTATTCTCACTGGATTGAGGGTGTCGTTGCCGGAATCCCCGGCGTCGCATCCGGACCGCAGCCCTGTTGGCAGCGCGCATACCATGTGCGGGTTTGCCGATCCGGCGGTGGTGCAGCAGGAGGAGAGATCTATGGCCGAGAGCCCGAAAGTCGACGCGGTGGCGAAGCCGATCCGCAAACGGGCAAAGCCCAAAGGGCGTGCGGTCGATCCCGATGCCCTCGTCGACATCCAGCAGCTGCTCGGGGATCGATCCCGCCAATCGGATCTACTGATCGAGCACCTGCACCTCATCCAGGATCACTACGGCTGTATCTCCGCCGATCATCTGGTCGCACTCGCCCGCGAAATGAAGCTCGCGCCAGCCGAGGTCTACGAGGTCGCCACGTTCTATCACCACTTTGACGTCGTCAAAGAGGGTGAGGCCCGCCCGGCCGAAATCACCGTCCGCGTCTGCGATTCGATCACCTGCGAGATGTGCGGCTGCGACGATCTCGTCGACTCGCTACAGCAGGGGCTCGGCGACAACGTCCGCATCCAGCGCGTGCCCTGTGTGGGCCGCTGCTATGACGCGCCGGTCGCCGTCGTTGGCCGCAATCAGATCGGCCACGCCACCTTCGAGAATGTGCGCACCGCGGTGGACACGCGGGACACGCTGCCGGCGGTGCCGGAAGAGACCGTTCATTTCGAAGGCTATCGCGCCGGCGGCGGTTACCGTGTGCTGGCAGAATGCGTCAACGGCGAGCGCGATCCCGAGGACGTCGTCACGACCCTGGAGAACGCGAAGCTGCGCGGGCTGGGTGGCGCCGGCTTCCCCGCCGGGCGCAAGTGGCGCGCCCTGCGCAACGAGCCCGAGCCGCGTTATGTCGCCATCAATATCGACGAGGGCGAGCCGGGCACGTTCAAGGACCGGTATTTCCTCGAGCGCGATCCGCACCGTTTCATCGAGGGCACGCTGATCGGTGCGTGGGCCGTGAACGCGCCGGATGTCTATCTCTATCTGCGCGATGAATACGCCGCGGCGGAGCGGGTGCTGCATCGGGCGGTGCAGGAACTGACCGAAGATCCGCCCTGTCGCCTGCCGCGGATCCATATTCGCCGTGGTGCCGGTGCGTACATCTGCGGCGAGGAATCCGGCATGATCGAATCGATCGAGGGCAAGCGCGGCATGCCGCGCCTGCGCCCGCCGCTGGTGGCCCAGATCGGGATCTTCGGTCGCCCGACCCTGGAGCAGAATCTCGAGACGATGCACTGGGTGCGCGATGTCCTCGAGAACGGCCCCGAGTGGTTCTCCCGCCATGGCCGCAACGGGCGTACCGGTTTCCGCTCGTTCTCGGTCAGCGGCCGCGTGAAGCAGCCGGGCGTCCATATCGCGCCCGCCGGCATCACGCTGCGCGAACTGATTGACGAGTACTGCGGCGGCATGGAGGACGGGCACAGCCTCTACGGTTATTTCCCGGGCGGTGCCTCCGGCGGCATCCTGCCGGCCTCGAAGGCGGATATCCCGCTCGACTTCGATACGCTGCAGGACGCCGATCCCAACTGTTTTATCGGCTCAGCGGCCGTCATCGTGCTGTCCGACCAAGACAGCGCAAAGCAGGCGGCGCTGAACACGATGCGCTTCTTCCACCATGAGTCCTGCGGGCAGTGCACGCCCTGCCGCGTGGGCACGGCCAAGGCCGCGCACCTGATGGAGTCCGAGCACTGGGACACGGCCCTGCTCGGTGAGCTCGCCACCTGCATGGTCGATGCCTCGATCTGCGGCCTCGGCCAGGCGGCGCCGAATCCGATGCGCTGCGTAATCAAGCATTTTCCGGAGGAATTGTCCTGATGGCTGCGCAACCCGAGGAAGTCGTCCAAACCGTCACTTTCACCCTGGATGGCGAGCAGATTACCGCCTTCGAGGGTGAGACGATCCTCCAGGCGGCCGATCGCGAGGGCCTGGGTACCGAGGTGCCGCGCCTTTGCTACACGGAGGGTCAGCGTCCGGTCGGCAACTGCCGTTCCTGCATGGTCGAAATCGATGGCGAGCGTGCCCTGGCGCCCTCATGCTGGCGGCTGCCGAAAGAGGGCATGATCGTGCGCAGCGGTAGCGAGCGCGCCCGTACCTCGCAGAAGATGGTGCTGGAACTGCTCCAGTCCGATATGCCGGAGACGAGCTATACGCCGGACAGCGAACTGGAATACTGGGTCCAGGAATTCCGGATCGGCACGCCCCGTTTCGAGTCGCGGAAGCAACCGACCGCCGACCTTAGCCACCCCGCGATGGCCGTCAACCTGGACGCCTGCATCCAGTGCACCCGCTGCGTGCGGGCCTGCCGCGAAGAGCAGGTCAACGACGTCATCGGTTTCGCGTTCCGGGGCGACCAGTCCGAGATCGTGTTCGATCTGGGCGATCCCATGGGCGGGTCCTCCTGCGTCGCCTGCGGCGAATGCGTGCAGGCCTGCCCGACCGGTGCGCTGATGCCGGCCAATGGCGTCGGTCTGATCGAAGAAGAGAAAAAGGTCGATTCGGTGTGTCCGTATTGCGGTGTCGGCTGCCACCTGCAGTACAACGTCAAGGACAACCGGATCCTGCATATCGAGGGCCGGGACGGCCCGTCGAACCACGAACGCCTGTGCGTGAAAGGCCGTTACGGGTTCGATTACGTCAATCATCCGAACCGGCTGACGAGGCCGCTGATCCGCAAGGAAGGCGTAAAGAAGGAACTCCGAAGCGATTTCGATCCGGGTCGGCCCGAGGAAATCTTCCGCGAGGCGACCTGGGAGGAGGCGCTGGAACACGCCGCGAAGGGACTGCTGCGGATCCGCGACGAGAGCGGCCCGCAGGCGCTTGCGGGCTTCGGCTCCGCCAAGGGGTCAAACGAGGAGGCGTACCTGTTCCAGAAACTGGTGCGCACCGGCTTCCGCACGAACAACGTCGACCACTGCACGCGCCTTTGCCATGCCTCCTCGGTCGCGGCGCTTATCGAGGGCATCGGTTCCGGCGGCGTGTCCAACCAGGTCCGTGACGTCGAGGATGCCGACACGATGGTCGTCATCGGCGCCAACCCGACCTCGAACCATCCGGTCGCGGCCACGTTCATGAAGAACGAGGTCAAGCGTGGCAAGAAGCTTGTCGTTATGGATCCGCGCCGCATCGAACTCGCGCGCCATGCGACGCATACGCTGCAGTTCAAGCCGGACACCGACGTCGCGCTGCTCAACGCGATGATGTACACCATCATCGAGGAGGGGCTCACCAACGAGGACTTCATCGAGGCGCGGACCGAGGGCTTCGACGAACTCAAGCGGGTCGTCATGGCCGAGTACAGCCCGGAGGCCATGGAACCGGTGTGTGGCATCTCCGCCGCCACCATTCGTGAAGTGGCCCGCCTCTACGCCACGACGAAGTCGATCATCTTCTGGGGCATGGGCATCTCCCAGCACATCCATGGCACGGACAACTCCCGCTGCCTGATCGCGCTGGCCCTGATGACCGGCAACGTTGGCAAGCCGGGCGTCGGCCTGCATCCCCTGCGTGGGCAGAACAACGTCCAGGGCGCCTCCGATGCCGGTCTGATCCCGATGGTCTATCCGGACTACCAGCCGGTCGGCAACGAAGAGGTCCGCCGCAAGTTCGAGCAGTTCTGGGGCGTGAGCGATCTGGACCCGAACCCGGGCCTCACCGTCGTCGAGATCATGAACACGATCCACGCCGGCAAGCTCCACGGGATGTACATCATGGGCGAGAACCCCGCGATGTCGGACCCCAACCTGAACCATGCCCGCGAGTCGCTCGCGATTCTGGACCACCTCGTCGTCCAGGATCTGTTCCTGACCGAGACGGCCGCCTATGCGGACGTGGTTCTGCCGGCCTCCGGCTTCCCGGAGAAGAACGGGACGTTCACCAACACCGACCGTCGCGTCCAGCTCGGGCGCAAGGCGCTCGATATGCCGGACGGCGTGCGCCAGGACTGGGAACTGCTTCAGGCGATCGCCCAGCGCATGGGTCTGGACTGGGCCTACGCGGGCGTCGACGAGGTCTACGAGGAAATGCGCCAGGCGATGCCATCGATCACCGGCATCACCTGGGAGCGTCTGCAGGCGCAGGATTCGGTGACGTATCCCTGCGAATCGCTGGACGATCCGGGCCAGGGCGTCGTCTTCCGTGAGCGGTTCCCGACCGTGAACGGTCGGGCGAAGTTCGTCCCGGCGCATCTCATCAGTGCCGACGAAACGCCGGACCACGAATATCCCTACGTGCTCATCACGGGGCGTCAGCTCGAGCATTGGCATACCGGCTCCATGACGCGGCGCGCCAGCGTGCTCAACGCCATCGAGCCGGAGCCCGTGGTGAGCATGCATCCGCTGGACATGTATGACCTGGGCGTCACTCAGGGCGATCCGCTGCGCATCTGGTCCCGCCGGGGTGAGGTCAACGCCTTCGCCCGCGGTGACGACGGCATGCAGCGCGGCGAGGTCTACCTGCCGTTCGCCTACCACGAGGCCGCGGCGAATCTGCTCACGAACGAGGCGATCGATCCCTTCGGCAAGATCCCCGAGTTCAAGTACTGCGCCGTTCAGGTGGGCCTCGGCGAAGCCGTCACCGCCGCGCAGTACTGAGGCCGCGCAGGCGACCGTACCGTAGGTTGGGTTGAGCGCCAGCGATACCCAACGGGTCGAGCCTGATTCGATCGGCACTGTGTAACGTGGTGCTGGCGGATCGCTCGTCGCGTTGGGTTTCCTTCGTCAACCCAACCTACGCGGGATGCCGTTGTCAGCGCGTAACTGTTCGCTCTCGGCCCGTGCGCCATGTGATAACCTGATTCTCCTCCACGCAACCGATTCAACCCATCATGCAGCAGGCCGTAACCGACTTCCCCGCCGGAATCGATGCACAGGTCACCCCCGAGGGGCGACTCGAACTGCTTTCCCAGGAAGAGGTCAATCGCCTCCGCGATGCCAGCCGCACCCGGATGTACGATCTGCTGTGGCGCTGCTCGTTCGCGGTACTCAACTCCGGCAGCGATATCGACGATACGAAGGTGCTGCTGGAGCGCGCCCGGGATTACGACATCCAGGTCCTGCAGCGCGAACGCGGGATCAAGCTGCAACTGACCAACGCGCCGCCGCAGGCCTTCGTCGATGGCGAGATGATCCGTGGCATCCGCGATCACCTGTTCGCCGTATTGCGCGACATCGTCTATGTATCGACCGAAATCGAAGGCAGCGATCGCTTCAATCTCGATGAGCCGCGCGGTGTGACCAACGCGGTGTTCCACATCCTGCGCAACGCCCAGGTACTGCGGCCGCAACTGTTTCCCGATCTGGTCGTCTGCTGGGGTGGGCACTCGATCGGTCGCGAGGAATACGAGTACACGAAAGAGATCGGCTACGCGCTCGGTCTGCGTGAACTGAATATCTGTACGGGCTGCGGGCCCGGTGCGATGAAGGGGCCGATGAAGGGCGCGACCATCGCCCACGCCAAGCAGCGGATCTCCGAAGGCCGTTATCTCGGGATCACCGAACCCGGCATCATCGCCGCCGAGGCCCCGAATCCGATCGTCAACGATCTGGTTATCATGCCGGATATCGAGAAACGCCTGGAGGCATTCGCGCGGACCGGTCACGGGTTCATCGTGTTCCCCGGGGGCGTCGGGACCGCCGAAGAGATTCTCTATTTACTCGGTATCCTGTTGCACCCGGATAATGCCGACATGCCGTTCCCGCTCGTGTTCACCGGGCCGACCGAGAGCGCCGAGTATTTTCACCGGATCGATCGGTTCATCGGCAGCGCCCTGGGCGAAGAGGCCCGCCAGCGCTATCGCATCATCATCGACGAACCCGAAACCGTCGCCCGCGAGATGCGCGACGGCATGGTCGCGGTGCGCGACTACCGCAAGGCCCACCAGGACGCCTACTACTTCAACTGGCGCCTGCACATCGAACCCGAGTTCCAGGAAACCTTCACGCCAAACCACGAGAACATGGCCGCGCTGGCCCTGCATCGCGACCAGCCCGCGCACCAGCTCGCCGCGAACCTGCGGCGTGCGTTCTCCGGCATCGTCGCGGGCAACGTCAAGGAAGAGGGGCTGCGTGCGATCGAGGAACACGGGCACTTCGAGATCCACGGCGATCCCGAAATCATGGCAATGCTCGACGAACTCCTCGCCTCCTTCGCCGACCAGGGCCGCATGAAACTGCCAGGGACCGAGTATGTGCCCTGCTATCGGGTTGTCTCGTAACGCGGTATGACGATACGGATTCGCAGGATCTACGACGCGGTCAGTCCCGATGACGGTACGCGGGTGCTGGTGGATCGCGTTTGGCCGCGGGGCGTGCGCAAGGCGGATGCGGCGCTGGATCGGTGGGCGAAGGACGTAACGCCGAGCACGGATCTGCGCAAGTGGTTCGGTCACGACCCGGCGCGGTTCGACGAATTCGCCGCGGCCTATCGCCACGAGCTCGATGGCCGGCCCGAGGCGGTGTCGGAGTTGGTCGAAGTGGCGCGCGTTGGTGACCTCACCCTGCTGTATGCAGCCCGCGACCCCGACTGCAATCACGCGCGGATACTGGCCGAATATCTCCGGGAACGAATGGCCTCGGGAACTTGAGCGGCGGTTTGCGTTCCAAGTGCGTATCCCCTGACACGCTGGAGAGGCAATCATGATGGCACGACGCGGTTTTCTTGGCGGCCTTGCAGGCCTTGCGGGTGGCCTGGTTTTCGCCCGCCACGGCTTTGCGGCTGCGGTGGCTGCTCCGGCGCGACCCGATTCGATCGAGCCGGTCAAACTGTCTGCGGACGAGTGGAAGCAACGCCTGAGTTCGGCGCAATACCGGATTCTCCGCGAGGAGGGCACGGAGCGCGCCGGTACGAGCGAACTGAACGCCGAAAAGCGCGATGGCGACTATCTGTGCGCCGGCTGCGGGCTCGTCCTGTTCGATTCGAAATGGAAGTATGACAGCCGCACCGGATGGCCGAGCTTCTACGACGTCCACAGCCAGCACATCGGCACGAGAGTCGACAAGAAGCTGTTCTACGAGCGCACGGAGTATCACTGCGCCCGGTGCGGCGGGCATCAAGGGCACGTGTTCGACGATGGGCCGGACCCGACCGGTCTGCGGTACTGCAACAACGGCCTCGCTCTGGAGTTCCGGCCGCGACAGGGCTGATGGTCACGCCGTCGACGTGTAGGCAGGATCCTGCGCTTGGGGCGTGCCGCGCGCATTCGACCGGTGCGGTGGCCCGGTCGAAGACGCGCCTACGGACGCTACGCGTTACGTAATCCCCCCGAGGCACGGGAGCGGAAGACGACCCGTAACTCAGTCGTAGGCGCGTTTTCGCCGAAGGCGAACGCGCGCATCGCCGCTCCCCCGAGTCAGCAGGGGAGCGAGCGACGCTCCGCGGTCAGGCGAGCCCCTTCTGCGGGGCCTCCGTCTGCGCCTCGTCTTCCATATCCAGCTCATCGAGCGACATCAGTGCGGCGTTCCCGCCCTGGGCCGTGGTATCGATGCACAGCGCCCGCTCGGTGGCGAAGCGGTACAGGTAGCGCGGCCCGCCGGCCTTCGGTCCGGTGCCCGACAGCCCTTCGCCGCCAAAGGGCTGCTGCCCGACCATGGCGCCGATCTGATCCCGATTGACGTAGGTGTTACCGACCTTCAGGCGCTCGTGGATGTACTCGATGGTCTCCTCGATGCGCGAATGAATGCCGAGCGTCAGGCCGTAGCCGGTCGCGTTGACGTTCTCGATGACCTGGTCGAGCTCGCTCTCGCGGAAGCGCACGACATGCAGGATCGGCCCGAAGACCTCGCGCTCGAGCTGTGAGAGGCTGTCGAGTTCGTATGCGCGCGGGGTGAAGAACGTACCGTTCTCGGTGCCGGGCTCCAGCCTGGCGCTGGCGATGACCCGGCCCTCGCGTTCCATGCGGGCGGCGTGCGCCTCGAGCATGTTGCGCGAGTCCTCGTCGATGACCGGACCGATGTCATGCTTGATCAGCGCGGGGTCGCCGATGCGCAGTTCTTCCATCGCCCCGGCGAGCATCTTCAGCACCTTGTCGGCGATATCGGTCTGGATGAACAGCACGCGCAGTGCCGAGCAGCGCTGACCGGCGCTCTGGAAGGCCGACTCGATGATGTCGCTCACCACCTGCTCGGGCAGGGCGGAAGAGTCCACCAGCATCGCGTTCTGGCCGCCGGTCTCGGCGATCAGTGGCAGGATCGGGCCCGCGCGGTTGGCGAGCTGCTGGTTGATCAGCTTGGCCGTATCCGTGCCGCCGGTGAAGGCGACGCCCGCCAGCGCCTCGTGATTGATCAGCGGTGGCCCGACATCCTCGCCGCGGCCCGGAATCAGGTGCAGCACATCGCCGGGGATGCCCGCCTCGTGGAACGCCTGCACGGCCGCGAACGCCATCAGTGGCGTCTGCTCGGCGGGCTTCGCGATGACACTGTTGCCGGCGACCAGCGCGGCGGCGATCTGACCCGTGAAGATGGCCAGCGGGAAATTCCAGGGGCTGATGCAGACGAACACGCCCCGGCCATGGAGTGCGATCCGGTTCAGCTCGCCGGTCGGACCCGGCAGACGCATCGGTTCCGAGAAATCCGCCCGCGCCCTGGCGGCGTAGTAGCGGCAGAAATCGGCCGCTTCACGCACCTCGGCGACGCCATCGATCAGATTCTTGCCGGCCTCGCGCGTCGCGATGGCCATGAAGCGGGCCATATCGCGCTCGAGGATGTCGGCGGTGCGGTCGAGCATGGCCGCGCGCTCGTCGGCCGGCGTGGCATCCCAGCCCGGCTGCGCCTTGCCGGCGATCGCCATCGCCTTGTCGCACTGCTCGGTGGTGGCGTTGACCAGCGTGCCGACCTGGCGGCGGTGATCGGAGGGATCGAGGACCGGCTGGGCATCACCCGGTTGCACTTTGCCAGCGATGATCGGCGCGCAGTGCCAGCCGTCTTTCGCGGCCGCGTCCATGCCGGCATCGATATCGCGCAGGACCGTGATGTCGGAGAGATCGATGCCGCGCGAGTTCACCCGTTCGCTTCCGAGCAGATCCTTCGGTAGCGGGATCCGGGGGTGGCGCTTATCGGGCAGTGACTGCACCCAGTCGATTGGGTCGCGGACGATCTCATCGATCGGCGCACGGTCGTCGACGAGGCGATTCACGAACGAACTGTTGGCGCCGTTCTCCAGCAGTCGCCGGACCAGATAGGGAAGCAGGTCCTCGTGGCTGCCCACGGGCGCGTAAATCCGCACGGGAATACCCCCGCCCTCGGTGCCGAGCACCTGGTTGTACAGGGCCTCGCCCATGCCATGCAGGCGCTGGAACTCGAAGCCGTCGCGGTCGCCGGCGAAGGAACAGACGGCCGCGACCGTATGGGCGTTGTGGGTCGCGAACTGCGGGTAGAACACGTCGCGGTTCGCCAGCAGACGCCGGGCGCATGCGAGGTACGAGACGTCCGTGTTCGCTTTGCGCGTAAACACCGGGTAGTCCTCGAGCCCCTTCTGCTGCGCGAGCTTGACCTCCGTATCCCAGTAGGCGCCCTTGACCAGACGCACGAGGAACCGGCGGCGCGCCCGACGCCCGAGATCGGCCATCCAGTCGATCATCGGCAGCGTGCGTTTCTGATAGGCCTGGATGGCGATGCCGAGGCCGTCCCAGCCGGAGAGATCCGGGTCGGTCGCCAGGGCCTCGAGGACATCCATCGTCGGTTCCAGGCGCTCGGCCTCCTCGGCGTCGATGTTGAAGCCGATGTTGTACTGCTTCGCCATCAGCGCCAGTTCTTTCGTGCGCGGCAAGAGCTTCGACTCGATCTGGTCCTTCTGGGCGAACTCGAAGCGCGGGTGCAGGGCGGTCAGCTTGACCGAGATACCGGGCGCTTCCAGCAGACCCCGCTCGCCGACCTGAGCGCCGATCCGGTTGATCGCATTGGCGTAGGAGTCGTAGTAGCGCTTGGCGTCGGCCTCCGTGCGCGCCCCTTCGCCCAGCATGTCATAGGAGTAACGGTACCCGAGTTTCTCCATGCCCCGGGCGCGTTTCTGTCCCTCGTCGATATCGCGCCCCAGAACGAACTGGCGGCCCATGATGTTCATCGCCTGGCGCACGGCCTGGCGGATGAACGGCTCGCCGCTGCGCGATACCAGACGGCCCAGCACGGTGCGCAGATTGCGTTCCTTGCCGGTGCCGAACTTGATCACTCGTCCGGTCAGCATCAGGCCCCAGGTGGAGGCGTTGACGAACGGCGAGTTCGAGTGGCCGAGGTGTTCCTCCCAGTCGGCGCTGCCGAGTTTGTCGCGGATCAGCTTGTCGACGGTCTCCGAGTCGGGGACGCGCAGCAGCGCCTCGGCGAGGCACATCAGCGCGATGCCTTCTTCACTGGAGAGTTCGTATTCGAGCATGAAGGCGTCGATACCGCCTTTGCCGACGCGCCCGGCGCGAACGGCTTCGACCAGACGGCGCGCCTGCGCCTCGATTTCATCGTGCTGTTGGCGCGGCAGCTCCAGTTGGGAGAGCAGGGCGTCGACACAGGTCTCCTCGTCGATACGGTAATGGCGCTGCACTTCCGCACGCAGCGGATCCGGGCTCTTCGGGGGCTGCTCGAAAATCATCTTGCTCACCTCTGGCATATTTCGCGAAAATATAGGCGAATAGCCGTCGCATGTTTTGCTGTTCTGGGAAAGAGTCCAGTATAATATACCGCTCGCAAGCCACATAATCGGTCGGAAGAATGTCTAAACGCGCTCCACGCAAATCATCCGACCACCGACTCGACCGTACTGACAAACGCATCCTGCGTGAACTGCAGTCCAACGGGCGCATCTCCAACGTCGAACTCGCCCGGCGCGTCAACCTGAGTGCCACGCCCTGCCTCGAACGCGTCCGGCGACTGGAGCAGGCGGGATTCATCCGCGACTACGTCGCGATCCTCGATCCGCAGCGTATCGAGGCCTCGCTGTTACTGTACGTCGAAGTGACCCTGGATCGCACCACCCCGGAGGTCTTCGATCGCTTCAAGGAGGCCATCATCGATCGCCCCGAGGTGCAGGAATGCCACATGGTCGCCGGCGGTTTTGACTACCTGGTCAAGGTGCGGGTCCCGGATATGCAGGCCTATCGCCATTTCCTCGGTGAGGGGCTGACGGCCGCCCCCGGTGTACGCGAGACCCACACCTACGTCGTCATGGAAGAAATCAAGGAAACCACCGCGATCGAGATCCGGGACTGACAGCGCCTCGATGGAACCTTCCGCATGAGCCTCGGTCACGGCGTCACCGGCCTGCTGCTGGCGGGCGGCCGGGCCACCCGCATGGGCGGCCAGGACAAGGGCCTGATCGATCTCGCCGGCCGACCGCTCGCCGCGCACGTGCTCACGGCGTTGCGCCCCCAGGTGGATACGGTCCTCATCAACGCCAACCGCCACGGTGACGAGTACGCAGCCCTCGGAGCGGCGGTGGTGCCCGATCCGCTGGGGGGTTTCCTCGGGCCTCTGGCCGGTGTCCTCGCCGGTCTGGAGAACGCCTCCGGCGGACTGGTCGCGACGCTGCCCTGCGATTCGCCGTTCATCCCCGCCGATTATGTGGCCCGCATGCGCGCCGCCCTCGACGCGGCGGATGGCGAAATCGCCGTCGCTACCGACGGCGAACGGCGCCAGCCGGTCTTCATGCTCCTGCGCACGGAACTCGCCGCCGATCTGCGGGCCTGGCTGGAGCAGGGCGGGCGCAAGATCGACGCCTGGTACGAGGGCCATCGCGTTGTCGATGCCGACTTCAGCGATGTCCCGGATACCTTCATCAACATCAATACGCCGGAAGAACGCGATGCCGCCGCGGAGCGGCTGGCCGGCGCGGGTGACAACCCATGAGTGCACCGAACTGCGACGACCCGCATAACCCCGGCGCGATCGATATCGACAGCGCGCACGCGCGGATTGCCACTGCGATCGAGCCGGTCGCGGGCGCGGAGCGCGTCGGCCTTCGCGACGCGCTCGGCCGCGTGCTCGCCGAGGATCTGCATACCTCGTTCGATATCCCGCCCGACACCAACGCTGCCATGGACGGCTACGCGCTGCGCGGCACCGATCTTGACGCCAGCGGTCACGCCGAGTTGACCATGGTCGGGACGGCCTGGGCCGGCCACCCGCTGGACCGCACGATCGGGGCCGGCGAGTGCGCCCGCATCATGACCGGCGCCCCCGTGCCCGCCGGCACCGATACCGTCGTGATGCAGGAGCGCACGCGCGCCGATGGCGCGATCATCACCATCGACGGCGGCGAACCGGGCGCGAACGTCCGCGCGGCGGGTGAGGATCTGCCGGCCGGCGGCATGGCGCTGGAGCGCGGTGCTCGCATCCGTCCGGCCGAGCTCGGTGTCATCGCCTCGCTCGGCCTGACCTCGGTGCCGGTGCGGCGCCGCCCCCGCGTCGCGCTGTTCGCCACCGGCGATGAACTCTTCGAGCCCGGGCAGACGCTGAAGCCCGGCGGGCTCTACGACAGCAACCGCTACACGGTCTGGGGCATGCTGACCCGACTCGGCATGGAGATCGACGATCGTGGGCACCTGCCGGACGATCGCGCGGCGGTCGAGGCATCGCTGCTGGCGGCCGCGGCCGAGAACGACGCGATCATCACCACCGGCGGCGTCTCCGTGGGCGCCGCCGATCACGTCGCGATCGTGCTGCGCGAGCACGGCGACGTCGGCTTCTGGCAAATCCTGATGAAACCCGGCCGCCCGCTGAACTTCGGCTTCTTCGGGCGCACGGTCATGTTCGGCCTGCCGGGCAATCCCGTCTCGGCGATGGTGACTTTCTACCAGTTCGTGCAGCCGGCGCTGGGCGCGCTGGCCGGGGCCGGGTACCACCGGATGGCGACCCTGCGCGCGCGCACCGCCGAGGCGTTCCCGAAAAAGCCCGGCCGCACCGAATTCCAGCGTGGGCGGCGCGGCGTCGCGGCCGACGGCACGCCCGAAGTGGAGCGCGTCGGTCCGCAGGGGTCCGGTCGCCTCAGCTCCATGGCGCGGGCCGACTGTCTCGTCGTCATCCCGGCCGACAGCGAAGGCCTCGCCGCCGGCGAATGGGTCGACGTCCAGCCGTTCGAGGGGCTGGTGTGATGCGGGTGTCGGCCTCAACGCCGCGCCGCACGGGGAACCGCCGTGCGTGAACTGATCCTCGGCGGCGCCCGTTCGGGCAAGAGCACGCTGGCGGAACAGCGCGCGCGCGACAGCGGTCTCGACGTCACCTACATCGCAACCGCCGAGGCCGGCGACGACGAGATGCGCGAGCGCATCGAGCATCACCGCGCGCGTCGTCCCGACCACTGGCGCACGATCGAAGCCCCGCACGCGCTCGCCGCCACGCTCACCGGGGAGGCCGCGGACGACCGTCTGCTGCTGGTGGATTGCCTGACCCTGTGGCTCGGCAATCGGATCGACGACGCCGATGGCCTGGCGCGCGAACGCGCGGCGTTGCTGGACGTCCTGCCGTCGCTGCCGGGAACGATCGTGCTGGTCAGCAACGAAGTCGGTCTCGGCATCGTCCCCGCCCACGCGCTGGCCCGCCGCTTCCGCGACGAGGCGGGGCGGCTCAACCAGGACGTCGCCGCGGCCTGCGAACGCGTGACCTTCGTCGCCGCCGGCCTGCCGCTCACGCTCAAGGCGCCCGTGACTGGGTGATACCGGACGCTGTGCCACGGCGACGGAACCGGTAAAATCCCGCCGCCGTACGCAATTCCCTCTTCGCCCCTTGCCGGGGCCACCGCGGAGACTTCCATGACCGAGCCCTGGTGGCGCACGCCGTTTCCCGCACCCGACGAAAGCGCAGCCGCGGCCGCCGCGACCCGACAGGGGGAACTCACCAAACCCCCGGGCTCGCTCGGCCGCCTCGAGCGCATCGCCATCGATCTCGCCGGCCTGCAGGGCGTCGAACGGCCTGCCCTCGACCAGATCCACATCGCCGTGTTCGCCGCCGACCACGGCATCGCCGCCGAGGGCGTCTCCGCGTTCCCGCAGGCCGTGACCCTGGAGATGGTGCGCAACTTCGCCCGTGGCGGGGCCGCGATCAGCGTGCTCGCACGCGAGCTGGGGGCCCGACTCGAAGTGGTCGACATGGGAACCTCGGTAGATGGCGGCACGCTCGACGGTGTCCGCCGCGTGCGCATCGCGGCCGGCACGGCCAACTTCCGGCATGGCCCCGCTATGAGCCAGGCGGAACGGGATCGGGCGCTCGACGCGGGCCGTGAGGTTGCCAGCGATGCCGCCGACGGCGGTGCCGAGGCCTTCCTCGGCGGTGAGATGGGGATCGCCAACACCACCGCGGCCACGGCACTGGCCTGTGCACTGCTGGGCGCAGAGCCGCGCGAACTGGCGGGGCCGGGCACCGGGCTCGACACGCCCGGTATCGTCCACAAGGTAGCCGTTATCGAGCAGGCCCTCGAACACCACGGGTGGCCGACGGCACCCATGAGAGCGCTGGCCGCACTCGGCGGCTTCGAGATCGCGGGCCTGACCGGCGCCTTCATCGCCAGTGCTCAGCGCGGCGTACCGGTGCTTGTCGACGGCTTCATCGCCAGCGTCGCGGCACTGGTCGCGGTCCGCGCCTGTCCGGCGCTCGGGCGCTGGCTGATCGCCACCCACCGCTCGGCGGAGCCGGGCCACGATCGCATCCTGGCCGAACTGGAATTGGAGCCCGTGCTGGATCTCGGCATGCGCCTCGGGGAGGGCAGCGGGGCGGCTGTCGCGGTGCCCATCCTGCGCTCCGCCTGCGCGGTGCACGCCGGCATGGCCACGTTCGCGGAGGCCGGGGTCTCCCGGGGCTGAGCCCATGCCGACCGAGACGGTCATCGATCTCCTGCGCCACGGCGAACCGGTCGGCGGCGGGCACCTGCGTGGCGCCCGGACCGACGATCCGCTGACGGAGGGGGGCTGGTCCGACCTGCAGCGGGCGGTCGGCACGTGGCACGACTGGGATATCGTGGCGACATCACCGCTGGCGCGCTGCCACGCCTTCGCGGTTCATCTGGCGGCGGAGCCGGGCGTTGAACTGGTCGTCGATGCCCGCCTGAGCGAGTACGATTTCGGCGCGTGGGACGGCATCCCCTTCGACCGGCTCTGGGCCGAGTCCGGCGATGCCGTGGCCGCATTCTTCGGCGATCCGGACAGCGCGCCACCGCCGGATGGTGAGGCGGCCGCGGACTTCCGCGCCCGCGCGCGGGCCGCCTGGGCGAATCTGCTGGAACGGGCCGCCGGCGGCCGCGTACTCATCGTCGGCCACGGTGGCGTACTGCGGCAGTACGTCGCGGATACGCTGGGCGTGCCCGGCAATCCGCACGCGGCGCTGGAATGGCCGCACGCCGCCATGAGCCGCATCCGGGTGTTCGACGATCCCCCGTATCCGCAGGCCCGGTCGCTGGTGTTCCACGGCCGGGTGGCGGCATCCGAAGGGGAACCGGGAGGAGAGACATGACGCGCCTGCTCATGAACCTGCGCGGCGTCCCCGAGGACGAGGCCGCCGACGTCCGCGAACTGCTCGACGAGCACGCGCTGGCGTACTACGAGACCCCGCCCAACCGCTGGGGCATCAGCATGGGCGGCATCTGGATCAAGGAAGAAGAGGACTACGAACAGGCCCGGCGCCTGCTCGACGACTACCAGGCCGAACGCCTGGAAGCCGCCCGGGCCGCCGAAGCCGAACGCCGCCGCACCGGCACCCAGGACACCTTCGCTCAGGTCGTGCGCCGCAACCCGGCTCGCGTCATTCTCTACATCGCCATCGTCAGCGTCCTGCTCTACTTCAGCATCCGCCCTTTCTTCGACCTCGCCCACGGCGGTTGATCACGCGCACCGCCGGCATTCCCCGGCGGCATATCGCGCTGCAGGCCTGAAACGTGTCCCGCGCCGGGGAAAACCGGCCTACCGCCGGGTCGGAATTACCGCACGTAGGCCGGCTTTGTGCGGTCCGAGGTGGCCGATACCGATCAATGCATCTCACCGCGCAATGCCGGCATCGCCCCGGCAAACGAAATCACTCACGCACGCCCGTACGCTGCACATCCACCGCAATCGATCGCGGAATCACGGGCGGCCCGAACTGGTTGTACACCGGCACATCCGCCCCATCCCTGCCAAGCGCCAGCATCACGCGCCCCCCGTCGAGGCTCGTCTGCGTCGGATCGAACGTATACCAGCGATCGCCTACATACGCCTCGAACCAGGCATGCAGGTCCATCGGCTCCAGCCCATCGAGATAGCCGACAACCATCCGCGCCGGGATCACCAACGCGCGGCACAGGGAGATGCACAGATGCGTCAGATCCCGACACACACCCGCCCCGCGCGTCTTGACCTCCATCGCCGAGACCAGCGTATTGCTGGACCCCGGTATATACGCCACCTCCTGCTGCACCCATTCCACGATCCGCTGCACCTGGTCGTAACCCGGGCGCGCATTACCGACGATTCGCTGCGCCTCGCTACCGAGGCGGTCCGACTCGCAATAACGGCTCGGCAGAAGCCAGGTCAGGACCTCGGGTGGCAACTGCTGGACCAGCACGAAGGGCGCACCGGGCGCCCGCTCCGACGCCCCCGCCGTCAGCACGGTGGAACGCGTGGTGATCGTGAACGGACCGGACGGAGCGGTCAGTCGCTGACCCCGGTTACCGTAAGGGTCGACGTACTCGCTCACCGTCACGACGGGATCGAGATCGAACCGGTTCTCCGCGACCCACTGATGCGCGTTGCTCTGCGGGCGCAGTACCAGAACCATGGGCGCGTTCATCGCGTCGTCGAACGCGATCTCACATTGCGTTTGCAGCCAGACGTCGATAACAGTCACTCCGGTTGGGGGCAGGGCGCGGTCGCGCTAACCACTGACGGTAGCCGAGCGCACCCCGCTCTGCCAAGCGCAATCCACCGCCCGAGAACGCGTCACCCGCTACGCCGCAACGCCGCCCCGGCATCGCCCAGCAAATCCGCGAGTCCCTCCAGATCCAATGCCTCCGCACAGGCATCCGCCAACCGCTCGAACCCTTCTTCGCGCATCCCCTCATAATCCGGCGCCGTCCCCGGCTCGGCCAGCCCGGCCCACCGCAGCAAGGCATCACGCGCCTCACCCTCATCGAACAACCCATGCAGATACGTCCCCAGCACAGCCTCATCCGCTGACCGTGCACCGTCCATACCGTGCTCAAGCTCGGCCACCGCCCCGGCCAGCCCGTCCCCGCGCGTCACGCCGGCATGGATCTCATACCCCGTGACCGCCGCATCGGCGAAAGCCAACCGACCCGTCACCCGCCGAAGCTGCTTGTCCGGCGCCAGCGTCGTCCCGATATCGAGTAGTCCGAACCCGGGCGTGGAGCCCGCCTCGCCCTCAACGGCCTCCGGATCGTGCACCGCATGCCCGAGCATCTGAAAACCACCGCAGATCCCGATCACGCGCCCGCCATAGCGCAGATGCCGCTGCAGATACGGCCCCCAGCCGCGCTCCATCAGCCACGCGAGATCCCCCCGCGTGTTCTTGGAACCCGGCAGGATCACGAGATCGCAGGGCGGGATCGCATCGCCCGGGCCGATATAGCGGAACTCGACCCGAGGGTGCAGCCGCAGCGGGTCGAAATCGGTGTGGTTACTGATACGCGGCGTCGCCGGCACGATCACCCGCAACGCCGTCTCCGTCCCGTCATCCGCGGTCGCCACTTCACGCGCCAGCGAATCCTCGGCCTCGAGATAAAGCCCGTGCAGGTAGGGCAGGACGCCATACACCTTCTTGCCGGTATGCCTCTCCAACCAGTCCAACCCCGGCTGCAGCAGCGACACATCGCCCCGGAAGCGATTGACGAGAAACCCCGCCGTGCGCGCCTGTTCACTCTCGGAAAGCAATGCCAGCGTACCGACGAACTGCGCGAACACCCCGCCACGGTCGATATCGCCGACGATGATCACCGCGCAGTCCACCGCCTCGGCGAACCCCATGTTGGCGATATCGTTCTCGCGCAGATTGATCTCGGCCGGACTGCCCGCGCCCTCCACCAGCACGACGTCATACGCCGCCGCCAGCCGCTCATGCGCCGCCAGCGTCGCCGCACGCGCGACCCGCTTGTAGGCGTGGTAATCGCGCGCATCCAGGTCCGCGGCCGGCCGGCCGTTCACGATCACCTGGGCATGCCGATCCCCGGTCGGCTTCAGTAGCACCGGATTCATGTCCGTCACCGGCTCCAGCCCCGCCGCCGCCGCCTGTACCGCCTGTGCCCGCCCGATCTCGCCCCCGTCCGCCGTCACCGCACTGTTCAGCGCCATGTTCTGCGGCTTGAACGGCGCGACACGAATCCCGTAGCGCGACAGCAACCGGCACAGCCCCGTCACGACGGCACTCTTGCCGGCATCCGAGGTGGTGCCCTGGATCATCAACGTCACGGCGGGGCGGGGCACGGCAATCTCCGATTGTTTCGGCGCGCGCGGAGGCTACCAGAGTTCGGGTTAGTAACCCACATGGATGCCGGGGCGACGCAGTGCTCTCGGGGGAATGGCCACCCGCGTCAGCGCGGGCCTGTACTCGCGCCCGTAGGATCGAATTTTCATGCGGCCTCGCCTGCGATTCGCCGCGTATCGTTATCGTGATCCGCCGTCTAATAAAGACTACTGGGTGCGTTTCTATATCGAAGGAGATCGATCACATGGAGTTATTACATACTTGTTGTGAGCGATTTCGAACGAGTGGGCCAGTCATAGGACTGATTCTGGCTGTTTCGGCAGTCCTTATAGGCGCGGTGTTGCTCCTGCATATCTGGAAAGGGATTCCGATCCGTACACTGACCGCCGATCCGACTGCTATCGCGGGGGCACCCATCTATACGGGGTTTCTCTCTCAAACAGGGATCTTTTTCTGGTCTGCTACAGCAGCGGTCTGCCTGTTCAGCGCGAACGTTCTTTCCCGATCTGGGGATAATGTCGAGATCAAGCGTTTTTTTGTTGTATCGGGAATGCTGACACTGGTTCTCGGTCTTGATGATGTATTCCTGCTTCACGAAGAATTCTTTCCTCGTTTCGGCGTACCGGAAAAAGTCGTGTTTATGATCTACGCCGGATTCGTGCTTTCCTACCTTGTCGGGTTTTATTCAACCATATTGAACACGGAGTGGTTATTATTGGGGATGGCGTTAACCTTCTTTGGGGTGTCGATCATCCTCGATCTCTTTGAACCTCCGGGCATAGACCCTTTTCTGATTGAGGATGGTGCGAAACTGATGGGAATCCTGAGTTGGCTCGCGTATTTCTTCCGGACTGGAGTATCTGCCGTTTCCCGAAACGCTTCCCGATGAGGCGCTGTTCCGGGCTGCCGGGAGCAAACGCTACCGGAGTCAACTCATTTCTATTACCCTTTTCCGAGTCGGTTGTTTCACCCGGTATTCGGGAGTGCCAGCGTAGGAGTACTGCGATGAAGAAAATCGATACCGCCAGGCTCGACCGCATTGTCGGTGATGCCCGCCGCGCTGCCGACGCCCGCAGCCAGGGCTACCGCGAGCGCGCGCTGAAAATGTTCCCCTGGATCTGTGGGCGCTGCACCCGCGAATTCACGCGGGCCAACGTGCGGGAGCTTACGGTCCACCACCGTGACCATGATCACGATAATAATCCGGCGGATGGCAGCAACTGGGAACTGCTCTGCATCTACTGCCACGACAACGAGCACCAGCGTGAGCTCGAGGCAAGTAATCATTCCGGTTCGGAAGAAGATCGGCGACAGACGGCGACGCATTCTCCGTTTGCCGACCTGAAATCGTTGATGGAGAAAGGCGGGGAGTAGACCACCTCGGTGCTCGCCTTGTGATGACCTGCGTCGGGCGCGGGTATCCGATGGTCAGCCGCGCTTATAGGCATGCCTGCGGTGGCCGATTTTCCCGACCGTGACGACGAGCAGTTCGTCCGCGCTCTCATAACTGACGCGCTACCTGCGGTTGATCAGCGTTTCCCTGGTAATCACGTATTCCGGGTGCGCAGGAATCGGATAGGCGATCATGGGGTGGTCGGTCATGCTGGGGGCAATCAGAGCGAGTGAGGTGTCCCATGAAGCGGGAGCAGGCGCGGGAAGCGATGGCGGCGCGGATGCAGGATCTGTGCGCGTTCATCGAGGCGCATCCGGAGCGGGCGACGCTGGCGGAGCTGTCGTGTCGGGTGCATCTGAGTCCGTCATATCTGCAGCGGCGGTTTCGGGCGATCGTCGGGGTGTCGCCGCGGCGGTATGCCGAAGCGTGCCGGCTGCAGGCGCTGCGCGGACGGTTACGCTCGGGTGAGGCCGTGACGGACGCGGTGTACGCGGCGGGGTTCGGTTCGCCGAGTCGGGTTTACGAGCGGGTGTCGGAGCGTATGGGGATGACGCCGGGGCAATACCGTACGGGCGGTGGCGGGCTCGCGATTTCGTATGCGACGGCGTCTACGCCGGTGGGACTGCTATTGATGGCGGCGACCGATCGTGGGCTCTGCGATGTGCGTTTCGGGGACGATGAGGCGTCGTTGCGCGAGGGGCTGGAGGCGGAATTCCCGGCGGCGACGATCACGCCCCGCCCGGCGGGGACGGATACGGCCTTCGATGCGTGGATGCGGGCGGTGCGGGAGGATCTGGACGGGGCCGGGGCTGGCCTGCTGGATCTGCCGCTCGATATTCGCGGCTCGGCGTTCCGGATGCGGGTGTGGGATTGCCTGCAGCGGATTCCGCGGGGGGAGACGCGGACTTATCGCGAGGTGGCGGAGGCGATTGACCGGCCGGATGCGGTGCGTGCGGTGGCCGGGGCGTGTGCGGCCAATCGGGTTGCGCTGGTGGTCCCCTGTCATCGGGTGATTCGGGGAGACGGGGGCCTGGGGGGTTACCGCTGGGGCGTGGAGCGCAAGCGGCGGTTGCTGGAGCAGGAGGGGGCGCTGCCGGAGGGGTAGAACGGGCTTCACCTCGACCTGTTGGGTTTCGCTGGCGCTCAACCCAACCTACGATCGCTGCCGCCTGCCGCCTGCCGCCTGCCGCCTGCCGCCTGCCGCCTGCCGCCTGCCGCCTG
>Ga0136597_1000159_pt1 | contig 36817 bp, 30 predicted proteins | sample AntRauTorcE11898_FD_101385 | JGI IMG/M metagenome (GOLD analysis project Ga0136597, IMG submission 101385) | Saline lake microbial communities from Rauer Islands, Antarctica - Metagenome Torckler E11 #898 | ecosystem: Environmental > Aquatic > Non-marine Saline and Alkaline > Saline | place... | reverse complement strand
TCAAGTGCGGCTATTTCGATTACTTCAGAAGACGTAGATGCCGTCATCGTCGCAGCCAACCAGGTTCCGGCGCAAGTCGCTATCAAAGCGCTTTATGCCGCTGAAAATGAAGCGAATGTCTACACAAGCTATGTCAACGCCGCAGCGTCATTCATTGAAAACCTTGAAGCTGAAATCGACGCCGGTCAATTCAAAGTATACGCAAGTGCTTGGGTTAATATTTTCGATTCAGAAGGCACCGGTTTTAATGAAGGGTACACATTGTTTAGTGAAACCATAGATGCCGAATATGCAAGCAATGCTTATGCAATGGCGGGATGGATCGCTGCACACTTCTTTGTAGAAGGTCTTAAACGTGTGGGAGAAGACGAACTTACTTGGGACGCTTACATCAATGCGATGGAAGAAGATCCTGTAGAAAACCCAATGGGTGGAGTTGTAGACTACGCAGACGGTGCACGTGTAGGAACACAATCAATGGCACTACTAGAAGCCACAGTCACTGACTATGATACTGAGGATGTCGTGCATGCTTGGGCCAACTTACGTCCAATTGAAACTATTTCAAGTATTTTAGAATAACATCATGTGAGTTTAGGGCGATATTTATCGCCCTTCACTCTTTTGAAAGGAAGATAAACATGGCAAAAATTATCACTGTTCAAGAAGCACTAAGCAAAATCAAAAACCATGATCATATTATTCAAGGCATGGCGGCGGCTGAAGGCCGTGAATTTTTTACGCATCTGCATGAAATTGCAGACCGTGTACAAAAAGTTCATATCGATAACTGCCTTCCGCTCAAAGCGTATTCCTTCATGACCGAAGAAAAGTACAAAGACACTTTCAGCGTGAATAGCTGGTTCTTTTCAGGGGACCTCAGAAAAGCCTTTAAAAACGGCAATGTGTCCTATATTCCAAACCACTTGCATTTTGCAGGGGTCAAACGTGCCCAGCATATCACACCCGAAGTTTATGTCGGAAATGCCACCCTTCCCGACAAGCACGGCTTCGTCTCACTTTCAACAAGTAATGTTTATGAGAAACTCATGATTGAACGTGCGAAGACCGTTATTTTAGAAATTAATCCGAACTTTCCAAGAACCCACGGGGATGTTGAGGTCCACGAATCCGATGTGGACTACTTTATCAAAGTCGATTACCCCACGCCCGAACTTCCCGATGTAGAGCCTAATGAAAAGGATGAAGCCATTGGTCAAGCAATTGCCGACATGATTCACGACGGGGACACCATACAACTTGGAATTGGCGGCATTCCCAACGCTGTTGCCAATGCCTTGCATGACAAAAAGAATTTGGGTGTCCATACAGAAATGCTTACCACGGGGTTCATGAAACTGTTTAAAAGTGGTGCAGTTAACAACAAAAAGAAAACCCTTCATAAAGGGAAAATGGTTTGTGCATTCGCCCTTGGTACTAAGGAACTCTATGACTTCATAGACGATAATCCTGCGGTAATGATGCTTGATGGCAACTATGTAAACGATCCATATGTCATTGGACTTAACGACAACCAAGTATCGATAAACACCACCATAGAAATCGATTTGACCGGCCAGTGTGCGAGTGAATCCATCGGGACTAAGCAATTCAGTGGAACCGGTGGTCAGAGCGATACTGCCACCGGGGCACAGCGCGCCAAAAACGGCCGTAGTTTTATCACACTTTATTCCACGGCCAATGTGAAGAATCACGAAACCAATGAACGTGAAGAAATCTCTAAGATCGTACCTACTTTGCGCCAAGGCGCAGGCGTGACTTTGTCACGTAATGATGTCGATTACGTGGTGACTGAATACGGTGTAGCTTCCCTAAGAGGAACGACTATTAAAGAGCGAGTAGAACGTCTCATCGGCATTGCCAATCCAAAATTCCGTGATGAGTTATTGAAAAAAGCCAAAGAAATCGGGTATATTTAATGGCGTATTTCACATTTCAAGGAAAAAAGGTGTTTTATAAACTTGATGGCGAAGCCTCATTTGACACATTAATGATTCTAAACGGCATCATGATGAGCCATAAAAGCTGGGAATTATTCATTCCGAACCTTACCCAACATTTTCAAGTTCTCCGAGTGGACATGCTCGATCAAGGAGAAAGCGACCATCTGAAAGCGGGCTATACCCAGGCCCTTCAAGCAGATATGCTTAGTGCACTCATCACCCATATTGGTCTAGAGAAGGTGCATCTTGCTGGCATTTCTTATGGTGGGAACGTCGCCCTACAATTTGCCCTTAAATACCCTGCGCAAACACATAAACTCGTACTTTTCAACGCAGTCGCCCGTACATCAGAGTGGCTCCGCGACATCGGACGCGGCTGGAACAAGGTCGCTGCTACGCGAGATGGAGAGGCGTATTATCATGTCACCATTCCTCTGATTTACTCCCCTAACTTCTATTCACGTAAGATTAAGTGGATGGAAAAAAGGAAACAAACGTTGATTCCTGTTTTCAGCACACCAGAATTTTTAGATGCAATGATCAGACTGACTGAAAGTGCTGAGAGTCATGATGTGTTTAAAAATTTAAACACCATTGAAACACCGACGCTTGTAATCGCAGCGGATCAAGATATGCTCACCCCGCCCCATGAACAGGAAGCCATTGTCAATGCCATGCCCAATGCACGGTTGATCACGTTTCGTGAAACCGGACATGCAAGCATGTATGAACGACCTGAACTTTTTATAACCACGCTTGTGGGCTATTTGTCCCACGAGGACAACTATACGATATAGGAGGTTTTAATTTTGGAAAAGAAGACACTGAAACTTCAAAACGGCGAAACCCTGGCGTATCAGAGTTTTAACGAATCAAAGAAAGATACGTTGGTGTTGCTCCATGGGAACATGAGCAGTGGAGTCCACTTCGAGCCCCTCATTGAAAAACTCACTGACTTTCATTTAATTGTGCCAGATTTAAGAGGCTTTGGCGATTCAACTTATCATAAACCAATCGAGACCCTTGAAGATTTTGTAGATGATCTGAAAATGTTCACTGATGCACTTTCTATCGACAAAATGCATCTTGCAGGGTGGTCAACTGGTGGTGGAGTGGCTCTGAAATTTGCAGCCAAATACCCACAAAATACAAATAAGGTCATTTTAATCGAATCGGCCTCACACCGTGGCTATCCGATTCCTAAAAAAGACGAAAACGCGCAGCCCATTCAAGGGGAGTTTTATTACGACAAGGACGCAATGGCTAAAGACCCCGTCCAAGTAGCCCCTGTAGTTCAAGCCCTCAAAGATGGGAACAGTGCACTTATGCAAATGATTTGGGAGCAAACCATCTACAATGTCAAAAAGCCTTCTGAAGAGGCAATGAAACGCTATATCGGTGAAACCATGAAGCAAAGAAACCTTGTGGATGTGGATTGGGCGCTTGTGACATTCAATATGTCTAGTACACCAAACGGTGTCAAAGAAGGCGATGGCACGATTGAAGATATTAAGGCCGAAGTCCTAGCCATTCACGGAGACAAAGATCTAGTAATACCCAAACCGATGTTTGATGAACTCACTGACGCGCTACCAAATGTTCTGGTTGAGGAATTCGAGAATGCAAGTCATTCTCCAATCACTGACATTCCAGACAAACTTGCACACTCAATTAAAACTTTCTTAAACGGATAGTCCTCCTAATCCACACCGCTATGTTGGCGGTGTGGATATTTTTTTAGGCTAAAAGAAAAAAAGCTTCCCCATGACAATCATGTGTGTGAGGTGAGGAAAATGAATAAAATATTAGCAACAGTTGCGACTTTGTTAATGGTCCTTAGTTTTTCAACAATCAAGGCCATGGATGAACCCGCAAACAAGAACTTGCTCAATCCTGAGTATTTTGAAACACGCATCGAAGACAACACCGTAGCTTCCACGAGCGCTTTCAATGTGGAAGTGGGTGTGACCTACACATTCAGCATGCCTGCACAAATAGGAGATGTGCACGTACGTATACAATCAGCACTCAAGCAAGACACATATGTCGATGAATCCCCAAATCCCCAATCAGGCGTATGCGAAGTGGATTGGTTCGTACGTTCTTGTACGTTCGAAGCCCAAGATGACACCTTGATTTTCGAGATGTTTGGCGGAGACATCGCTCAACAGGTCCATTTTTACGGTATGGACGGATTTCAACTTGAAAAAGGTAGCGTCGCCACCGATTATGTCAAGTATGAACCTCTTGAAACTGTGCCACCTAAATTCGGAGGGGAAGGCACACTGATTATCGGTTATGATACGCCCACTTCCACTCAAACCCTAGTTGACAATCATATCACTGCGGTGGATGAGATTGACGGAGATCTTACGAGTAGCATTCAAATAATCAGCGATGCTTACAAAGACAACGCAAGTACTTTAGGAACCTATCCCGTGGAGCTATATGCCGAAGACAGTTCGGGAAACGCAGCCACATTCACATTGAATGTAAAAGTGGTGGATACCGTGGCACCCATCATCGAAAGTCCCGATAAAGTGACTATCGATGTCGATGCGCCGAGTACTGTAGGTGAAATCATCACGTCCAATGTGACCTTCTATGATGCGTATGAAGGAAGCCTCTCTCAATACACTATAATCACCGAGACCTATACCGGCAATGAAACACTGCTTGGTGAATCGATGATTGAATTTGAAATTGAGGATGGTCATGGCAATCAAACGGCCCATACCCTCACCATCAACACCGTGGATACGAAGGCCCCAACAGTTAACGGTGCGTCTTCACAGACGATTTATCAATCGGACATGAAGACCGTCGATGAACTCTTCGCGCTATATTCAAGCAGTGACAATCATAGTGATGATATCGCTTTTGAAGTGAAGAGCCATACCCTTCCTCAAAAGGGCGAAAGTGGGAACTACACAATGACCCTAAGAGCTGTGGACGCAAGCGGTAATGAGACACTGCGGGTCATCACTATCACCATAAAGGATGACATTTCCCCTACCATCAGAGGGTTCAACTATGCAAAAGAATCTTACAAAGACACATTCGATTTAGTGGATTATATCGCGAAGCTAGATGTCGACGACAATGATTTTGCAGTGACTACAGACGATATAATTATAATCGAGAACCCTTATCAGTCAGGAGTCTTAGGCAAATACAAGGTTATCTTTGAACTTGTCGATGACTTTGATAATTCGACCCGTCATCAGCTGATTATTGATGTGGTTGACGACGTAGCCCCAACATTCGAATACAGCCACTCAATTCAAACCACAATCAACACTGAGCTCAATGAAACACACCTAATCAAGCTTACGAGTGAGAATGACGTGTTAACTGATTTTGAGGCTGTGAACTATCAAGTAGTAAATAACACCTACAGTGGTAATGCATCAAAAGAAGGAAACTACGTCTATACTGTAGAATATATGAACCAAAAAGGTGACACAGTGACATCTAGCATTGACATCGAGGTTTTAAGCATCAGCGACCCCACCTTAGAAAGCGATGGACCCATCATTTCATGGCTACTCCTCCCTACAGGACTCCTTATGGTCGGTGGATATATTCTCATTAAAAAAAGGAAATAGAATTTAAAAATGCCGGAGAACGTTTTCCGGCATTTTTTCTGTATTTATATTGACAATGTGTCACAGTGTAGTAGAATAGAAAAGACTTATATGGTTAGGACTGACCTAACAATCATTGAAATGAGGTGGTTTGTTGGAAAAAGAACCCTTTAGAGAAGCCTTTAACGCTTTTTTGAAATTGTATTTTGACAGCTGCAAAGAAGTGTATGAAGAACTGGATATCAAAGACATGACTGACAGACAGTTCAGCTATTTGCGACTTATAGACAGAGAAACAGGGATGACGGTCTCTAAATTGGCAAGGCATTTCAATCTTTCCAAACCGACCATGACTGAAATCATGCATAAATTTGAAAAAGCCGGTTTCATTGAGAAAAAGCAGTGCGATGACGATGGGCGTGTGTATCATATCTCATTGACTAAACGCGGGAAACTGATTGCTAAGAGCAACGTTCTTGAAAGTGATCGCGCGATTGGTAAGATATTTGCTACATTGAACGATGAAGAAATTATTACATTAAAAAGACTTTTTAACAAGATAGGACGTGCGTAACATGTTGTTTTCTAAATCTATAAACAAATACTATATCAAATTTTTCTATTTGTTCTTAATGGGGATTGTGGCGCTGATTGTCGTTGACCTAGCCCAGATTGAAGTCCCTTTGATTATTGGCTCACTCGTGGATGAACTTGATGCTTTTGAAAAAGGTGACCTCAGCAGACATGTGATGTTTGCCTCGCTTCAAGACCTCATTCTGACCCTCGCCGGCATCGCCGCGCTCATCGTCAGCGGACGGTTCGTATGGCGTTTTGGCATCATGGGCGCTTCAAGGCGCGTGACCTATGAACTGCGCGAAGACATGTTCAACCATGCGTTGAAACTCTCAAATAGATTTTATTCGGAACGTAAAGTCGGCGGTCTCATGGCCCACTTTACAAATGACATTAGAGCGATTAGGCGGGCTGTTGGGCCCGGAATGATCATGATGATTGATGCGACGTTCCTCGGCGCACTCGTTTTCATGCGCATGTACATACTCGATGCACGGCTTACCTTGATATTGATTGTGCCGTTCATACTCATCACAACCACCGGACTCACCATTGGAAACCAGATGCGCAAACGTTTCCGCGAATCCCAACAAGCCTTTGAAGACTTGTCGGATGTAACGCAGGAGAGCTTGTCGGGGATTACCGTCATCAAGGCATTCGTCAAGGAAAACCTTGAAATCAAACACTTTTTGAAACGCAATACCATTGCTCGTGACAAAAATGTTCGCTTTGCACGTATGGCCATGCTCATGCGCGTCATCGTACGAACAATTGTCAGTCTCGTGTTCGTACTTATCATTGCGTTTGGTGCAGAACTCGTTGATTCGACTAGAGGCAATGGCGAACCATTTACAATTGGGAATCTCGTGGCGTTTTTATCCTATTTCGGCATGCTTATTTGGCCGATGATGGCAATCAGTGAAATCATCAATGTAAGAAGTAGAGGAAAGGCATCTCTTGAACGCATCGAACGCATATTGAACGAACCGGTCGATATCTATGATGACAACCCTCTTGACATAGAAAAACTCGATGGCAACATCGAATTCAACCATCTTGATTTCCAATATCCCGATGGGGCCGACCCTGTCCTCAAAGATATCACCTTCAAAATCAACCAAGGTGAAATGGTTGGTATACTCGGACGTACTGGGAGTGGTAAGACAAGCATTGTGGACTTGTTGTTAAGGCTTTACAATTTAGAAGAAAATGAATTGCTGCTTGATGGTCATGACATCATGAATCTTCCCATCAAACAAGTCAGAGAAAGCATCGGTTATGTACCTCAGGACGGATTCCTGTTCTCTGATACCATTAAAAACAATATTGCACTCGGCATCGATAAGGAAAGCGAGTCCTATGAACGGATTGAAGACATGGCTAAACTCAGCGATGTCCACGACAACATCGTGGAATTCAAAGAAGGCTATGAAACCGTCATTGGCGAACGCGGGGTCACCTTGTCGGGCGGTCAGAAACAGCGTCTTTCAATCGCGCGTGCCCTTGCAAAAGAACCTCCAATCCTCATTCTAGATGATTCTGTGAGTGCGGTGGATACCTCGACTGAAGAAAAAATACTTAAAAACCTTAGGACTATCCGTGAGGGTAAAACCACCATTTTGATTGCTCACAGGATTTCCACGATTAAAAATGCTGACAAGATCATTGTGATTGATGAAGGCAAGGTTCTTGATATTGGGACACACGACACACTTTATGAGCGGTGTGAACTTTACCATGGCCTAGTAGAAAGACAAAGACTTGAAGATGAAGAGGAGGCGGCATAATGTACGATATTGATACGGACAAAAGACAGTACACTTATACAGACAAACAGATTTTAAGCCGCCTTATAGACTACGCAAAACCGTATTACCTATGGTTTATTTTGACATTCATACTAGTCATTTTATCAGTGGGCTTCGCCCTAGTAGAACCCTACATCATCGGAGAAAGTATCGACATTATCAGAGTCGAAGGCCTCGAGTCGCAAAGACTTGTAGGATTGCTTGTATTCTTCGTGATATCCATTTTACTTGCAGGGCTGTTTGAATACATGCAGACCATGCTCCTTCAAAGGACTGGTCAGCAGATTATCTACAACATCCGTGAAGAGATTTTCACGCATGTAGAAACGCAGGATATACAATACTTTAATAGTGTGCCTACTGGCAAGCTCGTCACCCGTGTGGCCAACGATACACAGCGTCTCAACGAGATGTACACGAATGTGGTGGCGAACGTCGCAAGAAACCTTATCATGATTTTCGGAATACTTGGAGCGATGATGCTTCTCAATATTCGTCTGGCCTTGCTTGTGATGATCATTACACCGTTCATTGTGGTCTTCTCCTTTGTATTCCGCCGCTTTTCACGTATTGCTTATCGTAAAGTTAGAACCCACATGTCAAGACTCAACGGTTTTCTTGCAGAACATTTATCAGGTATGAAAGTCGTGCAGATATTCAACAAAGAAGTCGCAAAGAAAAAGGAATTTGATGATCAAAACGAGTTGCTGAAAAAAAGCGAGATCCGTGAACTTCTCGTATTCGCAATCTACAGACCCACCATGTACATGCTTTTCATGGTCGCAACCATCATCATTTGGTACTTCGGAGGGCTTCAAGTCGTCGCGGGAACCTTGACTGTGGGAACCCTCTTCGCATTTTATAACTACTTACGTCGTTTCTTTCAACCGATTCAGCAACTCGCCGAGCAATTCAACATCGTTCAGTCAGCCTTTGCATCAAGTGAACGTGTATTTGCGATTCTCGATACCCATCCGACAGTCCTAGACGACCCTGAAGCCATTCAACTTGAAGAGGTCAAAGGCGAAATCGAATTCAGGAATGTATGGTTTCAATACATTGAAGACGAATGGGTCCTCAAAAATGTCAGTTTCAAAGTCAACCCTAAACAATCCGTAGCTTTTGTCGGCGCGACAGGTGCTGGTAAAACCACTATTCTGGCCTTGCTTACAAGAGATTATGATATTCAATCGGGACAGATTTTGCTCGATGGCATTGACATTACAAAAATTAAAATACGCTCACTTAGATTCTTTGTAGGACAAATGCTTCAGGATGTGTTCATGTTTAGCGGCACCATCAAAAGCAATATTACATTGCGTGATCCAAACATTTCAATGGAAGAAGTCAAGCAAGCGTGCAAATACGTCGGTGCAGACACCTTCATTGAAAGACTTCCAAAGGCTTATGATGAACCCGTGCTCGAACGGGGTAACAACTACTCAGCCGGTCAAAGACAGTTGATTAGTTTTGCAAGAACCATCGTACACAAACCATCCATTATGATTCTCGATGAAGCCACAGCAAACATCGATACAGAAACCGAAGAACTGATTCAACAGTCCCTTAAGAAGATGATGAATATCGGCACCATGCTCGTGGTTGCTCACAGACTTTCAACCATTCAAGACGTCGATCAAATTATTGTGCTTGATCACGGTGAAATCATTGAGAAAGGCTCGCATCAGGAACTCTTGAAATATAAAGGCCATTATTATTACCTATACAAGCTCCAATACAAGGACCAATAACTTGTCGGACCCTAAGAGGTCCGACTTTTCTTTAGTGTGCCGGACATGGCATATAACTAGGTGGTGAATTTCACTGCTGGGTATTCACAAACAAGCCGAGTGAAGTACAAACTATTCACCGCGAGGGGGGACTAAAGGAAGTGTGTAGTAAAATCATGGCGTGACGTATAAAAACTAAATATCAAGGCATTCATAAAGGATAAGAGAACTTAGCATCTTAAAGTCTGAAACGGGACGTAATTTATGGGTGCAAATCTAGCACGTATGAGTGATAGTTATATGCCTTACCCAGGGATCTCGCGCGATTAGGTTTCAGATAAACCCAACGCATATATGCGTAGATCCCTAATGTCTAAAAAGGTTAGGCATGAGAAGTCTACCAGGTCATAGTAGAGGAAACTCGAAGGACCGAACAATTTATAGTGTTTCGCACACTATTGAAAATGTAGTTAATAGTCAGCTAAAGTAGGTTGAAGGTATGGTCGTAACCAAAGAACAAACCGATAGACAGTTCAATTATAAGCAAAGTAGAAAGTGAGGATCGAGTATGAAACTAATCAAAGACATTTTAAGCAAAGAGAATTTAAACAAAGGCTACTTACAAGTATTTAAAAATAAAGGCAGTACTGGAATAGATGTAGTAAGTGTTAATGAACTAAATAGCATTTACAAGTACAGGGCGATAAAATTGACAGCAGGATAAGGAACGCTATTAGAGTAATCATTTGGAAACAATGGAAAGTTTACGATAGCTAATAAAAACATTGATTAAACTTGAATTGATATTGAACGAGCTAAAGCATCACCTGGTGTAGAAAAGGGTATCAATTTATCTCTAATTCTTGGATTTTACAAAGAACTATTAGTAACAAACGATTTTAAAAAGCGGCCTCGTGAGTGCACGAGACGCCTTTTTAAAATTCATACTGTAATATGGATTGAACCGCCGTATACGTGATCTGTATGTAGGGTGGTGTAAAAGGGGCAAAAACAATTAATGTTTAGCTTTTACTCTATTGATTGTGTTGTTGCGCTTTGTACCCACCTCATGTATAATTAGACTGTTAGAGGAGAGATGCCGATGAACTATCTCGTTTTCCTACTGCTTATGCTTGTAATCATTGACCATGCGCTCAAATACCATTCCGAAAGTCTTATTTTTTACAAAAACAATCACTTGTACTCAGTGATTGTTGTTTTGCTTGAAGAACCTCCTCACTTTGATGAACTTGTAAGTCTTGCAAAAAATACGGAACATGAATGGATTTTTGTCAATGTGAATGATTGCGTCGATTCAAAGTTATATGAAGAATTGACCATTCTTGATACACAAATTGACAGAAGTAAATACATCACGACCCCTCACGTACTTTCACAAGCCTATATGGAAGGCTATGCCCGCTCTAGCCATGAGTACTTTCTTTTTATGAACAGCGCCTTGCGATTCAATGAACCAAAATTCATCACTCATATGGCCAACAACCTTGTAGAACACCAAGTGTATACCATCAAGGAAGTATTGCCTTTCAGATCAACAAAAGAAGGCTATAAATTATTTTTTGATCTTTTTGATGATATGGAAACGACTGCCGATAAAATCAATATAAATTTTTTCAGCATCAAGCGTATAACTTTTGAACTTTGTGGGGGTCATGAAGAACCGTTTGAAAATTCACATGATTTTCACAAAAAACTGCTCAATAAGAATGTTAATATCCTCTACATTAACCATAACAATGCCGTTAAAAGAGTAGAAAAACATAAAGGATTCAAAGGATACACCAAACACTGGATTACCCTCTATTCCCATAAGAGTTTTCACGGAGGCATTCAAAAGATGGTGATGTTGCTTCTAGCCTTTCATCTTTTTTACCTCTTCATGATCGTCAATTTTACATTTGTGAACATCATATTTCTGCTTCTTGCACATTTAGCGTTCAATTTAATCATATCAAGAAGGGCCAACCATTCTTTTTTGGCCTACTTGCTTGTGCCATTTTACATGCTGCTGTTTGATGGTGTGCTTGTCATTGCACAGTTTAAACGGCTTGTATTTAGAAAAAAGCATTGTAAAAAGTCAAAGTAAACCGTGTGACACGTTTCGTGGCACGTGTTATAATTCAATTAAGGAGATGATACAATGCAACATACATTAAACAACGGCGTATTGATTCCCGCTGAAGGATTGGGAACTTTTCGCGCCCAAGATAACGAAGCTTATGAGGCGGTTTTGCATGCACTGAAAAATGGGTACCGCCATATTGACACAGCCGCCATTTACGGCAACGAAGAACAAGTAGGAAAAGCCATCAAGGATTCCGGAGTTCCTCGTGAAGAATTGTTTGTGACTACGAAACTTTGGGTCGATGACCAAGGGTATTTAAAAACAATCAAGGCGCTCCATAAATCACTTGAAAGACTTGCCCTTGATTATGTGGATCTTTTCTTGATTCACTGGCCTCAAAGCTACGAATTGACAAGAGATACTTGGCAAGCCATGGAAGAACAATATCTCGAAGGATTCACGCGTTCGATTGGTGTCAGCAATTTTAACATCCATCACCTTGAACACCTTTTTGAAACTGCAGAAATCATTCCGCAGGTCAACCAAGTTGAAACCAATGTTCAGGTTCAAAATTATAAACTTCAAGAATTTTGCATGAAAAACGGAATTTTCTTAGAAGCGTATGCACCATTAATGAGTCATCATATCAAGGACCTTCTCAATATGGATGACCTCAAGAAAATTGCCAAGAAGAAAAAGAAAACCGTTCCACAGATTGCCCTTCGTTTCTTACTTCAAAGAGCCATCATTATCATTCCGAAATCCGTAACGCCTAAACGCATCGACGAAAACTTTAATATTTATGACTTTGAACTTAGCGACGAAGAAATGAATGATATTTTCAAATTGAATAACGGGAAGAAATTGTTCCCCGATCCCGACAATTTCTTGATCTAAACCCATGTCAGAAATCTTAGAGAGGTGACCCATGGAACTACTGAAATTGATTTCAAGTTTACTTCCTGATTTTTCTACTCAAACATGGTTTATTCTTGTTGGCGTTCTTTTGGTTGCCCTCGTCATCATAATCTTTTATACACTATTAAGAGCAAAAAAAATAAAACTTTACCAAGACATGCTTTTCAAAGACAGCCTCACAGGTCTCAGAACAAGTGCCTATTTAAAACGGCATTTCAACGACATCGTGGTTGACTACGACCGCGATGTCGTTCTTTACTATATCAACATAGACAATTTCAAGAACTACAACGATATTTTCGGCCATCATGTGGCTGATAATCTGTTAAAAGCATTCTCAGACATCCTGTTAGAGACCGCAAATCCTTCCAAATCAGTGTTTCGTGTCCATTCGGACAGGTTTATTCTGCTCTATCCACAAGATAGCGATGATACGACATTTACAGATAAATTGCTTAAGCGACTGAAACATCCGATTTATCTTAGTAACCATTCGATCAAACTAACTGTGTCCATAGGTCGCTACGACATCGCTAACGATCAGCCCAAGTTCTTTCAATGCATGTTACGCAGTGAACTCGCACTCGAGGCTGCAAAGAAAAGCGGTAAGGACAAAGTCGTGACCTACTCGAGCTCCCTCAAGAAAAAAAGTCAAAAAGCGTTTGACATGTTTCATTTCATAAAGGATGCCCTTATGGAAGATAAGTTCAATCTTCAGTTTCAACCGATTGTATTGACTGCATCAGAAAAGATTGTCGGTGTCGAATCGCTTTTGCGTGTCAACCACAAGGGAGGACTTATTTTCCCTGAGGCAATTATAGAATATGCGGAAACCTTCAACATGATTGAAGATATCGATTATATGGTCGCACAAAAAGCGCTTGAAAACTTCAGAAAATTCAAAGATGAGCATGTTCCCCTTGAGTTTTTGTCGCTTAATATTTCAAGCAAGGAAATTCATAACCATGACTTCATTGATCATATCGTAAAACTTTCCAAACAATATGCCATCAATCCTAGTGAAATAATCATTGAGTTCACCGAAACACTTGATCCTGAAAGCCTTGAACATGAGAAAACGTTCATCAATGCACTCAAGTTTCATGGGTTTAAAGTGGCCATCGATGATTTTGGAAGTGGCTATTCTAGTTTGATGCGCCTTTCGCAATCCCACATGGACCGTATCAAGATTGACCGTTCATTCGTGATGAATATCTCAGAGAATCCCGGAAATCAAGAAATCGTCAAAGCTATGGTGCAACTTGCACTTGCGTTCAACCTAGATGTCATCGTTGAAGGTGTCGAAAACAAAGAAGATTTGGCGTTTATACGCACCTTACCAATCAAATATACGCAAGGGTATCATTTCTATAAAGCGAAAACTGCCGACGCACTGATAAAAATTTTCAACGATCCCCCGTCTTAATCACTCATATGTGTGCTTTTTATTGTAATACCCCCCCATATATGATAATATTTATTTGAATTGCAAATAGTCTTTAAAATTATGAAAAGAGGGATACGATGGGCATTTTTTCGAAACTGTTCGGACGTAAGAACAAGGAGACCTCAAAGAAAGAAAACGAACCGACCACTGAGGAAATAAATCCTGAAACGTCTGATGAAGTAACACTGGAAGAAGTCAACAAATCACTCGATGAAGTCAACACTATTGCCAAAGGTGAACCAGCTGAAAAAGCGGTCACACAAAAAACAGACTTTGACTCTGAACCAAAAAAAGTAGAAGAGCCCTCCACGCCTCAAAACGAATCCGTGGAAGATAAACCGCTATACCATATCAAGAAACATAGTGAGGGTTGGCAAGTTATCAAGGAAGGTAAGGAGACTGCCTATCGTGTATTTCCTTATCAAAAAGAAGCCCTTGATTTTGCAAAACAAGAAGCTCTTGATTATCAAGTTTACAAAGCCGATGGAACCTTGCGCAAATAAAGCCTACCTCGTAGGTTTTATTTTTGAATCTTTAGTGACACCTTGTCACCCGGAAAGGACTTAACCATGCCAAAAACTACGTTTCATCATTTGCCTAACGATAAAAAGTCCCATATATTAGACGCAGCGAAACGCGTATACATGAAAGCCCCTTTCAAAGATCTTACCATCAGCATGGTCGTAAAGGAAGCGGTGATCGCAAGAGGAAGTTTTTATCAATATTTTGAAAGTCTTGAAGATTTATACCGTTCCATCTTTGAAGAAAGTCTCCAACAATTCGAAGCCCATGCGCTCAAAACCATTGAGAAGTATAAAACCAAAGATGTCTTTGCGTTTTTCATCAAAAGCTTCGAACATGACTATGCTTATATGAAAGAAACTGGTGGCCATGAAGTGCTTCATAAGTTTTTCAAGGAGCGTACACAATTCGGAGTGGCCTCAGACTTCTTTCAAACACGCCATAATGAATCCTACAGACGAGTATTGGATAGACTCGACAACGCGAAGATTGATCATATGAAAGGCTACAATCAAGTCAGAGTTTATCGTGTGCTCAATCACCTCAAATTTCAACTGCTTCAAAAAGTCCTGCGTCAAGAAGCCCCGTTTGAACAGGCGTTCGACGACTTCAAATTTTATCTGACCTTGATTGAAAAAGGGTCACTTACCTACTAGAAACCGTTAATCAAATTCATGTAGGGTTTGATTGAATGATTCATCCATTATTTTTATGACTGCCTATGCCAGGCGCAAAGCACATTGCTTGATACAGCCGTCCTGAACCACAGAGAGGGCTTTTTTAGAGGTGTTAATATGAAAAGAATCAAACAGTTTACAAAGTGGATGAAAGGGCATATCTATCTCTATATTATCGGAACGCTGCTCCTTTTTACTCTGCAATATATGCGTTCCCTGACACCACTTTTTTTACAGCATATCGTTGATACGGTGTTTGGCGACAAACCCTCAGCCCTGCCGGGCGTGATTGTACGCATCATCGATGCGTCTACAGTCCAAACAGAGTTGTTGTTTGTGGCCCTTTTTTCCGTGGGTTTCACCTTCATCAGGCTCGTTTTTGTGTTTGTCCAGCACCTTATTTTTGCGTTTTTCACAGAAAAAACGGCCTATCAACTACGCAATGCCTTATACAGCCATTTGCAAAATTTACCTTTTTCTTTTCATTCGAAAGCGGATACGGGCGACTTGATTCAAAGAACGTCTAATGACGTTGAAACCTACAGACGCTTCATCGGTGAACAACTCGTGACCGTGCTCAGACTTCTAGCGCTTACCACGTTCGCAATCTTTCAAATGGCTCGCATGAACGTGTCGATGACCCTAATTTCACTCATTAGTGCGCCTGTCATCTTCACAAGCGCTTTTGTCTATTTCATTAAGGTCAAGTCCTTGTTCAAAGAAGTCGAAGAGGCCGAGGGTAAAATGACCAATACAGTTCAGGAAAACGTCCAAGGCAACCGTGTGGTTAAGGCCTTTGGCAATGAAATTCATGAAATTGATAAATTTGATGATCACTCACAGGACTTTTTGAACAAGAACATGATACTTACTAAGCTGATGGCTTTGTTCTGGTCGATTACTGATACGATGATTTTCGGACAATACGCCCTAACGGCGTCTTTCGGTATCTACTTTGTGGTTCAGGGCTCTATGGAAAGTGGTCAGTTCCTAGCATTTTTAGCCTTGCTTGGCATGGTGGTATGGCCCCTTAGACAACTTGGGCGCATCATTGGAGACTTCGGTAAGACTACCGTAGCCCTTGATAGAATTGATGAAGTCATGGACGCTAAGAGCGAACATGCGAACGACAGTCAGTTCAAACCTGAAATCAACGGACAAGTCACATTCGAAAACGTCAGTTTCCGTTTTGATGATTCCGATCAGTCTCTGCTCAAAAACGTCACATTCGACGTTGCCCGGGGACAAACCCTTGCCATTATCGGGAAAACGGGAAGCGGGAAATCCACACTTATGAACCTGCTTATCAGGTTGCTTGAAAACCAGGAAGGCTCCATTTTGTTTGACGGAATGAACATCAAATCCATCAACAAAAAATGGTTGCGTAAAAACGTCGGCATCATCTTGCAAGAACCGTTTCTTTATTCGAAAACCGTTTATGACAACATCGCGATAATGAATCCTCATGCGAACGAAGACCAGATTATGAACGCGGCTACCATCGCAAGCGTTCATGATGATATAGTCCACTTTGAAGAAGGCTACAAAACCATAGTCGGCGAAAAAGGTGCGACGTTGTCAGGTGGGCAGAAACAAAGACTCGCCATCGCACGCATGTTGCTTGATGACAAACCGATTTTGGTCTTCGATGACTCTCTGAGCGCCGTAGATACGAAAACAGACATCCAGATTAGAAGAGCCCTTACCCATTACTGGGAAAACACTACGGTATTCATTATTACCCACCGCATCACCACGGCGATGGAAGCCGATCAGATCATCGTACTTGATCAAGGAGAAATCCAAGCCAAAGGCACCCATAAAACCTTGATGAAGACCAATGCATTCTATGCATCGCTTTATACTAAACAAACTGATTTCAAAGCCACTTTGGAAGAGGAGGATGTCTGATGCAAGCCTTTGAAGAAGAAACCTATCAAAATACTGAATTCAACACAAAAACCTGGCGACGGATTTTTGAGTTGATGCGTCCTTTGAAAAAAACCGTCATACTGGTCATTATCTTGGCCGCATTCACCGCAGTGGCGGATGTGTCCTATCCGCTGATCAACCGCTACGGCATAGACACAATCATCGCTACAGGAGATTTATCACTGCTTCCGATATTCATAGGCATATACGTCGCCTACATGGTTGTTCTAGGTGGACTGGTGTTCTCATTTATCTATCTCGCTGAGACAATCAGAAACCGACTTGCCTACATCATCCGAAAACACGCTTTTGAAAAACTTCAAAATCTTCCATTCTCCTATTATGACCGTACCCCTGCAGGGTGGATTATGGCACGTATGACCAGTGATTCAAGACAATTGTCCGACCTTCTTTCATGGGGCCTTATAGACCTCACCTGGGGTGGATTGATGATGATTGGTCTTCTTAGTGTCATGTTCGTCTTGAATGTGCAGCTGGCCCTCATTACAACCGCTGCACTCCCTATTCTTGTTGTTTTGAGTCTCTATTTCAGAAAGAAGATTCTCAAAATTTTCAGACGAATCAGAAAGCAGAACTCCAAAATCACCGGTGCCTTCAATGAAGGCATCACCGGAGCTAAAACGACCAAGACGCTCGTACTTGAAGACAGCAATTACACTGACTTTGAACGCCTTACTTCAGATATGAAACGCCATTCCATCAAAGCCGCGCTCTTCTCAGGCCTTTATTTGCCCTCTATTTTGTTTGTAGCGGCGATTGTAACATCGCTCATCTATTATTACGGAGGCGTGAACGTCGCAGACGAAGTTATTACAATAGGCTTGCTTTACGTCTTTGTGAGTTATGTCATGCAGTTTTTTGAACCGGTGATGCAACTTGCCAATGTCCTTTCGCATTTTCAACAAGCTCAGGCCAGCGCAGAACGCGTGGTGAGTCTTATAGACGCCGTACCGGATATTGAAGATACAGACGACGTCAAAAAAACCTATGGAACCATCTCCCACCCAAAACGTGAAAACTGGGAACCCCTCATAGGTGAGATTGAATTCGAACACGTCACCTTTACTTACAAAAAAGGTGAAAAAGTGCTCAATGATTTTAACTTGTTGGTTAAAAGCGGAGAATCCATTGCTTTAGTCGGGGCCACCGGCGCAGGAAAAAGTACCATAGTCAACCTCATATGCCGCTTCTATGAGCCCACAGAAGGCACCATTAAAATTGACGGACGTGATTACAAGACACGCTCGCTTGCCTGGTTACACGATCATCTAGGCTATGTACTTCAGTCACCGCACCTCTTCAGTGGCACCATTAGAGACAATATTCGCTATGGAAACCTTAACGCGAGCAACGAGGCCATCATCAAATCCGCAACCATGGTCGGTGCTCATGCATTCATAGAGACGTTCAAAGACGGCTACGACACCCAAGTCAACGAAGGAGGGGCCCGTTTATCCGTCGGTGAAAAACAGCTCATCAGCTTTGCAAGAGCCTTGCTAGGAGACCCCAAGATTCTGATACTCGACGAGGCTACAAGCAGTATCGATACCCAGACAGAACAGAAAATACAAAAAGCCATTGAGACTGTGATGGAAGGCCGTACAACCTTCATCATCGCACACAGACTCTCCACAATCATGTCTGCGGATAGAATTCTTGTACTAGAACATGGAAAAATCATTGAGAGTGGTACCCACACTGCCCTCATCAAAAAACGTGGACATTATTACAGTTTATATACTAATCAATTTGCTTAAAGGGATGCAAGCATCCCTTTAAATTATGCAATAAGGATGAATGCACGGGTAATCTGTGGTATATTTAATATAGGAGAGTGATACTATGAAACTAGTCATTGCTGGTGCAGTTGCGGCTGGTATGAGCACTGCAAGCAAACTCAAGCGGCTTGATCCGAGCATAAATATCACCGTATATGAAAAGGGAAAAGACGTCTCGTATGGTGCGTGCGGGATGCCTTATTATGTGTCAGGTGAGATTGAAGATGATCAGTCACTTGTCGCAAGAACCGCTGAAGAATTCAGAAAAAAAGGAATCGTCCTCCATTTGAAACACGAGGTCACCTACATAGATCCTTTGAACAAGGAAATTATGGTCCATGGTTTGGAAAACGATACGAAGTTTTCTGCCATCTACGACAAGCTGCTCATCGCAACCGGTGCGAATGCCATTAGACTCCCCATAGAAGGCAGTGAGCTCTCAGGCATTCACACCCTTGGTACACTTGAAGATGGAAGAGGTTTGCACAGTATCTTAAGAGATGATTCAGTGCAGAAAGTCGCCGTTATCGGTGCGGGCTACATTGGCGTTGAAATCAGCGAATCACTTAGAAAACTGGGGAAAGAGGTAGTGCTAGTTGAACAAGAGCCTCACGTACTTCCAAAATTTTCACCTCTCATCGCAGAGGTCGTTGAGGATAATCTAAGAGAAAACGGTGTCACGATTCATCTTGAAGAAAGACTTGAAAAGTACGGTGGCGACTCCCATGTTGAAAAGTTATATACCGACCAGGGGATTTACGATGTCGATTTGGTCATCGAAGCCATCGGTGTAAAACCGGCCACAAAATTCCTAGATAAAAGCGGCATTAAACGGTTGAATAATGGAGCCGTCAAAGTCAATGATAAATTGGAAACCAACATAAAAGACATCTATGCAGCGGGAGACTGCGCGGCATATCCGCACAAACTTACAGGCAAGCTTGCCTATATCCCCCTTGGGACCCATGCCAACAAGGCAGGAAGAATCATCGCAGAGAGACTAAGCGGAATGGACTCTCATTTTCATGGCGTAATCGGTTCAAGTGTGCTCAAGGCCTTTGAACTCGAAATCGCTAGAACCGGACTTACACTCAGTGAAGCTGAAGCCTTTAACAGCGACACTGTGAGCATAAGAGCACTTGATCGTGCAGGGTACTACCCAGGGGCAACCCCTGTAGATATACTCGTTATTTATGATGTGGAGACTTGTAAAATACTCGGCGTTGAAATGGTCGGTGAACAAGGGGTTGCGCATCGCATCAATGTAGCTGCGAGTGCCATAAGCAGCGGGCTTACCGCGCATGAGGTCTCTCAGCTCGACCTTGCCTATGCCCCACCGTTTTCTCCGGTATGGGATCCCTTGCAAACGGCCTGCAATCAAATCAAATGTCGCAAGTGAAACAAATGGCGTGCAATCTGAGATTATGTTTGATATACTAATTATATACTCCCAATAAAAGAGGTGTGGACTATGCAAGGAAACGTAGGAAAAACCGATCAGATGATTCGTTACGTATTAGCCATCGTGTTGATTGCGGTTTCTATTTTCACAGAAATCTATTGGATTTTGATACCCGCGATTATTGTAGGGTTTACCGCTGCAACTTCGTGGTGCGGCTTGTACAAGCTTCTCGGTATTGATACGCTTAAGAAAAACAATGATGAAGACTAGAGGAAAACCCCGAATTTTCGGGGTTTTTTTGTGCAATTATTTTGACAAAACTTGTAATATAACTTATATTGTAGTTTGAAGATTCTTTTTTAAAGAAGTTAGGAGGTTTAAACATTGAAAAGAAAAAGCAAATCCGAGCTGGTTTATGATCATATAGAAGAACTCGTCATCAGTGGTGAAATCAAGCCGGGTGAACGTCTCCCCTCAGAAGCCAAACTGGGTGAAGTTTTGCATGTGAGCCGTGTATCGGTACGCGCCGGCATTGAAAAACTTTCTGCGATTGGACTCGTCAGTAAGAAAAAAGGCGGCGGTACGTATGTCAACCGCACAAAAAACGAAAATTATCTGTCGGTCTTTACGCCGACACTCCTACATAACACCGATTATCTTGAACTTTTGGATGTAAGACGCGCTTTAGATTCACTCAGTGTGCAGCTTTGCGCACAAAAAATCACTGAAGCGGGCATTCGTAAATTGGGAGATATCATCAACCACATGGAACAGGCGGAGAGTGACTTTGAATTTTTCGAATACGATAAGAAATTCCATCTTCTTATCAGCAAATACTCGAAAAGCCGCTTTCTTCACAACATTCATTTAATCATCTGGGACGTCATGCAGAAAAGACTCCGCATGAAATACAACACGGTCGCTAGCTCTGAAAGAGTGGATGAACACCGTAAGATTTATGATGCCATCGTGCATAAAGATGCCGATCTTGCCCGTATTTATACAGTTAGACACCTTGAAAAGATCATCGATACCTTCGTGTGTGAATATACACCGGAATATGATGAGGCCCGGAAAACAAGAAATCATTCATAAAAAAATCCGCGAAGAAAAAAACTTCACGGATTTTATTTTTTTGTTCACAAATCCATTTTTTTTGTTATAATAGTTTAGGTAACGCCAGCATGGTGGAATTGGTAGACACGCTAGACTCAAAATCTGGTGGGCGCAAGTCCGTGTCGGTTCGAGTCCGACTGCTGGTATTTTTTTATGCACTTTTTTTATTCAATGAGGCTTTGAAGGCGTCCACCAGAGATTCGTCATATAGTGAACCGGAATATTCTTGCAGCTCTTTCAGGGCTGTTTTTTTTGTTTTAGCCTTGCTGTAGGAGGTTTCCCTTACCATCGCGTTGTAACTGTCAATGACTCTAAAGAGACGTGCGAGGAAGGGGATGGCTTCTTTTTTAAGTCCGAAAGGATACCCAGACCCATCGACGTTTTCATGATGGGTCAAAATGGAATAAGCGACATTTTTAAGTCTTGGAAGGGCATTGGCGATACGATAGCCGATTTCAGGATGTCTTTTGATTTCGGTTTTTTCATCATCACTGAGTGCGCGATCGCTGAAAATAGTGTTGTTCAAACTTATTTTACCAATATCATGCAACTCGATAAGGGTATCAAGTTCAGACATTTGATCTTGATTTAAATTTAATGCTGTCTTAAGTGGGGCAGCAAGCTTTTTGAGATTTTCCGTGTGCGTCTGAGACTCATCGGTTCTTTTATAAAGCGTATTGAGAATGGATTCAATCATGGTGTTCGTTTGTTTGTCGTATTCTAAGACTTTGTCTCTGTAGAGCATGTTCTCAGCTCGTGAAAAGGTATTTTGAAGCGATTCCTTCAGGCTTTTCTTGGAGTAGCCAAAGGCAGCGGAGGGGATAATGTCCTTGATTTTGTTTTTTTGTAGGGACGTCTTGATTTCACTGATTAGGGTTTTGATAGTTTCCAGTTCGTATTTATAAAGGACAATGACGAACTCATCTCCCCCAAGTCTTGCGATAAAGGCATCTCTTGGTAGGGTGTTTTTCAATATTTTGGCAAAGGTTTTAAGGAGTATGTCTCCATATTCGTGTCCGAAGAGGTCATTGATTAGTTTGAGGCTATTAATATCGGAAAGAATCAGCCCCAAATTCTTAAATTTTGAAAAGTGTTGGGCCATTTGGTTGTAATAGCGGCGGTTGTAAAGCCCTGTCAGATCGTCATGATAGGAAAGATAGGTCAAATCTTTTTCCTTGGCTCGCTCTAAAGTTACGTCGATGCCGATGGTAATGATGTTCTTGAGGCCTTCGTCATCCTGTCCAATATACGCGGAATAAAATTCCCAAGTAAGGGTACTTTCGTTTTTCGTCTCAAGGGTGAACGTCCCTTCATATATTTTACCCGATATATCATAGAGTTGAGTGAAATGATTGAATAGTTCTTCACTGTTGTGGGGCCAGCAATTCTCAGCCAAAGCTTTGATGGTGGGCAAGTCGATGTGTCTGTAGCCTGTTTTGGTGGTGAAGTCTTTGGACAATCTCAAAATCCGACGGTTCTCAGAGTGCAACATCATAGGAACTGGGGATTCGTCGATGAGGTTGTAAAGTAGTTGTTTTTGATTCCTTAATAAGTTCTTGTATTCCTGTGCTACATGACCTTTGTAAGAAATATCGTCTTCAAGGGTTTTTCTTGACTTATGTTGACGGTAAAGGGTTAGATAAATCACCACTGTTGAGAGTAGTACGAAGACGATGCCTTTAATTAAACTGAAAAACACATAATCGGTTAAATCGCCTATCAGTCTTAGCAAGAGCCAATCAGAAAAAAGAATCCAAGTAATTCCGAAAATGAAATAAACAACTGAGACTATGATGGCATCTCTTCTTTTAACCCGCATGAGATCACGTCCTTTGTGTTCATTTTACCACAGTTTCACAATGGTGCAATAACCAATTAAATTGTTCGCAGCATAAACGAAATTTTTTTTATTTACGTCAAGAAAGGTTGTCAATGGGTGTGGAATACTCTATAATAGGAAATTGATAAGGCTTACAGTTTGTACCGCAAAGGAGTGTTTATGATGAAAATAACCGCCCTTCACAAAGACCACGTGCGTTTGGGTGCCAAGATGGTTGAATTTGCTGGCTATGAGATGCCGATTCTTTATACGTCCATCAAGGAAGAACATGAAGCCGTCAGAACCAATGTCGGCGTATTCGATGTTTCACACATGGGAGAATTCTATGTGTTTGGCAAGGATGCGACTGAGTTTGTCGATACCCTATTTACCAATAATGTCTCCAAATTGAGCCGAGGGGATATCGCCTATGGATTCATGTGTGATGAAGAGGGAGGCACCATCGATGATTTGCTCGTCTACAAATACAATGACTCGTTTTATCTACTCGTCATAAATGCCGCGAATCAGGCAAAAGACTTTGAGTGGATCAACAAACAAAAAAAGGGCCGCGTAACGGTTGTTGGCAAAAGCAAGGAATACGGACAACTCGCTCTTCAAGGGCCTAAAGCACTCGACACTCTTGATAGAATGTGTGATAATGACTTAAAGCGTGTTAAGCCCTTTACCTTTGTGGAATGCCAGATCGATGGGTATGAGTTTCTTGTATCACGTACGGGATACACCGGCGAGGACGGCTTTGAAATATACGGTGAGCCCGAAGACATCAAACATCTGTTCAATGCGTTCATCGATCAAGGCGTAGTGCCTTGCGGACTCGGAGCAAGAGACACGCTTCGCTATGAAGCGGCGCTTCCCTTATACGGCCACGAACTCTCAAAAGACATCACGCCTGTGGACGCTGGAATGACTTTTGCGATTGATTTTAACAAGAAACACTTCCTTGGGAAAGAGGCTTTGCTTGAAAACAAAGCGAACAAGCAAAGGCGTCTGGTAGGCCTTGTGTTGCTTGAAAAAGGTGTCCCTAGAGAAGGGTACCCCGTCTACAAGGGAGACAAAGAAGTGGGCCATATTACCACCGGCTATATCTCACCGACCAAAAACGTCCCACTCGCCATGGCCTTAATAGATAAACCCCACGATAAACGGGGCACTCACCTTGAAGTAGGCATTAGAAAGAAACGCATCCCCGCCAAAGTCATCAAAAGAAAGTTGTTAAACTATAATCCAAATCAAAATGAGGAGTGAATCAAATGAAAACACCTAAAGAACTTTATTATCAGGAAACACATGAATGGGTCAAGGTCGATGGCGATCACGCGTACATCGGCATCTCCGATTTCGCGCAGGATGAACTCGGCGAAGTTGTTTTTATCGAAATGCCAGAAGTAGAAGATCAACTCTCCAAAGACGATGAATTCGCCACAGTCGAATCCGTGAAGGCGGCGTCTGATCTGATCGCGCCTATCAGCGGTGTCATCGTGGAAATCAATGAGGACCTCGAAGATTCTCCGGAGCTGCTTAACGAAGACCCTTATGAAAACTGGATTGTCAAAATCGAAATCGAAGACAAATCAGAACTTGAAGGGTTAATGGATTCAGACGCCTATCAAAAAATGACAAGCGAATAAAAGCTAAGGGGGCATTGCATGTTCAAATACCTTCCGCATACGCCTGAAGACATAAAGGCGATGCTCAATACCATTGGTGTAAAGGATATAAACGCACTTTATGACGATGTGCCAGAAGCGCTTAAGGGCTTTGATCTGGACATCCCAAGCAGTATGAGTGAACTAGAACTCACAAGCCACTTTAAGTCACTTGCGGCCAACAACCGTCCTCTTAAAAGTTTCATGGGGATGGGGGCATATGATCACTATACCCCAAGTGTTATTCGACATCTCATCGAGAGACAGGAGTTTTTAACGGCCTATACGCCTTATCAACCCGAAGTGTCTCAAGGAACGCTCCAATATATTTTTGAATATCAATCCATGATTTGTGAACTTACAGGCATGGATGTGTCCAATGCGTCCATGTACGACGGGGCGACTGCCACCGCTGAGGCGATGTACATGGCTGTCAACGTAGGGAAAAAGCGAAAGCACATCCTTGTAAGCCTTACGATGAACCCAGTCATTGTCGATGTACTTAGAACCTATGCCTACAACCAAGACATTGAACTCGAAGTCATCGATTCCTTAGGTGGCGTGAGTGACAAAGAAGCCATAAAAGACGCCATGCGTCATGATACGGCTGCGGTGATTACGCAAACGCCTAACCGTTACGGGCTTATTGAAGCGTATGGTGATCTCGGTGAGGCGTGCAGTGCTAACAAGACATTGTTTGTGATTAATCAGGACCCTTCTACGTTATCCCACCTAAAAACTCCGAGAGAACAAGGTGCGGATATTGCTGTCGGTGAAGCACAAAGTCTCGGTATTCCGCTTTCTTTTGGCGGCCCTTATATCGGGTATTTCGCGACGACGAACAAACTGATGCGGAAAATGCCTGGACGCATATGCGGTGTCACAAAAGACAAGGATGGTAAAAGAGCCTTCGTCCTCACTTTGCAGGCCCGTGAACAACACATTCGCCGCGAAAAGGCCAACTCGAACATTTGTTCAAACCAAAGCCTTATGGCTTTGTTTGTGACCATTTATCTCTCAATCATGGGCAAAGAGGGCCTGTTTGAAGTCCAAAACACCTCTAAGAACCATGCCCACTACCTGCACGACATGCTTCTCAAACTGCCTCACTTCACAGATTCCTTTAAAAAGCCTTTTTTCAAGGAATTCACCTTAAAAACCACATTGGATGTACATCAAATGAACAAAGTACTTTCTGAAGAAGGCTACCTTGGACCTTTCAACCAAGGAGATTTTAATTCCAATCAGGACGGTCTCATCACGTTTAGTGTCACAGAAAAACGCACCAAAGAAGAAATCGATCACTTCATCGACATAATGGGGGCGTTATAATGGCATACGATCAATTGATATTTGAACGGTCGCAAAGAAGCCGAATCGGCTACAGTCTTCCTAAAAGCGAAATCAAGGAATATCCTCTTGATGATGCGCTAAAAAGAACACAAGCCCCAACCCTCCCTGAAGTCTCTGAATTCGACGTGGTCAGACATTTCACCAATGTCAGCTTTAAAAATCACGGCATCGAGACCGGGTTTTATCCACTTGGCTCATGCACCATGAAATACAATCCGAAAATCAATCAAGACCTTTCCAATATGGAAGCCTTCACCAGTCTTCACCCCTACCAGCCAGTAGAGACTGTACAAGGCGTCCTCGAAGTCCTTTATGAAACACAAAAAATGCTCAGCCGCATCAGTGGTCTTGATACCTATTCTCTTAATCCTTACGCTGGAGCGCACGGTGAACTTGTCGGTCTAATGATCATTCGCCATTACCACGCAAGTAAAAAGGATTTTGCGAGGAAGAAAATCATCGTGCCCGATTCCGCCCACGGCACAAACCCCGCAAGCGCCGCAACCGCGGGCTTTGACGTGGTGGAGGTCGCCTCGAACAAAGACGGAACGGTCAATATCGAAAGCCTTAAAGGTGTCTTGAATGCAACGACTGCAGGCATCATGCTGACCAACCCCAATACCATCGGCATGTTTGAAAAAGACATTATGGAAATCGCCACGTTGGTTCATGAAGCGGGCGGCCTTCTATATTACGATGGCGCAAATCTGAATCCGATTATGGGTCTGGCCCGCCCTGGTGATATGGGCTTTGATATCATGCACATAAACTTGCACAAGACGTTCTCCACCCCTCACGGCGGTGGTGGCCCCGGAAGCGGTCCTGTAGGCGTCACACGGGCACTCAAACCCTTTTTACCCGAACCCGTCATAAGGAAAGCTGGAAACCATTTCTTCATCGATCAGAAGGATGAGAACTCGATTGGGCGCATCAGTCATTTTTATGGAAATGTTGGCGTCGTATTGAAAGCCTACGCCTTCCTTAGAACGAATGGCAAAGAACATTTAAGCGAAATCGCGAAGCTCTCGACTTTGAACGCAAACTACGTCAAGGAGTCACTCAAAGACACATTTAAGCTACCCATTGACAAATACTGCAAACACGAGTTCGTGTTTGACGGACTAATTGACAAATCAACGGGCGTCACAACTTACGACATCTCCAAACGTCTGCTTGATTACGGCATCCACCCGCCCACCATGTATTTTCCGCTTCTGTACAAGGAATCCATGATGATCGAACCGGTGGAAAATGAGTCCAAACAAACCCTTGATCACTTCATTAAAACCATGAAAATCATCGCCAAGGAAGCCTTAAGCGATCCCGACATGGTGAAAAACGCTCCACATACTACACCAGTCAAACGTCTTGATGAAGTGAAAGCCGCGCGAGACCCTAAAGTAAAATTCAAAGACTTAATTGCATGATTTTAAAGTAAAACCCTTTCATTCAAAAGGGTTTTACGCTATAATAATATGGTTGTGACAAACCAAATTATAACCCCTAGGAGGAACCTCTTAATGAAGAAAATTACAGTGCTTGCTTTAATGCTTCTTGGTATTTTTACCTTGTCTGCATGCGGTGATAACCCCGTTGAAGGCCCAACTTATCTCGAACTAAATCCTTACCAGGATATCAACTGGAAGGATGACACGCACATCCTTGCAAACCTTCACACCCATACAACACACTCTGATGGCGCAGATACCCCTGCAGAGGTCGTCGATCAATACGCGGCGCTTGGGTATGGCGCACTAGCGATTACGGATCATGACAGCCATATCAGTGGCAGCAGAATCGCCTATCCATGGACTGAATTTGGTGACATCATTACTACTTGGGAAAACCGCGACCCAGCCGAGGTCGGTATGATTGACATTGCCGGGAGTGAATTTTCTCACAATCACCATATCGTAGGACTTTTCACAGAATATATGGGTGAGGCTGATGAAATGGAAATCGAACTCATGCAAAATGTCATCGCTGATGACGATGATGCTTTGATGTTTGTGGCCCATCCCGGACGCTACTGGAAGAAGACTACGGACTATGAACCTTCAAACACCTATTCACCTCAGTGGTATGAAAACCTTTATGAGACCATCCCACAGGACAAACTCGTCGGCATGGAAATCTTCAACACCGACAACCGTTATCCTGATGACCGCATCCTCTGGGATAAACTCTTAACGGAGTTTATGCCTGAACGCCCTATCTGGGCTAACGCGGATGACGATTATCACGATGAGGAAATCGGTTGGTCTAAAACCCACCACATCATGAGTGATCCAAATGACAAAGATGAATTTAGAGACACACTTCTAAACGGTGAATTCTATGCGCATTACACGCGTACAGCCGGAGGCGAAGCGCCCAAGGTTGATGAGATCATTATCAACGAAACACTTCGCACCATCGAAATTAAAGTCGATGGCGATTACGAAAGAGTGAAATGGTACAGCGGCTACGACGAGGAAAACAATACGTCTAACCTTGTCCATATCGGTGAAACATTCGAATATGCCAACTTCGAAGGCGGCTATGTCCGCGCTGAAATCATCAACGATGAAGGCCTATTCACTCACGCTGAGACTGTGCTTCAACCATTTGGCTTTGTTCAAAGAGAAGAAGAAACAAGCAAGTAGCTTATACATTTACAGGCACTGTCAATCCGGCAGTGCCTTTTTTTACGGCTTAATTTCACAAAATCCTTAAGACCATAAAAAAAGTGTAGCGAATTCGCTACACTTTTTAACGTTATGGATTCTGTATTTCTTCGTAGGAGAAGGTTGAGTATTCCCTAGAGAGATCGCCTTCAATCGGTACGATGACCAAACGTTCGAACTCCGGAAGGTCACTGAAACTGGTTTCCAGGTTCTCTGAGGGAGAATTTCCTGGTGTCGATTCATCGAGGGCATTGAATGAGAAGGTATGGGTGGTTGCTTGATTGCCTCCACCGGCGTGACTAGGCGGTCCGCCCCCACCAGGTGAGGTTCCGGGCCGACCTCGACCATTACCATTGCTACCGCTGTTTCCCGGGCCGTCATTCGTATCGCCTGGGGCAGGGGGCGTATCGCCGGTAGGATCGATGGTGCCGTTATAAGAGTTTATAAGCAAGCCTTTGAAGGGTTCAATGGTACCGTCTTTTTCAATCAGTACATTATCGAGCGCGGTCTTTCCTTGCGCATAAAGCGCGCCACCAAAAGACATTTCGTGAAGCGCGGCATCGATTTTGACCGATCCTTCTGAGAAAACGAAGAAGGACATCCGTGCGCCGTTACTGGGCGCATAGGTCGTGTTGTTGTTGATGAGGACGTTGCCTCTTGCGAAGAAGCCGAAGCCTTCGTTTGATTGACCGTCAGCGGTGATTTCGAATCCGTGCCCTTCATCGAAATCGACGTTGATGGCGCCAGTTGTGTATAAGTTGGCAGTCATTGCGATGTTTCTGTCATTGGTAATGTTGACATCGCCAAAAACGTATATCTCACCGGGCGATGAGATTCTTGACACGCTTGTGATATCGAGGTTTCCTAGAATGACGAGTGTATTGCCGTTTAACTCAAGCGTATTGGAGCCGATGTTGAGCGTCGTATCTCCTAGAATGACTGAGTCATCACTCAGGGTAAAGTTCGAGGTTCCGGTGATATTCGTCGTCAACTCATCCATCGTGCCCGCCGAAGCCTGATTGTTGAAGTAGGTGGTGTAGGTATCGTCGTTGATGAGTGAGGTGGCACTTATATGTTCTTCGAGCTGATTGTAATACATTCTCGTAAAGTCGAATCCGGCAAAGAGATCACCGAAAAATTCACCTTCCGGGTTGGTAATCGTATCATAATTGTCGGCGTGGACAAGCAGTTTATTTTCCGCATTGACACTAAGACAAAGATCAAGGCCCGGGTCACTGACTCTGTCGGTACTGCATTGGTAAGAGTTCGGGGATGTGAATGTGGCGTTATCGCCACCAGGGTAGTTGTAGGCGTTCGCGCCCACGATTTGATAATCGCCGTTGGAATCTTTATAAGCGGTGGAGTATCCGTGGTAGAGATACCCTCCGTACACATCCGCACTATCGAGATATTCCCCGCCATTGAGCGCGACATTGGCGCCACTGCCAAGAGAATAGGTAAATGCGTTGAATTCTTCGTATTCGATGCCTTTGTTGGTGAAGTGAATGTAGCGCACAAGTTCACGCTCGTCACTGATAGGGTAGGCTACGCGGTAGGACCGCGCGACGACATCGTTACTCACAATGTCACCATCGAAAAGATTGTCGGCTTCGGTGATGGACACACCGAGATTGGTTTCTATTTGGTCAATGATGGGGGCATCTTCGTAATTGGTTTCAAAATTGGCAAACAAATCCATTCCGTTGGGCGCATTAATCAACGCTATAATCTCCTCTTCGAAGCGAACCAAGCCCTCTTGAACAAGGCGTTTCGCTTCGTTTTGAGATTCATTGTTCTCGACAATGCGGTTGGTGTTGGCCGCGGTTCTAAAAGTGTAGGCGGTAATGGAGGTCAAAGAGAAAGTAAGCAAGGCGATCATCACGACCGCTACGGTAAGTACGCTACCTTTTTCATTCTTGAGCATGAGGTCACCTCCTAAAGGTGAGGATTAAAACACAATGGTGGATTCGAACCGTTTCGGTTTGAAGAGCGGCTCGTCGTTGATTCTGAAATTGAGGGTGACGTTGACCTGGATAATGGCACTCGCGCACTTCATTTCTTCGTTTTGAAAGGGTGCGTCTTCAATGCAGTCAACGCTCAGGGTGGTGACGTTGTCGACAGTGATGTTATCACTGTTGATTTGTGTCTCACTTGGATTGATGAAGGTCCTGTTAAACATGTCGAATTCATCGGAAGGCCCGTAGTGAAGGGTCGCGGTGTCACTGTTGTAGTGAAGGATAAAGGAATTCGAGTCTGAATAATCTCTGTATATGACGCCCGTAGAGGCGGATTTGATGATGTCGTATTCATGATTCATACGGATGATCTGATGATCTTCGCCTGCTGGGGATAAGTCTTCAATCGAGCGAACACCGAGTTCGAAGACACGGTTTTGGATGTATTCGGATATGTAATAGGATTCATCCAATAGTCTGTTTTCATGGTCGGCGATGTTCTTGGTGAGCATGGTACTCGATAAAATGCTCATAAGCATCGCAATGACGATACTGCCGACACTGATGGTAATCAGAAGTTCGACAATCGTAACCCCTTTTTCATTCTTGAGTGTATTAGTCACGGTTGATCACCCCGTTTGCGATGATTGTTTGGCCTGTCTTATCATCATATTCGATCCAAACAGTGGTTCTCAGGATTTCTTCATCTGTATCAGCTGAAGGAGTGATTGAATCAATTTGATTGCGGACTTTCGGTGGTAAAGAGGTATCGGCTGAGATGGCCGCGATTTGCGTCTCATCAAGATGGTAAGGATAAAAAAAGACTTTGAAGTCGCCATCGCCGTTGAACTGGATGCTGTTCCACTCCTGGTTGAAAATTCTCTCACACACTTCAGCGCTGGTGATGTAGCGGTAGTTGTTGGGGTTGGTGATGTCTATATCGAATGAAGGACAGTCTTCTAGGGTAATCTCGACAATATTATCCGTTCCAAGGGCTCGGTCGATATTGTCAAAATGAACCTTTTCAAACGCCGCTATGGTCGTCAAAGTGAGAGAACTGGCGGCTTTTCTTTGATGCATGCGCGCATTCACTTCGTAGTTGCCAATCAGCCCCGAAAGCATGGGGACAAGCACCGTAGTGGCGAGCACGATGACTGCCATGAGTTCTATAAGTGTGAATCCTTTTTGGTTGCGCATGCCATCAACACCTTTCAAAAAGCATATTTATACATATTATTATACCACATAAACCAATATTCAATCAATTATTCAATTGTACTTTGTCAAAGCCTTGTAATTGTTGTATAATAAACCCAGTAATTATAGGAAGTAAGGTGGTACAATGTTAAAAAAATTATTCAACAGCGATTTAGGCTACTACATCTATACCGGGCTCGTCATCGTTGCCGGTCTTGCTAGTCTAATCTTTTTTTATTTCATGGTTACGGGTTTCAATATCGGCGTCTACGCCGCGAACACTACAGCGGGAAGCGTCTATATCGGCGGGCTTGATGAAAGCGAAGCCGAACAAAAGATAAGAAATGGGATTTCTAGCTGGCTTGAAGATGACGAAGTCCCCTATCAAATAGGCTATCAGGGTTATTATTATACCTTTGATAGGGAACTTTTCACGTTTGACGTGGATGCGACCATGGCTACCATTCGTGAGGGGAGAACTGTTCCCTTGCAAGTCAATTATTCACCAGGCGCACTCAACACGGTTGAATTTGAAATCCTACAAGAACCATTCATGGAAAATTTACAGGATGTTTTTGATTTTGATGCGGTCATCGAAGATGTCTTGACTGAAGCGAAAATGCTTAGGGATTTTTCCAGAATGGAACTCTCGAACTACTTCATTGATGAAGCTTTAGCTTTTGAAACCCTAAATGAAGTGGTTATGCCCTATCCTGCAGGTGTTAACCCCTCCTTGCTTCATGCAAAACTCAGCGAACAGTTTGACGGGGCAACCTACAATTTAAACGCTAGAGAAGTTTTCAGTGTCCAAGAGAGTTTCAACGAGACCTACACATCAAGCGAGTTGAATACTTTGGGGTCGATCTTGCTTAAACTCGTCACACCGACAAACATGGTGATAATCCAAAGGCATTACAACCCACAAATAGATTATACCCGCTACACAGTTGAGGATTTCCCTTACTACGGATACAACGTAAGAGTCAACCGCAATGTTGATTACGATTTTACCTTCGAAAACATCAATGAACAAACGTATGACATTGAATTCTTCGAGGTGGACGAAGAGACCTTAGGTGCCCGTCTTGTAGGCCCTCCCTTCCTCGATACCATCAAGGTTGATGAAGCCAAAACCGTTTTTCCCTTGACCACCGAAACCACGTCCAATCCAGATGAAGTAAGACCAGGTAAAGAAGGGGTCGCAATTATCTTAAAAAGAACCATCACCCCAATCGATGGCAGTCCCGCTGATACCTATGACATCGTATTTGAATACTATCCACCCATTTCAGCAATCGAAGTTAATAACTAAGGAGGTATTTATGGCTAAGAACGCTCCCAAAAGACTCGGTGAAGTGCTCGTCGATGAAGGCGTCGTCACCGAAGCTCAAATAGAAACAGTCCTTGAAAAACGAGAAAAAGGCGAAAAGATCGGGGAAGCCCTGATTCGCTTCGGTTACTGTAGTGATTCACAGATTGTCGACGCTTTGTCTGATTCACTTGGTATCAAGCGTGTCAATCTAGGCATGATCTTTGTTGATGATCAAGTACTCAAACTGATTGATGAAGCGTTTGTCACAAAATCGAAGATCATGCCGATTAATGTAAGCGGACGAAGACTCGTCGTTGCGACCAACGACCCCCTTGATTTCCCTACCATTGAAAACGTACGACTGAAAACGGGAATGAACGTGGAAACTGTCATTGCGACCAAAAATGACATTGAAACCGCCATTGCCAGGTATTACGGCTTTAAAAAGACCCTCAAAAGCCTAGGCATTGAAGTTGAAAAAGAAAAGGACGAAGGCGAAAAGTTTTATGAAGAGATGATTAAAGAGCCCGAACAAGATGCCTCGGAATCTCCAATCATCCAGCTTGTAAACCAAATTCTTTTAACCGCCGTTAAAAGCGAAGCAAGTGACATCCACATCGACCCGACCGATATCGAACTTAACATTCGCTATAGAATTGATGGGGTACTCAATACTGAGCGGACGCTTCCTAAAATCATTTTACCTAGACTTATTTCCAGAATCAAGGTAATGAGTCACATGGACATCACCGATACTAGAAACCCTCAAGACGGCCGCATAAAAACCATAATTGAGGGAAGACCAATTGATCTTCGTATCTCTACACTTCCAACCGTGCGCGGAGAGAAGTGCGTCATGAGGGTCTTAGACCTTTCAAGGGACTCTACAGGCATCGACAGACTCGGGCTCAGTGAGTCTGATCAAAAGAAGTTCATGAAACTCATTAGTAGACCCAACGGAATTGTGCTAGTAAGTGGGCCAACAGGCTCTGGTAAAACCACATCGCTTTATGCGTCACTTGATCAACTTAACACTCCTGAAGTTAACATCATCACTGTTGAAGACCCTGTAGAGATAGAACTTGAAGGGGTCAACCAGGCGAATGTTAATTCTGATATCGATTTTACCTTCGCAAATGCACTTAGAAGCATTCTCCGTCAGGACCCCAACATCATCATGATCGGGGAAATCCGTGACGTCGAAACAGCCGAGATTAGCGTCAAGGCCGCTCTTACGGGTCACTTGGTCTTATCGACCATCCATACAAACAGTGCAGTCAAGACCATCGGACGCTTAATCGACATGGGGATTGACCCCTTCCTCGTAGGGTCCTCACTCTCAGGCATCATCGCTCAGCGCCTCGTGCGTAAAGTATGTCCGGTTTGTGGACGTTCGGAAAGTCCTACGGAGGATGAACAAATCATCTTTGAGAAAAACGGCTTTGCTGATATCAAGAAAGTCAAACGCGCCGTTGGATGTTCAAGTTGTAACAACAAAGGCTACAAGGGCCGCGTGGCGGTCTTTGAAATTCTTGATGTCAACGAAAAAATTGCCCGTATGATTTCCAACCATGAAAAAGAATACGATATTTTAGAACAAGCTAAAAAAGATGGAACCAAACTCTTGGTGGAAGCAGGCCTCGCGAAAGTAAAAGCAGGCGTGACCACCGTGGAAGAAATCTTGAAACTAGGACTCGATTAGGAGGCTTCCCATGCAAGTCAATGATTACAAGTATAAAGCCAAAAGGATGAATGACGGTAAAATCGTCAAAGGCGTAAGCGAAGGCCCTTCTAAGGCCATCGTCGATCAGTTTTTATTTGAAAGAGGCCTCAGAGCGATTGAGATTGAAAAGCATTCATCCCTCATAGGCAAACTCTCAAGAATCACCTTAAACAGCGTTATTTCTGAACGCGATCTTATATTTTATCTTAGACAGATGGGCTCGCTTCTTCGCTCAGGCGTTAAATTGAATGAAGCGTGTGAAATCCTCGCGAGCCAGCAAACCAATAAAAACGTAAGACGGATATTATTTGGAGTCTATTACAATGTAAATAGTGGTCAAACCTTATCGGATTCTTTTCGTGAACATCCCAAGGAGTTTCCTAAAGTCCTTGTGGCGATGATTGAGATGGGGGAAAAAACAGGTGACCTTGATGAAGTCATCACTGAAACCGTTGATTACTTCGACAAACAATACCGACTAAAGAGTTCTATCAAATCTACTATGATGCTGCCCGCGATTTATCTCATCGTCGCAGGCTTGGTTGCCGTATTCCTCATGGTCGGTGTTATGCCTCAGTTTGAGAGCATGTATGATAGTGTCGGCGGAGAACTGCCTGCGATGACACGCGTCTTCATGGATACAGGGAATTTCATTCGTACCAACGTATTTTATATCCTCGGTGGGCTTGTCGCTTTTGTTTTAGGACTTAGACTACTTATCAAGAAAGTCTACCCAGTTCAAAGGTTCCTCTCCATGATTGCCATCAGGGCCCCGATACTCGGGGGCCTTACCAAACTCAACAACTTATCGCGCATCGCCGCGACCATCTCACAGCTTCTTAAAAACCACGTCCCACTTCAAGATTCCCTTGAGACCACCTATAACCTTCTTGACAACAAGGTTTACCGCGAACGTCTAGTAGAAGCACAAAAACTCGTCAACGGCGGAGAATACATGTCAAAAGCGTTTGAACACCACTACGCAAGTGAAGTGGTCTTCACCCGTATGATGGGTGTAGGTGAACGCACAGGCGATCTTGGTAAAATGATGGGTAACCTATCAAACTTCTACGACGAAGACAGCGAAGTGAAAGTCGAGAAACTTAAAAAGGCCTTAGAGCCTTTGCTTCTAATATTTATATACGCGCTCATCGTCGTCATGATTCTAGCGGTCATGTTACCATCGCTCTCTCTCTCAGACCAGCTCAACCAGTAAAAACTTTACATACTAAATATTGACCAAATACTTTAATTGTGCTATATTATACTTAGTTTTTAATAAAAAAAATATGGAGGCTGAACAACATGTTTAAAAATGAAAAAGGTGTCACACTCGTAGAACTATTAATCGTAATCGTAATATTAGGAATCATCGCGGCAATTTCCGTTCCTGCCGTAGGAAATATCGTTTCAAATGCCAACAAAGATGCATTACTTGCAGACGCTACAAACTTGCAGCAACAAGTAAATCTTTACTGTACTAGTGAGGATGAAGAAATTTGTGATACTGATGCCAATGCTTATGTTGATGGGAACGGTATGTACTTTGAAAACGATGGAG
>Ga0136597_1000155_pt1 | contig 38101 bp, 27 predicted proteins | sample AntRauTorcE11898_FD_101385 | JGI IMG/M metagenome (GOLD analysis project Ga0136597, IMG submission 101385) | Saline lake microbial communities from Rauer Islands, Antarctica - Metagenome Torckler E11 #898 | ecosystem: Environmental > Aquatic > Non-marine Saline and Alkaline > Saline | place... | reverse complement strand
GTCGTGGTCGGCGCGGTATCGCAGGCGCGCGATGGCCGCATCCGCATGGGCCGCTACGCATCCAGTACACCCCTGGCCGAGGCCGGCGTCGTCAGCGGCGCGGACATGACGCGCGAGGCGGCACTCACCAAACTCCATGTACTGTTCTCTGGCGGCGCCACGCCCGATTCCGTGCGTGAGGGGTTCGTACGCAATCTCCAGGGCGAGCTGACGGCTGAGTGAGCGCTGAACGGATGCGACGCGGAACCAGACGGGTGCTGATCCGCGCGTTCGGCGCCGCCCTCGGCGTGGCGGCCGTCATCCTGATCGGGCTGCAGGCCTGGTATCTGGGCTGGATCGTGCACTATGCCGATCACGATCCGCGGACGACCGCATTCATGGAGATCCGCCAGGCCGAGGGCACGCGGATAGACCATCGCTGGGTCGACTACGACCGGATCTCGCACTGGCTCAAACGCGCCGTCATCGCCGCCGAGGATGCCCGCTTCGTCGACCATGGCGGTATCGACTGGACGGCGCTGCAGAAGGCTATGGAGGAAAACCGCGAGGCCGGCGGCGTCGTCCGGGGCGGCTCGACCATCACCCAGCAACTGGCCAAGAACCTGTTCCTGTCACCGCGCCAGACCTACCCGCGCAAAGCGCAGGAGGCGGTGATCGCGTTCATGCTCGAGGCGGTACTCGACAAGCGCCGCATTCTGGAGCTCTACCTGAACGTCATCGAATGGGGTGACGGCGTCTTCGGCGCGGCCGCGGCCGCTCGCCACTATTACGAGACGCCGGCGGGATCCCTCAGCCGCTGGCAGGCGGCCGTGCTTGCCGCGCGCATCCCGAACCCGCGCTTCTACGATCGCCGCGGCACCACGCCCTGGCTGCTCGAGCGCTCCGGCGACATCCACCGCTGGAGCAACCAGGTCCGCATTCCAGGCAACTGAAGCCGCGCGCCGTCAGCGCGCCCGCGCACCCAGGCGGGCCATGCGCTGCAGCCAGCGACTGCGGCGGGCCGGAGCGCCCTCGACGAGCCCAACCAGACTCGAACGCACCGGGCGAATCCCGCAGAAACGCAGGATGTTGCGCTCAAGGTTTTTGAGGCTGTGCGCGAGAAAATAAAATCGGTAGACGAACGCGGGCATGCCCATCGTGACCACGATACGCGCCGAGCGGCCACGCAATGGGTGCTCGGGCCGCATAGGATTCTTGCCGAAGGCAAACGACTGCCGAAAGAGCTGCTCGAAAAACCCCTTCAGCAACGCCGGCATGGCGCCCAGCCACAGTGGATAGAAGATGACGAGATGATCGGCCCAGAGGACATCGGCCTGGGCACTGGCGATGGCCGTTGGCGGTTCACCCTCGCGCCAGTCCTCGCGGGTTCGCACCAACGGAAAATCGAGCTGCGCCACGTCGACCCGGCGCACGGCGTGACCCGCGTTCTCGGCGGCCTGCGCATAGGCGTCCGCCAGGGCGTTGCCGAAGTGCGAATCCGCCGGGTCGGGATGACCCTGGATCAGGAGTACATTCATGGCGACGACGCCGGTGCGGGCACGGTGATGAGGCCCATGAGGAGATTGTTGACGTAGCGGCAGGTCCGCGCAATGCCCGCTCATTGCCGAGACCACCGGCGGGAACGAGAATACGTTTTTGCACCGGCGAGGATGGCACCCGATGAATCGTTTTTCGTTAACTGCCGCCGAGCGCGACCGCCTCGCTCACAGCCCAGCCGCCGAACGCAACGCGGAACCGATTCTGGCGCAGTTGCGGCGCGTGCTTCCGACTACCGGCCGGATACTCGAGATCGCGAGCGGGACCGGCCAGCATGCGGTTCATTTCGCGAGCGCACTGAGCGGGATCGAATGGCAACCGTCGGATACCGACCCAGAGGCGCTGCGGACGATCCACGCGCGCGTCGAACGGACCGACCTCCACAACCTGCAGCCGCCGATAACGCTTGATGTCCAGGCACGGGAATGGCCGCTGGAACATGCGGACGCGATCGTGTGCGTAAATCTGCTGCATATCTCGCCCTGGGCCGCGACGCGGGGATTGCTCGCGGGGGCCGCGCGCTGCCTGCCGAGTGGAGGGGTACTGGCGATCTACGGCCCATTCAGAATCTCGGGCGCACATACGGCGGAGAGCAACGCGCATTTCGACGCCGACCTGCGTGCGCGCGATACGGAATGGGGCATTCGGGACATCACGGACGTGGCGGCAACGGCCACCGAAAATGGCCTCGATCACGCGGAAACCATCCCCCTGCCGGCCAACAACCACCTGCTCGTGTTCCGGCGACGGTAGGCCGGCTTGCGACCGAAGGGAGCCGGCCGGCAATGCACATCGGTCCGTGCAAATCCGCCGGCTGTTGCCTTCGGCAAAAACCGGCCTACGGTCCACGGCGGATTCCGGCGGCACCGGCGCCGCCGATTATCCCGCCGCGCGCGCGTCGAGTTCCGACCAGCGTTCGAACGCCTGCTCCAGTTCGGCCTCGGCGGCCGCGAGGTCCTGGTTAAGTGCCTGCGGATCCGCATCGGCGTCCTGCCAGACCTGGGGGTCGGCGAGCCGATTGTTCAACTGTTCGACGCGTGACTCGAGCGCTTCGATCCGTTCGGGCAACCGATCGAGTTCCTCGCGTTCGCTGCTGCTGAGACCTTTCGCCGGCGCGGCCGGACGCGGCTTCGAGCGGCGCTCGCCGGCCGGTTTCTTCTCGCGCGTGGCCCGGGCATCGCGGGCCATCCGGTATTCCAGCCAGTCGCTGTAGCCGCCGACCGACTCGGTGACCCGGCCGCCGCCTTCCATCACGAGCAGGCTGGTGACGACGTTGTCCAGGAACTCGCGGTCGTGCGAGACCAGCAACAGCGTGCCCTTGTAGTCGCCGACCAGTTCCTCCAGCAATTCAAGCGTCTCGATGTCGAGATCGTTGGTGGGCTCGTCCATCACCAGCACGTTGGACGGCTGACTGAACAGCCGCGCCAGCAACAGGCGATTGCGCTCGCCACCCGAGAGCCGCGTAATCGGTGCACGCGCACGATCGGGGCTGAACAGGAAATCCTGCAGATAGCTCATCGCGTGGCGCTCGCGGCCATTGATCTCGATGAACTCGCGGCCACCCGCGACGTTGTCGAGCGCAGTCGCGTTCTCGTCCAGCTGGGCACGTTGCTGGTCGAAATAGGCGACGCGCATATTCGTACCGGTCTCGATGGAACCGGACTCCGGCTGCAGTTTTCCAAGCAGCAGGCGGATCAGGGTGGTCTTGCCGGACCCGTTCGGGCCGACGATGCCGATGCGGTCGCCGCGCAGTATCGTCGTCGAGAAGTCCTGCACGATCGATTCGCCATCGAACGAGAAATTCACGTCCTCCGCCACGATCAGGCGCTTGCCCGAGCGCTCCGCGCTGGCCGCCTCCATCTTCACGGAGCCCTCCTGCTCGCGGCGCTCGGCACGCTGGCGGCGCATCTCCTGCAGTTCGCGCACGCGGCCCATGTTGCGCTTGCGCCGGGCCTTCACGCCCTGGCGGATCCAGGCCTCTTCCTGCGCCAGCTTCTTGTCGAAGCGCGCCTGCTCCTGCGCCTCGGCGTCGAGCCGCTCTTCGCGCCGGCGTACATACTCGTCGTAGTCGCCCGGCCAGCTGGTCACGCCGGCCCGGTCGATCTCCAGGATGCGCGTCGCCAGCGACCTCAGGAAGCGGCGATCATGGGTGACGAACACCAGGCTGCCGGTGAACTCCTGCTTGAGGAAGGTCTCCAGCCAGGTGATGTTCTCCATGTCGAGATGGTTGGTCGGCTCGTCGAGCAGCAGCACATCGGGCGCCGCAGCCAGCGCCTGGGCCAGCAGGACGCGCCGTTTCATGCCGCCCGAGAGTTCGGAGAAACCGGCGTCGGGATCGAGCCCCAGCCGGGTGACCACTTCACTCACGCGCCGCTCGAGATCCCAGCCGCCCTCGGCGTCGATCTTCGCCTGCACGCGCCCCATCGCCTCGATCTCTTCCATCGTCGATGCGGACTGGCTGATGCGGTGGAACTCGGCCAGCAGATCACCGAGGCGACCGAGCCCCTGGGCGACCACATCGAACACCGATCCGGCGGTGCCAGGCGGTACCTCCTGGGTGAGCTTGGCGATCCGCAGACCGCGTTGGCTGCGCATACTGCCGTCGTCCGGCTCGATCTCGCCGGCGAGCATACGCAGGAGTGTGGATTTGCCGGTACCGTTACGGCCGACGATGCAGATGCGCTCGTTGGCCTCGATACCGAATTCAACGTTTTCCAGCAGCGGGCGCGGGCCGCCGATCGATACATCGACGCCCTGGAGATTGATCAGTGCCATGGGGACTCTTCCGGGTTCAGCCCCCCATGGTGCCACAGTAGCGACGGAATAGTGTGGCCGATCAGGTGCCGGCGTGCGGTAATCCCGAGGGATCCGCCGTATGCGCTCCCCGCGCGCTCAACCGAGCAGGAGCGGCACCAGTAACCACGCGGCCAGCGTGACCACGGCCAACGAGCCGAGCGCGAGCCAAGCACCGCCCCGGATCATGTCGACGACGCGCAGGCGCTCGCTGGCGAACACGATGGCATTGGGTGGGGTTGCGACCGGCAGCATGAAGGCGCAGGACGCGCTCAGCGCGACCGCCGCCGCGAGCGTCAGCACGGGCTGCCCCGCCGCGGCCGCGAGACTGACGGCGATCGGCAGCAGTGTCGCCGTGGTCGCGGTGTTACTGGTCACGTGACTCAGCACGACCGTCACCACGGCGAGCATCGCGACCACAGCCGGTATCGACCAGGCATGGGTGCCCTGCAACTGCTCGGCAATGAACGCGGCGAGTCCGCTCGATTCGATCGCGGCCCCCAGGCTCAGCCCCCCGCCGACGAGGATCAGCACGCCCCACGAAAGGCCGTACGTGCCGCGCCAGTCAAGCAGCGCCGGGCCGCGGACCCGCCCTGCCGGCAACAAAAACAACAGCAGCGCACAGGCGATGGCGATCCCCGCATCAGTCAGCGCCAATCCCGGAAACCAGGCGCTCAGCAGCGGCCGGGTCAGCCAGCCAAACGCCGCGAGCCCGACCACGAACGTCACCCGGCGCTGGGCTGGTGACAGTCGACCGAGGGCGGCGCGTTCCGAGACCACGAAATCATCCACGCCGGGCAAGGGGGAATCGCCCACCGCGAACACGCGGCGCGCGAGCAGCCACCAGGCGAGCACGAGCAGCACCCCGGCCACGGGCACCCCGACCAGCATCCATTCGCCGAAACCGATCTCGATCCCGCGCGTCTCCGCCAGGAACCCGGCAAGAAGCGCGTTCGGCGGGGTACCGACCAGGGTCGCGATGCCGCCGATATTCGCACCGAACGCGATCGCCAGCAGGATGGCCACGGTAAAGCGGCGGGCGTGCTCCTGGTCGGACTCGTCGGCGGCCAACCCCGCCAGCGCCAGCGCGATCGGCAGCATCATCGCGGCGGTCGCGGTGTTGCTGACCCACATGCTGAGTATCCCCGTGGCCCCCAGCACGCCCGCCACGAGCCGCTCGGGGCGTGGACCCGCCCGCGCGACGATGGCCAACGCCACGCGCCGATGCAGGTCGTGCCCCTGGACACCGGCAGCGAGCAGGAAGCCGCCCAGGAACAGGAACACCAGCGGGTTCGCGTACGGCGCGGCCGCGGCACCGATATCCACGACCCCCAGCGCCGGCAACAGGGGCACGGGCAACAGGGCCGTCACCGGCAAGGGTATCGCCTCCGTTACCCACCACGTCGCCATCAGTACCGTCACGGCAGCGGTCGCCCATGCGGCCTCACTGCAGCCTGCCGGCGGGTCCAGGGCGAACAGGCCAGCGGCCAGGAGCGGTCCCAGCGCCAGTCCGATCAACTGGCCGCGGGAGCGGTTCGCTTCGCGCCGGCGCTCGGGCGCGGCATCGCTCTCCGGCTTGTCGTCGTCTTCGCTCATTGCGTGAACCGCATGCTCAGCCGTCGCGTTCCGGGCGCAGGTAGATGAACCAGTACATCAGCGCGACCAGCACACCGCCGCCAAGGATATTCCCCAGTGTTACCGGCAGCAGTACGCGCAGCATGCCGAGCGGCGTGACCGCCGGCAGCGAAACGTCGATGGCCGACCAGAAGGCCGTATCCGCCAGCAGCTGGATAAACGCGGCGCAGGGGAGATAGAACATCACCGCGATCGCGTGCTCGAGCCCGAGCACGTAGAAGGCCGCCACCGGCGAGATCAGCGCGAGAATCCGGTCCGTGGTCGTGCGTGCGCTGTACGTCAGCCACACGCCCAGACAAAGCAGCGTGTTCCCGAGCAGCCCGAGCAACAGGGCCTCGCCGAGTCCGAGGCCCTGGATCCGCGCCGCCGATTCCAGCAGCCGCGCACCGACCGCGCCGCCCGCCTCGGCATGCTGGCCGGCCAGGATCAACAGTCCGCCAGTGACCGCGGCACCGATAAAGTTGCCGACGAACACGATGCCCCAGGCGCGCAGGAGGTGCAGCGTCGGCAGGCGGCCATGGGCCCAGGCCATCACCATGAGCACATTCGTGGTGAACAGTTCTGCCCCGCCAACGATGGCCAGCACGTAGGCAAGCGAAAAGGCGAGACCGCCAGCGAGTTTCGTGAGACCGATCACGCTGCCAGCGTCCGGGCCGGCCGTTACGGCTGCAGCGAACGTCGCCCCGAAGGCGATGAACCCACCGGCGAGCGCCGCCAGTGCCAGCAGGCTCAGGGCATCCTGGTGAGCCTTTTCCGCGCCGGTGCGTTCGGCGCGCTTGGCCATCTCTTTCGGCAGGACGGCATCTACCGGACCGAGCCCGCCCGATTCGCCGCCGGTTCCCCGTTCCATCGCGATCCCCCCATCGCTGCCACGTGCAGGCCGCAGGCGGCGCAGACTACCATTGCGCGGCGTATTCCAGAGAAACGGCCAACAGTACCCGACAGCCGCCGAAACCGCCCCGCGGTCCGTTCACAGCGAGCGCACCAGTGACGCCATGCGTTCACGCTGGTCCGCATCGGGGAGCGGACCACGGCCCGCACCGATATTGTCCGCGGCGTGCTCCGGATCGCTCGTCGCCGGTATCGCGCAGGTCACCGCCGGGTGGCTGACGATGAACTTGAGGAAAAGCTGCGCCCAGCTCTCGATGCCGAGTTCCGCGGTCCATTCGGGCAGCGACTCGCCGTCGACCCGACCGAACAGCGTGCCTTTCTCGAATGGCTCGTTGATCAGGGTCGCCACCCCGTTATCGGCCGCAGCGGGCAGTAACCGCTCCTCCGCGTCACGGGTCACGATGTTGTAGTTGAACTGGACGAAATCGATCGGCTCACGCTCGATGATCCGGGTCAGGCGCTCGTGACTCGACACCGTGTAATGTGTAACGCCGATGTAGCGTACCCGGCCCTCGTCCCGCCAGGCCTTGAGGGTATCGAGCTGGGTTTGAAGATCGACCAGGTTGTGCACCTGGATCAGGTCGAGCCGACCGCCGCCCATGCGCTCGCGCGAGGTCTCCATATCCTCGATGCCGGCCTCCTCGCCGCGTGTCCACACCTTCGTCGCCATGAACAGGTCGTCGGCAATATCGAGGCGGTCCGCGAGCCGGCCGACGACGGTTTCGGCGCGGCCGTACATCGGCGAACTGTCGACGAGCCGACCGCCTCCGTCGTAGAAATTCCGCAGGACCTGTTCCAGCGGTCGCATCGCTCCGGCGTTGTCGGGATCGACATCGAATGTCCGCGCGGTGCCGAGACCGATGACGGGGATACGCTGTCCGGATGCCGGTATCGCACGGAGATTCAGCGCATCCGGTGCGGCCCGCAGTGCCCCCGGAGCCAGCGCGGCCAACAGTCCCGCGCCCGCGGACAACTGGAGGAACGCGCGGCGCGACATGGAACCGGGTTTGGCGGAGAAATCGTTGTCATTCGTCATCGGAACTCCCTGCCGCCGTCGAGGCGCGCGTTGCAGTGTCGGTGCGTCGGGATTTCACCGGCCACCATCGCATCCATCGGAGTATAGGCCCCTGACCCGGGCCCAATGCCGGAACGGTCCGGAGGGCCGGCAAGCGTCACGCATCCGTGGCGGCCGCGACCTGCGCATCATGTTCCGCGGTGTCCGCCCGTGCCTGGCGCGACATTCCGAGGCGATAGCCGATCGCGGCCCAAATCACCGCCAGCGGGACCGCGACGATCGAGATCCCGCTGATACCGAGTCCCAGCGTGGACAGCCCCGTGTACAGCCAACCGGCGATGGCATCGCCACCGCGGTACACGACCGTGTCGATAAAGCTCTTCGACTTGTACTTCTCGAATCGGGGCACGACCGTGAACAGCATCTCCCGGCCCGGTTTCGCCAGTGCATAGTTGCCGGCACGCCGGATCACCTGGACCGCGGCGATACTCAGCAGCACGGGGGCCGCGACCAGCACCAGGAAACCGGCGGCAACCAAAAGCGGCACGAACGCCAGTGCGCGCCCAAGACCGAAGTGCTGGACGATCCGGGCGGTCAGAAACAGCTGGATACCGACCGTGAGGGTGTTGGTGAGCAGGTCGATGGAGGCGAACACCGAGGTACGGTCGCCACTGTCGTCGAAGGCGTTACTGACGATATCCGCCTGGATGAAGTACAGGAACGTGGCCAGCGTCGTGTACAGCCAGATGAACAGACAGATCCCGATCAGATAGCGCGACTGCAGGACCGCCTTGACCCCCTCGAGCAACGTACCGCCGAGCGGCTGATTCGTGGTGCCGTCACCGCCGCTGCGCTCGGACCAACGCTCAAGCACCCACATGCACGGCAGGGTGCAGGCGAGAATCACGGCGGCGATCGGCAACAGGCTCGCCGGCTCCAACTGCTGGGCGAGCACACCGCTGATCGCCGGACCGCCGATCGCACCTGCGCTCCCACCGGCAGCGATGGCGCCAAACAGGCGCGTGGCCTGACGATCGCTGAACACGTCGGCGAGGAAACTCCAGAAGACCGATACGACGAACAGGTTGAATACCGACAGCCAGACGAAGAACCCGCGCGCCGCCCAGACCATCTGCACGTCGGAGCGCAACCACAGCCAGAACAGCGCGATGCAGGCGATGAAAATGCCATAGACGGCAGGGATCAGGCGGGTGCGCCGAAAACGCGTGGCGAGCGCCGCGAATATCGGCACCGCCACGAGCATGGCGAAGAACGTTGCCGTGAACAGCCACTGCATGTTCTCGACACCGCCACGCACGCCCATCTCGTCGCGCACCGGACGCAGGATGTAATAACTGCACAGCAGGAAGAAGAAATAGGCGGCGGCGCTCAGAAGGCCGGGCAGTTCGCTGCGGCTGACGTTGACTGCGCGGGAGAGAAACGGCACCTGATCATCGCCGTTCGGCGGATTCGAAGCCATGGAACACCCCTGATGGGACCGCGGCGCCGGCGGGCCGTTTGGAGAACGAACCTGCGCGACCTACACTGCACTGACCGCGTGGTCAGTGCAACCGTGCCGGCAGGATATCCGAAACCGTGATCGTACAGAGGACGAGTCCGCTATCCTCTCCATCCCGCGCGCCCCAAAAAGGGATCGAATATGCCCAAGCCGGACAGGCGCATGCCGTCGCCCGGACTGATAGCGACCATGCTGCTGCTCGGCCTTCTGGCGAGCGGCACCACCGCCGCACAGCAGGCGGCACCGGTCGCCGTTACCCGCGCCGAGAGTCGCTCGATCATCCAGGAGTTGACCCTGACCGGCACGCTCACCAGCCCGCGCCGCGCCGAGTTGACACCGGAAGTGAACGGTCGCGTAACCGAGGTGATCGCCGAAGCCGGCGACCAGGTGGAGGCCGGTGACGCACTTCTGCAGCTCGACGCGGAACTCACCCGGATCGAACTCCGTCAGGCCGAGGCCGCGCGCGACGAGGCCGAGGCGACCCTTCAGGACGCCCGGCGGCGGCTGCGCGAGGCCGAAGACCTCGCCGCCCGGGACTCGATCGGGCAAAGCGAACTCGAAGCGCGGCGATCCGAAGTCCGGCAATTCGAGGCGGTGCTGGCCCGACGCGAGGCCGAGCGCGCATTCCAGGACGAACTGCTGGACCGCCATCGCCTGCTCGCACCTTTCGATGGCGTCATCAATCGGCGGATGATCGATATCGGCGAGCGCGCCTACACCGACGAACCGGTCTATGAGCTGATCGCGACCGGACGCCTGCGTCTCGAACTTGAAGTACCGCAGCGGTTTTTCGGTTCCGTCGGAACGGACACGGAGGCGGCCATTCGCGTGGATGCGCGCCCCGACGGGACGATCGATGGCCGGATCAGCACCGTGATCCCGGTCAGCGACAGCAGCAGCCGGTCCTTCCGTGCCCGGGTCGAGCTGGACAACCGCGATGGCCGCATGACGCCCGGCATGTCGGCACGCGCGACCCTGCGCATGGACACCGGCCGCAGCGGCGTCGTCATCCCGCAGGATGCACTGATCCGCTACCCCGACGGCCGCACCGTGGTCTGGATCGTCGAGGGCGACGGCGACACGCGCACGGTCAGCGAACGGCGCGTCCAGACGGGCCTCCGCTTCGACGGCCGCATCGCCATCCTCGAGGGCCTCGCCCCCGACACCACCATCGTGACCGAAGGCAACGAAGCCCTGCAGGACGGACAGAAAGTCCGGGTGACGGAGTAAACCGCTCCCATGTTCGAGTCCCTGATCCGCCGCGGCACGTTGATGACGGTCATCGCCGGCATTGTCGCGGTGATCGGCCTGGTCGCCGCGCTGACGATCCCCATCCAGATGATCCCGGACCTGCAGGTCCGCACGATCAGCGTCGAGACCTCCTGGCCCGGCGCCACGCCGCAGGACATCGAAAAGGAGATCCTGATCGAGCAGGAGGAATACCTGCGCTCGATCCCGAGCCTCCAGGAGATGAACGCCACGGCCTCGACCGGGACGGCCGAGATCGAACTCGAGTTCCCGTTCGACGCGGACATCACCGAAACGCTGATCCGCGTGACGAACGCGCTGCAGCAGGTACCCGGTTACCCGACCAACGTCGATCAGCCGCGCGTACTCGCCGAATCGTTCTCCGCCAACTCGTTCATGTATTTCCGCGTGGCGCCGGTGGACGGCAATCCGCGCGATCTCGACATGGACATGATGCGCGACTACGTCGACGACAACGTGCGCACCCGCATGGAGAACGTGCCGGGTGTATCCAGCGTTGAGCTCGGCGGCGGCGCGGAGCGCCAGATCCGGGTGCTCGCGGATCCGAGCGCCCTCGCCAGCCATGGTCTGACGGTGGCGGACCTGCGCACGGCCATGGTCGAGCGCAACCAGGACGTCTCGGCAGGCGAGATCGAGTCCGGCAAACGGCGCTATCTCCTCCGTACCGTCGGACGACTCGGGGATATCGAGGCGCTCGAAGACCTGATCATTCAGCGCGATGGCAACAGCAACCTGCGCCTGCGCGATGTCGCGCACATCGAGCTCGACCACTCGGAAGTACGCAGCGAGCAGTTCGTCAACGGCAAGCCGATCCTGAACCTGTCGGTGAACCGGGAACTCGAATCGAACGTCATCGATATCAAGAACCGGATGCTCGAAGAGGTCGAGGCGATCAACGAGGAGTTCCTCAACCGCGCCGGCATGGAACTCGCGCTCAATGCCACGGACACGATTTACGTCGAGCAGTCGATCGCGACCGTCTGGCGCAACCTCGCCATCGGCGCCGTGCTCGCCACGCTGGTGATGTTCCTGTTCCTGCGTTCCTCGCGGGCAACGCTCATCGGCATCATGGGCCTGCCACTGTGCACGATCGCGGCGTTCATCGGCCTGCTGGTGACCGGTCGCACCATCAACGTCATTTCGCTCGCCGGTGTCGCTTTCGCGATCGGCATGACGCTGGACAACACCATTGTCGTGCTCGAGAGCATCGAGCACGAACGACGCAAGGGCGCCGAGCGCCTCCGCGCGGCGGTGCTCGGCGTACAGAAGGTCTGGCCGGCGGTCCTTGCCTCCACGCTCACCACGGTGCTGGTATTTACGCCGATCGTGTTCATCACTCTGGAAGCGGGCCAGCTCTACTCCGATATCGCGGTGGCGGTCACCGCCTCGATCCTCGTATCGATGCTGGTCGCGATCACACTCGTGCCGCCGGCGGCGGCCCATCTCGACCTCGCACCGCGGCGCCGCCACACCGTCACTGCCGACGCCGAGCAGCCCGCGGCCACCCGCTCGACGTTCAACGATCGTGTGGTCACGGCCATCGGCTGGCTGATTGGCGGACGTCTGCGGCGGCTTGCCACGGTCGCCACGACCATCGTTGTCAGCGTTGGCATTTTCGCGTGGCTGACTCCACCAGCGGAATATCTTCCTCCGGGTGAAGAGCCGAAATTCTTCGCGCGCATGAGCGCGCCACCCGGATACAACCTCGAACGCCTGACCCGGGTCGGCCACGAGGTCCAGGGCAACCTGCTGCCCTACCTGGACGATACGCCAGATTCGTACGAACGCGGACAAACGGAAGTCCCGGCGATCGACTACATGATCATGTGGATCACTTCCGGTGGCATGACGATCATCGCCGAACCGAAGAACAAGACGCCGGCCACGGTCAATGCGCTGATGAACGCCGTCACGGCCGAATACGAAAAGCACCCGGGCATGCGCGCGTTCGCCACGCGCGGCTCGATCATCACCAGCAATGACGGTGGCACGCGCAGCGTCAACCTCGATATATCCGGTCCGGACCTCGTCGCCGTCTACGACGCCGCCAACATCGCCTACGACCGGGCCGATGAAGTATTCGACGACGCGAGCATCCAGGCGAACCCGTCGAGCCTGCAGTTATCACAGCCGTTGATCGAGATCCGCCCGGACCAGAATCGGGCCACCGAACTGGGCATGAACACCGAGGACATCGGCTACAACGTAGCCGCATTGACCGATGGCGCATTCGCCGACGAGTTCTACATCGCCAACGACAAGATCGATATCTACATCTACGGTCAGGATGGCCCCAACGTCTCGCCGGACGCACTGCCCGATCTCCCCATCCATACACCCGACGGCGGCATCGTGCCTCTGTCGAGTATCGCCGATATTCACGAGACCGTAGATACGAGCACGATCCGGCGCGTCGACGGCCGCCGCACAGTCACCCTGAACGTGATTCCGCCAGACGATGTCCCGTTGGAAATCGGCGTCGAGCGCGTGCGCGAGGACGTGCTCGGTTACCTGCGCGAATCGGGTGCGATCCCGGCCAACGTCAACATCGACATCTCCGGTGCCAGCGATCAGCTCGAGGCGACCCAGGAGGTTCTGCTCGGCAATTACGCCGTTGCCCTTGTGCTGGTCTATCTCGTGATGGTCGCGATCTTCACGCACTGGGGTTATCCGCTGCTGATCATGACGGCCATACCGCTCGGTGTCGCCGGCGGCATCGCGGGTCTGTGGCTGCTCAACCTGATCGGCGCGCAACTGCCCCTGGTCGGCCTGACCGCCATTCAGCAACCGTTCGACATGATCTCCATGCTCGGCTTCCTGATCCTGATGGGCACGGTCGTCAACAATCCGATCCTGATCGTCCACCGCTCCGCCTCCAACATCCGCGAGGCCGGCATGCACGCGATCGAGGCGGTCCAGGAGGCCGTCTCCTCGCGCCTGCGCCCGATCGCCATGTCCGCCCTGACGACCATCTTCGGCCTCGCGCCCCTGGTCTTCATGCCCGGCGCCGGCACCGAGCTCTACCGTGGTGTTGGCGCCATCGTCCTGTTCGGCCTCGCCGGTACGGCGGTCGTCACCCTGACGTTCCTGCCGGCCCTGACCGTCAGCGTTCTCGGCTGGAGTGAAGGGCGGCGGGCGGCAAAGGCCGAGGCCGAAACCGCCACGGCATAGGCCCGGCGTGTCCCCCAACCGCTTCGCAGGATGGTTCACGCAGAGCCGCGGAGCGCGGGGGCCGCGGAGAAATCGAAAAAGTATTGCCAGAAGTTCCCTGCGCTTTCCGATCTTCAATCAGGAGTCACTGCCAGATTCGCCCCCTGACTTCGGTCTCTCTGCGCTCCCGGCGAGCTCAGCGCCTCTGCGTGATCATTTTCAGGCGGGTGGCCCGGATTCTGCGCAGCCCCCTGCCACCAGCCACCGCCACCCGGTACACTCCGCGCCGCCATGATGTACATCATCGTCCTTGTCACGCTGGCTCTGTTGGTCGTCTACCTCACGTCTCTGTGGCTCTCCGCCGAGGCGAAAGACGCCTTCGCCGGCGCGCGCGAGGCCCTGCGGGTGCGCCGCGGCGGCCGCACGCCCGCCATGCTGATTGAAGAGACCCGCGCCACGTTCCACGCCGAAGGCCTCGAACCCGACCTCATCATCGTCAGCCACAACGCCCTGGACCTGTACGACCGGCTCCGCCGCGCGGTCATCGACCGGCCCGATCGCCCTGACCTGCCCGCCGCCACGGTCTTGGCCCTCGCAACCGATACCAACGCCGGCCGGCTCTACCTCCGCGCCGTGGACACCCCGCCAGGCGCCCCGGGCCGCGAGACGGCTCGCTTCCACGACTGCGCCGACATCGAGCGGATCGATACCGTCATCAACGACGCCCCCGCCGGCCTCACCGGGCCGGGTGCCGAAGCCATCGCTCTCAGCCTGCCCGGCGCGAATCCGGCCGAATACCGCCTCGCCGTCGAGCCCGCGTGGCATCTCAATGCCAACGACCTCACCCGCCGCCTCCGCCAGATCATCCAGCACGGTCAGCGCCCCGATGGCGCCCCGATCATCGTCCGCTGAGTACCCCGCCTCCGGTTTACAGTGTCCCGCCATTCGGCTAAAGTCCGCCGCTTGCACGGGAGCAGAGGCAACACGCGGAATTGCACCGCGCGACCCGCGATTCCGGCCCCGGCCGGCCTACGCGAACAGCCCCGGACGGCAACAACCAGGTTATACGGAGAGGTGGCCGAGCGGTCGACCAATCCGCCGGGAGCGGATTGGCGCGAGCGAAGCGAGTCCGCAGGACGCGGCCCATGGATGGGCCGCGCAACGCGCACGCCGGGCGCTGGCCGGTCGTCGACCGGCCGGCCAGCGCCTGGTGCGAACAGCCCGGACGGCAACAATCAGTCAATTCGGAGAGGTGGCCGAGCGGTCGAAGGCGCACGCCTGGAAAGTGTGTGTACGTCACAAGCGTACCGAGGGTTCGAATCCCTCCCTCTCCGCCATATGAACAAAAAGCCCCGCCACCGGCGGGGCTTTTTGTTTGTGCGGTGCAGGGATATAGGGACGAACCCTACCGGTTCGACCAATCGACAGGAAAGCCGATTTGGACGCCGAGCAACGTGAGGCAGAGGTGCGACGATGCTGGACTTGACCCTGCGCTTTGCTCAATTCGAACTCGTGCTACAGCACCATTTTACGGGTCCTTATTCCAGCCACCGGGGAGCACGAATCGTCCAGGGAACCTCTTGCGGATACTCCTGTCGGTACTGAGAAATTCGTGTTCATTCGTGGTTCTTCGGAGCCGCAAACATCCCCCGCACATCATTGGCCGTCGCCAGCGGGCGGCCCAGCGCCTGCGCGGCCTCGGCGGCCTGGGCAACCAGAGCGGCGTTGTCGGAGGCGATGCTGCCATCCTTGAGCAGAAAGTTGTTCTCGAAGCCCACGCGCACGTGGCCACCGAGAGCCGCGGCAGCGACCGTGCAGGCGTGCTCGCGCGGACCGAAGGCGCAGGCCGCCCAGGGCACGCCGGCCTCGTGGCGCACGAGAAACGGCAGCAGTTCAAGCGGGTCGGCCGTGCGCGCGGCCGCGTAACGCCCGAGCACGAACAGCAGCCAGTGGGGCATGGCAGGGATCACCCCGCCCGCGCGCAGCGCCTGGTAGCGCTCCAGCTCGGCGCCCGAGTACACGATCAGTTGCGGCTGGACGGGCTGCTCGGCGAGCCAGGCGAAGAACGCGCGCGCGTCGGCCTCCGCGGCGGCGTCCGGCACCAGCTCGCCGAGCGCCAGCGAGACAGCCTCGGGCACCAGTTCGCGCACGAGCGCCATCTGCCCGGCCGGGTGGTAGCGGCCCCCCGCCTCGGTGGTCACCTGCAGCACCATACCGTCGCCCACCGCCGCGCGCACGGCGGCGAGCGCTTCGCGGTAGCGCCCGGCATCGAGTGAGTGGCGGTCGTTGGCGTCGCGCACGTGCAGGTGCAGGACCGCCGCGCCGGCGTCGAGGCAGGCACGGGCGGTGGCTGCGAGCGCGGCCGGGTCCAGCGGCAGCGCGGGGTGGTCATGACGGCCGGCGCGGGCGCCGTTCGGCGCAACGGTGAGGACCAGCGGCGCCGGATCGGCGGGCTCAGTCATCACCGACTGTTTCGTCGAGGGCGTGACCCAGGCGCTCGACGATGAGGTCGAGATCGTCGTCGGAGACGATGAACGGCGGCGCGAGCAGCACATGCGCGCCGTTGCGCCCGTCAATCGTGCCTCCCGCCGGGTAGCACATCAGCCCGTGCTCCATGGCCGCGCGCTTGACCCGGCCGGGGATATCGCGCTGCGGCGGGAACGGCGTCTTCGAGTCACGCTCCGCGACCAGCTCCAGGGCGCGAAAGAGTCCCCGGCCGCGGATGTCGCCCACGTTGGGGTGTCCGTCGAAGCGCGCGTGCAGGCGCTGCGCCAACGATGCCCCGAGCTCCCCGATGCGCTCGAGCATCTGCGGCTCGCGGATGCTGCGCAGCACGGCGAGCGCGCCGGCACAGGCGCTCGCGTGCCCCATGTAGGTGTGCCCGTGCTGGAAGAAGCCCGAGCCGTCATGCACGGCGCCATAGATGGCATCGGAGACAAGCAGCGCGCCGATCGGCTGGTAGCCCGCACCGAGACCCTTGGCCACGGTGATCATGTCCGGCACGACACCCTCCTGCTCGCAGGCGAAAAGCGTCCCCGTACGCCCCATGCCGCACATGACCTCGTCGAGGATCAGCAGGATCCCGTAGCGGTCACAGATCTCGCGGATGCGGCGGAAGTAACCAGGTGCGGGCGGTACCGCGCCCGCGGTGGCACCGACTACCGTCTCCGCCACGAACGCCACGACCGTCTCGGGCCCGAGCTCAAGCAGCGCGGTCTCGAGCTCATCCGCCGCGCGGCGCCCATAGTCCGCGTCGCTCTCGTCCGCCTGCTGCTCGCGGTACGCATAGCAGGGCGCGATGTGGTGGCTCTCGGCCAGCAGCGGCTCGAAGGGCCGCCGGCGCCACTCGTTGCCCCCGACCGCCAGCGCCCCGAGCGTATTGCCATGGTAGCTCTGGCGGCGAGCGACGAAGCGCCGGCGCTCCGACTGCCCGCGCTCAAGCCAGTACTGGCGCGCCAGCTTCAGCGCCGCCTCGACCGCCTCGGACCCGCCCGAGACGAAGTAGGCCCAGTCGAGATTGCCCGGGGCAGCGGCGGTCAGCTCCTCGCCGAGCGCCTCCAGCGGCTCGTTGGTGAAGAACGCGGTATGGGCGTACGGCAACTGTCGCAGCTGCTGCTCGATCGCGCGCACCACATCCGGGTGATCGTGACCGAGGCAGGAGACCGCGGCACCGCCGGATGCATCCAGGTAGCGGCGCCCGTCCGCATCGATGATCCAGGGGCCGTCGCCGCCTACCGCCACCGGCATGCGGTGGCGGGGCTGACGATGGAAGACGTGGCTCATATGGGGCGGCGCTCGTGTCGCTGCGGTCAAGGGATGGCACGCGGGTCAGGAAACCGCGGCGCCATCGGAGTCACGCACCACCAGCACGGAGCACTTCGCGAAGCGCACGACCCGCGAGGCGGTTGAGCCGAGGAAATAATCCTCGGTGCCGGGCTGGTGGGGGCCGATGACGATCAGGTCCGCGCCGATGCGCTTCGCAGACGCGAGGATCACCTCGTAGGGACGACCGTGGCCCACGTGGACCTCGACCTCGACGTCCTCGGGCACGTGCTCGTCGGCGAAGGCCCGCAGGCGCTCCCGCGCCTTGTCGATCGCCTGCTGCTCGTAGCCCTCGGGAAAGAACGAGCCGACAATCGACATACCGAAGTCGGGCACCACCATCATCAGGTGCAGGGTCGCACCGTGGTGGCGCGCACTGTCCACGGCCGCGGGCAACGCGGCGGCCCATGAGTTCTCGTAGGCCAGGTCGATCGCCAGCAGGATGTCTCGGTACATTGCGATTGCTCCACGCCCCCGGTCAGGGATCGCCTATGTGGCGGCCTCCGCCGGCCGCCGCTCGTGCACGCGGCGCCGGCGCTGTCGCCAGCCGATGTAGCCGAGCAGCGCCAGCGCCGGGATCCACATGAGTTCCCTGGGCGGCTGGTCGAGCGGCTTGCCGACGCTCGTGACGCGCTGGTCGAAGTCGAAGACGCTCTCCGATGCCGGCGAGTTGTAGGCGGTGCCGTCGATGATCACCTTGCCGTCCTCCTCTAGCACGAACAGGCCGAACTTGTCGAGCCGCTCCTCGCCGCTGGCGCCTTCCATAACGGGCACCTGCGCGGAGAAGCTGATTGGATCGCCGTAATCGTCGAGCCCGTCGATGCGCACGCGCAGCTTCTGGCCCGGCTTCGCCTCGCCGAGCACCTCGACGAACCGCGCCGGCTCGACCCACGCGAACGGCGGCGAGATCCGGTCCATCCAGAACCCGGGGCGGAACAGGGTAAAGGCGATCAGCAGCATCGCCACCGTCTCCCAAGCGCGCGAGCGGGCGAAAAAGAAGCCCTGTATGCCTGCGGTGAACACGAGTATGGCGACCGTCGACACCACGAACACCACGATCGCCTCGAACCAGGTCACGTCGATCAGCAGCAGCTGCGTGTTGAAGATGAACAGGAACGGCAGCACCGCCGTGCGCAGCGAGTAGAAGAACGCCACTATGCCGGTACGGATCGGATCGCCACCGGATATCGCCGCCGCGGCGAACGACGCCAGCCCTACCGGTGGGGTCACGTCGGCCATGATTCCGAAGTAGAATACGAACAGGTGCACAGCGATCAGCGGCACGATAAGCCCGTTCTGCTGGCCCAGCGTGACGATCACGGGCGCGAGCAGCGCCGACACCACGATGTAGTTCGCAGTCGTGGGAAGCCCCATCCCGAGGATCAGACTCAGTACGGCAGTGAGCAGCAGGATCAGCAGCAGGTTGCCCATCGACAGCAGTTCGACCAGCTCCGCGAGCACCAGGCCGACGCCGGTCTGCGACACGGCGCCGACGATGATGCCCGCGGTCGCCGTCGCGATGCCGATGCCGATCATGTTGCGTGCACCCGCGATCAGTGCCCGCACGAGTTCCATGAAGCCGCGTCCGACAGTCCCGCCGAGGTTCTGGCGCCGGAACAGGGCGAACAGCCAGCGCTGGGTTACCAGAATGAAGATCATGAACACGGCGGCGTAGAAAGCCGCCAGGCTCGGCGAGAGCCGCTCGACCATCAGGCACCAGATGAGTACCAGCACGGGGAGCAGGAAATGCAGCCCGGACTTGATGGTGGGGCCCGGCTCCGGCAGCCTGAGCACCGGCGAATTCGGATCATCCATCTCGAGGTCGGGGTAGCGTGCGCCGAACGCGACCAGCCCCGCGTATGCAGCGACCAGCAGCAATGCGATCACATAGATCGTCGCTTCCCCGGCGAGCTGGCCGATCAGATCGGTCAGGAAAAACACGCCGAATGCACCGATAACGAGATTCGCCAGCACCGCAGCTCCGATCGAGAAGCCGTGGCGCCGGGCCTCCCCGGAGGCGAACCGCGAGAAGCCGAAGTACCCCGCGACCTGCAGCGCGATCGCCGCGAGCACCACGGCGAAGCGCGCCGCGTCGGTCTCGAGCGCAAGCCAGAGCGCGGCGATGGCATAGAGGCCGCCGGCGATCGCGCCGATCACCGCGAGCGTCAATAGCGGCGAGAGCAGTGCCCAGCGCGTCGGCTTCGGCGGCGTCGAGCGTGAGAGGGGCTTCATGTCCTGTTTCATCGCCTCGAGGTGGACGATGTAGACCAGTGCGATGTAGCTGATGACGGCCGGGAGGATCGCGTGCTTGACGACGTCGACGTACGGGGTACCGGTGTACTCCACCATCAGGAACGCCGCGGCGCCCATGACCGGCGGCATGAGCTGACCGTTCACCGACGAGGCCACTTCGATCGCGCCAGCTTTCTCGGCGCGAAACCCGACGCGCTTCATCATCGGGATCGTGAAGGTGCCCGTGGTCACCACGTTGGCGATCGACGACCCCGAGATCACGCCGGTCGAGGCGGAGGCGACCACCGCGGCCTTCGCCGGACCGCCGCGCATGTGGCCCATCAGCGCGAACGCGACCTTGATGAAATAGTTGCCCGCGCCAGCGCCTTCCAGCAGTGCCCCGAAGAGTACGAACAGGAACACCAGATCGGTCGAGACACCGAGCGCGATGCCGAACACGCCCGAGGTCGAGATCCACTGGTGATAGGCCACCGCCCCGAAGCTCGCGCCCTTCCAGGCCAGGATCCCCGGGGCGTACGGGCCGAGGAACGTGTAGCCCAGAAACACGATCGCCACGATCATCAGCGGCGGACCCAGCGCCCGGCGCGTCGCCTCCAGCAGCAGCACCACACCCACGCAGGCGACGATAACGTCTACCGTCGTGGGATTGCTCGGACGATTCGCCAGTTCCTGATAGAAGACGAAGAGATAGGCTGAGGCCGCCGCCGCGATGATCGCCAGCACCCAGTCCTGTACCGGGATGCGGTCGCGCGGCGAGCGCTTCGCCGCCGGGTAGAGCAGGTAGCCGAGGAACAGCGCGAACGCCAGGTGGATGGCGCGCGCCTCGGTGCTGTTGAATACGCCGACGCCGATCGTGTAGCTGATCGGCGACGCGTACCAGAGCTGGAACAGGGACCAGGCGAGCGCTACCGCGGCGATGAACAGCCCGATCACGCGATTGTCCGGTGCGCGCGCACCGGTATCTGCAGCGGCCACCAGCGCGTCGAGCTCGCCCCTGTTGGCCGATTTACCCGAGCCGTTCGTCTCCGTCATCGCACAGACCCCCTCGAGCCCTGGCGGGCACACAGCGGCTGCGCCGCGTCCGCCGCGCCGCTATGACCGGGTGCGGGCCCACCACTCGCGCGTACGCAAATCGCCGGCATGCACCTGCACGTGGCTTGGTAATGTGGCTGCTGCGGTGGCTATCGGGACCGCAACCCCGGTACGGATCCGCCGCAACGTACGGGGCCGGGCCGTCACCAGCCCGGCCCCGCCATGCGGCGGGCCGGCTACATCAGGCCGGCCTCCTTGTAGTACTTGACCGCACCGTCGTGCAGTGGCGCCGACAGGTTGTCGGTGGTCATCTTCTGCTTCTGCAGATTATTGAACGCCGGGTGCAGGCGCCGGAAGCGGTCGAAGTTTTCAAACACCGCCTTGACGACGTGATACACGGTGTCCTCGGAGGTCATCGTCGAGCTCACGAAGGTGGCACCGACACCGAAGACCGGCACGTCCTCGTCCTGGCCCCTGTACATGCCGGCCGGGATCGTGGCCTTGGCATAGTACGGGTTTTCGTTGACGAGCTTGTCGATGGCCGGGCCCTCGACCGGGATGAAGCGGATGTCGCAGGTGGTCGCGGCCTCCTCGAAAGAGCCGGCCGGATGGCCCACGACAAACACGAAGGCATCGATCTTGTCGTCACACAGTGCCTGTGCCTGCTCGGCCGACTTCAGCTCGGAGGCGAGCGCGAAGTCATCCTTGCTCCAGCCCTTCGCGTCCATGACCACTTCCATCGTGGCCCGCTGGCCGGAGCCGGGGTTGCCGATGTTGACACGATTCCCCACGAGGTCATCGAACTCGCGGATGTCGGTATCGGCCCGGGCGACGACAGTGAACGGCTCGGGATGCACGGAGAACACCGCGCGCAGTTCCTTGAAGGCATCCGGGAAAACCTCGGGGGCCGTGCCGTTGTAGGCGTGGTACTGCCAATCGGACTGGGCTACACCAAAGTCCAGGTTGCCGCTCTTGATGCCGTTGATGTTGTCGACCGAGCCCCCGGTCGTGTGCGTGCATTTGATGCCGTGATCGTCGGTGCCGCGGTTGACGAGGCGGCACACGGAGCCGCCTACCTGATAGTAGACGCCGGTCTGGCCACCGGTACCGATCGTGACGAAGGTCTCCTGGGCGGAGGCCACCGGTACAGTGGCGCAGGCCGCGAGCGCAGCCGCCGCGGCAGTTAGGTTGCGTAGGGAAATCATGGTCGCCTCCTTGGTCTCGGGTTATATCGTCCAGCGGTCGTGCCGCCCGGTCCACCCAGAACCTGGACCCCGCCTCCTGGCGGAATTCGGCGGAGGGAAAACGAACGGCTGCGCGCGGCTTTCACGTCACGGCCCGAATGTCATGCCGCATACCGCTGCCGCGCGTGCCTCGCCCCGCGAACTACCCCGCAGCTCGGCACGATACCGATACCCAACATAGTTGGCCGCGTCACGCGAGTCAATTGCGCGCGCCGACGAAGGACAGGAGAACCAACCACTTCCTTCGCGGGATCGCTGCGGTTTCAGACAGCTCATCCGCGCCATACACTCCGACGAAAGGTGCCATGAACCCGAACGTCATTATGCCGATGCGTACGATCACCTTCTGCCTGGCTTTGATCCTGACCCTGTTCGCGTTGCGTTTGGTGGCGGCCAACGCGGCGGACGCATGGGACGCGGTATCGCGACCGGGGCACGCGGTGCTCATGCGCCACACGAATGCCCCGGGCACGGGCGATCCGGCCGACTTCACACTCGGCGACTGCAGCACCCAGCGCAATCTCGACCAGGCGGGCCGCGAGCAGGCAAGGCGTGTGGGAGCGCTGCTGCGCGAACACGGCGTCGATGAACGCCCGGTCTATACGAGCCGCTGGTGCCGCTGCAGCGAGACGGCGGAATTGCTGGACGTCGGTCCCGTCGAACCGCTGGACGGGCTTAACTCCTTCTTCGGCGACGCCTACAGCGAGGAGGAAATCATGCCGCGTCTGCGCGCATTCCTGCGCACAGACGCACTCGACCCGGCCCCCGTGCTCGTGACCCACCAGGTCAATATCACGTCCCTGACGGGCGTCTTTCCGCGCGAGGGCGAGCTCGTCGTAATCGCGGTCAAAGACGACGGCAACGTGGACGTGGTCGGCCGGATCCGGTTGGACGACTGAGAAAAACGGCGGGTATCCCCCACCGCCCCATCAAGGCACCGCCGTCAACTCTCGCCCGGCAGACCCGGACCGTCCTCGATCGAAAGCAGCGAGGCGTTGCCGCCCGACGCCGTCGTATCGATCGACAGCGAGCGCTCGTGCACGAAGCGATGCAGATAGTGCGGACTGCTCGCCACGGGCTGCCCGTGTCCTACTGTTTCTTCCGATACCTCCGGGGTCTCGCGGAACAGTACGAGTGGACGCAGGGGCCCATCGGTTCCCGCGAGCACGGCCGAGGCCTCGCGTGCCGTGGGTCCGTCCCCGGCGAACGCGACCACATCGATTGCGGCTGAGCCCACCAGGTCGGACAGCGCGGCATCGGATCCTGGCGCGATGGCCTGGACGACCCAATCCGGCACGCCAGCCTTGTGCAGCACTTTCACGACGGCCTCGGCGGCGCCGGCTTCCGGGTGCCACAGGAGGGCCGTGTTGCCGGTCGCCAGCGCCGCGCCGGCCTGTGCGATCAGGGCGCCGATACCGCGCTCCGAATCCAGCGCGATACAGGCAACCGTGCCCTTCGGCCAGAAGGATAACTCGTTGCGCTCGCCGGTCGGGCCAGCCATCTGCATAGGAGTCGCGAACTCGGATTCCACCTGGGCGGCATAGACCCGGAGATAATCGCCTCCGCGCCGGGCCTCGCCATCGCCGGCCGCATCGACATCGCGGAGCGCCTTCGCCCCGCTCTCAAAGCCGTCTGCCGCCCGCTCCAGCACGGCCGCGCGTTGTTCGGGGCCGTCCGGCCACTCGGTGCCGTTTTTCTCCAGTTTTTCCAGGGCTTTCCGCAACCCGGAGGCGCCGACGCAGCGCTCGTCGATGGCGGTGGCGCCGTTGCCGCTCGCGGACGGCCCTGGCTCGGAACGGCCCGCACCGTTCACGGGGCGGTCCGAGACGAAGCGCTGCAGATACAGCGGGCCACCCGCTTTCGGGCCGGTCCCCGACAGGCCCTGTCCGCCAAACGGCTGCACACCGACAATGGCACCGATCTGGTTGCGGTTGACGTAGTTGTTGCCGACCCGGGCGCGCTGGTAACACTGCTTCCACATCTCGTCGATCCGGCTGTGCACGCCCATGGTCAGGCCGTAGCCCGTGGCGTTGATCGAATCGATGACCTTGTCCAGGCGGTCCGCGCGGTAGCGCACCACATGCAGGACCGGTCCGAAGACCTCGCGTTTGAGCTGTTCGATCCCGTCGATCTCGAACGCCGCCGGCGTGACGAAACTCCCGTTCCCGGTCCCGGATCCGAGCCGCGCGCGGCGGATCTCGGTCGCATCGCCGAGCATGCGCTTGATGTGATCCTTGAGCATTGATTGCGCATTGTCGTCGATGACCGGGCCGACATCGGTGGAAATCAGCTGCGGGTCGCTGACGCTCAGTTCGTCCATCGCGCCGCCGATCATGTCCAGCGTGCGATCGGCGACATCTTCCTGCACGAACAGGACGCGCAGCGCCGAGCAGCGCTGTCCGGCGTTCTGGAACGCGCTGACAACCACATCGCGCGTGACCTGTTCGGTCAATGCGGTGGAGTCGACGATCATCGCGTTCTGGCCGCCGGTCTCGGCGATCAGGGGCGGGATCTGACCATCACGTTTTGACAGCACGCGGTTGATCGCGCGCGCGGTCTCGGTGGATCCCGTGAAACAGACACCCGTGACGCGCGGGTCCGCGGTCAGCCGGCCACCGACACGCCGGCCATCGCCGGGGATCAGATGCAGGACCTGTTTGGGGATCCCCGCCTCGTGCAGCAGATTGACCGCCTCGGCCGCGATCAGCGGGCTCTGCTCCGCGGGCTTGGCGAGAACCGAGTTGCCGGCGACCAGTGCCGCGGTCACCTGGCCGTTGAAGATGGCGAACGGCAGGTTCCAGGGACTGATGCAGGTGAAGACCCCGCCGCCCTGCAGTTCGATCCGGCGGTCGACGCCGATGGGCGCGCGCAACTGGATTTCGCTGGAAAGATCCTGCTTCGCGCGCAGGGCGTAATAACGGCAGAAGTCGATCGCCTCGCGCACCTCGGCAACGGCATCGTTGAGCGTCTTGCCAACCTCGGCCACCACCAGGCCCAGCAGCCGGGTCATGCGCTCTTCCATCAGGTCGGCCGCACGCTCCAGGCACGCGGCCCGCTCGGCGACCGGAGTCGCCGCCCACTCCCGCGCCGCATCGTGCGCCGACGCGATTGCCCGCTCGATCTGTTCATCGGTGGCCTCGCTGGTCTCCCCAAGCACGCGTGAGCGATCGTGCGGCGCACGCACCTCGCGCTGGTCCTGGCCATCGACGGCCTCGCCGTTGATGATCGGGTCCGATCGCCGCGCGGCGTTCGTCGCGGCTTCCATACCGCTCTTGAGGCCCTGCAGTTCCGCCCGGTCGGTGAGATCGACGCCGAGCGCATTGGTGCGCTCGTGCCCGAAAAGGTCGCGCGGCATCGGAATCCGCGGGTGCGGGATACGCGTCAGGGCCTTGACCTGCGGTACCGGGTCCGCGATCAACTCGTCGATCTGCAGGGATTCGTCCTGGATGCGGTTGATGAAGGAACTGTTGGCGCCGTTTTCCAGCAGGCGCCGGACCAGATACGCCAGCAGATCTTCGTGCTGACCGACCGGTGCGTAGATGCGGCAACCGGCGCCGACCTGGTCGTGCTCGATCACGCGCTCATAGAGGTCCTCGCCCATGCCGTGCAGACGCTGGAACTCGAAGTCGCGGCTGTCGCCGGCGAACTCGAGCACGCTGGCGATGGAGTGGGCATTGTGTGTGGCCAACTGCGGATAGAAAGCATCCGTGTTGGCGAACAACTTGCGCGCGCACGCCAGATAGGAGACGTCGGTGTTCACCTTGCGCGTGAACACGGGGTAATCCTCGACCCCCATTTCCTGGGCACGTTTGATTTCCATGTCCCAATATGCGCCTTTGACCAGCCGCACCATGAACCGGCGGTCATGGCGCCTCGCCATATCGGCCAGTACATCCAGGACGTAGGGGGCACGTTTCTGGTACGCCTGTACGACCACCCCGAAACCCTGCCAGTCCTTGAGCTCCGGATCGCCGGAAATGGCCTCGATGCAGTCGAGTGAGATATCCAGGCGATCGGCTTCTTCGGCATCGATGTTGAGGCCGATGTCGTACTTCGCGGCATCGACGCACAGCGCCCTCAGCCGCGGCATCAATTCATCCATCACGCGCTCGTGGTTCGCAACCTCGTAACGCGGATGCAATCCGGAGAGTTTGACCGAGATGCCCGGCCCCTCGATCGGACCGCGGCCTCGGGCCGTCTCGCCGATTTTCTTGATCGCATGTTTGTAACGACGGAAGTAGCCCTTGGCGTCGTCCATCGTCCGCGCGGCCTCGCCGAGCATGTCATAGGAATAGCTGTAGCCCCGCTTTTCCCATTTCTCGGCGCGCTCGATCGCGTTCTCGATACTGCGGCCCATCACGAATTGGCGGCCCATGATGCGCATCGCCTGGTTCACCGATTCGCGCACAACCGGCTCCCCGAGCCGGGCGACAAGGCGTCGGAGCGAGGCATCCGGCGAGCGCCCGGCGGCGTCGTGCATGCCGACGACGCGCCCGGTCATCATCAACGCCCAGGTCGAGGCGTTGACGAACAGCGAACGCGAATGGCCAAGATGCTGTTTCCAGTCGGCGCTGCCAAGCTTGTCGCGGATCAGCCGCTCGCGGGTATCGGAATCAGGGATCCGAAGCAACGCTTCGGCAATGCACATCAGCAGCACGCCCTCATGGGTAGCAAGGCCATATTCGTGCAGGAAGGCGTCGATCCCTCCCTGATGTGCGCTCTCCTCGCGCACCGCCTCGACCAGCGACCGGGCATAGGCGTGGATACGATTGCGGCTGTCGCCGGAGAGTTCGAGCTGGGTCAGCAGATCGCGGATACACCCACCCTCGTCGGCGCGGTAGTGCTGATCCAGTGCGGCCCGCAGTGCATCGCGCTCGGGAAGCGGCGTCTTGAATACCATCGTGGAGGACATGGGCATACCCGTTCTTTCAGTTGCGGAGGCCTGGACCATGGTCATTCGGACCGGGGCTGCGGCTTCGTCGTGAGTGGCAATGGATGATGGATCGACCGGCGGTCAATGGACCGGTCCGGCGACAGCGGTATCGGTATCGGTATCGGTATCGGCGTCGAACCGCTGCCGATGCTGTCCCGTACGGAAAGCCCGCAATGACTGTTCCACCCTCTTCCCCGGCCAGATGAACGTCGCCTCACCGGTAGCCGGGCGATAGACCGCCGTGTAGATCGTTCCGAACCCGTTCGCATAGGCGCGCGTATACAACGGTGGTTTCAGGAAATGATCGATCAGACGCTCCGTGGTCATCGAACTGTCCTGCAGGCGGAAGTACAGAAAACGTTCGCGCTCCAGGGTCGCGGTTGCGCGCGCGAAGTTGTGCCAGTCGATGCGGCCCTGATGGTTCGCGGCCACAGGCACCTGGCGGATCACCGTCTCGCGGTCCGGCGCCAGATACGCGGTCGCGAAACGTCCGGCCCGGTCGACCACCGTCACGTTGTACGCCATGTGGCTGGGGAGTCGTTGCAGTGCGGCGCAGGCCTCGGGGACATCTGCGCAGACCTCCAGTACGTATCGCACGATCAGGGGAATACCGAAGCCTTCCCCGACGACCTGCCGCCCGCCGAAAGTCAGGGACGCCGCGAGGCCGTCCTCGTTGACGCCATCCAGCGCCCCCCAGAGGCAGTCGGTCGTGGCCATCACCTGGCGACCGTTCCAGCTCGAGTGCAGCAGCACACCCTCGCAGGCGGCCGGCGCGTAATCGTAATTGCGGATGATCATGGGTTCATCATCGACCCACACGACCTGGCTGCAGCCTGTCACATAAGCCGGCGGACACCACAGACCGAGGCAACGCGCCTCGAGATCGCCGCCACCGGCAGCCTCGCAGGCGGCCTCGTAGGTCGGGATCAACTCCGGCATATCCGCGCGCAGCCTGCGCAGACCCGCCGCGTACGTCGGGCGCCGATCGATCCCCTCCCCCAGAAACCATTGCCGGTATGCGGGCCAGAACCGGCGGAACAGGCGTTCCCATTCCGGTCCGATTCTCTGCTCCGACACCGCCTGAAATGTCAGTTCCACGCTTTCTCCCCGATCCGGCCCGTACCACACGTCCCCGCAGTTCGCGGTGTGAGTGGCCTCGATCGCTCGAAACCGAAGTCCGTTGCTCACGTATACCGGCCACGCACCGCCACAAGAGTCAGGCCGCGCGGAGCTCGCCACGCCTAGAAAATCTTGAAGGCCCCCGGCGCGGGTACCCGCTGTCCCTCGTCGGCCGGAGGACGCCCAGCGTACTGACTTTTTACGCCTTCGATCCAGCGCCTGGCCCGTTTGTTCAGCCGGAAGCCTTTGGTCATCAGGCGCCCACGAGTGATCAGGATCCCCAGATCGGCCCCTTCGTAGCGGACATCACCGGGGCCGGCGATACGCATGAAGAAACACTCGTCCTCGTTCTCCACGGCGCGCCGATGGTAATCGAACCGATTGAAGACCATGCCCTCGTCGGTCAGTTTGTAGATCCCGGTTTCCGGAGCCGTTTCGACGACATCCACGGTCTCCTCCGTGTGTTTGATCACCAACTGGCTCCAGCTGTCGATGTTTTCGGGATCCGACCAGCGGGCATTCAGCTCGTGCACATCGAGGTCGAAGTCCACACCCGACATCTCGAGCAGGTGGAACATGAACAGCGGCGCGTCGGCATGCGCGAAGGCCGCATGATTGGTCATGGAGCTGGCACCGGTAATCCTCGGGTTCAGTTCGCCCAGCCAGATCTCTCCGGTCTTCTTGTCGATCAGGAAATCGAGATCGAAGTAGCCGCGATAACCCTCTTTGCGCAGCTGTTCGCCGAACCGGAAAGTGAGATCGCGTGCCTTCTCCCGGATTTCCGGAGTGAATGCATCGGCGAAGATCTCGTTCCCCGCCCAGCCGCCACGATACGGCGTCAATTCGGGGAACCCGACGATCTCCGTCATCAACGGGCCAACGATCGTCCCACGGCGGGTCGTGCACGCCTCCAGCGTCGCCTGGCGCACGTCCACCCGTTTCATGACCTTGATTTCGCCCTGATCGACGATCTCCGCCGCGTGGCGATCGAAGTCCCGCCGTTTCGAAACGAAAAATGTCGTGTGACCGCTGTCGCCGTACGCGGACTGCAGCACGAGATCGCGACCCAGACCGTGTTTTTCAGCCTTGGCCATGAGGTCGTCATAGGAACGGATATGGACCAGCATATTCGGGACGGACGGCACCCCCGCCTTGTTGCCGATCCGTACCGTAGCGATTTTGTCATCGAGCCGGCTGCGCAGTTTCGCTGACGGCATCCAGACCTTCAGCCCGAGTTCTTTCGCGAGTTTCTCGGTGGATTCATCGAACATGAGGAACACCGCCTTGGGCTTCCCGCCCCGGCGTTTGGTCCAGTCGATGACCTCCTTGTGTTCCAGAAGATAATTATTGATCTCTTCAATCGACTGGAATTCGGGATGGGGCTCCGGACGGGGCGCCAGCGTGTTCGGGTGACGCCCGTCGTAACAATCCATGTAATTGATGTACTTGAAATTCTTGACCCACTCGTCGAGTCCGAGCAGGTTGAAATTCGTCGCGCTGATGAAATAGATCGGGTCCGGATTGCGATGGAAATAGCGACGGATATCGGAGATCCCGTTGAGTTTCTTTTTCCCGCGCTTTTGTGTCATGCCCTGCGCTCTCCTCTTGAGCCGCTCACCCGGCATTCCCTTCAATGCCCGGGCCGCGGTTGTTCCGTTATGGTGTCCTGTTCGGCCACCGCCCCCGCGCTGGTTTCGCCGCCCAACGCCGCCTGCGTGAAGACACGCAACCCGAGCTCCGGCCGATAGCCATGGATCTCCGTCACGTCCAGTGCCCGCATGAAATCCAGAATATCGTGCGAGACGGCCTGCCCCGGAACGAGGATGGGAAATCCGGGCGGATACGGGATCACGAACATGGCCGAGACGATCTCGCGTCCCGACGCCATCTCCCGGTCGATCTCGCGATCCTTCAACCCGAGGTATTCGCAGGCCGGTTCGTCATAGGACAGGAAGAATGCCTCGCGGATATTGCCCTCCGGCGTATTGCCGGCCGCATCTTTGCGAAAACGATCGTGGAACCAGCTGAAATCCGGCAGCGGGGGCAGTTCACTGGTCAGCGCCCGCACGCGCTGCTCATGGATCCGCTTCTGCGTTCTCGACATATCCTCGATCTGCCCATCGAGATCACGCGCGATGGCGACCAGCACCTTGATCAGATACGCGACCGATGAGCGCGTCGTGCCGATGTTCGTCATGAACAGTACGGTATTCCGCGAGGTCTTGTTGATCTGGATGCCGTACTTGTCCATCAGATGGGCATTCTTGAACTCGTTGCCCTCGATCCCCGCCGCACCGACAAACAGCGTCAGCCGTGTGGGATCGAGTACGAACTCGCCGTCGGTCCACGCATCCCACAGGACTTCGCCTTTGCCGCCGTCGACCTCGGATTCGTATACACTGCCGGTCCCGCGGAATTCCTCGGGGATGAGATCCGCGGTCTCGAGGAAGCGGAACCATCGTGACAGCAGCGGATGACTCCGGATGCGCTGGCGCAGCACCATGGCCATCTCGACCTGCTTCTGGATCAACTCATAGCCTTCCAGCTCCACCTGACGCCGTCCCAGATCCAGCGATGCGAGGATCTGGTAGTTCGGTGAGGTCGAGGTGTGGGTCATGTAGGCCTCGTGAAACGCATCCTCGTTCAGATGTTTGAAGTCCTGATCATGGATATGAATCATCGAGCCCTGACGCAGCGACGTCAGCGTCTTATGGGTCGAATGGGTGGCATAGACACGCATGCGAACGGCCGCGGGATCCGCCAGCAGGTGAGTAGACTGCAGCGTGTCGTCATCGGCATCCCCGAGCGCCGCGACCTGCTCGCGATACGCCTCCCGGTAGGCCTCGGTCGCCATCCGTTCACGCAATTTGCGCGCCGCCCACATGGCGGTGCGCTGGCGATAGGTTGCACCCAGAGAGGCGAACGCGAACCAGGCCTCATCCCAGAGAAACACCAGATCCGGCTTGATCGCGAGGCACTCCTCCATCACGCGCTGGACGTTGTAGACGATGCCGTCGAACGTACAGTTGGTCAGCAGCAGCAGCTTGACCCGGTGCAGCTTGCCGGCCGCCTTGAGCTTCAGCAGGCTGCGCTTGATCTCGCGCAATGGCACGGCGCCATACATCGAGAAGTCGTTGAGCGGATAACTGTCGAGGTACACCACCTCGGCCCCCGCCAGTACCAGACCGTAGTGATGCGACTTGTGGCAATCCCGATCGACCAGGACGATATCGCCCGGGCGAACAAGCGCCTGCACGACAATCTTGTTGGCGGTCGATGTGCCGTTGGTGACGAAGAATGTTCGCTGCGCGAAGAAGGCCCGCGCGGCGGCCTCCTGTGCCTGCTTGATCGGGCCGTGCGGGTCGAGCAGTGAATCCAGCCCGCCCGAAGTCGCCGAGGTCTCGGCGAGGAAGATGTTCATCCCGTAAAACTCGCCCATGTCGCGGATCCAGTTCGACTTGGATATCGACTTGCCACGACTGATGGGCATGGCGTGGAACACGCCGGTAGGCTGGCGGCTGTATTCGCTGAGCGCCTCGAAGAATGGTGTTCGGTAACGCCGATTGACGCCGCGCAGCAGGTTGAGATGGAGTTCGAGAAAATCTTCCTGCTGGTAGAACACGCGCTGGACATTTTCCGGAAGCCGTACAGCGATATCTTCGACCGGGAAGTCGGTTACCAGGTAGACATCGACCTCGGGACGCAGATCGAACAGCAGGCTTGCCAGGAGCAGCCCGCGCTCCGATGGCTCGGCGTCCGCGAGTTCGTCGAGCGGGACGTGACTGAGCTCACGCCGTATCAGCGGCTGATCGGTATGGGTCTTGAGAGGAAAGTCGTAGCGGATCACGACCGCCTGGATGACCGGATTGAGCAAGGCGGCAATGACCGCATCCTCGAGGGACGGGACGATTACCGTCTCGTACAGGAAAGCGTCCTCGGCGCGGCGCATCCGGCGCAGGCCCTGGCGCAGCGACTGCTTCGCCTGATGGGACATGTGATCGACAACCATAACCTCGAAATAGGGCCGTCCCGCCTGGGGATCGCTGGAGAAGTCGTCACTCGCTTCGTAGTCCTCGACGTCATCGAAATGGCTTTCCTGATCCTGATCCAGACGTCGACGCCGATAACTGCCCGAGACCATCGCGCGCACCAGCCGCCCGACTTCATGGGCAAGCTCTGCATACTCTTCATTCACGAAGAACTCGTGCAGCTGGCGGAAGTGGAAGGGACCGGGGAAAGCCCAGTAGGTCTCGATCGGTTCCAGCGTATCGAGCGATGCGCGAACCCCCTCGCGCAGCTGCTGGATTTCGCGGCCGCTCGAGACGTACTCGGCCAGACGCATCGAGTCGTGCTTCAGCCGCTGCCACGTATCGGCGCGCAGCTGTGACGCGTTGTAGTAGTGCCCCGGAGACAGGGTCATGCTCACCGTGGTGCCCCTCGGCTGATCGGGTGTCGGGTGGGCCATGCGGGCAGGGAACGATCAGGCCACATCGCAAGGATGCCACGGTGGGCCGCGCCGTGCGCGAGCGGTATCAATTCGAGCGGAGTCAACCCGCCTCGAACCCGGCCGGGCCGTGGGCGTTGGGCGGCAACTGGAGATCGTCCGGCCGCGGCTGCGTACCTGCCGCCTTCGGTGGCTGACGGCGCTCCGGTTTGCGGATCGGGCCGAGACTGTCGAGATAGGTGCGATCGAAGGTTTCCGGGCGATAGACGGGGAATTCCACCCGCCGGTCGCGGAATGACTTGAGCAACTGACCGAGGCCATGAATCCCATTCTCGCGCTCCCAGCGGACGCGCTCGATATTGAGCTGCAGCGGCACGACTTCCGGCCCCGCACCCGATTGGTGGATCACGTTGCCCTGCGGGCCGACAAAGGTGGACTGGCCGTAGCCGCCGTCGCCCACGCCATTGACGTCGATCACATAGCACTGGTTGACAGCGCCCATTGCGCGGGCGATCGCCAGCTCGACGCCGCGATCGATCGTATTCGTCAATGTCGGTGCCAGGATGACTTCCGCGCCCATCGAGGCCAGCGTGCGGGCCACCTCCGGGAACCAGAGGTCGTAACAGATGGTCAGCCCGAAGCGGCCCACGCCGGGTACGTCGAACACCAGGAATTCGTGACCCGGTTCCACACCCTGCTCGTAGGGCGTGAACGGGAACATCTTCCGATACCGCCCGACGACCTCGCCGACGGGATCGATCACCATCGCGGTGTTGTACATGCGCCCCTGATCGTGGACGAACATCGAGCCCGGCACCAGCCACACGCCGAACTCACGGGCCATCTCCTGGAACTCGGCTTCGGCTGCGGCGGTGTCCTCGGGAGCATTGGCCGGCAGCGGACCATACGACGCCAGTTCGCTGAACACGACCATGTCGACCCAGGGAAACTGATGCACCAGGATCGCGAGCTGGCGCCGCATCTCACTGACATTACTCTGGGTGGCCGAGACGTACATCTGTACGCCGGCGACTGAAAACGGTGTCATTCGATCCCCGATTATGCTGATTCTCGATGTCGCGCCGACGGCGCGTGCGTATTGTTATCTTTGCATGGAAACATACCCGCACGCCCCGCCACCCGCAATCCGGATGGTCGAATCGGCGGGCGTTTCATCCGTCCGCCTCTTCGCCCTGAACGGTGTCGCTTTCCGCTTCGCCATCGATGGGCGTTGTCGGCTCAAGATCGTTGCGGGTCCAGCAGTACCGGAACCCCTGCTGCCGAAGCCAGCGTTCGAGGCGATCGAGGCTGGTCCACTCGCGCGCCGCCCCACGCACGGAATACATGCGCGCAAGCAGCCCATCGATATACACCAGCACGCCCCAGGTCAGCGGATGCTCATCCTGGCGACCGAACCCGCCGCCGGCCTGCTGCCGGTAGGTGCGATAAACCACTGCGAACTCCCCCACTCGACCGACCGAGCGCAGGTATGCGAGGTCCGCCTGGGTGATCGTCGTGGTGACGCCGAGACTTGCATCATGATCCATGGTGCTGCCATCATCGCATTCAACACCTGCATCATGAAACATGATGTCGCCAAGGGGCAAGGACAATCGCAAGCAATCGACCGCCATCGCGGTCATCTGGAGAACTGACCACCATGACGCAGAAGATCAATCCCGTACCGAAAGGCTACCGCACCGTGACGTCGGGCCTCGTTGTCCGGGGTGTTGAGCAGGCCGTCGCGTTCTACGAGCAGGTCTTCGAGGCCAAGGCCGGGCCCCGCAGCCATGAAACCGAAGGGGAACGCGTGAGCCAGGTCGAACTCAAGATCGGCGGCTCTCTGATCCTCATGGCCGAAGAGATGCCCGAATGGGGCCTGCTGTCACCGCTCGCTCTCGGCGGAACACCGGTCGGACAGAAGGTCTTCATCGCCGATCCCGACGCCGTGTTCGAGCGCGCGCTGGAAGCCGGCGCCCACGCGCTGTTACCGATGACGCGGATCGAAGTCAGCGAGCGCTCCGACGAGCGCATGGGCCGTTTCATCGATCCGTTCGGCCATGTATGGACCGTTGCCGCACGCGTTCCGGCGGCACCGCGCCCCGCGGTCACACAGTCCGAGGCCGAAGACCAAGATATCTCGAATCCCGAACCGCCGGTCCCCCAGAGCGACGACCACCTTCGTCAGGCCGGTTACGGCCAGGCCTGAGAAGGTACCGCCGTGCCCGCGTCATCCGTGGATGATGCGGGCACGAGCGTCCGGGGGAGCGACGACATGACCGCTAACGCCAATCTGAATGCGCGTCGCGCAGTGGCGACGCCGCGCGCCGTCACGCCGGGCGCACCGTTCTTCGTCGACCGGGCCGAGAACGCCGAGTTGTGGGATGTCGAGGGCTACCGCTACATCGACTTTGCCGGCGGTATCGCGGTGCTGAACACGGGCCACCGCCATCCGGCCGTGATGCAGCGTGTCGAGCAACAGTTGCAGCAGGTCACGCATACGGCGTGGGCGGTAGCACCGTACGAGCCTTACGTGGAACTCGCGGAACGGCTGAACGCCCTTGCACCGGGATCAACGCCGAAGAAGAGCCTGTTCGTCACGACCGGCGCCGAAGCGGTCGAGAACGCGGTCAAGGTCGCCCGTGCCTGGACCAGGCGCACGGACGTAATCGCATTCAACGGCAGCTTTCATGGCCGCACGCTGCTGACCATGGGCCTGACCGGCAAGGTGGACCCGTACAAGCGCGACTTCGGCCCGTTTCCGGGCGATCTGCATCATGTCCCGTTCCCGATGGCGCCGCATGGCATCACCGTCGACGACTCGTTCGCGGCACTCGAGTGGCTGTTCCGGGCGCGAGTGGAGCCGGAACGCGTGGCCGCCATCGTCATCGAACCGGTCCAGGGCGAGGGCGGTTTCAACGTCGCGCCGCCTTCCCTCCTGCAGCGCCTGCGCGAGCTCTGTGACGCCCACGGCATATGTCTGATCGTCGACGAGGTGCAAAGCGGCTTCGCGCGGACCGGCAGGCTGTTCGCGGTGGAGCACGCGGGGATCGAGCCCGATCTGATGACGGTCGCGAAGTCGATGGCGGGCGGCTTTCCACTGGCGGGCCTGGTCGGCAAGGCCGGAATCATGGATGCCGCACAGCCGGGCGGACTCGGTGGAACCTACGCCGGCAACCCTGTCTCCTGCGCCGCCGCTCTGGGCGTGCTGGATGCGATCGAGCAGGAAGGCCTTGTCGAACGCTCAGCGGCGCTGGGCGCGCATATCGTCACCCACCTCCAGCAGATCGCCGCCCGCGACGACGTTCACCCGATCGGGGAACTGCGCGGGCTCGGTTCGATGATCGCATTCGATCTCGTCAAGGCCGCCGGCAGCACGGTGCCGGACCCCGCCGCCGCCAAGGCGCTGTGCGCACGGGCGCGTGAACATGGACTCGTCCTGCTGTCCTGCGGCGTTTATGGCAACACCGTCCGGATTCTCGTGCCCCTGACGGCCCCGGATGCCATCATCGACGAAGGCCTCGCGATCCTCGAACGCTCGCTGATCCAGATCGCGCTCGAAAACCGAGCGGCCTGAAAAGACCGCCAGGGAATCGACGCGAGGGCCGTGCGGTGCCACGGCCGCCACAAGGCACGATCAGTCGTCGGCGGGCGCCCCCGCCGTCAGCGCGCGGACGACCAGCTCCACTTCGACGGCACCCGCCCGCTCGAAGTGCAGAGTCACCGGTATCCGGTCACCTTCCTCGAGTGGCCCCCCGAGCTGCATCAGCATCAGGTGATAGCCGCCCGGGCTGAATTCGATCCGCCCATCGGGGGGCACGACCACCCCGTCCTTCTGGTGAACCATCGAACTCTGACCGTCCTTCTTCACGCTGCGATGGATCTGCACACGCCCGGCTGCCGGCGATTCCGCCGCGATCAGCCGATCCGATTCAGTCGCGGTGTTCACGATCGTCATGTATCCCGCCCCAACGGGCGTCCCCGGCGGCGTCACCCGCGACCATGGGCGCTCGACCCGAAGATCGCCGACCGAGACCGCATCGCCCGCGAACAATGGCCCGTGCATCACAAGGGCGAAAACGAAGACGAGCAGGCTGGGAGCGGGAAAAACGTGAGTCTTCATGGGATGGATCCAGAGCAGTCGTGGGAGTCGAGGCGAGCGGCAGAGCAATCTGCCCGCGGCGTCACCCGCCGTCAAGCACCCCGGATCCCACACCCGTTGCACGGATACCGATTGATCACTCGCCCGGGGCGTCACTCATGCGTGGTCGTGCCCGCAGAAATCTTGCGAACCGAGGCACGCCGTTTACGGTGAGACCGTTATAGCGATAAGTGACGCGGCTCCCGATGGGAGGCGGTTCCGCGCGCTCCGCATCGCTGAAACCGGTGCCGAGGCGGAATCGCAGACCGTCAGGCCGTTCGACGACCAGCGCGCCGAGCATGCCGCGGTAGCGCCCCTTGCCCAGGGTATGCGCGACCACTCGGGCCTCGGCGTCGGTGTGCTGCTTGTACTTGAGCAGCACGTCGCTGTGCCCGGCCCGATAGCGGCCGTCGCGGCGATGCAGCATCAGCCCCTCGCCACCGGCGTCGACAACCCGCCCCAGCCGCGCATCGAGTTCGTCGATGTCCGCGACGATGAACTGCGGTACCGGTTGCAACCAGGCCACATTCGCCGTCTCGAGCAGCTCGCGGATTCGCCGGGCACGCGCCTCGAATGGCCCGTCGTGCGCCGGCAGGTCGAACACCATGAACCGGACCTCGCGCCACGCTGCATCCACCGGTTCCCGCGTCCGGACGATGCCGCTCACCTCGGCGAACCGGCCACGACCAAGCCACAGTTCCCCGTCCATTCGCGTCGACGGCCAGTCAACGATGAACCATGCAGGCGGATTGACGGCGTGCCCCCCGCGGGTGAGCAGACGCTCACCGGTCCAGTGCCCGCGCACGCCATCGAGTTTCTCGCTGACGAGGTACGCCGACACGTCCACCGCATCGTCGTACGTCGAAGCGTGCATGAGATCCGGCGGCTCTGGCTGGCCGGCGACGACGGGAGACAGCACGAGAAAGGTGAGCAGGATGATCGCGAAAACGCGCATGGTTCCCTCCATGGATGACTTTATCGACAGCGCGCATCCGGCGCGCAGGGCGCGAGTCTACAGTGCAGTGGAATCGTGAAGCGAGAAAAGCCGGGATCACGCAGAGCCGCATGGCCCAGCAGGAGCCTGTCCGAGAAACCCGGAGCCTACTGCGCACGCGCCACAGCGGCCGCTACGGCTCAGGTTTCTCGGACAGGCCCCTGGGCGGATCGGCGGACTATGTGGTCGGGCCCATTACCGCGACCGACGGGGCAGCGCTGACGCAGGCTGCAGTCGGCGCAGCGTGGGCGGACCGCGCAAACGGCCTTGCAGTGCTCGACGATCAGGCCATGGTATTCCTGGTACACGGG